>OFDN01000006.1_pt1 | contig 368654 bp, 370 predicted proteins | sample 1520971 | NCBI WGS metagenome assembly OFDN01 (sample SAMEA94257418, study PRJEB24077) | hot springs metagenome | biome: Aquatic biome; feature: Geographical feature; material: Water | place: India | collected 2012-06-12 | depth 5 m
TAACGGCTAAAGCCGTAAGACTGCGTACCTCTCCCCTGAAGGGGAGAGGGAATAGCACCTGGCCTCTCCCCTTTAGGGGAGAGGATACGGAGCCTTGGCCGCCAGGCCTAGGCGAAGTTGGTGAGGGGCGCGGCGGTGAGATTTAGAGCAATCGTCGCCAGCACATCCTCCCTGTTCCGCAGCACATCCCGATTGGAAAAACGCACGACACGATAACCGCGGCTTGCCAGATAGTCTGTGCGTTTCGCGTCATATTCGGATTGCGCACCATGTGTCTCGCCATCGATTTCAACCACCAGCTTCACCGGTGACCGGCAGGCGAAGTCGACAATATAGGGACCGATCACGCATTGCCTGCGAAATTTGGCACCAAGGAGCTGGTCGGATTTCAAACATGCCCACAAGGCGCGCTCAGGCGGCGTCGCCTCGCGCCGCATCTGCTTTGCTCTTAAGGTAAGAGTCTGATTTCGCACTGTTTATGGATAGATGCACTGTAGCGTAAAGCAATGCCGAAATAACAGTGCGCCAACTCCCCCTCTCCACTCCGTCTAACGGCTAAAGCCGTAAGACTGCGTACCTCTCCCCTGAAGGGGAGAGGGAATAGTGCATGGCCTCTCCCCTTCAGGGGAGAGGATACGAAGCCTTGGCCGCAAGGCCTAGGCGGAGTTGGAGAGGGGCGCGGCGGTGCGGTGTTCGTCTCAATCCGCCTTATACCCCAATGCATCCTTGGCCAGCGCCAATATCGCTTCGTCGGCATCGGGGAAATGCTGCGGGACGCTGTTTTCCATTTCCTTGACCACATGCGCCAGGACGGCGATGCGGGCGGCTTTCTGGTTGTTGCTGTCGATGACGGTCCAGGGTGCCCAATGGGTGTGGGTGCGTTTGAACATGTCCTTCATCGCGTCGAGATATTCTTCGCGCTTATCGCGGTTGCGGAAATCTTCCGTGGTTACTTTCCACCGTTTTGCGGGGTCATCCAGGCGCTCGGTCAGGACCTTGTCCTGTGTTTCCTGCGTCACATGCAGGAACAGCTTGATGATCTTGGTACCAATCTCGCCCTGACGCGATTCAAATTCGTTGATCTCGTCAAAGCCGCGCCGCCATTCGGCCTCGCTGCAAAATCCCTCGACCCGTTCGACCAGCACGCGGCCATAATGGCTGCGGTCCCAGATGCTCATTTCGCATTTTCCGGGCAGCTTATTCCAGAAACGCCAGAGGAAGTGCTTGTCCTTCTCTTCGCGCGTGGGCGCCGATATGGGGAAAACCTGATAGTAGCGCGGATCCAGCGTGGCGGTCAGGCGCTTGATCGCCCCGCCCTTTCCGGCCGCATCCCAGCCTTCAACGATAATCAGCGTACGCGCGCCATGCAGGATATGAAGCGATTGCAGTTCCGCCATGCGGTCCTGCAGCGCCTTCAGATCCGCATCATAATCGCCATCATATTTGGCGCCAGATTCAAAGTCGGAAAGGTCTATCATGAAGCCGTTATGCAATGCAGTTGCCGCCGCAAACAAGCCCCCCATTCAGCAGCGTACTAAAGGGGGACAGGTTTGGGCTGTACGTTAGACGCTTATGCCTTGGGTGGCTGTTCCACCACGCGGATATGCAGTTCGCGCAATTGCTTCGCCATGGCGGGCGACGGAGCGCCCATCAACAGATCTTCGGCGCGCTGGTTCATCGGGAATAGCGTGATTTCGCGCAGGTTTTGCACGCCGCACAGCAACATTACCATACGATCCACACCTGCCGCCATGCCGCCATGCGGGGGCGCGCCATATTGGAAAGCACGATACATGCCGCCAAAGCGTTCCTCGACATCGGCCTGCGTCAGGCCGGTCAGTTCGAACGCCTTGACCATCAGGTCGGGATGCTGGTTCCGGATTGAACCCGAGGCAAGTTCATAGCCGTTGCAGACCATGTCATATTGGAATGCCTTGATGGTCAAAGGGTCCTGCGTTTCCAACGCTTCGAGGCCACCTTGCGGCATCGAGAATGGGTTGTGCGCAAAATCGACCTTCTTTTCCTCTTCGCTCCATTCGTAGAAGGGGAAGTCGATGATCCAGCAGAAACGGAACGCGTCCTTTTCAACAAGGTCGAGTTGCTCACCAGTGCGGGTGCGTGCGGCACCGGCCAGCTTCGCCGCCTGATCTTCCTTGCCAGCGGCAAAGAAGCAGCCGTCATCGGGGCCGAGGCCAATGGCTTCATAGAGCGCCTTCATGCCCTCTTCGCCATGGTTCTTCGCGATAGGTCCACCAAATTCGCCGCCCTTGCGCGTGACATAGCCAAGGCCTGCATGGCCTTCGCTGCGTGCCCAGTCGTTCATGTCGTCGAAGAATTTGCGGCTCTTCTCCGCGGTGCCTGGCGCAGGGATAGCGCGCACAACGCCGCCACCTTCAACGATACGTTCGAACAAGCCAAAACCGCTGGTGCGGAAATGCTCGGTCACATCATGGATGATGATGGGGTTGCGCAGATCGGGCTTGTCGGTGCCGTAATCGAGCATCGCCTTTGAATAGGGAATGCGCGGGAATTCGCCTGCGGGTGTGACCTTGCGGCCTTCGGCAAAGCTTTCGAACACGCCGGCCATGACAGGCTCCATCGTGTCCCACACTTCTTCCTGTGTGACGAAGCTCATTTCGAGGTCGAGCTGGTAAAATTCACCGGGCAGACGGTCGGCACGCGGGTCTTCGTCGCGGAAGCATGGCGCGATCTGGAAATAGCGGTCGAAACCGGCGACCATCAGCAATTGCTTATATTGCTGCGGCGCCTGCGGCAGCGCGAAGAATTTGCCTGGATGAATACGGCTGGGCACGAGGAAGTCGCGCGCGCCTTCCGGGCTGGATGCGGTCAGGATCGGCGTCGAATATTCGGTGAAGCCGATATCTTCCATCCGGCGGCGGGTTTCGCGGATGATCTGCGTACGCTTCACGATATTGGCGTGCAGCGTTTCGCGGCGCAGGTCGAGGAAGCGGTATTTCAGGCGCGTTTCTTCGGGATATTCCTGCTCCCCTGCGACGGGTAGCGGCAATTCTTCGGATTTGCTCAGGATGGTCACGCTGCGCGCGAACAGTTCGATTTCGCCCGTGGGCAGGTTCGGGTTGACGGTCGCTTCGCTGCGCGCCTTTACGTCGCCATCGATGGTGACGACGCTTTCAAGGCGAAGACCTTCCAGAATCGGCAAAGCGGGGCTGTCGCTGTCCGCAACAATCTGCGTCATGCCATAATGGTCGCGCAAGTCGACGAAGAGAACACCGCCATGATCGCGCTTACGATGGATCCAGCCCGACAGACGGACAGTGTCTCCAACATTGGAAGCGCGAAGTTCCGCGCATGTGTGCGTGCGATAAGCGTGCATTGTTTACTCAATTCAAAAAAGCTGTGGAAAGCGCGCCTAACAACCTTGCAGCAACACTTTGTCAAGTCGTGAATGCCTGTTATGGCCCATGCCACATGCAGATTCATCCACTCATCACCGACAGCAAACGCCTCGCCGAATTATGCGCGCGCCTTGCGCAATCGCCATTTGTTGCGGTTGATACAGAATTTATGCGGGAAAACACTTATTATCCCGACCTTTGCCTGATCCAGTTGGCCGACACCAACGAAGCGGCGGCCATCGATCCCAAGGCAGACGGGCTCGATATGACCCCGATGCTCGAACTTTTGTGCAATAATGAAGACGTGCTCAAGGTTTTCCATGCCGGTGGGCAGGATATCGAAATCTTCTTCAATCTGACGGGCAAGACACCGCACCCGATGTTTGACACGCAGATTGCGGCGATGGCGCTCGGGCAAGGCGAGCAGATTGGCTATTCCAATCTGGTTGATCTGTGGATGGGTATCCAGCTCGACAAGGGTGCGCGCTTTACCGATTGGTCGCGTCGTCCGCTCGACAAGAGGCAGATTGACTATGCCATTGCCGATGTGACGCATTTGTCGGTGATTTTCCCGATGATGCTCGAAAAGCTGAAAAGCACAGGCCGCGGCCTATGGCTGAATGACGAGATGGAGCGGATTTCGGACGCGGAAAACTACCGCAACGATCCTGAAAAGGCGTGGATGCGCATCAAGGTGCAGTCGCGTAAACCCGATGTGCTCGGCCGTCTGAAGGCCATGGCCGCCTGGCGCGAGCGCGAGGCGCAGCGCAAGAATATCCCGCGCGGGCGGATCATGAAGGACGAAACCCTCGCCGACATCGCCGCGCATCCGCCCAAAACGCAGGCCGACCTGCCTAAGGTGCGCGGTCTTTCCCCAGCTTGGCGCGACAATGAAATCGGCGCGCGCTTGATTGGCGTTATCGAAGGCGCCAAGCCGCTTTCCAAGGATGATCTGCCCGAGCGCCATCGCAATGGTGCGGGCGGCGGCAAGGAAGGGTCTCTGGTTGCCGATCTGCTCAAGTTGTTGCTGAAAATCCGGTCGCGGGAAATCAATGTTGCGCCGCGCCTGATCGTGCGGACCGAAGAGTTGGAACGGCTGGCGGCGGGCGAGCGGGAGGGGTTGGAGCTTCTGACCGGCTGGCGCTACGAACAATTTGGCCATGATGCGCTTGATCTGGTGGAAGGCCGTTTGGCCTTTGCCGTCGTCAATGGTAAGCTGAAGATGACGCGCACCCATGAAGAGGATCTGGCTCCATGAGAATGATTGCATTGCTTGCCTGTATGGCGGCCACCGCCTGCGCCAATCCGCAGCAGGACGCGCCTGCCACCGCGGAACCGCTTCCGGCGGAACCGGCGGCCGGCCTCGCCTGTGCGGCCGAATCGGTGCAATATGCCATCGGCCAGAAAAGCAGCCCCGAATTGGGGAGCAAGCTGGTGAAGGAAAGCGGGTCCGCCTCGCTCCGCTGGCTGCCGCCTCGGTCCGCCGCGACCATGGACTATCGCGCCGACCGGCTGAACGTCCATTATAATGACGACATGGTCATTACCCGCATCAACTGCGGCTAGGCGTCCAGTACCTTTTTCACCAACGTCAGATTGACCGGCGCGTTTTCGGCAAGCGCCATCGCGTTGGCCGCGCGGGCGAAGCTTTCGATGGCGGCGTAGCTGCGTTCGATGCGCCGTTTGACATAGCTGAGCGCGTCCATGGTGATGGCGGCGCCCCGGTCGGCAAGTTGCTTTTGCAGCAACTGTTCGACCATCTCGTCATCGGGCGCCCCGATTTCCAGCAGCATAGCCGACCCCAGCCGTGACTTCAGATCGGGCAAGGCGATGTTCCAATCGGCGGGTAACCAGCGCGAGATGAGCAGAAGCGGGACCACGCTTTCCTGCGCCCTGTTCCACGCGTTGAACAGATTTTCGGCGGAATTTGCCTCCGCATTGTCGATCACGGTCCCGCCCTGCCCGCTGAAATAGCGCGCCATCAGGCTTTTGCCCGACCGTGCGGGCCCGACGAGGATCGCGCAATGCCGCGGCCAGTTTGTCGCACTGCCGAGGCCGGCAAACGCCGTGGCGTTGGATGGCGTGATAATCAGGCTGGACGACGCGCCGCCGCGCAATTCGTCCAAGGGTAAGGCAATCTGGCGCATTTTACCGGCGATGGTCGCTCACGGACGCGGAGGCTGCGCCGGGGCCGGTGCGGCAGGTTCCCGCTGTGGCGCGGGTTCCGGCGCGATGGACCGGACGACATCCTCCAGCGATTGCACCGCCGGTGCCTCGATATTGGGGTCAATCTCACCCTCCAGCGGCACTTCCTCTTCGGTCTCCAGCTCCTCTTCCTCCACCACTTCGGGTTCGAGGACGAGCGAGGCGTCGGCGCGCAATGTCCCGGCGCTGAGCGCGGACTGGAACAACTGGTCCATCCGCACAACGGCCTGGTCCATCATCGCTGGGATGCCAGCGCTGCTGCTGGTTTTGAGGGTGAAGGACCCCAGAAACTTGTTGTCCGGACCATAGCGCGCGGAAAAACGGCCGATCACCGGGCCACCGGGCCATTGCCGCTCGATACGCGCAATCGGAATGATGACATCCGCCGCACCGAACTGGTCGAGGATGGTGCGCCACCAGATACGGCTTCGCCTGTCCATTTGCCCGGCATTCAGCAGAAGCGATTCGCCGCCTGCCCCGCTCGGCCGCACATAGTCGATGCGGCTTTCGGCGGTGCGGAATTTGGCCCAGCTGCGCTGCCAGGATGTGCGTTGTTCAAACACAGTCGGCGCACCGGCGGAATAGGTGACGGGCAACAGCAAGAGCGGCGCGGACTTGATCGTCACCCCGCTAACCCCCAGCAACTGCCCTGCCCGCGCGCGGTCGAACAGCACACTCAGCTTCGCAACATAGCGCCGCGGGCCGATCTGTTCATTTTCCACCACGATCGCAGCAACAATGCCGTCCAGAGTCGAATCGGACAAAGTCGATCCCGCGCCGCCATGGGTCTTGCGCCACAGGGCCGCCCAGGCGAGACGCTGCGCCTCTTCCCAACCCTTTTGCCGGGCTTCAAAAGCATTTTTCCCGCTGATATTGACCGCAACGCCCGTGACCTCAAAGTCACCCGAACTCGCAATCGGCGCTATTCCGCGCTTGGGGCCTTCGATCTGGGCGACAACAATCCCGCCGCCGATCAGCGCCAGAGGCAGGCCGATCGCCGCAATTCGAAACCATTTCCCGCCCATTTTTAACATCACCCTGCCTTTAGGCGACATAGACGTGGAATTCCAACCCTGTTCTCGCTAACGGCGACAAATGGACGCAAAAGATCAGCAATCCGAATCCTACACCTATGCCAAGGCGGGTGTATCCATCGAAACCGGCAACGCACTGGTGCGTGCCATCGCGCCGCTGGCAAAGGCCACGCGCCGCGCGGGGGCAGACGCCGATCTTGGCGGATTTGGGGGCTTTTTCGATCTGAAAGCAGCAGGATTTAACGATCCCCTTTTGGTGGCCGCCAATGACGGCGTCGGCACCAAGCTGAAGCTCGCCATCGAATCGGGCCGCCATGCGGGTGTCGGGATCGATCTTGTCGCGATGTGCGCCAATGATTTGATCGTCCAGGGCGCCGAGCCTCTATTCTTCCTCGATTATTATGCGACCGGCAAACTTGACAATGATGTCGCCACCGCCGTCGTCGCCAGCATTGCCGAAGGCTGCAAACAGGCTGGCTGCGCGTTGATTGGCGGCGAAACGGCCGAAATGCCGGGCATGTATAGCGAGGGCGACTACGACCTCGCCGGTTTCTGCGTCGGCGCAGTCGAGCGCGATCAGGTGCTGACCGCAGACAAGGTTGCCGACGGCGATGTCATCCTCGGCCTCGCATCATCGGGCGTGCACAGCAACGGCTTCTCGCTTGTCCGCCGCCTTGCCGCCGACAAAGGCTGGAAACTTGACCGCCCTGCCCTTTTTGACCAGAATGTGCTGCTGATCGATGCGTTGATGGCGCCGACGCGTATCTATGTGAAATCGCTTCTGCCGCTCGTCCGCACGGGCAAGGTGCACGCCATGGCGCATATCACCGGCGGCGGCCTGCTGGAAAATATCCCCCGCGTTCTGCCCGCTGGCCTGCACGCACATATCGACGCGGACGCATGGGAGCAGCCACGGCTGATGGCCTTTTTGCAGGCGCAGGGGAATATCGAGCCCGAGGAAATGGCGCGCACGTTCAATTGCGGTGTCGGCATGGCCGTCGTGGTCGCGCCCTCTGATGCAGCGGATGTAATGGCAGCCATGGAAGCCGCTGGAGAAACCGCATATCGCATCGGCCATATCTCAGAGGGTGAAAAAGGCTGTACGGTCAAAGGCAGCACAGAAACGTGGAGCGCGAAGAGCGACTGGACCGCGACGCATGTGGGATGAAAATCCCATAATATCTGCCTGCGTCACCCTGAACTTGTTTCAGGGTCCTAGTCTTCCGATGTTGAAAACTAAGATGCTGAAACAAGTTCAGCATGACGATTTAAAGGCAGCACAATGACCAGAGCCAAAGTCGCCGTCCTGATCTCGGGCAGCGGCACGAACATGGCCGCGCTGCTCTACGCCGCCAAACAGCCCGATTGCCCCTATGAAATCGTTCTGGTGGCCAGCAACAATCCCGATGCCGAGGGGCTGACATTAGCGCAAGGCGAAGGCATCGCCACATTCGCCCAAACGCACAAGGGCATCGAACGCGATGCTTTCGACGTCATCATACAGCAGCAGATCGAAAAGGCCGGGGCGACGCATGTGGCGCTCGCGGGATATATGCGCATCCTGAGCGACGCCTTTGTGCAGCATTGGGATGGCCGGATGCTCAATATCCATCCATCCCTGCTCCCCAAATATACCGGCCTGCACACGCATCAGCGCGCGCTCGACGCGGGTGATGCTGTGGCGGGATGCAGCGTTCATCTGGTCACTCCCGAACTTGATGCAGGCCCTGTACTCGGCCAGACCGAAGTCCTGATCCGCCCCGACGACACCGCCGAGACGCTCGCGGCGCGGGTAAAAATGGCAGAGCACCAGCTCTACCCGCGCATCCTGTCCGCCTATGTGTCGCGCGATAAAGATCCCGAATGGCTGGTCGCGCAAGTCCGCGAACGCGCGATGGCGCAACCCGAAGCAGACGAGGTATCCTCCCATGGCATGCCCTGCTTCGGCATCATCGGCGGCAAGAAATTCGCTTATGTTTCGGTCGACCACCATGGCGACGGCAAAACCGCGCTTTTGGTGAAAATCAGCGGCGCGGAAGAACAGGCGATGCTGATCGACAGCGACGAAGACCGCTACTACCGCCCTGCCTATTTCGGCGACGGCTGGATCGGCATCCGGCTGGATCTGGGCGACACCGACTGGGACCATATCGCCGACTGGCTCGCCAAAAGCTGGCGCGCAGTGGCTCCGAAAAAGTTGACGAAGCTGATAGATGTGGCGGGCGAGTTTTGATCTGACCTGCCCCTACCTGACACCGTTAACGTCATCAATACCGTTACCGTCACCCTGAACTTGTTTCAGGGTCCATCGGGAAGCCGAACACTGCATTCTAAAGGGCAGTGCCATAGCGCGTCACGGTTGCGCTTTCATCGAGGTTCGGCGGTGGCCGCACAATAGACCCTGAAACAAGTTCAGGGTGACGGGAGGTTGAAGATAATATGTTGTTCGACACCGCCAGGAATATTTTGAGGTGGTTAGCGAAAGGCTCGAAATACGGTCAGGTAGAAATCGGCATAAAAGTAGATGACCAGCCCGCAAAGGACAAAGTAAAGATAGCGGACTATGCCCCTGTGCGAAATGCCGCAATAAACCAGTATGCCTGCTGGCATCAGATAGAATATTGCCAGTTCAACCAAGCTCGGCAAACCTTCACTCGGGGTGAGCGGCGCTAACCAGCCAAACAAGTGAACGACTATTGCGAGAACAGCCAAAGCGGCCAGTCCAAAGACGCGTAAGCTCGTGATAGCAGTTACCCTGCAATCTCCGCCGCATCTACCAAAGGCCTGCTTTCGCGGGTCCCCTTGTAGCGTGCATCGGGTTCGCTTTCGCCCGGAGAAATGACGACATAGTCATCATGCACTTCCAATAATGTGCCGACAAAAGGAAAGTCAGCAAGGCTACCCGTCACGCGGTAGCTGACCGTATCGCCAGCCTTGAACGTTGCGGGGTCGAAGTTAAATGCAAAGGGGCAATCTTCGCCCTCACCCATACCGATCATATATCTCTCCGTCTCCGGCGATACTTAGCGTCGTCCATTCGGCAAGCAAAGAAAAAGGGCCGCACATTTGCATGCGCAGCCCTTGTTGAAATTCTTTTGTCGCGCGAATTACCCGACAATTTCTTCCGGCTTGAAGAAGTAGGCGATTTCAATCGCGGCGTTCTCGTCGCTGTCCGAACCGTGGACGGTGTTGGCTTCGATGCTTTCGGCCAGTTCCTTGCGGATCGTGCCGGGTTCGGCGTTCGCAGGGTTGGTTGCGCCCATGATGTCGCGGTTGCGCTGCATGGCGTTTTCGCCTTCCAGAACCTGTACGACGACGGGGCCGCTGATCATGAAATCAACCAGTTCGCCGAAGAAGGGGCGCTCTTTGTGCACGGCGTAGAAGCCTTCGGCCTGCTCGCGGCTCATGTGGATGCGCTTGGACGCAACGACGCGCAGACCAGCTTCTTCCAGCATCTTGGTGACCGCACCGGTCAGGTTACGGCGGGTTGCGTCGGGCTTGATGATCGAAAAGGTGCGGGTAACCGCCATGGGAGAAACTCCTGATAACTATGTGTGAAAAACTGGCGCGCCTCTAGCCGCTGCGGCGCAGCATGGCAAGGGTTGTGATAGAGGCGTGGCTTTAGTTCTTCGTGCCGCCCATGATGACGGCCGCTGTGCCCTCGCCTTCGCTGGGTGAGGCCGTGATCACCAAAGTCTCACCGCCTTTTCCTTCGGCGGAAAAGCTGGCCATATCATTGGCCGACGACGTGGTCTTGATGGCGTAACCACGCTTGGCAGCTTCCGCTTTATAATAATCGATGACCTTGGCGGCGGGGTCCTTGGTCATCACGGTGGCCATACCACCCTGCTCGCCCTTGCCGTCGCCTCCGGTAAAGGTGCCTTTCACTTCGCCGCCCGGATAGACAGGCATGTCGAGGGGCAGTTTCTGGCCCGAGGCCGCATTGCCGAAGGTAATCTTGCCCTCGCCATCCTTGCCTTCAAAGGTGATCGTGCCGCTCTCGGAATTGTTGTCGGTGTCCGACGTGATCTTGATTTCCTCACCATCGGCGGTGGTGACGGTGGTCGTTTCGTCCTTGCTACCGCAAGCGGTCAGCGCCAGCAGCGCGGCGAAAGGGATAAGATGTCGCATGTTTTTCCTCCAAAAAGTGCATCGCGACCTATCATAAAATCAGGGGCCCTGCACCCATTTGCCACCATCCTGTTTCCAATAACGGCGCTCGACATCCTCACGGCTGGCAAGCGTCCGCCAGGCGGTGCGGGCATTGTCGGTGTGGCTAGGCGGAAACAGGTAGAAAATGCGGTCGAAATCCAAAGCATCGTCGCGCCATTCGCCATCGGCCAGCGCCACGAAGCGTGCGCCATTGGCCGCGTCCGGCGCGGCGGATAACAGGATGGGCTGCAACGCATCGTCCCCTTCGCCCGCCTTGGCATGAGCGAGGAAGCTGTCGGGCTTCGCATTCCAAAGTGCGGTCGACAGCCGGTCCAGTTGATCCCCTTCCCCGCTAACCACGAGCATCCGCCCGCCCCCGTCCAGCACGCGCTGGGCGAGAACGGGTATCACCTTTTCGGCAGGGTCACGGGTCAGCTGGTAAAAATCGACTTGCATCGCCTTTTGGCGTTAGCTTTCGAAATTATCGGCCACAAAGCGGTCGAGCAGGCGCACGCCGAAACCGGTCGCGCCCTTGTCCCAGACGGCGCCGGGCTTGTCCGCCCAGACCGTGCCGGCGATATCGAGATGCGCCCATTTCACGCCGTCCTTGATGAAGCGCTGAAGGAACTGGGCTGCGGTGATCGAGCCTGCGCCCTTGCCACCGATATTCTTCATATCGGCAATGGGGCTGTCGATCATCTTGTCATAGGCCTTGGACAGCGGGAAACGCCAGAGCGGGTCACCCGAGGCCTTGCCTGCGGCGGTCAGCTTGTCGGCAAGCCCATCATCGTTGGTGAACATACCGGCATATTCGCTGCCCAGCGAAACGATGATCGCACCCGTCAGGGTCGCGAGATCGACGATATATTCAGGGTTATAGGTTTCCTGCGTCCAGTGCAGCGCATCGCAGAGGACCAGACGGCCTTCGGCATCGGTGTTCAGCACTTCGATGGTCTGCCCCGACATGGATGTGACGATGTCGCCGGGACGCTGTGCATTGCCGTCGGGCATATTTTCGACAAGGCCGCAAATGCCGACGACATGGGCCTTGGCCTTGCGTCCGGCGAGCGCCTTCATCACGCCTGCAACGGCACCTGCGCCACCCATATCCCATTTCATATCTTCCATACCTGCGGCAGGCTTGATGGAAATGCCGCCGGTATCAAAGGTCACGCCCTTGCCGACGAACGCCACGGGACGTTCCTGCGCGCCGCCGGTTCCGTCCCACTTCATCGCCAGCAAACGTGCCGGACGACGCGATCCTTGCGCCACGCCCAACAGCGCGCCCATGCCAAGCTCTGCCATTTGCTTGTCGTCGAGGATGGTGATTTCGACGCCCAGATCCGCCAGATGCTTGCACCGTTCAACAAAGCTTTCGGGGTAGATGATGTTTGCAGGTTCCGTGACCAGTTCCTTGGTCAGTGCGACACCGTCCGCAATGGCGGCATAACGCGTCCACAGAGCTGCGGCCTCTGCCGGTGCGCCTGCGACGCTCAGCGCCTCGACCGAGGGTTTAGACGTATCGGCAAGCTTGGTGCGGTATTTGTCCATCCGCCAGTTGCGCAAGGTTGCGCCATAGGCTGCCTCGGCAGCGGCCTGCGCTGACAGGTTTTCGGCGTGGATCGCGATATGCTTGGCGCCCGAGGTCTGCACCTTGGCGATGATTTCGCCGCCCGCCTTCTGGTAATCGCCCGCATCTCCGTCAGCAACGCCCAACAAGACGATGCGGACCAGCTTGCCGCCTTCGCTGGCGATCAGCAGGAAGCTCTGCCCGGCTTCACCCTTGAAGCGCGCCAGCTTTGCGGTGTCGTGCACCATTTGCGCATTTTCGAGGGGGAATGCGAATCCGTCGAAGTTGCTTTTCGTAACGATGAAAGCGAGCACATCGGCTTCGGCAGGACGTGTGGGGACAAATTCAATCTTCATGGAAATAGTCAGCCTTTCCGCTGGGCGTTGGTTATTGCCGCGCTCTATAGGCCCATTTGGCCTGTCACTTAAAGCAAAAGATAAGCACAGTTTGTCCGCTGTTAACCACATATACAGCCATCCGGCGCAAGATGGGTGGACCTGAGCTTAGAGCGGCTATAAAGGACGTGCCGGTTTATATGATTATCCCCGCCCTACAGCCCTCTTCTTCCCGGCTTCTGCTGGCGGCTTTGCTGCTCGCAGGCGGAGCTCTGCCGACTGCTGTTTACGCGCAAGCCGAACCCGCGCCGGTGGAGGACAAGGCGGCAGAGGACCAGATCGGTTTTGCGGCGGCTGTCGTTGAATATGACTCGAACACCGAAGTCGTCACCGCCAAGGGCGATGTTGTCGTCAACCGCGACGGCTATACCCTGCGCGCCGACACCGTCGTGTGGAACCGCACCAGCGGCGAAGTCACGGCCGAGGGGAATATCCGGTCGGTCGGCCCCGAGGGCGATGTAGCCTATGGGGACAAGATTGTCGTCACCGACACGCTGAAAGACGGCATCGTCGAAAATCTCCTCGTCGTTCTCGCCGACGATAGCCGCCTTGCCGCCAAGCGCGGCGCACGCAAGGATGGCGTCTATTCGCTCGACTACGCGGCCTACACCGCGTGCAAGGTCGAAGGCCCCGACGGCTGCCCCAAAAAGCCCAGCTGGGAAGTAAAGGCGGTCAAGGTCGTCTATGACCCCGCCACGAAGCGCGTCAAATATGAAGGCGCACGGATCGAATTGTTCGGCTTGCCCATCGTGCCCCTTCCTTTCCTGTCGCACCCTGTCGATACCAAGGCGGGCAGCGGATTTCTGGTGCCGAGCGTCGGCTTTTCGCGCAACAACGGGCTTGAGATCGAGCAATCCTATTACTGGCGCATCGCGCAGAACCGCGACCTGACCGGATCTATCACTGCTTTTTCCAACGCCGCGCCCCTGGGGCAGGTCAAGTTCCGTTCGCTGGAAAAGACCGGCGCGTTCGAAATTGCGGCCTATGGCACCTACAGCAACCGGATCGACACCAGCGGCGCGGTCATCCCCACAGGCAGCAATGTGTTCCGCGGATATGTCGAGGGTGCGGGCCGGTTCCAGCTTGATCCCTATTGGTCGATCTCCGCATCGGGCCGCCGGGCGTCCGACCGGACATTCCTGCGCCGTTACGATATCAGCCGCGACGACCGCCTCCGCTCCACCTTCGCCGCCGAACGGATCGACGACAACAGCTATTTCTCGCTCGCCGGTTGGGCGGTACAGACCCTGCGGACCGGCGACAAGCAGGGGCTCGCGCCCATTGCCCTGCCCGAGATCGACTACCGCCGCCGCCTGAACGACCCTCTTTTGGGCGGGACCATCCAGTTGCAGGCCAACAGCCTCGCCATCGGCCGCACCGCCGGACAGGACACGCAACGCGCGTTTGGGTCGGTCAAATGGGATTTGCGCAAGATTACGGGGCTGGGCCAAGAAGTAACCTTTACGGCACTCGCCCGCGGCGATGTCTATCACAGCGATGAAAATGCCAGCACGACCACCGTGATTTACCGCGGCAACAGCGGCTGGCAAAGCCGGGCCATTTTTGCAGGCGCCATGGACGTCAAATGGCCGTTCGTCGGCAAAGCCTTTGGCGGCACCCAGATTTTCACCCCCCGCGTCCAGCTCGTGGCGGCGCCTTCGGTGACCAATTTGAAAATCCCGAACGAAGATTCGCGGGCTGTTGACCTCGAAGACAGCAACCTGTTCGCGCTCAACCGTTTCCCGGGATACGACCGGTTCGAGGATGACTACCGCATCACCTACGGGTTCGACTGGACCTTGCGGAAAACCAACTTCACCGCCGACATCAATATCGGGCAAAGCTACCGTTTGTCGAACCGCCAGTCGATCTTCCCCGACGGCACCGGCCTGTCGGACAAGGCATCCGACATCGTCGGCCGCAGCGAGTTCCGTTTCAAGGACATCGTCAAGCTGACCCACCGTTTCCGGCTCGACAAGGATAATCTTGCGGTACGGCGCAACGAGATTGATGCAACCATCGGATCGCGCGGGACTTATGTGCAGGCGGGCTATCTGAAGCTGAACCGCAACATTGGCCCCACGGTCGAGGATTTGTCGGACCGTGAAGAAATCCGGCTTGCCGGCCGCGTCCGCGTTGCGCGCTACTGGTCGGTTTTCGGGTCGACCATTATCGACCTGACCGACACGACCGAAGATCCCACCACGCTTTCCGACGGGTTTGATCCTATCCGCCATCGCCTTGGCGTCGCCTATGATGACGACTGCCTTTCGCTCAGCCTGACATGGCGGCGCGATTACCAGCCGACGGGCGATGCGCGCCGTGGCAACAGTTTCCTGTTCCGGCTGGCATTTCGTAATCTGGGTGTGTAAGGCCGACTGCACATGGGGGACAGGGCGGCGGCTGCTCATCTGCGGTTCAGCAGCGTCGCACTATTTCCCGCTCGAATTTGATTATATACTGGATTGTCATCGATGAAGTTTTCCAAGCGCTTTTCCATTGCGGCTTTGCTGGCAACTGCCACAGCATTGACACCTTCGGTTGCGCAAACCGTTTCGGACGAAGTCACACCAGAGGCCCGTCTCGACATTCCCGATGGCCAGACCTTGTTTGGCAAAAACGATCCCAATGTCCGCCGCGCCACGGCGCAGGTGAACGGCGAAATCATTACCGGTACGGACATTGACCACCGCCTCGCACTGATCGTTGCGGCCAACAACAACCAGCTTCCACCAGAAGAAGTCGCGCGTTTCCGTGCACAGATTCTGACCAACCTGATCGACGAAACGCTCCAGATCCAGGAAGCGGCCGCCAACGAGATCGAAGTCACCGATGCCGAGGTGAACCAGTATTTCGACCGCGTTGCGCAACAGAATTTCAACCGTCCGGCCAATGAAGTCGAAAAATATCTCATCTCGATCGGTTCATCGGTCGCCACGCTGAAACGCCAGATCAAGGGCGAGTTGTCGTGGAGCCGGCTGCTGTCGCGCAACGTGCGCCCGTCGGCCAATGTCAGCGATGACGAGGTCAACGCCATTATCGAGCGTATCAAGGCTACCAAGGGCACAACCGAATATCGCATCGGTGAAATCTATCTTTCGGCCACGCCGGAAACCATGCCTGCCGTGACCGAAAATGCGCGCAAGATTATGGACCAGCTACGTCAGGGCGGCAATTTTGTCGCTTATGCCCGCCAGTTTTCGGAAGCGTCGACCGCTTCGGTCGGCGGCGACCTTGGCTGGCTGTCGCTTGCCCAATTGCCGCCATCGCTCGCGACCGCAGCCAGCAATATGCGGGCCAATGAAATCCAGGCCGTTCCTTCGCCCGGCGGCATTTCGATCCTGTTGCTGATCGACCGCCGTCAGGTCGCAACGTCCGACCCGCGCGATTCGGTGCTGAGCCTGAAGCAAATTGCGATCACCTTCCCCGCCGGCACAACCGAAGCGCAGGTTGCGCCGTTGGTAAAGCGGTTCAGCGAAGAAACCGGCAAGATTAACGGTTGCGGCGCAGCCGATGAAATGGCGCGCCAGCTCAATGCCGATGTGGTGAACCGCGATGGTATCAAGGTCCGCGACCTCCCTGCTCCGTTGCAGCAAGTGATGCTTGATCTGCAAGTCGGCCAGTCGACACCGCCTTATGGTTCGCTGGAAGATGGCGTCCGCGTCTTCGTCATGTGCGGTCGCGATGCACCGCAAGAAGCGTCTTCGGAGTCCTTCGACGAAATCATGTCGCGGCTTGAAGAAGAACGGGTCAACAAACGGGCACGCATCTATCTGCGCGACCTTCGCCGCGACGCAGTCATCGAATATAACTGATGCCGCCACGGCGACTTGATCTGCCGTTGGCGATTTCGGTCGGCGACCCGGCGGGCATAGGACCGGAAATTATCGGCAAAGCATGGGAGGCGCGCAAAAGCGCGGACCTTCCACCTTTTTTCGCCATCGGCGATGTGGGCAGTTTCGCACCGCATTGGAACGGTCCGGTCGTCAAAATCGACGACCCCGCCGATAGCTTTGCGCATTTCGATTCGGCGCTTCCCGTTATCGAGGTGCACAGTTGCATTTCGGTCATTCCGGGCGAACCCGATCTGGACGGCGCGCATTGCGCCTATCAGGCATTGGAAATGGCCATAGGCTTCGCCCGCGCAGGCAGCGCGGCGGCATTGGTCACAGGGCCTGTTTCAAAAACCCAGCTATACGCCGTTGGCTTCACCCATCCCGGGCAAACCGAATTCATCGCCGAACGCTGTGGTGTATCCAAGAATAATGCGGTCATGATGCTTGCCGGCCCCGACCTGCGCGTCGTGCCGATGACAACACATATCCCGCTTGCGTCGGTCGCATCCAAGCTAGATGGGCGCCTGATCCGGCAACGGCTGCGCGCCACGGCCAAGGGACTGCAGCGCAATTTCGGGATCGAAAACCCGCGTCTGGCGGTCGCAGGTTTCAACCCCCATGCGGGCGAATCGGGCAATATGGGCCGCGAGGAAATCGACATTTTCGAACCGGCCATCGCGCAAATACGTAGCGAGGGGTTTGACGTTGTCGGCCCCCTGTCCGCCGACACCATGTTCCATGCCGAGGCACGGTCGCATTATGATGCAGCTTTGTGCGCCTATCATGATCAGGCGCTGATCCCCTTAAAAACACTCTACTTCCATGATGCCGTCAACATCACGCTTGGTCTGCCCGTGGTCCGGACATCGCCAGACCACGGCACCGCCTTTGGCATTGCGGGCCAGAATATCGCGATGCCCCATTCGATGATTGCCGCCATCAAAATGGCGAAAATGGCGGCGCTGAACCGCCAAGCCGCAGACGCGGCATGACCCAGCCCGCATTGCCCCCGCTTCGGGATGTTATCGCCCGCCATGGCCTGTCGGCCAGCAAGGCGCTGGGCCAGAATTTCCTGTTCGACGAACAATTGCTCGACCGCATTGCCGCCATCCCCGGATCGCTCAAGGGACAGAATGTCTATGAAGTCGGCCCCGGTCCCGGTGGATTGACACGGGCGCTGCTGCGCGCAGGCGCAAATGTTCTGGCGGTCGAACGCGACCATCGCTGCCTGCCCGCGCTCGCCGAATTGGCGGAGGCGTTTCCCGGACAGTTGCGGGTGATCGAAGGCGACGCCCTGAAAATTGATCCGGCCAAGGAAATCGGCGGACCGTTCCACATCCTGTCCAACCTGCCCTACAATGTCGGCACCGCGCTTGCTGTCGGCTGGCTTGGCGGCGACACATGGCCGCCCGAATGGCTATCGCTGACCCTGATGTTCCAGCGCGAAGTCGCTGACCGCATCGTCGCGCCTGCGGCCAGCGATGCCTATGGGCGGTTGGCCATCTTGGCGCAGTGGCGCTCGCAGGCAAAGATCGCGATGCCCGTCCACCGATCCGCTTTCACGCCGCCACCGAAAGTCATGTCGGCGGTCGTGCACATCACCCCCGGTGAAGCGCCCGAGGGCGTAAAGATGACGATTCTCGAAAAACTGACGGCTGCAGCATTCGGGCAGCGGCGCAAAATGCTGCGGCAAAGTTTGAAGGCCGTTCCCGGTGCGTTGGATGCATTGGAAAAAGCCGGGATTGCGGCCGACCGGCGACCGGAAACGGTGACGATCCCCGAATGGTGCGAACTGGCGCGGCAGTTGGGGTGACACCAGCGTCCAAGGCTCATACTCCGTCACCCTGAACTTGTTTCAGGGTCCATTTTTCAGCCCTTCCCAGCCCTATCGTGACACGCCAAACAGTTACGCACGGGTGGGTTTCAACTCGAGCATAGGGTGCCGCTGCACGATAGACCCTGAAACAAGTTCAGGGTGACGGGTGTGTTGTTGAATTGACCGGCTATTTGTCATTCAGCCTCCTGTTCAATTCAACATTTCGCTAGGGGTGGCGCTTCGCATTGTGCGCGGCTAAAGGCGGTGGATGCAAAATCTGGCTTCCACCGAACGCGCTGCGCTTGAAAGGATCACGCACGATCCGATGCTGGCACAGGTGCAGCAATGGGCCGCGATAAATAGCGGATCGGGCAACCTCGCGGGGTTGAAAGCGACCGCGGATATGCTGGCTGATGCCTTTGCCATTCTTCCCGGAATCGTCGAATTGCGCGAACCCGCACCTGTCGAAAAAGTGCGGGCCGACGGGGTCGTGGAAATGGTCGAACATGGCCGCCATCTGGTCGTGACCGTCCGGCCTGAAGCGCCGGTGCAACTGCTTTTCACCGGACATATGGACACTGTATTTCCCGCCGACCACAGCTTTCAGGAGCAGCAATGGCTGGAAGATGGCGTGTTGAACGGCCCCGGCGTCGCCGACATGAAGGGCGGCATTGCCGTCATGCTGGCCGCCCTCGCCGCCGCCGAGACAGCGCCGGAATTTGCGAACGTCGGCTATCAGGTGATGATCAACAGCGATGAGGAAGTCGGATCGCCCTCGTCCGCGCAGCTGATTACCGCGCTTGCCAAGGGGAAGACCGCAGCGCTGACTTACGAACCCGCCCTACCCGATGGGACCTTGGCTGGTGAACGCGGGGGCAGCGGGAATTTCTCGATCATCATTACCGGCAAAAGCGCGCATGCCGGACGCAATCCGCAAGATGGCCGCAACGCCCTTCTCGCCGCTGCTGACCTCGCCTTGCGGTTGAAGGCGCTCACCCGCCCCGGGCTCAACGTCAATCCGGCACGGATCGAAGGGGGCAGCCCCAATAACGTCGTGCCCGACCACGCCATATTGCGCGTCAATTTCCGGCCCATGACACCTCAAATTGTCGAGGAAACCGACCGCGCGCTGCGCACGTTGATTGCCGATATCGAGCGGGAGCATGAGGTCAGCGCCCATCTGCACGGCAGCTTCGGCCGCCCGCCCAAACCCATTGATGCAGGGGCCGCCAAGCTGTTCGATCTGGTCAAGCAATGCGGGGCCGACCTTGGTCTGGCGATTGCCTGGAAAGCCAGTGGCGGCGTTTGCGACGGCAATAACATTGCCGCCTGCGGCATCCCCGTGGTCGACACCATGGGCGTGCGCGGTGGCGCGATCCATAGCGCCGACGAATTTCTGATTACCGAAAGCCTGGTCGAGCGCGCGCGCCTGTCCGCCTTGACCATATTGCGTATCGCCAAAAAGGGAGCCTTATGACTTTCATTATCCGTCCGGCAAATATGGACGATTTGCAACCCATCTACGAAATGGCCAAACGGACCGGTGGCGGGTTCACTAACCTGCCGCCGGATCGCAAGGCGTTGACCGCAAAGCTGGAGCGTTCGGTTGCTGGGTTCAGCCGGGTCGAAGATGGCGTCAGCGACGATCTCTATGTGTTTGTGTTGCAAAATACCGCGACCGGCGAAGTGCGCGGCACCTGCCAGATTTTCGGCAATGTCGGGCAGAAATGGCCCTTTTACAGCTACCGCATCGGGGCGTTGACCCAGCATAGCGAAGAACTGGGCCGGACTTTCCGCGCCGACATTTTGAACCTATCGACCGATCTGGAGGGCACGACCGAAGTCGGCGGGCTGTTCCTGCATCCCGGTGAACGCGCCGGCGGCCTCGGTATGTTGATCGCGCGCAGCCGTTATCTGTTCATCCGCAACCATCGGGCGCGCTTTGCCGACCGGACTATTGCCGAGCTGCGCGGTGTCATTGACGAAGCGGGCGGTTCGCCCTTCTGGGACGGCGTTGCAGGCCGCTTTTTCGGCATGAGCTTTCAGGAAGCGGACGAATTCAACGCCAAGTTCGGCAACCAGTTCATCGCCGACCTGATGCCCAAGCACCCCGTCTATATCGCGATGCTGCCCGAAAGCGCGAAATCAGTGATCGGCGTGCCCCATCCGTCGGGCCGCGCCGCGATGCGGATGCTCGAAAATGAAGGTTTTGCGTGGGAAAATTATGTCGATATCTTTGACGGCGGCCCCACAATGACCGCGCGCACCGATCAGGTCCGCAGTGTCCGCGAAGCCAAGGATGCGGTCGTGAGCGACATCAGCGACCGCCTGGGCGAGCATAAGGAAGGCGCCAAAATGCTCGTCAGCAGTGGCCGTCTGGGCAGCTTTGCGTCGGCCTATGGCTGGGTATTGGAGGATGGCGACAAGGTCATTCTCGACCCCGACAGCGCAAAGGCGCTTCAGCTTTCGGCGGGTGAAACCGTCACATATGTTCCTAGGTGGTAAGACATGGCGTTTGCGGAAATCAACTTTGATGGCATCATTGGCCCAAGCCATAATTATGCGGGCCTGAGCCTCGGCAACATCGCCTCGGCCAATAATGCAGGCGCGGTATCGGAACCGCGTGCGGCAGCATTGCAAGGTGTGGAGAAAATGCGCGCCAATCTGCGCCTTGGCCTGCCGCAGGGTTTCTTCATGCCGCTCGACCGGCCGAACACCACATGGCTGGCGGGATTGGCGACCGATATGGAAAGCGCCGAGCCGCACATCCGCGCCGCCGCTTTTTCTGCCTCGGCCATGTGGGCCGCGAATGCTGCGACGGTATCGCCTGCGCCCGATACTTCCGATGGCAAATGCCATCTGTCGGCGGCAAACCTGCTCACCATGGCGCACCGCAGCCATGAATGGACAGGTACGCTCGCGCAGCTGCGCCTCGCCTTTGCCGATGCACAGCATTTCACGGTCCACGGCCCCGTCCCGCCACCCTATGGCGACGAAGGTGCCGCCAATTTCATGCGGCTGTGCCCTTCGCATGGCGAGGCAGGAATCGAAATTTTTGTCTATGGCAAGGCGGGCGGCCCCTTCCCCGCGCGGCAGCATGTCGAATCGTCCAAAGCCATCGCCCGAGCGCACCGGCTGGACCCGGCAAAGACGCTGTTCGTGCAGCAATCGGAAACGGCCATCGCCGCCGGGGCCTTCCACAATGACGTCGTTGCCGTCGCCAATGAGCGCGTGCTGTTCACCCATGAACAGGCCTTTGAATATCCGGATGAAACCTATGCCGACATCAAAAGGCTGATGCCCGAGGCGGAGATTGTGATTGTCCCTGCCGACCGCGTGTCACTCGCCGATGCGATCCAGAGCTATCTGTTCAATGCGCAGCTTGTGACCCTGCCCGATGGCGGCATGGCGCTGATCCTGCCCAGCGAGGCGCAGGAAAACACGCGGGTGTGGGGCTGGTTGAGCGAGATGGTCGCAGGCAACGGCCCGATCCGCACGCTCATCCCTGTCGACGTGCGCCAGTCCATGGCCAACGGCGGCGGACCCGCCTGCCTGCGGCTGCGCGTCGCGTGCGACCCTGCCACGGTCGACCCGCGCTTCATGGCGGACGAGGCGAAACTGGACCGGATTTCGGACGTTATCGCGGCGCATTGGCCCGAAACAATAGCGCCCGATCAACTCGGCGATTCCGCGCTGGTTTCCAACGTCCGCAAGGCCCGCGAAGAGTTGCTGGATGCATGCGGCTTGGCGGAGCTGCGCTAAGCGTCGAATTCCTTTACAATCGGCGTGTGCGTTAACCATTGTGATGCCTGCAAATGCTGAACTGGCACAGGCATTGCTGTTACTTATTTTAACTATGAAAAAAATCGCCCGCCTGTTCACCATAAAGACCAAATTGGAGGTCTTCCTCATCACCTACGCGCTCGGCCTGGGTGCGGCTGAACGGGGTAAGGACTATATGGTCCAATATCCGGGCAATGTGGGCAAGATGTTCTTCGTGCTGTGCACCGTCGCGGTGTTCATCGCGGCGTCCAAGATGCTGGAGGCGATTGACCTGCACAAGGCGTTTGGGGTGGATTGAAGGGGAAAAGTCCCCGGATTCTGTTGCCCGGCTCCGGGGGGCCGCTGTAACCTTTCTGTTGCCCGGCCGGTTCGGCCGCGTTCTTTTAGGATAATTTCAGACCGTGAGGCCCAAAATTACGCTGCGAGAGCAAGTGCTTCGTTATCGTTGGCACTTATGAGTTTTGAACCATTTCACGGCTTATTCATGCCGGGCAAAAACAATGCTTTTCAACGCACGTCGATCCTAGTTCAGCCCCATCAGAACGCCCGGTAAACCGGGAGATATGGTGGAGCTGCCGGGTACCGCCCCCGGGTCCGCTGCATCTATTGCACATCGCAATTTATCGCCATAGCCGGGCGAACCCGGCACCGACCTATATAGGCGCTGTTTCGTGAATGGGAAGTGAAGAGCGTTAAACGCCCTGCATATTCCGGCTCTCCGCCGGTATGCGGACGACGAGGCCGTCGAGTTCGTCGGTCAACAGGATCTGGCAGGACAAGCGGCTGGTGCGCCGTGCGCCGCTTGCAAGGTCGAGCATGTCTTCTTCATCTTCGACGGCGGGCGGCAATTTGTCGAACCATGCCTTGTCCACAATCACATGGCAGGTGGAACAGGCCATCTGCCCCTCGCATGTCCCTTCCAAAGGCATTCCGGCGCCCTGCGCAACCTCCAGCAGCCCAAGACCGGTGTCGGCCTCAACCTCATGTGCGTCGCCTTCGGCGTTGATGAAGGTTATCTTGATCATATCATCGCCCCTGCTGCACGATTGATTGCTTCGGCAGCAATATCAATTTCCGCAAGCGTCGTATAGCGCCCAAAACCGAGCCGGATCGAAGATTTTGCCTGCGCTTGGGACAGTCCGAGTGCCGATAGCACATGGCTCGGGCGGCCTGAACCGCTGGCGCATGCCGATCCGGCGGACAAGGCGATGTCGCGGCATTCGGACATCAGGCGGCCCACATCCACCCCGTCGCGGCGGATGTTGAGATTGCCTTTATAGCGGTGGGTTGTCGACCCGTTCACGGTCCAGTCCGAAAATGCAGCAATGGCATGCTCCCATAACAGCGCGACATGCGCGGCGTCCTGATCCATCCGCTGTTCGGCTAGTTGCGCCGCCGCGCCAAAGCCGGCGCACAAGGCAGGTGACAAGGTTCCCGAACGCAACCCCTGTTCCTGCCCGCCGCCATGCATCAAGGGTGTAAGTTCAATCCCGTCACGCACCCACAAGGCACCGATGCCCTTGGGTCCATGAATCTTGTGCGCAGACACCGCAATCATATCCGGCCCGTCGGGGATTCGCATCCGGCCAAAGGCCTGCACCGCATCGCACAGCAACAGGCCGCCCTGCATATGGCATTGCTCCGCAAGCTCGGCGAGCGGCTGGATCGTTCCGATTTCATTATTCACGAGCATGGCCGCAAACAGGCCCTGCCCCGCACCATCAAACCCCGCGCGTCCGTCGGACCCGACCCGCACAACTTCCCCGCACAGATGGGCCACGCAATCCAATACCGCCGCATGTTCGGTGGCAAGCGCCGATACGGGTAATCCGCAGCCTTTGATGGCGAGGTTAAGCGCTTCGGTCGCACCGCTTGTGAAAATCACCCTGCCCCCTTTGGGCAGCAAGGCGGCAATCTGGTCCCGCGCCGCTTCCACGGCGGCGGCGGCCTTCCGTCCACCGGCATGGGCGCTGTGCGGGTTCCAGAAACCGTCTTTCAACCAGGGCTCCATCGCCGCAAAGGCTTCCGGAGCCAGTGGCGTTGTTGCCTGATAATCGAGGTAAATCACGCCGCCTTTGTCCGAGCCGCGATGCCGCGCCACACATCGATAAAGCGGTCGATATGGGCTGCATTGGTTTCGGGGCCGAAGCTGACCCGGATGACTTGCGATGCCGCCTTTTCGTCCCAGCCCATCGCCCCCAGCACATGGCTGGTTTTCAGTGTGCCCGACGAACAGGCGCTGCCCGCGGATACCGCGATCCCTGCCATATCGAAGTTGATCAACTGGCTCGATGCCGCCGCGCCCGGCATCTGGTAACTCGCAATGGTCGCAAGCCGATCGCTCGCGTCGGCAACCACAATGCCGCCCGCTTCACGCACCGCTGCATCGAGGACGGCCCGCAGGCGCGCTGCTTCGGCAAGCCATGCAAATCCGGCTTCCAACGCCACAGCCAAGCCAATCGCGGCGGGCAGATTTTCGGTGCCCCGGCGATAGCCCTGCTCTTGTCCGCCGGTCGGTTGCAACAACCCCAGATTGCGGGTCAGCAACGCGCCGACACCCGGAGGTCCGCCCAGCTTGTGCGCCGATATGGCGATAAGGTCCGCCTCGGGCAAAGGCAGCTTTCCGGCGCTTTGCGAGCAATCCGCGAACAATGTTCCGCCCACAGCCCGAACCGCCGCCGCAATGTCGGACAGCGGCTGGATCACGCCGGTTTCATTGTTGACCGACTGCACGGCATAGCGGGCGGCAGCCTGAATGGCGTTTACCTCTACATAACCGTCCGCGTTGACCGGCAGGCGGGTGTTCCCCGCGACCGCCAACACCGCGTCATGCTCCACCGCGCTGGCGATGGCATCCTGTCCGCGTAGCGCAAGTGCAATGGCTTCGCTGGCACCGCTTGTCAGGATTAGTTCGTCATCCCAGCCAAGGGCGGCATTAATCCGTGTACGCGCATCTTCAAGCGCCGCACGCGCCGCCCGGCCTTCGCTGTGCGGCGAGGACGGGTTTGCCCAGCGCGCCATTGCGTCGGCCATGGCTTCACGCACCGCTGGCAGCAGCGGCGTCGTGGCGGCGTGGTCGAGATATATGCGCGGAATCGGGGCCATTTGTTCCATGACAGTTGCGAAAATCGTGACTGCTTCTATATAGCGCTTCGACTTCCTGCAAAGCCCGAACAATCGGTTGCTGCGCGGCACTTAAATATAGAATCGAAAAAATAGATGCCTGCCATTGCTATTCCAGGTCCCGAAGGCCGTCTCGAAGCCCGTTTTTCGCCCCCGCCACGTCCGCGTGCACCGGTTGCGATGATCCTGCATCCGCATCCGCAGGCAGGCGGCACGATGAACGACCGCATCACGCAGGCCTTGTACAAAACCTTCGTGGCGCGCGGCTTTGCCGTATTGCGATTCAACTTCCGCGGCGTCGGCCGCAGCGAAGGCGAATTCGACAATGGTATCGGCGAATTGTCGGACGCCGCATCGGCGCTCGATTGGGTGCAGAGCTTCCATCCCGAAGCATCCACCACCTGGATCGCAGGGTTCAGCTTCGGCGCATGGATCGGCATGCAATTGCTGATGCGCCGCCCCGAAATCCGTGGCTTCATCTCGGTCTCGCCGCCGTCGAACATGTATGATTTCAGCTTCCTCGCCCCTTGCCCGTCCTCGGGTATCATCATTCAGGGCGCGCAGGACGAAGTCGTGAACCCCAATGCGGTGCAAAAGCTGGTCGATAAATTGCGGACCCAGCGCCACATCACGATCCACCATGACGAAATTCCCCGCGCCAACCATTTCTATGAAAATGAAATGGATATGCTGATGGCGTCGGTTAACAACTATCTGGATTTCCGTCTGGACCCCAATTCACCCATCAAGTGAGATTGGCCGAATAAAGCTCGACAGGCGATGTGCTATTTCACTTCGCCGGTCACCAGACTGTTGCCCTTTTCATCGGGCACGACCCAGATTGCGATATTGGCGAAAATCACCAGCGCAGCCGCGATCATAAGCCACATTTGCTGGCTTAATCCATCGCGCCGCCAGCGCTTCCACGCCCCGAAAAGGAGCAAAAAGGCGGCAATCATGGCGAGTGAGAGAATGGCGTTGAGCATATCCCCCCATAAAGCCCGTGGAAAAGCTGCACAATCGGGCAAATTCGCCATAGCGTTTTAGCTGTCGCTCGCTTAGAGGGACGCCATTGACGAGTCCCCACGCCGCGAAGGATATGCCCATGCGTATCGCCATTGCCTCCGACCATGCCGCCCTCGCGCTGAAATCCGCGCTGGTCGACTATGTGCGCGAACAGGGCCATGACATCACCGACCTTGGTCCACACGACGAAAGCTCGGTCGATTATCCCGATTTTGGATATAAACTCGCCGCTGCGATTGCCGATGGCGATGCCGATCGGGGCATTGCCTTATGCGGGTCGGGCATCGGTATTTCGATTGCTGTAAACCGCAACCCCGCCGCTCGCGCTGCGCTCGTGTCCGAACCGCTGTCGGCGCAACTCGCCCGCGAACATAATGACGCAAATGTGATTGCCATGGGCGCACGCCTGATCGGCATCGAAATGGCAAAAGCCTGCGTCGACCGCTTTCTTACAACGGAATTTGGTGGTGACCGCCACCAGCGCCGCGTCGATAAATTGTCCAACCCGCAAAATGCGAAGGAATCAGCATGAGCAGCCATCCCGCAAATGATCTGAGCAACGTTCAGCCCGACGGCTTTTTCACCCGTGGCCTAGCCGAAGCCGATCCCGAAATTTCGGGCTGGATTGGCAAGGAACTGGAACGTCAGCAGGACAAGATCGAGCTGATCGCATCGGAAAATATCACCTCACGCGCCGTTCTCGAGGCGACCGGTTCCATACTGACCAACAAATATGCCGAGGGCTATCCCGGCAAGCGCTATTATGGTGGCTGCGAATATGTCGACGAGATCGAGACGATCGCCATCGAACGCGCCAAAAAGCTGTTCGGTTGCAATTTCGCCAATGTGCAGCCGAATAGCGGAAGCCAGATGAACCAGGCGGTTTTCCTCGCGCTGCTGAATCCGGGCGACAGTTTCATGGGCCTCGACCTCGCCGCCGGCGGTCACCTGACGCATGGTTCGCCGGTCAACCAATCGGGCAAATGGTTCAATCCCATCCCTTATGGCGTGCGCCGCGAAGACCAGATCATCGATATGGATGAAGTCGCTCGCATCGCCCGCGAAAACAAGCCCAAGCTGATCATCGCAGGCGGCACCGCCTATTCGCGGATCTGGGACTGGGCCGGTTTCCGCGCCATCGCCGATGAAGTCGGCGCAACCCTGCTGGTCGACATGTCGCATATTTCGGGTCTTGTCGCCGGCGGCGCGCACCCCTCGCCCATTCCGCATGCGCATATCGTGACCACGACCACGCACAAGTCGCTGCGTGGCCCTCGCTCGGGCGTGATCCTGTCCAACGACGAAGCACTGGCGAAGAAGCTGAATTCGGCGATTTTCCCGGGGCTTCAGGGCGGCCCATTGATGCATGTGATTGCTGCCAAAGCGGTCTGCTTTGCCGAAGCCATGAAGCCCGAGTTCAAAAGCTACGCCGCTAGTGTGGTCGAAAATGCCAAGGCGCTCGCCGCCAGCTTGCAGGAACAGGGACTCGACATCGTATCGGGTGGAACCGACAACCACTCGATGCTCGTCGATCTGCGTCCCAAGGAAGCCAAGGGCAAGCATGCCGAGCATGCGCTCGACCGCGCGTCGATCACCTGCAACAAGAACAACATTCCCTTCGACACGGAAAAGGCAACCCTTACTTCCGGTCTGCGTCTCGGCACGCCAGCGGGCACGACGCGCGGCTTTGGCCCCGCCGAATTCCGCGAAATTGGCCGGATGATCGCCGACGTCGTCGAAGGTCTGCGTAAAAATGGTGAAGCCGGTGACGGCCAGATCGAAGCACGCGTAAAGGCCGAAGCGGAAGCCTTGTGCAAGCGCTTCCCAATCTATCCCTCTTGAACTATATAGGTGACTTACCCATCTAATACACAGAAGGGAAATTGACCATGGGATATTGTAACGATTGCGACGGCGAGTATCAGGACGGAGCCAAATTCTGCCCTCAATGCGGCGCGAAGACACCCGAGCAACGGGCGGCGGAAAGCATTCCGAACCAGGCCAAGCATTATGTTGGTGAGGCCGCGGACGAATTATGGGGTGCAACCAAGGACGCATTCCATACCGGCAAGCATCTCGCCGATCAGGATACGGTCAAGAAAGTCGCGGGCGGTGCTGCCATCGGCGCAGCCGCAGCGGTTATCGCGCCGATCGGCCTTGCCACTGGTGCGTTGATCGGTGCCGGGATTGTCGCTTACCGCCATGTGAATAAAAAGAAAAATCAGGAAAACCAGAAATAGATGCGTTGCCCATTTTGCGGACATGACGACAGCCAGGTCAAGGACAGCCGGCCAACGGAAGACAACAGCGCCATCCGCCGCCGTCGCCAGTGCGAGGCGTGCGGCGGCCGGTTTACGACCTTTGAACGTATCCAGCTGCGCGAACTGACCGTCGTCAAGTCCGAGGGCAAACGCGAACCTTTTGAACGGGAAAAGTTGGAACGCTCGCTATCGGTCGCCTGCCGCAAGCGTCCCGTCGATGCGAGCCGGATCGAAAAGCTGGCATCGGGCATACAACGCCAATTGGAAACCCTGGGCGAAAGCGAGATCGAGTCCAAGCGCATCGGCGAATTTGTGATGGCGGGCCTGAAAGCGCTGGATAGTGTCGCTTATATCCGTTTCGCTTCGGTCTATAAGGATTTCAGCGAGGCAAAGGATTTCGAAGATTTCGCCGGGAGCGTGGTTGAAGCGGCGAAGAAATGAGCGCGCCGCCCATTATCATCCTCGTCCGCCCGCAACTGGGCGAGAATATCGGCAAGGCTGCGCGTGCCATGCTCAACTTCGGACTGACAGAAATGCGGCTCGTGGCGCCACGGGATGGCTGGCCCAACCCTTCGGCCGGCCCCGCCGCTTCGGGTGCCGACATCGTGCTCGCTAATGCGCAAGTGTACGACACGCTTGCCGAAGCGACCGCCGACATCAGCCATATATACGCCACCACAGTCCGCAAACGCGGTGTGACCAAACCCGTCATCACACCGGAAGCGGCGGCACGCGAAGTGCTCGGCAATACAGGCCGCAGCGCGATCCTGTTCGGCGCAGAGCGGTCGGGCCTCGAAAGCGATGAGGTCACCGTGGCCCGCGCGATCATCACTGTTCCGATCAATCCAGAATTCGGTTCGCTCAATCTGGCGCAGGCGGTGATCCTGTGCGCGTATGAATGGTCGAAGACGCAGGATCTTGCGAGCCCGCCCAAAACCGAACTTGACCCGCCCGCGTCGCAATTCGAACTTGATGGGCTTATCCAGCAACTGGACGATATGCTCGACCCCCTCGGATATTTCCGCCCGGAAGATCGCGCCCCTGTCACGCGCCGGACTTTGCGGAACTTGCTGACCAAACCGGCATGGAATGCGCTGGAAGTCCGGACATTGCGTGGCGTTTTGACCACATTGTCGCGAAATCGACGAACGGAGAAATAGCCGCTTGGCGGTGGAGCACCGCTTCGATAAGGTCATCGCTTAATCGATTACTGGAGACCCCCCTACATGTTTACTTCCGCACTTGTGTCCATCCTGCTGCTCGCCTCGGGCGCAAGCGATGCCGCCCCTGCCGCAGACGGTCCGGCACCCACCGAAGTGGCGAAATCAAAGCCCAAGAAAATCTGCAAAAATGTCGATTTGACCGGCAGCCGTATCGGCAAACGCAAGTGCAAGACCAAGGAAGAGTGGGAACAGGGCGAAAGCGTCATGGAGCTCGGCCAGAAAGGCGCCCAAGGCAGCATCAGCCGCTAAGCTGCAAATTTTAAGCGATGCCGGGTTAAACCCCCGGCATTACTTGCGAATATTGTCCCAACGCTGGAATTCGTAAGCGATGGACGCTTCGACCAGCTGGTCCCAAAGTTGCTCTATGACATCGACCGGTATCGCACTCGCCGCTGCTGCCGCCTTTACGTTGGCCAACACTTGCGCCTTGCGCGCTTCGTCACGGACCGCGGAACGGTCGGTCTTGATACGCGCCGCCGCGTCCATATAGCCAAAGCGTCTGACAAGCAGCTCAACCAGAGCGCGATCGACGGCGTCGACCCCGGCCCGGACCTCGGTCATGTTGCGGCAATTTTGCGGGTCTACGCTCGGTTCGATCTCGGACATGGCCGCGCCTTAGAAAGCTGCGGCAACAAAGTCGAGCGTGATGTTGACAATCGGGCTCTTTGCGGCCATAGGCCCGCCTTCGCAATTGACCCTGCATCCCGGTGAAGCAGGTGTCCGGCCCATCTAGCATGTGTCGCGCGGTACCGGGAACATCGTTGTTAGCAAATTGGAGACTGTAAATGTCGAAGCGTACAAGCTCGAAGTATAAACTTGACCGCCGGATGGGTGAAAATATCTGGGGTCGTCCCAAATCACCTGTCAACAAGCGTGAATATGGCCCCGGCCAGCACGGTCAGCGCCGCAAGGGCAAGCTTTCCGACTATGGTATTCAGCTGCGCGCCAAGCAGAAGCTGAAGGGCTATTATGGCGACATCACTGAAAAGCAGTTCAAGCGCGCTTATCAGGAAGCCAACCGCATGAAGGGCGATACCTCGCAGAACCTGATTGGTCTGCTGGAGCGTCGTCTGGACATGATCGTATACCGCGCCAAGTTCGCACCGACGATCTTCGCCGCCCGCCAGCTCGTCAGCCACGGCCACATCCGCGTCAACGGCGTGAAGTGCAACATCGCCAGCCGTCAGGTTGACGTAGGCAGCATCATCAGCCTCGGCAACAAGGCGAAGGAAATGGCACTGGTTATCGAAGCTCAAGGCCTCGCCGAGCGTGACATTCCGGAATATGTTGCTGTTGAAGGCAACGACAAGGTTACCTTCGCGCGCGTACCGACGCTCGACGAAGTACCTTATCCTGTAAAGATGGAACCGAATCTGGTCGTCGAATTCTATTCGCGCTAATTCTGGTTTTTAGCCAACAAAGGGGCGGTCCTTCGGGGCCGCCTTTTTTGTTTGGGTCGCTTACAGGGTTAGAGAAGCAAACCGTTTTCGCCGCACAGCGCCTGCCCCAACCGCGCAGGCAAGATTTGCGCCACCGGGTGCTTCTCCACCCAATGGCGGGCAGCGACCAGTTCGTCCGAAATCTCGGTTCGTGCTAGCGCCAGCCGCTCCTTGCGCGCTTTATTGTCAAAAGCAGCCCCGGGATTTTTGGAATAGGTCGAAAACAGCGGGCCTGCGACAATCGCTTCGGCTTCATTCCGGTCCATCGGACAACCAAAATAATCCGCGGCCGTGGTCACACTTTCCAGCGGTTTGTCAAACAGGGTGTTGGCATCCAGACTGCGCACCCATTCATTCTCGGCAAGCAATCGGGCGTATATTTCCATCTGGAACAACCAAAGCGCCCCGGCCATTTCGCCAATGGTCGAGACAGGCTGACACCCACGAATCTCCGCAAGCTGCAGTTCGGTGTAGATATGTTCCACCCATTTACGGTGGTTCGGCCCCCGCAATATGGCCGCAAGATAATCCGCCAGCCCGAAATGCAGCAACACCGCCTTCTGGTCGGGCGACCGCATAAGCAGGTCTGGAATGATGCGGTTGACCGGAACATTTGCCTTCACAAGCACCACCTGATCTGGTGCATAACGACGGTCGAGCATATGTAGCGCCAGATGGAGCCTTTCCGACCAATCCGCACTGCCCCTTCCGCTTTGATGCGTCGGTCCTGCCTCTATGCCCAACGACCGCAGCAGCATTGGCTCGCGTATCACCAGATTCCGTCCCGGCAGATCAAGCGCGCGTGCCAATAATGTGGAGCCCGTATGCGCCATATGGAATATCCAGCCAATGCGTGGAGGCGATGCCGGGGTAGCAGGTAAGGCCGCCATCAAGGGCTTTAGCGCAACTGGAATGGCCTGTTCGGAGGCGGGAGCGATGCGGCCATCAAAGAATATCGAACGTTCGTAACTTTGCCGGTCCATCGCCAAGAAAATGGCGACATCATTCTCTATTCCGAACAGATAATAATCGGGGTTCGTGAGCAAATCCGACAGGGTTATCCGTTCCATAGCTGCGATGTAGCAATCTACGCTCCACTCGCCTACACAGTTGTTGAATTTCACCCATTGCAACATGTCCAGTGACCCATGCCCGTATTTTCCATCCCTTTTCCGGACAGACCCCTTTCATTGGTGCAAGCGGCAACCGGTGAAGGGCTCGACGCGATTGCCACGCCCGCCATTCTGGAAAAGCTGCGCGATACAGCCGTATTGGTCAGAGGTTTCGCACCCGATCTTGCTTCATTTAATGCTTTTGCAAAGCGTTTTTGCGCCGTTTCGGTTTTCAACGAGAGTCCGAACCGCCTTGTTCTCGATGGCGACAATAATATCCAGTCGGTCAATCTGGGATGCGAACCCTTTCCCTTGCATCCCGAGCTGTCCCGCGAGCCGTGGAAACCGGATATGTGTTTTTTTCACTGTATCGACGCGCCAGCAAGCGGCGGGGAAACCACTTATTGCGATGGCGTCGCGCTTCTGAAACGCCTGCCAGCCGATGTGCTGTCGGTGCTGGAAAACCGTGCGCTTTTATACATCCAACCCGCCGGACCCGATATCTTGAACTACTGGCTGGGAACCCCGCAACCCGATGATGCCTCGCTTGCAAATCCGCCTGCCCATTGCCCTTATCGTTTCCGACGTTTCGACAATGCCACTGTCCGTTATTTCTGGCACCCGGCCGTGCACCACACCTTGTTGAGCAACGACCGCGCTTTTGGCAATTTCCTGCTCTTCGCGCGCCACTATTTGCATAACGACCGCATCCCGCTGTTTGATGACGGCAATCTGATCCCCGACTGGATTGTCGACGCCATTGCCGATGCCGCGGAACCCATCACCTTTGCTGTCGACTGGCAACCGGGCGATATCCTGATCCTCGACAACAGCCGTTTCATGCATGGCCGGAACGCCATAACCGAACCACAGGACCGGCTGATCGCGTCCTATTTCGGTTATCTCAACGGCGTCGAGCAGGCGGCAGGCGAAATTCCCAACCCGCCCTGGCGTAAGCCAAATTTCCGCCCGCCAGTGCCTCGACAACCGCCTGCTACATCCTGATTATTGGCTGCCGTCCGGCCCTTATTTGATCTGCATCTTGCCTTTCAAAAAGGTCGAGCTTTTCTGGAGCAATTCGGCGCGAACGGCACTGTCCTCAAGATAATGGTCGAGATTTTTGTAAAGAACCAGTTCGGCGGCGTTTCCGGCATCGCGTAATTGGTCCGCCATGAATTGCGACTGGTAGACGCCGACATTACGGTCGAGCGAACCATGGAAAAGCAATACCGGCGCCTTGATCTTGTCGGCGTTCCGTGCGGGCGATCCTTCGGTGATATGCGGTCCGGAACCGATAAAATCACGCGCAACGCGGAAGTTCATATAACCGCGATATTCTTCCTTCAGACGCCCAAGGTCCGTCACTGGCGCAACAGCGACAATGGCCTTGAACAGTTGCGGATCAAGCACCGCCGATTGCAGCGCCGCATATCCTCCATAGGACCAACCCACGATCGCAAGCTTGTCGGGCGCGGCGATTCCTTCGGATACCAGCCACCGGCCGCTATCGTTGACGTCGGAAATGGCTGCCTTCCACGATTGAAAGCCATTTTCCTGATACCAGCCGTCGCCATAACCGGCCGACCCACGGTAATTGGGTTGCAGAACGGCAAAGCCCTGATTTGCAAAATATTGTGCGAGCCAGTCAAAGCCCCATTCGTCTCGGGAACTCGGTCCGCCATGGGGCATGACGATGGCCGGCAACCCCTTGGCTTCTACGCCGACGGGCAGTGTCAGATAGCCCGGGATAAGCGTGCCGTCACCGGCCTTGATGTTAACCGCCTTCACAGGTGCAAGCTTATAGCCTTCCAGTTCGGGCCGGCTTGCAAATAGGGGGCTAATATTATTGGTCGCCTTATCGAAAAAATAATATTGCCCGGGATTGGTGTCGCTGCCCGCCCAGACGATCAATTTCTGCTCGTCGGCGCTCATCCCGCCAAAGTGGATCAGTGCCGCATCCGGCAGAGCTTTGGACAGAGACGACCCCAATTTTTTAAAGGTTGGATCGAAATAGACTGCTTGCCGCTTTTCCGTGGCGAAGCTGACACCGATGACCCGCTTTTTACGGCCCAGCGTAATCAGATTATCGACGTCAACATCGGGACGATTGAATATCAGGGTTTTGGCAAGGCTGTCGTCGAGCTTTACTTTGTAGAGCGCAAAGCGGCCTTCAAATTTTTCAAAGCCGTAAACCGAATTGTCGGACGGATCGACTGCATAGGGGTTAAAGCCGCTGTCCGTTGTATTGTCATATTCGCCGAGCGGCTGCCAGCCCGTCTGGCCCGCTGGCCGGTAAACATAACGCCGCACGCCGCTGTCATATCCGGCATCCGTTTTCATGACACCCATGATGCGGACCGTTCCCGTCCCATCGCTGATATATTCGGTGGCCAACCGTGTTGGCCGGACGACCGACTTGGTGGCCAATGTCTTTGTATCGACGCGGTCGACTCCATAGCCTTCGTCTGATTTCGAGATCAGCGACCCTGTTCGGCCTTCTGGGACGTATTCCCGGCCCAGCAGGACAGCGCCATCGTCAGTGGGAAGCAGATCGATCAGGCTACCGCCGAAATAGGAAAAGCGTTCGGCGTTATAACCTTGACGCATCGATACCAGTTTCAACTCTGTTCCGTCGGCGTTTACGGCAACCAAGCGGCTGACCGTGACAGGCTCGCCTGCTTCCCGAAGAACCATTGAAACCAGACAGATAAGGCGCGCATTTGACACCCATTCACAATAGGAAAGCCGCTCCGGATCGCCCGATGCGGACAGTGCTGGAAATGATTTCCCGCCATTGGCGATATCCACGGTATACAAACGACTGCCCTGCCCTTTGTCGGGAATGATATAGGCTATTTTCGTTCCATCGGGTGAAAGCGACACGTCCAGCACACCTTCGCGTGCGCCAAAGTCCAACGCGGCCTTATCCTGCGCCACCGCAACAGTGGACATTGACAAAGCGGCAAATAGGATAAACTTTTTCAGCATCGAGCCCCCCACTCCAGTTTACATGATGGGTACTGCGGCTAATTTCGGTTGCAAGCCAAAAGCGTCGAAATGCTTTGAAATATTGGGATCATTCCGGCCAGGTCGGTAACACGCCGTCATTTCTGAACCTTTTCCTCGAATTCAGCTTTTTCATTTGAGGCAAGGGGCGGCCTCTGGCAGAAGGCGCCAACGTCTTTTCCCTTCAGGAGAATATCATGCGTTTTCTTACGCTCGCCCTCGCCTCGGCACTCGCCCTTACTTCCGCCTGCAAACAGATGGATGACAAGGCGGTGGACAACGCGGCTCTTCCGCAAGTCGAGGTTCCGGAACTGTCCGAACAGACCATGAAAGACGTGGTCAAAGAATTGTCGCTGGACAGCTATGAAGGTCGCGCGCCGGGTTCGGTGGGTGAGGAAAAGACCGTTGCCTATTTGATCGACCGCTTCAAGAAAGCTGGGCTGGAACCCGGGAACAACGGCAGTTGGACGCAGGATGTCCCTCTGGTCGAGATCACCGCGAAAAATGTGTCCGCCCTCAGCATTGCAGACAAGAGCGGCAAGGCCATGTCCTTTGCCTATGGGAGCGAATTTGTCGTCGGCAGCTATCGCGAAACGCCCAAGACCAAGATTGACCAGAGCGAAATGATATTCGTCGGCCATGGCATCGTCGCCCCGGAAAAGGGCTGGAACGATTATGAAGGCCTGGACGTCAAAGGCAAAACCGTGGTGATCATGGTCAACGACCCCGATTTCGATGCCGCCGATCTCACAGGCGACTTTGGCGGGAAGGCGATGACCTATTATGGCCGCTGGACCTATAAATTTGAGGAAGCCGCCCGGCAGGGTGCCGCGGCAGCTCTCATTATCCATGATGACGCGCCTGCCGCTTATGGCTGGAATGTCGTCAATTCGAGCTGGACCGGAACGCAGTTTCTGGCCCAATCCAAAGACGCAGGCGCGAGCCAGACAGCCGCCAATGGTTGGATCCAGAAAGATGTCGCGAAGGAAATCTTCGCCGCCGCCGGACAGGATTTGGGCAAGCAGATGGCGGCCGCAAAAAAGAAAGGCTTCAAGGCTGTGCCTTTGGGCCTGACGGCCTCGTTGAGCTTTGACAATGACATTGCGCGTAAGGCGAGCAAGAATGTCGTCGGCGTCCTGAAAGGCGCAAAACGGCCTGAAGAATATGTCCTCTACACCGCGCATTGGGACCATCTGGGTCGCTGCACAGCGGCAGCCGATGGCGACGATATATGCAACGGCGCCGTCGACAACGCGACCGGCACTGCTGCTCTCGTTGCCTTGGCCGAAGGCTTCAAGAAAGCTGGCGCGCCGGACCGCAGCGTCGTGTTCCTTGCGGTCACCGCAGAGGAATCGGGTCTGCTTGGTTCCAAATTTTACGCTGAAAACCCAGTCTTTCCGCTGAGCCAGACCGTCGGCGGTGTCAACATGGACGCCTTCTCCATGGCAGGCCCTGCGAAGAACCTGACCGTCATTGGCAAAGGCAAATCGCAGCTTGACGATTATCTGAACGCCGCCGCCAAGGCCGAGGGACGCACCCCCGAAATGGAGCCGACCCCCGAAAAAGGTTTCTACTACCGCTCGGACCATTTCAGCTTTGCCAAATTGGGCGTGCCGATGGTCTATTTTGAAGGCGGAGATGATCTTGTCACCGGCGGCAAGGAAGCGGCCAAGGCGGCTGCCGAGGATTATGAGAAGAACCGTTACCACGCACCCGGCGACGAATATGACGAGGCATGGGACTGGTCCGGTGTGATGGCCGACCTTCGCCTTTATTATCGTGTAGGCCGTATGCTGGCGATGACCGATGCCTGGCCCAATTGGAATGACGGCGACGAATTCCGCGCCATCCGTGACAAAAGCCGCGACGGGAAATAAAGTCCCATGACGTTGAGAATGCCCGCCGAATGGGCACCGCATGAGCGTGTCTGGATTGGCTTCCCGAGCTTTTGGGGACATTGGGAAGAACCCTTTGCTGCCGCACAGAAGCAGATCGCGGCCTTTGCCAATGCCGTCTACGACGATGGCAAGGGTGAGACGGTGTATCTGATCGCGGGCAATGCCGATGCGGCAAAAGTCGCGCGCGACCTCGCCGCGCCGGGTGTGATTGTCGAGGAACGCCATATTGGCGATGTGTGGCTACGCGACACAGGCTGCATCATTGTCGGTGAAGGCAATGGCCGGATCGCACGCGATTTCGGCTTTAACGGCTGGGGCAACCGGTTCAATTTTGACGGCGATCAGGATATCGGCAAGACGCTGGCGCAGGCGGCTGGCCTGACTGTAACGCCGTGCGATTGGGTATTGGAAGGCGGCTCCATCGATGTCGACGGCGAAGGCCGCGCCGTGACTACGGTCGACTGCCTGCTGAACCCCAACCGCAACCCGGAACTGGGCAAGGCGCAAATCGAAGCACGGTTACGCAGCGACCTCGGGATCGAGCAACTTCTCTGGCTCGGCGATGGCCTCGCCAACGATCATACCGACGGCCATGTCGACAATCTCGCGCGTTTCGTGGGGCCGAACCATCTGGTCATCCCCGAAGCACGCGATGGGGACGACCCGAACAGCGCCGTATACGCCGCCGCGCGCAAAGCGGCGGAGGACTTCGGGTGCCGTGTGACGCCCCTGCCCTCGGTCGGGCGGTTTGAACAATATGGCGAAGCCGTCCCGGCCAGCTATATGAACTTCTACATCGGCAACAGCGTGATCGTTGTTCCCACCTATGGCAGCCGCCATGATGAGACTGCCCTCGCGGAACTGCAGAGCCTGTTCCCGGCCCATAGGATCGTGGGCTTACCCGCCGACGCCGTCCTTACTGGCGGCGGCAGCTTCCATTGTTCCAGCCAGCAGGTACCACTTTAGCTGTATTGGCTTTTGATCCCTTTCGACCCATATACAATCGCAGTTAAACAGAGAGGAATCCCCCATGAAAAAATCCCTTCTATTCGCACTCGCTGCAACCGCGCTAGCCGTCCCGTCCTATGCCGACGACCATAAGGGCATGAGCAAGGCCGAGCATGACAAGATGCACAAGGCGCATCAGGAGCGTTTGGCGAAAATCTTGGCCGACCCGTCGCGTGCTGAAGATTCCAAGCGCGACAAATACCGCCATCCGGCAGAAACATTCGACTTCTTCCGCCTTCACCCTGATCATGTGATTGGCGAATATGCCCCAGGTGGCGAATGGGTGTCGCGTATTTTGGGCCGCTATGTTGACGACAAGGGCAAATATGTCGGCCTTTTCTTCGGCACCAAAACCCATTTCAGCGACACCGCCAAAGAAGGCATCAAGGCCGGCATTGCGAAATTCCCTGCTGACGTTGCCGCTGTTTCCGGTCGTCCGGCGACCGATTTCAGCGCCTTTTCATTGAGCGAGACGCCCGAAGCCGCCAAGGGTACGTTCGACCGGATTCTTGTGATGCGCATGCTGCACAATATGCAACGCTGGAACATTGCCGACGCCGAAATCAAGGCGATGCGCGACCTGCTTAAGGACGATGGCCTTCTCGGCATCGAACAGCACCGCGCCAAGGCCGACGCGCCTTACAGCTATGCCGATGGCAAGAACGGATATCTTCGTGAAGCCGACGTCATTAAGTTCATGGAAGTGAACGGCTTTGAATTGGTTGGGAAAAGCGAAATCAACGCCAACCCCAAGGACGAAGCCAATTGGCCCGACGGCGTGTGGACCCTGCCCCCGCGCCTTGCCAAGGGTGAAACCGACAAGGCAAAATATGAAGCCATCGGCGAATCCGACCGCATGACGCTCTTGTTCAAAAAGCGGCCTTGATACCCAATGACTGCGCGCTCAATTACCGTTGCGGCCTTGCAACTCCCCCTCGCCGGGGATGAGGCGACTAATATCGAAGCCGTGTCCGACCTCGTAAGTCAGGCAGCGGGACATGGCGCGCAGATCATCCTCCCGCCGGAGCTTTTCTCCGGCCCCTATTTCTGCAAGACGCAGGAAGAACACCACTTCGCCCTCGCCCGCCCGACGTTGGAACATCCATCGGTGCAGGCGATGGCGAAACTTGCCAAGCAATTGGGTGTCGCCATCCCCACCAGTTTTTTTGAACGGGATGGCGCGCATTTTTACAACACGATGGCAATGATTGATGCCGAGGGCGAAATTCTCGGCACCTATCGCAAAAGCCATATTCCCGACGGCCCCGGTTATCAGGAAAAATATTATTTCCGGCCCGGCAATAGCGGATTCAAGGTCTGGGACGTGTTTGGCACCCGCATCGGCGTCGGCATCTGTTGGGACCAGTGGTATCCCGAATGCGCGCGGGCAATGGCTTTGATGGGCGCGGAGATGCTGTTTTACCCCACCGCGATCGGGGCGGAGCCGCAGGACGCAACACTCGACACGCGGCATATATGGCGCCGCGCCATGGTAGGCCATGCGGTCAGCAATTGTATGCCGGTAATCGCCGCCAACCGTGTCGGCAGTGAAGATGACCATGGCCTTGGCCCGCAAAAATTCTACGGCACCAGCTTTATCGCCAACGAATGGGGCGATGTCGTTTCGGATCTGGACGATGCCGAAACCGGGATATTGGTTGCCACATTCGACCTGGATCAAGCGCGCGCGCACCGCGCGAGCATGGGCTTTTTCCGAGATCGCCGACCACAGCTTTACGGCCGTTTGGTTGAGGATATCTAGTCTGACCTATCTCTACCTTATCGGCTTGGGATCGAACCAATCGCTCCCCTTGGTAGGCCGCCCGCACCAGATACTCGACCAAGCCATTGCCGCACTGGAAATGGACGACATAGATGTCTTCGCGCAATCGGCCGTGATATCCAGCGCACCTGTAGGTCCATCGCGACGCCAATATGCGAACGCAGCAGCCGTTCTGGCAACGAACCTTACCCCGCCTGCTCTTCTCCAGCGGCTGCAGGATATTGAGGCGCATTTCGGCCGGACGCGCCGTGGCCAGCCGTGGCAGGCCCGGACGCTCGATCTCGACATTCTCCTCTGGTCCGAAGGCATATGGGCAGAGAGCCAGCCACATCTGTCGATACCCCATCCGGCGCTCCGCACCCGCAATTTTGTCCTTACGCCAGCCGCCATGATCGCACCGGACTGGCGCGACCCGGTCACCGGCCTGACAATTAGACAGCTACAAACACGATTTAACCGTCCAAAGCGGCTTGACCCCGCACTCTAGCGCCATTAGGGGGAGCGCTCTCGTTCAAACCGGCACCCCGGTTTTGGTCCGGGCCCTTAGCTCAGTCGGTAGAGCAACTGACTTTTAATCAGTAGGTCGCTGGTTCGAACCCAGCAGGGCTCACCATAATATCCTTATTTTACAAGGATTTATGGGAGTTAATTCCCCGGCGAAAAATTCATCCAAAAGGTATAAACAGGTATAAACTGTTTTTCGAGTTACGAGTGCCGAGGATCCATTGATTCTGACAATCCGACATATCCGTCTTTGTCCCTGCAGGAAACCTCGCTTTACCGCCTATACATACGGTATATACCAAGCCATCGGGGAAGGCACTTACTGGGGTTTGATATGGCTCGGAGTTTCAAGACGCAGCTAGCGGGTCAAATTGGTGAAGCTCTTGTCGTGGCAGAGCTGGGAAGACGAGGTATCGTTGCGACAGCCTTTGCAGGCAATGTCCCAGACATCGATTTGTTGGCTTACAAGGACGGCAAGACTGCTGCTGTGCAAGTCAAGTCGTGGCGGAATGGTTCCGTTAGTTTTGATGCTACTAGATACCTTCAAATATCAATAGAAGACGAAATTCAGACGGTTACGGGGATGGACGAAGGTCTTGACCCCGACTTGATTTTTGTCTTCGTGCTAATCGGCGCTAAACTCGGCGCTGATCGCTTCTATTTGCTGCCACAACGCAGTCTGCAATGTCTCATTGAGCAAGGCTATAAATCGTTTCTGAGCAAGCACGGTGGTAAACGCCCTAAAAACGCTCTCACGACACACAATTCAGTCACGCTTGATCAATTAGCACCCTTTGAGGGCAACTGGGCACTCATTGAGCAAAGGTTCTGCTAGATAGCATATTATAGGAATCAATAACTTATATGGGCAACCTTGAATGGGGTGGCTCTCACTGAAGGCATATGAACAGATCTGACTTTAAACCATCAAATGCCTGCTAACTCGGCATCTGTTGAATAATTTTTTATACTTTCAACAAACCATCCCACCAAATCGGAGGGGGTAACGAGTTGAAACACCCCGTCTATCGCCCGTTTTGCTCCGCTCACACCGCCAGACATGCTTGAAAAATCCACCGACCTTAATTTCTCCGGATCCGCTCCAAACGTCTGCGATGTAAGGACGTAATACGATGACGGCGGGACCCCAAATATCTTTGACCAAATAAATTTCCAACTATTTGCTTCATATAAAAACTGATACATTCGGTCCGATCGAATTGAAGTCTTTATTCCACCAGCAAACAAAATGTCGCTTGGATTAACTTTTCCTTCCAGCTTCGTTCTCGATTGGGCGAGGATCAGCTGATTTTTAACATTTAAATTATCAATGTACTGGTCGAAGTATGCTTGAGTGTCGGCATCCTGATTGGATATATCGATGCATACAATGTCCGGCGTTGAATATCTAATGGACGTACCTTGTTTCAGAAGCGCAGTTTCAAAATCCCCCAGTTTTGTTGCGCTTTCCTCTGTTAGCAGCGCCTTAAGATCGTAGTTGTCACCGAGCGTCAAAACAGCGAGCTTTTTATCAGAAAGCGCTACACTGAATTGAGAAGAGACGTGATCAGGTACCAAACCGAGGGATATAGGATTTGCGCCAATCAACGAGGCACAATTCCACAAGATTGCTCTGCATACCATCTCGAATGCGTCACCTCGAACCTTCCCACTTTGTCCGGGAGTGATAATAAAGGGCGCCTCAACTGTTCCAAAAAAATCCGGTTGGTTCAATTCAATCGTTTTTCCTGCCCTAATCGCATTTGCCACGACTTGCACTGCATAATTAATGATCGGTATGTCGTCCGAATAATTATCTTGAAATCCCGGAACCCAACTATCAAACGCACAAGCTAAACCGGCATTTTGTCGGATCCGATATAGGGTATTCCGATCCTTCATTTTGATGGATTGTTCTCTAATATATTGAACACAGTGGCCGTGCTGACAGGTTAAGCAATGTTTCTCGTCGGGCAGTTGGAACGGCATAAAACTAACAACAATCTTGCTGTGAACGGCAAGATTAATGAGCACGATCCGTAACAGTGCGCAAGGGGCTTATAGATGCAATGTGTTGACGCTAATTCGCTAAATGCCGGACAGAAATGGGTTGCTCTGAATGGGCAATTTTCATAAGTCGAGTGTTGAAACAAACAATGAACGAATTCGATCACCGAGGTGAAGCGTTGTGAACAAGCCGACAGCAATATCGTTATTTTCGGGTATAGGAGGTTTATGCGAAGGGTTTAGGCTGGCTGGGTTCGAAATTCTTGGATCAGTCGAAAATGATAAATATGCTGTAGAAAGCTACAAGGCTAACTTCCCATCGACTCCCGTATTTTCAGAGAGCATCGAGTATTTTTTACCGGCTGATAGCCCCACGAATTTTGATGAACAAATTGAAACATACACAAGTGGGGTTGATATCGATGTTGTATTTGGCGGACCGCCCTGTCAGGGCTACAGTCAAATAGGGCCTCGGGACCTCAACGACCCTCGAAATGCGCTTTATAAAGAGTTTTGTAGAGTTGTTCGAGCTTTACAGCCAAAATTTGTAGTAATCGAAAATGTTCCGAATATGTTCTTGATGAACAAAGGACAGTTTAAAGAAGATATTTTTTCGGAACTGCGGTCTTCCGGTTATGGTAATATTGGCTGGCTGAAATTGAACTCGGCGAACTACGGCGTGCCTCAAGAACGCCATCGGATTTTTATTATTGCTGCCCGAGATAGCGGTAACCTACCACAGGCCCAAGACCTTCTGGATTCAGCTGCTGAGTCCCTAAAACGAGATTGGGTGACAGTTGCCGATGCAATCAGTGATTTGCCGTTAGAAGTGGCTGCCGATAGTGGGATTTCGTTAAATTACCAACATCGGGATATTTCGACAGCATTCCAACACGAAATGCGGCTAGACAAAACAGGGGTGATCTATTCTCGAGAGCACAAAGAGGGCTGGTATGCTCAGCATGCTGCTGAAATACGCCTTCACAATCATCATACGAAAGAAATCCAAGAAAAGAGGCTCGAATTAATCAAATTATTGAAGCCAGGTTCGAAAGCCAACTCCCTTCCGAAATCGGTTTGGAATAATGCCCGCCCTGAGAAGTGGCGCCGGTTTGATCCGAACAAACCTGCTCATACGTTGCTGGCCCAGATGCACCGTGATTTGAGTGAATGGATACATCCGTCATTTGATCGTTGGATAACAGTGCGAGAAGCCTTGCGCCTTCAGTCTTTCCATGATGGGTTTGTTTTAAAGACAAGCGAATGGCAGCAGCTAAAACAAGTTGGGAATGCCGTACCACCTTTGCTCGGATATATTCCCGCTATGGCTGCGATGTTGGGCCTTTCAATCTTGAACAGCAGTGAACGCCCTTTCAAGAGCCACGGCCAATCTAGCTTATTCCTTTAAATGGCCCATATTGTCCTCACTAAATTCGACTGACACTATGAACCAGCCCGTAGTCAAATCCAAAAAGCAACACATTCGACTATGGTTTGAGTTCTACAAGCTCGCCTCCGACGATCCGGCACTGCATGGCAATCTAGCTCAGGTTCAAGGGTTTTACGAGCCGTGGGGCGATCCTCGAGGTGTAAGTTTTCAGGATTGGTGGAAGGACCACAATTACCTGTTTGGTGCGTTGCAGGTACAAGAGATTACAAAAGCTTTGAAAGCTCCAAATGTCTTGAATTTATCCATCCCCCTAAACCTAGCTGTGACAAAAACCTTGCCAGAGATCAAAGCCCTGATCGAGGCAAAGCAGCGGGAACGGATGCAGGAGCTTGGGATAGAACCGAGTAGCGCCAAGTCCCTCAACTCAGGATTTGGCACCTATGAGATTAATGCAAAAGAACTCCGTGGGCGACCGCTCCACGAAGCTCATGTGCTTTACTGTATCTGGTTGGAAATGGGGAAGCCGACTATTAACTCGAATTTCATGCAGACGGCTCGAGATCGGCTAGTAAACCGACCCAAAGCTAAGTGGTTGCCGAGTTTTTTAATTCGAGAAGCCGATTTGGACCGAAAAAGAAACCCCCGCTTCGCCGAAGAGCAAATTCGGCAAATGCGGAGGTCGATTAAAAAGGCCCAATGTACATGCATCGCCGTATCAAAGGGCACTTTCCCAAATTGACAAGCTATTCTCTAATTGCATGTATTCGAAGAATATCGTTCTTCATCTCGAAACCTTCGATCCACGTTAGGTCCTGCTCGCTCCGATATGTAAACCTTTCCAATCCATCAAATAGCTCATCGAAATATGTCGTCCAAAGCGGGCCTTTCCACTCGAGACATTGTACAAACCGAACCTCATCGTTGATAATTCGACGGTCGGTACGAATGATGTGTTTATCCAGCGTCCCCAGAGTAAGGCGCATGCCGACCCTGTCCTTCCCTATATAATTATCAACGTACTGAATGTACGGGTGGTCTTGATACTCCAAAGCAATGCTTTCTGTTTCAATATAAACCACACATGGACCTGAATGAGGCCAGCTCCACTGTTCAAAATTTTTGAAATATTTTTCCATCCTGATGCACAAATCCCCAATCTCCAAGAGGCTGCCAATCTCGGAAATGTGGAAATATAAATCATCGATTAGGGTATCTGCGTACCTTACAGAGTTTTTGAATTTACAGCTATCTGTCAGTTCATTTACCACTACGATCACAGATGTTTTTCTTTTAATTAATGCGTACATCTCAATTGCTCCCAATTTTATCGGGAATAATATTTTCAAACATATCACTATAATAAGAAGCGTAGTCGGCAATATCTTCAGAATACATATCATTGCGAAAACGAACAGTATCTTGACAAATAGACATTATTACATCGAAAATAGAAAAGTTCGGAGTTACATATTGCACTGAGGGTTTTGATTCTATCAGAATATCAGTTTTGTACATACCCAGTACATATGTTACGATACGAATGGCCATTTCTTCGGCGGCAGCGTCAGCGAGACCAAATCGCTTACTGACTTCATTTTCAAACCTGCTGTAATCACGAGATTTTTTTATATTTCTAAAAGCATTGCCCTTTTGAAATGATATCGCATTATATCTGCGGTAATTCACATCGAGGTGGTCACAAATTAAAATGCTTTTTGGTAATTTCGCACCAAAAGCTATTGCGCCATCCTTCATTTCGAAGGTTTTAAGTAATAACATACCATTGACAAAATTTTCTATATTAAACATTATATTTCTCCAAATAATAGATAAAACAAGATGCTTTCTCTATTATTTGAATATATCTCATGTTAAATATTACGTCACGGACACTTGAAATAATCAAGATTTGTCCGTCAAATTTTTTTGAATCATTCGTATAAATAGAAGATAAATAAAACATATTTATTGGAATTTATTACTTATGAACCCTTGCCAAGATCCTCGTATACAATCTGCAATTAGACAATGGACGTGCATAGAGCGCTGGACACATCCCTTTGCTGTGACTCTGACGCTGAGACAGTCAAGACAGGTCGCCGGAGCTTCGTCCGCCTATCTTACACCAGAACTGGCTTCCCGAAATGTTCGTCACTTTCTGAACCTGCTGAACAAAGAAATCTACGGCTCCGCTGCACAGCGTTTCAATAAGCGCATTCGCTCGCTTGCTGTCGCTGAAGGAACTGCCACAAAACGACTGCACTATCACCTGATGTTAGACTGTCCTCACAGTCACCATATCGACCATTTCCCTTCGATGGTGGCAGAAGCTTGGGCTAAGACCGACTGGGGCTATCCCCAAATGATCGTCAGGTCGTGCGATAAGGGCTGGCTATCATATATGACAAAGTTTCGGGACAAGCCCGACTTTGCATCTGCATTCGATTGGGACCTTTGCCACAACCCGCACTGATTCAGTTCGATGTTGTATGAGGCCCTGATGGACGGTGGCCGTCTCAATATGACGGCCACGTGTCCAATCGTGTTTGGATCAGGAACCAAAATATGGAACTAAGATGTTTCCGACCACATCGAAGCCTTCAAGCATTCTATGGTGACGGTCTCCGCTAAGCTCAGCCAGTCTATCGGCCTTTTGAACAATTGTGAGCCAATTATCTGTGGGCTCAAGTGGGACCCAAAAGGTTCGCCAATCTTCATCCGCTTCGTGGAGAGATTCGTCACCTATTACCTTAAAGTCACGAGGCATGGATGGATTAGGGGCGAAAAAGCTAGTGTGTCCAACCCACATGATTTCACAATTTGGGAACGGGCAATCGGTCAGATTGACATTGCCGCTGTCATTATCAAACTCTTCTAGAGCAACACATATGAAGCCAACTGAGTTTTGTAGTGTACGAAATTTATTATCGGTCATAATTTAGGTTCCTTCTAATGGATAAGAGCAGGATGCTCACTCCATTATTTAAATATAGACCAATTTTTTAACTAAATCAGTGACAGTAGTATATTTAAAGAATTGTCCCATAAAAAATATAATTTTATATTATAAATAGCAAACAAATAAACATACTTTACGGATTATCTTTTATAATTATCACAAATTAAACTGAAACCAATATTCAGCAGGTGCTTCAAAAATAAAGCTGACTTTGCCACTGCCTTCGATTGGGAACTTTGTCACAATCCGAGCTAATGTTCTGAGTGACCCGTGATTGTTGGGTATAGACCCCTCTCACACTCTCAATTCACATCTTACAGGGAAAAAGGCTCGCTTACCCCAGCAGGACCTTGATCCATAACTATACTCTATAAAAACTCAGGAGGTAAAAAATGAAATTACTACATCTCACAAATTTCAATGTACCGATAACAACGAGAAATCGTTTTGATGCGATATGCCACGCAAGTGGCAGAACGAGGACGTCAGTCCTCGTTGAATTAATGACCAATTATATCCTTCAGGAAGGTAAGCGAATAATCGCTCAGCAAAACGAGTTTCACGACCTAGATCAGCGGCTTCGGGAATCCCGTGGTTTAAAGGACCCTAAACAACAGATGGATGCCCGTCACCGATCCATCCATTACCCTCGGCAGCAATGGGCAGATGCAGGGGATGAACTTCCTTCTCCGATATTCTCCGATGGAAGGGATGAATGGTGATGCTCTCCAAAATCCATAAACCAAAAACGAAGCAGGAATTGATCAGAACGCTACAATCGGCTTCGATCCAATCAGTCGCCGTTTATGAGATTGATGATCTGAATCGGATGCCTTCAAAATCAGAATTAATTCGCCAGAAAGCTTCGGTGATCGTTGTTCGGTAATGGGTGACTATGAAATCGGATTAATGTCACCATTTCTGGCAAACGCTTCAGGAAAATATCTGTTCAAAAATCAGATTCCTTGTCTCTTGCCAGCAGGAATGAGCGAATACTGATCTATCCACCCGGATAGCACTTAAAATTGGTCCGCTCAGTCTGCGACCAACTGCCGACTCCGACGAGTTTAGCGGGGTAGAATGGCTGACCCAATGATGTTTTCGTCATTGGGAAAAACACCATTAACCTACCAGAATTGAGAAGAATAACTGAATTATTAGATAGGGTCCGTGGCGTCTGCTTGTGCAAAATGCTCTCTGTGATATCCATATTTAGATACGTTACTGAATTGCTCGCAAATTGAATTTTCCAAACAGCTGTCGAACTTTGCTTGTTGAAACTTGTGCCATCATCGTTGTAAGTTTCCATGTCCTGCCCTTTGCAAAGCAAAATAGGATGAGCAAACCACACAGCTGACGTACGCTCCGCTGCATGGGCTCCCAACGGTATAACCATCGTTAAAATTGAGAAAAGAGTCGCCCCGGCGTAAGTGTATTTCATTGAAATGCTATCTCCACTATTTTTTCGAGCTAGTCATATTTGCCCGGTCAACACAACATCAGAATGAAGCCTGAGCAGTCGCTAACATTTGGTTTTGACTGATGAGTTTCTGACTACAAAAAGTGAGCACGACAATCTTGATCGGTTTCTCGTCTGGGGCAACTTCATTTGGAATCTACTCGACTGATTATATTTTACCTAAAATATAATCAGTCGTCCGAACCCATTGTGATCCTTAGGTCTTTTGAAGCTCCTGATATGTGGCCTGTAATTAGTGATGATATTATCATTAGATTCAGAGCAAACATAATCAGTTAGGAAGTGAAAATGGGTATCGGAAAACAGGCAAAAGTCCTTAATCCAAAGCAGGTCGAGGCCATGCTGCATCACATTGGCAACGGGAGAAACGGCCTACGTAACAAGGTGATCTTTCTACTCTCAATCCGAGCTGGATTAAGGGCCAAAGAGATAGCTAAGCTCAAATGGTCCATGGTCATTGGAGCTGATAGTGAAATTGGAGACTCCATCCACCTAACGAATGAAGCATCTAAGGGCAATTCGGGTCGTATCATCCCGATCAACAAAGCTCTCAAAGCATCGCTTTCCGAGCTTTATCGACGTAACCGAATAGATGAATGTTTCGATCAAAACACTGCCTTTGTCGTTAGCACCGAGCGCTCTAAACATTCGTCGGCTCAGGCGATAGTAAATCAATTCCAGCGTTGGTATCGTGAGTTAGGTTTAGTAGGATGCTCCTCACACAGTGGAAGGCGAACCTTCATCACCAATGCTGCCCGAAGGATTTCCACGGTTGGCGGTTCGCTACGAGACGTTCAATCACTGGCTGGCCACTCCTCGCTCCAGACCACTCAGCGCTATATAGAGTTAGATAACAGAGCAAAAAGACAGGTTGTTGATCTCCTGTAACTTTCTCCTCCTACAGCGATAAAAATTGCCCTATCAACATACACCCATAAAGACGCAGTGTTCGGATCACATTAGACCAAAATTCATGTTTAAAACGATTTTTACAGCCCCCATACTGTACCAAATAATTCACCTTCAGAATTTTTTTCTATCGTATATTTAATTGGTGTTTTTGATGAAAGGTCATCCAACGATGCATCTAATTCCGCCTTGCATTCTACAGAGCCAGTATTTTCATTTTTGTTTGTCATAATTATGTTATTTAACGTAAATTCAATGCTGTCTTTTTTTGTTGACCAAGTCTGCATATGTTTTTTATTTATCTCTTCCCGCTTTGTATCAAAAGAAGCCTTATACGACTCCATTTCATTCTCAATTTCTGATAATTGCTTCTTTATAGGATAAACTTTGAGTGAAGCATATTTAAAATAATACTTGGCTTCATTGTTTCTTTTTACCACCGCTTCTATGGCATAATTATCTTCACTAGTATCCTCAAGAAAACTTTCTACACTTATTGGTGTTTTCGCCGACGGATTTGCATTGCATATCTTATCTTGATTCATGCCACCTTCACGAAACTCTTCTGGATGATTCTCCTCATTAAAACATGCATCAACTGCGGTTCGAAGGTCGTTTTCCAGTGCACTTTTGGCTACAATAAGCCGTTGATAATTTTCGTCATTGTCCAAGGAAGCATCCTCGGGCCTTTGTGCTTGAAGACTTTGAATGAACGGAAACATGAATGATTGTGATATGTTACTTTCAGCTACAATACTTTTCACTAACTCTTCTGATTTCGACGACGAACAACTTATTTCGTTTTCCAATAAGGAGCATCCACTTATTGTCAGCGCCGAACCTGTCGCAAAAGCAAATCTACAAAACTTCCCCAATTTTTGCATAATCATTTCCTATTTGACTCTGAAATTCCCGAAATTTCTCGAATCTATCTTTTTTTCCAATTTTGGATAATACCAAGGACATCCCTCTGATATCTATTTGCACTAGAAAACCATCGTATCAGCGGTCTTGCAAATAATCCATATCGTTGCAAATTTAAAATGAAATTCGCTAATCAAATGCACGTGGAGTGGGGCTGTGGTATCAGCCCATTTTAATGTACGGACCGTGCGCCGTTACCCCAATTTTGATCACGGAAATGACTGTCCAAGTTCCTGCGGCATCACCGATGAATGTGATGGCATTAAACGCCAGATTGAAATGTCCAACTCCGACTAGCGAAACACTTGTGTTGTAAAAGACCATATTCCCAAAGGAGGTCTGAGCCATCACCATTGCAATTGGCAGCGGCAGTGGCAGTGGCAGAAGGCAGGAACATTATGCTTTTGACGTAAACGCCTGACTCGCTAGCGTTAAAAGCATCTTTAATGTGTATATCACCACCCAGGTTCCGGCAGCGTCACCTAACGCAGAGGTAAAAAACGACGCCATAGAATGGGTCTGAGCGCCTACTATAGATAGGCCAATGTGGTAAAACGCACCACTACCCAAAGCTGCTGCTACAGAAAGTATAAAAATTCGTGAGCCCGTGAGGTTTGCCAAGGACGCCTCAACTCCGATTACTTTGCTAGCAATCCCAAGTGCAATTGGGGCTCCGACCGCCAGAAAAATACTGACAACGACCTGTGAGGTTGGACTGAGGGATAAGTCGACACAAAACAGTGCTGCAACAAATAAGGCAGGAATAGACCAAAAGCCTACCAGTAGAAAACCTAAGAGGCGAACGAATGCTGGTAAGAACACCCATGCGGCTACCCCGTTAAATGCCTCTGTACCCATGACTAAGGCATTCAGCTCATAAAGTGAGATATAGGCAAGAGTTAGCATCACAACCGTGATACCTGTCCTGCCAACGCTGGAAGAATTATCCACTGTCGAAGCTGACAACTAATTTAGCCCATAGCCGCAAATAGCTGATTGGCCGTTTTCGTGAAGGTCACATGACGCTTTCGCTTATCATCTTCGTCAACATCAACCTCGACAAGGCCCTTGTCCTTCAGGCTAATTAAATTCCGATAGGCTGTTGATGCCGACTTGTTACCTCCGAGATCATATACATCAGACACAGAGAGATCACCTTTGCCCTGATATATCTCATACAGCTCAAAAAGAAGTCGCTCCTCTTCGCCGGATAGCTCTGACAAGGGAGGAAGCCTCCGCAGCGATACCAGAAAGTTGATCAGCTTGATTGTGGTAACATTTCTCATAAATCTTGGTACCTAACATTCTCCCGTCCTTCCAGATAAATTCAAAAGTAGAGAGACTATCGGTCACTTGCACTTTTGCCTTTTCCAAATTTTGTTCGAATATCCTGCGAGGCTTGGGTCAATTGCTGGTCAACCTCTCCGTTGAGTATCAAGCTCTACTCAGACTGTTTCTAAATGGCATGATGCCAAAAAAGCCCAATGCTCATTTGCAGAGCATTGGGCAAAGTTGAAGGGAGGTTACCCAACCCCTCGGGTCGCATAACATAGCTAGAGGTTTGCTGATATTCTGGCAACTCATTTCATATATGAAACAATAATGGTTCATCGAGGTGTCGATTCAAGCCCAATGTTGCAGTTGCCCATGCCCGATTAGCCAGCAGTGAACTTCTTCCGGATATCGGACGATGCGTTGGCTAGCTGATCATCTAGCTGACCTTCGAGAGCCATTGCCCTTATGTAAGTAATTACTTCGATCACTTTATCTAGATCACCACAAAAAATTGAGGGCATCCCCTTCTCGAGTTCAAGCACCTGCCGACCATATTTGACCGATAGGAGGCAAGTTCCTTCATCGTCCATCCAAACCCATGATGTGTTGGGTAGACCGTCAGGTCCCGCTTTACTCAGAAGGGCGATTTGCTGGTCAATTCGTCGAACAATTCGCTGCCGACGCTGAATCGTCGGGTTCTGAGTTTTGGGTTTCTGTGTGGCTACAAACTTCAGCTTCATTATCATATCTCCATCGTTGATATGACTATCGTCGGCACCTTTTGAATTTGGCTCCACGACTTTCTGATATTGTCTGCTTTACCCTCCAAACTGCTGGAGATTGATAGCCATTTCCTTGCTGAGTGGCAGCCTACGGGCATAAAACCGTTCGATCTGCTCGACTGACGTTCCAGCATTTTTTGCCAAATTGAAAATATTGACCTGACCATGTGACAGGATGATGCGCATACAGATTGCCGTGTGTCGTAAAGAGTAGATGGTATATTTTATCCCGTTTGCCGGATCATCTTTGATCCCTGCTTCATCAAGCACAAATCGGAACTGTCTCTGCACATTACGTGCTGCTGTCTCCCTGTTCAAATAACCAGGATAAAACAGGTAATCATCCGGCTCAGCGTCAGGATATCGCTTTTTAATCCGATTATAGACCGACACGGCCACGGGCATTGAATTTGCTATTCGATAGCCCGTCTTCCCTGCCCTCACCGTAACCAAAAGCCGCCGAGGATCTTCGGCTATCGTTATGTCCGAATGCTTTAATGCATAAATTTCTGAGATAGTCGGTCGTAGAAAGGAATGGGTCAAGAAGATGATGAGGTCATACAGTTCGTCCGTAATCGGCAAACCCCGAACTTCATGCTTTTCATCCCCTAGCCTCTTTGCCGTTTCAATGACTTTTTTATACAAATCATCTTTCTTAGCTACCAGTGGATGAAATGGAAAATACGACCTTGGAGCGTCCTTCTGCTTGGACCTTGGAGTAGCCGGAATGGCATCAATTACGCCATCGTCACGAGCCACTTTTAGAACGTTACGAAATGTTGCCGTTAAGATGTTTCTGGTTGAAGTAGAGAGGTCAGGTCGATCCAACTGGATTCTATCCATCACTTCCTGATAGTCTCGAGTGCGGAGCTCTCGAACATCCCGTTGAGATAATAGCTTGTAGAGACCCCATTCTTTGTTTTCTAAACAATAGCAGATGTCTCTGGCATAGTTTGGGTGTCGCTCCCCATTAGCCACCATACGTCGGGCTTTTTCAGCAGTCCGTTTGCCGTAGTATTCAAAGGTGAACTCCCGCATCACCTTTTTGACGCTGCCGCTGATTTCAGCTGCTATTTCCTCGGCAGCCAAGCGAGCCTTGATACGGGACGTTTCCTTGGTGGAGCGTACGATGTATTTCTTGGTCCGGGCATCCCGCACACGAGCCTGCCAAAACGGGCTAGCGCCCACTTTGTAGATTGCCACACCTCTGGATATCAGTATGATTTCCTCAGTGAGAGCGTTTCTACTTTTTACAACCATATGATTCCATGAGCTAAATTTTGTTTCAAAAATAGGATAGCTTCAAAATCAAATAGTGTAAACTGGTGTTATAAACTACCTCGTAAGTTATTGATTTCAATGGTGAGCGTGCGACCTTTTAATCAGTAGGTCGCTGGTTCGAACCCAGCAGGGCTCACCATTTTTCAATGGTATGGCAATTTGATCCGGTTATCCCGCACAGCACGGGATAATCAAGGCAAGAACACCGCGATATATGCGGCAACGGCAAGGAATGTCCCTAGCGGATATTCCATCGATTCCTGCTCTTTCCGGTGCCCCGACAGCAATGCAGCGGCCAACCCCAAAAAACTGGCGATCAGCACTGTCATCGGAAGCAATTGCCAGCCCAGCCAGACACCCAAAACGCCCAGCAATTTTGGATCACCGGCGCCCATGCCCTCTTTTCGGCGGACAAGGCGATAAAGTTGCCGCACTATTTCCAGCGTCGCAAAGCCAGCGATAGCTCCGATAGCGCGATCGGTCCAAGTGATGCTGCTATCCCCTAGGGGAGCGAAGATAATCCCGACCACGAGCAGCAGGCCCAAAAGCCTGTTCGGCAACCACAGGTGCCGGAAATCGAGGATCGCCAAGGGCAGCAGGAACCAGCCAAACATGGCAACCACAAGCGCTTGCGCCGGAGGGAAGAGCAAGGCGGCAGTAGCCCCGATGCACAGGCCGATAAATTCAGTCCCAACGGTAAAAGGCGATCCACAACTGCGGCATTTTCCTCTTAAGAAAAGAAAGGAAATAATCGGAATGAGGTCATAGGGCGCGATCTGCGTACCGCAGCTATCGCAGTGCGATCGCCCGCGTGTGATGCTTTTGCCGTCCGGCCATCGGCTGCACAAGGCACCTGCAAAACTGCCCCAAATTGCCCCCAATGTTGCAAGCCCCGCAGTCACGAACCACAGCGGTAAGCTGGAAAGCCATAGTTCGACCGTGATATAGATGGCCGTCAGAGCCGACCTCTTTTAATCATCTGATAGCCGCGCGCACTTCTGCGGAAACCAGCCAGCGCAAGGGCATCGGCATTTTGGCTGTTGTCGCCTTCGAGCAGGATGGTCACGCTGTAGGCTCCATCGGCGGACAGACGGATGTCGACATGTTCGGTTGCCGACTGGCTGAGCAGCGGGATCAGAAGTTGTCCACTGTCGCAGCGCGGTTTGGCGAGCAAGCCATTCGACAAATCAAGTCCGGGTATCGCTTTGGTCAAGGTCATACGCACGGCACCGCCGGCTTCGGAGCATCTGCTGCCGGTGAAGCGGGCCGAAAAGTCCTGCAATATGATGTCTTCGACCGGGAGCGGATCGAATAGTGAGCCAATGGCAAGCGTTGCATTGAACTTGTCAATTGACACACCGCCAAAACGCTTTGTCACCGATCCGTTTATTCCGGGGGCGAAAGGTGCATCACCTCGCGACAACGCGATTTCCGCACGTCCCAAAAACAGGGGCAGGAATTTAAGGCGGGCATTCACATCGCCAAACGGCACCTTGCTGAGACTCAATTCGCGGATCGATCCATCCCAGATAATGCCGTCCACTTTCCGCGCCGAAATCTGGTCACCGGCCACAATAGTCCGTAGCGGCATGAAAATGCTGAATGCGACGATCAGCAGCACGGCAACCGTGATGGTGTAGGATCGACCCGTCATGGTGCCGTCTGCCGCAATTGGGCTTCAACGGTGACGCTGCCATTGGTGGCGCTGCGCATGGTGATGCTGGTTATGAAAATGCCTTGTGATTCCAGCTCGCTTAACCAGGCCAACAAGGCGGGTGCGCGGGCCTGTTCGATGCGGAAGTCAACCTGACCGGGTGCGGAATTGGTTGGTTTTACAAGGTCAAAACCCTTTTCGGCTGCACCCTGTGTCACGACCAGATCGATGCCCGCTGCCGCAGGCCGTGCTGCGGCTGGCGTTTGCAGCGACGCTGCCGTCACCGTGGCTTCGATCCGCCCGCGCCGCTGGACGGCTTCACCCAAACCGCTTTCAGCCTGCTCGAGTGCCGACATGGTGGGCAATAAGATCCCGAAAATCAGCACGATAACAGCCGTCAGGATGCCGGCAACGGACACCAGAACGCGCTCCCGATTTGACAGCGCAAAATACCATGTTTTCAGATTTTCCATCATGGCATCCTCATGGTCAGGTCTACCAAAGTCGCGCCCGTCGTGTCCTGCCGCGATGTTGCCGTCACGCGGAAACCGTCGCGTTGCACGGCGATCAATACCTTGTTTATACTTCCCGCATCAGGGGCGGATAGAACGGTACTCAAAATCCCGTCGCGCCCGAACCGGAGCTCCCGCACAGACACATTGGGGGACGCCTGCACGGCGCGCCACAAGCCGGCGGACAGTGGTGTGAACCGTCCTACCGCAAGGCCTTTTTGCTGCAAGGCTGAGGCAAGCTGCGCCTCGGCTTGTGTAATATCCGCGATGGCAGGATTGATTTTCCGTGCAGCGGCCAAGGCCCGATCATTTTCGGCGGAAGTTGCAAGGCTATATTTTGTAAAGGCCGCCACACCCAGCAGCAGTGTCGCCAATATACAAAAGCCCAAAAGGCGCAAAATCCACGTGCGCTGTCCCGGAGTGGCGAGCACACGGGGTTCGCGTTTCGCAAATGGTCCTTCGCGAAGGTTGAGCGCGGGTTGCACGCTGGTATCAAGCAATGCCTGACGCAGTGCCGTCTGATCCATATCCTCAATAGCGGCGTCACCCACCAGCATAGTCCGGAACACCGCCTCGTCGGGAACAGCAAAGCGGTTCCCGCGCAGAACAGTGCTGTTACCCAGTTCTGCGCGCACGACGTGCTGCGGATCGGAGGGAATAAGCAACCCGAAGGGGATGACCACATCCGGGTTCAAGCCACGGGCCTGCAACATCGCGAGACCTGTTTCCAAAACGGTCGTGTCTATTGTGGCTGTGACTACATCACCGGCATCCACATGCCGCGCCACTGCATGCACCGCCCCTAAGGATTGCTCAAAGGCGCGAACTTTGGCCACGCCCTCGGCCTGTCGCGGCTCCAGATCGGGCAATGAAAGCCAGATACAGCGCGATGCCTCAGCCTGCACAATCGCGACCATGCGGTTGTCGGCAGCGTCCGGAACAAATTCGGCAAGCGGGCATGGTTCGGACCATGCCGAATCCGACAGCCTCCACACCATCGGATTGCTGTAATCCAGGCTCGGAAGGAATGTGACGATCAGCGTCATAGCTGCTCCCCCCAACTCCTCCAGATCAGGCGGACCTGACCGGACTTGGCGGCGAGCATGGACTCCCCTTCCAGCATCAGTTCACCGACCGACACTTTTGTGCGTAACAGGAAATAGGTGCTCGTCAGTTTCACTTGCCCTTGGACCGGAGAAGACGCCTCGATAGACGCCATTTCGGGTGCCCCCCAGAATCGTATGAGGCTGCCATAACCGCTTGCGGGGCGCTTGGCGAGATAACTACGCGCGGTGATCGGACTAAACTGTCCGGGGGGAAAGAGCATCGCGAGCAAGGGCGCTTGTTCAGGCAACAGCGTGTTGACATTCAGCGGTGAAAGCTTTGCCTCGGGCAGCGCACAAATCCAGCCCCGCAGCTTTGCATAAAGAGCGGGAGAGACGCCTTTGACCGCGCGCAACTCGGACGGATGCGCGAACAGGCGGTTTGCCGTCCGATAAGGTGTCGCAGCCGTCTGATAGGCATCGTCTTCGGCGCCAGCAGGCGACGGGATGCTGTCGCTATCGGCCCAATCCGCTGCCGCTGCCGCGACCGGTCGCGCACCATTTTCGTTGATGCCGAGAACGACCATTAATGAAACCATCTGCTCCTGGCCGATCGAGCTTTGTGTGAATCGACCTTCCGTTTCGATAACGAGGCTGTTGAGGTTGAAACAATTGGCGCCGTCGCGCACGGTTGCCGATGCAGACCCGACGGGTATGGGAATGATCTGCTCTTTCCCCAGCCAATTTCCCTCAAGCGTGGTCTGCGCGGCATCGCGGGCAAGCAAATCTTCAAGCCGCGTACTCGCCAGATTTTCCGCCGCATAGCTGAACATCCGGGCCTGAGTAAGGCTGTTGCCATTACCCGACAGCTTGGTCGCAATCGCAAGGCGGTCAAGCGTCGTTGCGGCAATCACCGTCAGAATGGAAACCATCAACAGGACCGACAACAAGGCCGCGCCGCGTTCGGACGATTTGGGCCCGGTCATCCGTCCAACCCTTCATCCGGTTCGACCGGTTTGTCTCTGTTTTGCGGACCGACTAGAAAGAGCATCCGTTGCTCGGGCTTGCCTTTGACCGTGACGCGCATTTCCACAGCGCGCGGAAGTGCGTCGGCATCGACGGCGGTCCAGTCGCTCCGCCACTCGCCTTTATCATCACGGAAACGGATTTGTGCCGATGCCACATTGTCGACAATGACCGCAGCATCCGACGGTATCGCGCCGTCCAGCATCGGCCAGCTCAGCCGTTTCAGCGCATTCTGGTCGAGGACATAGGCCACCCGTTGCAGCCCCGCGCGCGGGGCTTCGTCCAGATTTGACCATCCGGCGCGTACGAAACCAAACAACATTCCGGGCACGTCGCTACTGTTTTCGGCAAAGGCGGGGACAGACGCACCGGCCGGGTCGCGGACAGAACGGGACACTGCCTGCGCCAGATCCCCTTCGATATTGTTGTACAGACGGTTGCCGCGTGACAATTCTTCCAAGCGGCCCTTGACCGCAAGCTGTGTATCGCTTCCCGACCGCAACAGCATCACCCCTGCGACCGACAAAAGCGAGAATATGGCCAAAGCCACGAGCAGTTCCACCAGCGTGAAACCGGCTTCCGATGTCTTCACCGCGTTCATTGCTCGACCGGCCGCGCTATGGTCAATTGAGCCTTGCGCGCTGACGCAATGCCCGTGCCGGCGACATTGATGTCGATGAGCACCAACCGCGCATCGTCGGTTTTCTTAGTCGTCGCGGTCCAGCGCCAATTTTGTCCGCCGTTCACCTCTTCACCGCCCGTTTCGCCCAAGGTCGGGGGCGAAGGGTTCGACAATATTTCAACCGCGACATTACGCGCAACCTGCCACGCCAAACCGCTTTCGCCCAATTGCGACGTTGACCGGACTGAATAGCCCTGCAACCGCACCATGGCCAACGCAGCCAGGCTGAAGATCGCCAGCGCGACCATGATTTCCAGTAAGGTGAACCCGTTACGTAACAAGGGTGCGTTAGCGCGCAACACGAACGTCTCCTGTCGCGGACAGATTGACCGTCACGACCCGGTCGTCGCGCTTGACCCCGATAGTTGCGCTGCTGGAGGGTAAGCCGGTGCTGTCAAACGCCACCCGCAATTGACGCGCGCCGCCGATTGATGCGCTTGTTCCGCGTGTCCATTCCTGGCTGGCGAACGGTTTTTCCTGAAGCGGTCTCCATACCCCATCCGCCCGCACTTCGAACGAATAGCCCGAAGGCCGGATGGCAAAGGCCATCGGCGTCGATTGCAGAATGGACTGGTCGCGCAGCGCCGCAAGGCGTGCCGCCAATTGCTCGGCTTCGTCACGCGCACCACGGTCTGTCGAACGCGCCGTCATCACCACCGCAGCACTCGCCACACCGATGATGAACAACACCACCATCAGTTCGACCATAGTAAAGCCACGCTCGCGAGAAGCAGGGTTGGATGTGGATGTTGGCCTATTCGCCGTAAATATCCGCATTTTCATTCTCGCCGCCAGGCGCGCCATCCGCGCCTAGCGAGTAAATATCGAACGCCCCGTTCCGGCCGGGAACGCTATACTGATAAGGTCGATTCCAAGGATCGTTCGGCAATTTCTTGATATAGCCCTCCGTCCTGCCGCCCGCAGCTGCGGGCGGGTTTACAAGGGCTTGCAACCCTGCGCCCGTGTCGGGATATGTCAGATTGTCGAGGCGATAGGTCTCCATCGCTTGCCCTAATACCGCGATGTCGGCCTTGGCCTTCTGCACCATCGCCTTGTCCTGATTGGGCAGGACGTTGATCGCGACAATCGTCGTCAAAAGAGCGAGGATGAAGAGCGTCACCATCATTTCGACAAGGGTAAAACCATTGGCCTCGGCCTTGGCCCGCGACCGCCGGAATTTGACCGGTGCACGCTCGAGGTCGGTGAACAGGTGAAACAAGATGCGTAGCATTTCTATATTCCCGTAAGATTTTGAAGTTGGAGAATGGGCAATAAAATTGCTAGGATGATCACCGCCACAACGCCGCCCATGGCGACGATGATCAGCGGTTCAAGCAAGGACAGCGCGGCGCTGGTAAAATTGTCGAACTCCCGCTCCAGATATTCCGAAGCACGTTCCAGCATCAATTCAAGTTGCCCAGCGCTTTCGCCGCTGGCGGTAAGATAGACGAGCAACGGGGGGAAGACGCCGCTCGCGCGCATGGCACCCGAAAGGCTGCCTCCGCTGCGCACCGCCTCGACAATATCGTCATTGGCCTGCAGCAAGAGTTTGTTGCGGATTGTCCCGCCCGTCAGACGCAATCCTTCCAGCAGGGGCAACCGGCTGGCAACCATCGTCGATAAGGTCCTCGCCATCCGCGCGGCGTGAAGATTGCGGAGCAATTTGCCGATGACGGGAATTTGAAGCACTTTCCGGTCGACGTACAAGCGGAACGCTGGTTGCTGCAAAGCCCGCCAGAACAGCGCCGCAAAAGCGATAATGGCAAGAAGCAACACCCACCAATAGCTCGCCAGAAATGCCGAAAGGCCGATGACGATGCGGGTTAGGAGGGGAAGCTGTTGATCGACATTGTCGAACTGTTCGACAACCCGGGGAACGACCGATACCATCAGCCCCATCACGACCAAAATCGCCACAAGCGAGAGCACCGCCGGATAGGCCAAGGCGCCGATAATCTTGCCACGCATCTCCGCCTGTCGTTCCAGCAAGGCGGCAAGGCGTTCGGCGATGAGGGACAGGGTCCCTGCCCCCTCGCCCGCTGCAATCATCGCCCGATACAGCGCCGGAAAGCTCGATGCCTCGCGGCGCAATGCCTCGGAAAGCCGCTGGCCTTCCACAACGCCTGCATGCACATTGCCGAGAATTTCGCGTACATGGGCCTGTTCGCTCTGTCGGCTGATCGTCCGGATGGCTTCCTCAAGCGGGCTGACCTGAATCAGGGACGAAAACTGGCGCGTGAACAGCGTCAGTTGTTTGGTCGACAGCCGCCTGCGGCGCCGTTGCAGTTCCGATAAAACAGAACGCCGGGCCTCAGCTTCGTTCAACTTTACGACATAGAAATTCTTCTTGGCGAGCACCGCACGCGCGGCGTCGTCGTTGGCGGCGTGGACCTTACCCTTTATGTCCCGACCCAGTGGGTCGATGACCTGATAGGCAAACTCAGGCATCGTCAATGTCTTCCCGGCGGGAAATACGAATGGCCTCTTGCGGTGTCGTAAGGCCAGCGCGCACCAATTTACGTGCCGCCGCGCTCAAATTGGGCTGGTTCACAAATGCATGCCGCGCCAAAATCGCCTCGTCACCACCATCGTTGATCAGGCGGCGGATTGTCTCGTCAACGCGAATGGCTTCGAATACACCGATGCGGCCCTGATATCCCGTGTTGTTGCATTGCGGACATCCAACCGCCTTGAAGACTGCCGTTCCCTGATCAAAGCCCAGCAACGAAGCTGCATTGCCGTCCGCCTGTACGGTCTGCCGGCACGAAGGACACAGCCGCCGGACCAGCCGTTGCGCAACGACGGCGCGCAATGTCGATGCCAACAGAAAGGGTTCGACTTTCATATCCCGCATCCGCGTGATCGCGCCAATCGCGTCATTGGTGTGGACGGTTGTCAGAACCAGATGCCCGGTCAGTGCCGCTTGGACCGCAATATCCGCGGTTTCGCGGTCGCGGATTTCCCCGACCATCACGACGTCGGGATCTTGGCGCAAAATCGCACGCAATCCGGCCGCAAATGTCATACCGACTTTGGAATTGACCTGCGTCTGGCCGACGCCATCAATCGCATATTCCACCGGATCTTCGACGGTCAGGATATTGCGCGTGCCGTCGTTCAGGCTTTTCAGACCTGCATAGAGCGTAGTCGTCTTACCTGACCCGGTCGGACCCGTGACCAAAATGATGCCATTTGGTTCCGCCAAGGCTTCCTGCAATATTTTCAATGTGTCGTCGGACATTCCCAGAACATCCAGCGAGATGCCGGTATTCTCCTTGTCCAAAATACGCATCACGACCCGTTCACCCACGCGGCTGGGGAGTGTAGATACACGAACGTCGATAAGCTTCCCGCCCAGCGTCAGGCCGATCCGGCCGTCCTGCGGTATGCGACGTTCGGCGATATCCAGCCTTGCCATGACCTTGATACGGCTGACCACCACAGGCGCCACATTGGCGGGTAGTCGCAATCGTTCCTGCAGCACGCCATCCGCGCGCATGCGGATGACGAGGCCGGTTTCATAAGGTTCGATGTGAATATCCGACACGCCCTGACGGACGGCTTCGGCGATGATGCCGTTGATCAGCCGGATAACGGGTGCATCATCGGCACTGTCGAGAAGATCGTCGGCGCTCGGTAACATGTCGGACAGCAAGTCGCTGTCGCCCATCCCGATGGAACCGGCCATGGCGGCGGCGGAGCCATCCATGGCGTAATGATCGGACAGATAGCGGTCGAACGTGCTGTTGTCGGATATCTCGACGTCGAACGGCATCGACAAATAACGCCGGACTTCCAGCAGCATCAACGGGTCCGCACCCTCCCGCATCGCGACGACCAAGCGGTCGTCAACCTGATGGCGCAAGACCACGCCATGGGCTTTCGCAAAAGCATAGGGAATGTCGATCAAGGGGGCGCGTGCAACCTTCTCCACCGCCTCGTCCGACACGGTTTCTGTCATTTCTGCAGGGTCTGCATCACCACGCCGTATGATCATTGGCCGCCCCGGTCCGTTTGAATGATGTTGCTGGGTGGAATGTCGGCAGACTGGAGCGCACCATTGTTGGAGGATCGCTCCAACGTATCGGTCGCGCCGACCACCACATCATTTGGTCCCGCAACTGGTGCGATCGGCGGCACAGCGCCCATATAGTCCCGCAACAGTTCGTCGATGCTGGGCTCGACATCCGGATTGCGCGCTAATTGCATGCCACGGACATAGTCATAACGACGGGCAGTCAGCCGGTCGCCATCGGCTTTGCTGCGCAATATGGTCGGGCGAATGAAAACCATGAGATTGGTTTTGCTCCGGCTGCGGCTGCGCGATTTGAACAGTTCGCCGATCAGGGGAATATCGCTCAAAAGTGGGATACGCTCGATCGTCCGGCGTTCGTCGTCATTCAACAGTCCGCCAATTGCGAGCAACTGGCCATCGCCTACGGTCAGCGTTGTTTCAAATTCGCGCTTGTTTAAAATGAGATCGCTGGACCGCGAGGATACGGGTCCCGCAACACTCGACACTTCCTGTTTGAGGAACAACTTCACATCGCCCTGGGAGTTTACTTGCGGTGTCACTTCCAATTTGATCCCGACTTCCTGCCGTTGAACGGTGCGGAAGGCGTTTTCGAAATTGGCAGACAATTGCTCGCCTGTGCTGACAGGCACTTCCTGACCGACCAGGAATTTCGCCTTTTGGTTGTTCAGCGTGACGATATGCGGCGTGGCCAACAGATTGGATTCTGTGTCGGCAGCAATCGCGTTGATGATCGTACCGAAGATCGCATTCTTACCGATATCAAGGGCGAAGCCTCCAAATCCGCCGGTTGCGCTCAAGATCGACGCGGCGGCGGCTTCCTGCAAACTGTCGCCGAGCGCGCTGTTTGTGGACGTGGTCGTCGTATTGCCGTTGACCGTCGTCGTGGTCCGCGTAAGCTCCTCGGCGCCGATGGCACCGGCAATGGTCAGGATATTCGGCGTTGCGTTCGAATAATTGGTCGCAGCAAAGGGAAGGTTTTCGCCGCCCACAAGAAATTGGACGCCCAGTTTCTTTGCGGCCTCATTGCCGATCTCGACCACGATGGCTTCGACCAGAACTTGTTCGGGGCGTGTGTCGAGCTGGCGGATCAGCTCACCGAGTGTCCGCTGCATTTCGGGATTGGCGGCCACGATCAGCGCGTTCGCGCCTTCATAGCGCGTAACGACAACCGGACCTCTTCCGCCGATACCGTTTGTGCCGCCTGCCGATGAAACCGCGGTGATGGGGGCTGGCGCCGAAACCGGAGCACCTGCCGCGCCAGCGGCAGCCGCAACCGGAGGAAGATCGGCACCGGAATCGGAACCTTTCTGGCCGCCGATGAGGGATTGCACCGTTTCCAGCAATGTTTCCGCGTTCGCATGCTCCAGCCGATAAACACGGATTTCCGCGCCGGACTGCGCGCGCGCATCCAGTTGTTTGGCCATGGCGGCGAAGCGCGCAACCGACGTCGGATCGCCGCGAAGCGCAATCGCGTTGCTGCTGTCGATTGCGGCGACCGTGACAGGAGGACGTCCACCCTCACCACCGCCCTGCCCGGCCAGACCCTGCAAGGCTGCGGCAATTTCGCGCGCGCCCGCATTGTCCAACGTGACGATCTGCGTCGCGGCGGAGTCACGGTCGATTTGACGGACCAACTCGCGAATGCGGCGCAAATTGTCGGCATAGTCGGCAACGACAAGGCTATTGGCATTCCGGTTGGCAGTAATGGAGCCTTCGCGGCTCACCAGCGGGCGTAATGTTTCGACCGCCGTGGTGGCGTCGATCGACCGCAGGCGAAACACTTCGGTGACAAACTGGCTGGGAGCGGCCGATTTGCTACCGACGCGGCTCGGCTGTGTGGCGGCACCTTCCGACGGCTGTACGCGATAGCCACCACCCCGCATCGGAATGGCGACAAGGCCATTGGCCCGTAACGTCGACAAGAACACTTCGAAATATTCGGAACGCGAAAGCGGGCGGTCAGTCACGACCGACACTTTCCCGGTCACGCGGCCATCCACGATGAAGGTCTGTCCGGTCACCCGTGCGGCGTCCTGAACAAAAGCGCGAATGTCGGCATCGCGCACATTCAACGTATGTTGCGCGGCGAGCGGCTCGGCAAAGATCAGGGCTGCGCACGCCAGCCAAATGGGAAGTTTAGAGTTCACGGTTGTTCCAGATTTATCGAGATGGGTACCTTGGCCCCGCCGCGTTCGACATCGATACTGAGGCGGGTTCCGGGTCGGAATTGAGCGGCAACATCTGCTGCCGAGGAAACAGGCCGTCCGTTGACGGCCACGACGACATCGCCATCCTGAAATCCGGCGAGACGCAGCATGGTGCCGTCATCACGCGGTTGCAGGACAAGACCTGTGACGCGGCCACCTTCATTGCGTGGCGCAAAACCGATGGATTTCTGCAGGCTTGCAGCATTCAGGGCAGCACCGGTGGATGCAGGTGCAGCTGGCATGATGGGAGCCGCGGCGGTGCCGGACGGGTTCACCGTTTCGGCCGGGACCGACTGGTCCAGATACAGCGATTCCTTCACTCCGCCACGCGACAAGATGACATGATCAAAGGCGACCGCATCAAGTGTAACCCCGGGGGCAATTTCTTCACCCACAGCGTAGCTTTGCTGGACACCATCTTCGCCAGCAATTATCGCCGATCCGCCACCCGAACTTTCATTGGCGCGAATGCCGTATAAGGTCAGGTTCAGCGACGTGATATTGTCCGCGCCTGCCGCCGGTTGATCGCTGCGGAAGAAGGGGTCAAAGCCTGCAAACAGGGCTGCACGCGCGGATTGTGGTACGATCTTGACAGCCATCGGACGCCAGTCGCCAACGGGTCCCACGGGCGTGGCGACAAACCATACCAACCGGGCAAATTGCAGCGCAGCCAACAGCGCCAACAGACAGATGATGAGCGTCGCCACCGGAACCGAAGCTATCCGGCGCGGGCGCAACTTTAGTCTATCCGCCAGCAAAAATGCCACTCTTTCCCCCGATGATTCTGTACTTTCAAATGCGGGACTAAGGCGGGGCTGTGACTCGTGAATGACGCTAAAGTGACAGTTTAGTGACCATTCGAGAGCAGGTGTGCGACAGCACATCAGGTGCCCCAAAAAATAACGGCAGCACATCGATATGACGTGCTGCCGCGAGTCAGGGGGCTGTGAAATTGTTAGAAATTGATCTCTACGCCGACCGAGGCGCTGATGCCCTGACGATAGCGGTTGTAGAAAATCTTGTTATCGCCGCTTTCCTGAAATTCCTGATATTTGGTATTGGTCAGGTTGCGCAGTTCAAACTTCAACTCGGCTTCCTTACCGGCGAAGGTGAAACCTTCGCGCGCAACGAAATCGAGCTGGAAGCCTGGCTTTTCCTTGATATCGGGTTGCCCCGATGCCCCGCGGCTGGTGACACGTTCGCTCGCATAGGTCAGCAAGATTGTCTGCTGTGACAAGCGTTCGGTATCTTCCAGACCGAATTGCAAATTCACCAGATGATCGGATTGCCCGGTCAACGGAGAGCCGTTGGTGAAAAAGTCCAGGGCGTTGGTTGAGGACGAGTTGAACACCGCGACGGTGTCACCTGACTTCACGCTGATTTTCGACTTGGTGTAGGTGTAGTTCGCAATCACAACAGCGCGACGCGTCGAAAAGAAGCCCTTGTCTCCGATGCCCGACAGGTCGAAATATTTCTGGGTTTCGATTTCGACACCGTAAAGGTCGGCCTTCGGGGCGTTTGCGAAACTGGTGATAACCGAGTTGTCGTCAAAGCTCGAAAAGGACTCAATAGGCTTATCGATCCGTTTGAAAAATCCGGCGACGGTCAAACGCTGGTCACGATCAAAATACCATTCGTACCGCGCTTCCGCATTGTACAACTGGCTATCGGTCAATAGCGGGTTACCGCGGAACAGACGGTTGGAATCGGTGTCGTAATAATTCTGGAAAATCAGCTCGCGAAACTGGGGCCGTGCAATGGTTTTGGAACCGCTGAGGCGCAATTTCATCTGATCGGTCAGATCCCATGTCAACGTCGCGGCGGGCAACCAGTAGTTTCTGTTCAGGCTGGTCGATGCCAGCGATGCCGTCGGTGTGTTGAACACCTGAACGGGAATAACAGTCTGCTTCGCGGTTTCGTAGCGCACACCGATATTCAGACTGATTTCCGGCGTAATGAATGCCTGAATCTGGGCGTAACCCGCATTGTTCAACAAACGCGCATCAAACACCGGATTAGCTTCGTTGGTATCGATCAGCGCGATGTTGTAGAAATTGATTACAGCAGGCTGCAACAGGAAATCAGGCCGGAACAGCGCGACTGCTGTCGGAAATGTAGCCGGTGCCGTAAACTGGAAGTCACGACGTTCGGTCCGGCGGGTGGTATCCGAATAGGCATAACCCAATGTCGCCGTGATGTCTGGAGTCACCTTGACCGAAAGGTCGAGGCCACCAGCCCATAAATCTTCGTTCAGATAGGAATAGCTCACTTCCGCGCTTCCCTGCTGACCATTGTTCAGGCGGTTGATGAACTGCTGACCGAATGGATCGGATGCCAGGTTGCTACGGAAATATTCGAAGCTGAACTCGTCGGGTGCTTCACGCTTTGAATTGGCATAGGCCACGCGGAAGCTGAGGTTCACGTCGGGCGACAGCTTGAATTCACCAACAAGCTGCGAGTCCACCAATTGGCGTTCGAACCAAGCGGTATCCTGCTGCATCAAGGTTGCAGTCGGCGAAGTCGTCTGGCGCGTACCGACGCCGAGGCGAGCCTGCTTCAGCGTGTCGCGAATGAACAGGTTGGTCCAGCGGATTTTTTGATCGCCCGCTTCGATACCGAAACCGACCAGACCGTTTACGACGATACGGTTATCCGTAATCACCTTTTGGAAATCGAGTTCTTTCTGGGACAGATCGAGGGTCGACGCGGTTTGCTGGATGGTGTCGCGGGTACGCCATTTGTTGCTGTAACCGGCGTTGAAGATGATGCCCATGGTGGCATCGTCGCCAATGTCGAAGTTGGTGCCGCCGGTTATGGTAGCTGAACCATTTGGCGGAAGATTGCGGTTGCGCTGGATCACCGCATTACGGCCGGTCACCAGTTGCCCAGCAATAGCTTGCGTATTTACGTTGCCCGCACTGATCCGCTCGCCACTGGCGAAGTAGGCGGCAAGCGCCGGTTGCAAGTCGCGGTTTCCGTTGTCAAATCCGCTCCAGTCTTGCGAGCTGCCATAATAGGTGTAGCCCAACTGGTTTGTGGTTTCGCCATTGATGCTGAGATCGCCGCCAACGGTCAAAAAGGTTTCGCGGGGGATGGCCTTGGTGGTCAGGTTGATAACACCACCGCCAAATTCACCGGGGAAATTCGCTGAATAGGTTTTTTGCACCAGTGACGACGCAATAACGCTGGTCGGGAAAAGGTCGAGCGGAACAACGCGCTTCAGCGGTTCGGGGCTTGGAAGCGGCGATCCGTTGAGCAGCGCCAGAGAGTAACGATCACCCAGACCACGCACATAAACGAAGCCATTTCCGACAACGCTGAGCCCCGTAACGCGTGCCAAGGCGCCAGCGATGTCGCCTTCACCGGTACGTTCGATATCCGCGCTGGAAAGAACCGATACAACTTGGGGTGCGTTTTTCGAAATGTTACGGTCAAGGTAACCGCGTACAACGATTTCATCACCACCGGGGATGGATACATCGACCTGTTCTTCTTCTGCGGTGGCAGGGTCGGCGGCTGGATCAGCAGGCGCTTGGTCGCTGCTCGCGTCTGCTTCCTGCGGTTCGGCTGCGGTCTCGGTTGGTGCTGGCTCAGCATCTTGCGCGAATGCCATCGAAGGCGAAACGAGCGCTGACGTCAAAAGCAACAGGCTGATGGCCCCCAATGGCTTCAACATAAACTATCCCTTATTTTTCATTCAAAAAAGGTGGGGTGCGCGGTCAAGCGTGCACCCCACCCTGTATCGTGCTGCCTATTAGAAGGTCGGCAGGGAGGTGCAGAGACCCGACGTGCTGGTTCCGAGGTTTGCGGTACCGCTGTTGCAAGTCCAACCGGCATACCAGGTGTCGTTGGCGTCGCGTACGGCACCAACATAGGTCGTGGCATCAAAGAACGCGTTCAGCGTGCTGGCGTTAAACGCGGTGACAGCCGTCTCGTTCGCACCGTTGATGAACAGCGATGTCAAGGTCGGCGTGAACGCGCTGTTATTGTTGTTGCTGCCCGATCCGAAGATCGCAGAAACCTGTGCATCGGTCACACCGTTCAAACCAACAAATGGCGTTGCGCTACACTGGGCAACGACCGAACGGATAACCGGCGCACCGGCTTCGTCGATCGCGGCATCAACTGTTGCCGACGCTGTCTGCGGGCGGCTGATGCGCAAGCATGACGTGTTCGGGCTAACGATGACGCCATTGGCCAGCGTGTAGTCCGTACCACCACGCAGCAGGATCGCCGTCAGGTTACCTGTGTTGTTGCGCTGGATGAAGGTGAAGTTTGCGACGCGGGTATTCTGGCGCGGCGTGTTGCCGTCGAGAGCGTTATCCGAGTCAGCTTCGATGATCGAGTCACCCGCACCCTGACGCTGTACGGCGAGAACATATTGGAAGTTCGCCTTAACGCCGGTGTCAGTGTCGAGATTGTCGTCATCAGCACCAATGGCCACGAAATACTTCATGTTCACGCTGCCGCCGAAAAATTCAGCAGCATCGTCCGAGCTGTTGAACGACTGGATGTGATCCAGAACGGTGCCGGTGCCGGTGCCGCCTGTGGTCAAAGCCTGAAGTTCCGAGTTACCCGAAAGCACGAAGCCCGAATAGCGGATCTGGACAAAGCTCAAACGACCGCTGTTGTCAGCACTGTTCGCGCCGCCGTAAAGTGCGGGGTCAACTGCGCCTTCAACCTGGCGTTCACACGCAACGGTGCCGGGTGTAGCGGCAGGTGCAGCGCAATCAGTGATTGGTGCGCGGCCGTTCAAAACGACGCCGCCCCACTGGCCGATCGAGCTGTCGGTGTTCAAGCCCAGCACGTTGTCACGGCTGGTGAAGATGATGGGCAATGCTGCCGTACCAACGGCGTTCAAGCGATTGCCGCGGTTGACGTTCAACCAGGATACGCCGGTTCCGCCAAAGACGATAACGCCGGGTTCGATGTTCAAAGTCACGACGTTGTTCGTCGAAGCAGGACCTTGGTCGGTACCAACATCCACGCGACCGCCCAGACGATAAAGTACGCCGGTAATCTTAGGCAAGGTGCTGGTCGTGTTGAGGCGCGCAGGCAATGTGCAGACGCGATAGGTTCCAGTGGGTCCGGTAATTGTGCCTGAATCGGTCAGGCCTTGTGCGTCCGCGATCGTTGGGCAGCCACCAGCAGGCGTTACTGCTGCAGGAGGAGGTGGAGGCGGTGGCGGGGGTGGCGGAGGCGCCGGATTGTTAATGGTAATATTTCCGCCCGTTCCAGGCGATGCGATATCGTCTGCGCCGCAGCCGGCAACTAGGGCAGCCGCCGCAGTTGCATATATAATGCCACGCAATTTTGGATCTAACATTCTGATTCTCCGCAACAAATAAGAAGCCTGTATTCAGGCATATGCAACGGACCAGCGACGAATCAACAGAGGCCCCACCCGTTGTCGAGGTTGCCGATAGAAGCCGCCTGTGACGGGGCTGTGGTTATCGCATTACAGTTGAGAGAATCATTTTGGTCACTTTTGTGACATCCGCAGATTCATGTGGTGCAACGCAATATTTATTTTCTGCGCAAACAAAAAGGGCGGGTCAAATCGGCCCGCCCCCTTTGATAGTGCCTTACGACACCCCTAGATTCATGTGTAGTCAGCGTGAAGCGAGCTTCATCTGCAATCCCGACAATGCAAGCCGCGCCGCATCTTTTGAATTCATGACCCGTCCGTCGGCCAGAACAAGATCGACTTCTTCACGGCTTTGCAGTGCAGTTGAAAAGAGATCGGCGGCCTCGGCAATGCGGCCTGTGCGCGCATATGCCTGACCCAAGTTGATGAGTTTTGCAGGGTCATGCCGGCTAACCCGTTCATTTGCCAAAATCTGCGATATCGCGCGTTCATTATCCCCTGCGAGCAACGCATCATATCCAATGGATCCCTTGGGATACCCGACTTCACCATTCGCTGCAGGCTGTGCGTGCGCGACTCCACTCATGCTAGCCAAAACCAAAGCACTGATAAATAGAGCTTTCATGACAATTCTCCTCATTCCTGAGCTAAATATTACAGTTATATGACATTGGTGCAATATAATTGTAATATTTCTGTCATTTTTCTCCCTCCATTTCGAAAGCCGGATCGACAGCTGTCACATTGCTGTCGTGAAATATCTATCAAACTGAATGCATAACGGCATCAAAGCGCAATCGACCGACCCTAATTCGCGGACTGCAAACGATCTCAGGGAAGGAAAAAATAATGCGTAAATTTACTTCGATACTTTTGGCGAGTGTGGCCCTCATTGCTTCTCCCGCCATGGCGCAACAGGCGAATTCGCCTGCAGAAACAGAGACAACAGAAGACGAAATTGTCGTTTTCGGTCAGGGCGAAACCCGACAGGTTCAGGAGATTAGCAGCAAGGAACTGCTGATTCTCGCCCCCGGCACCAGCCCGCTAAAGGCTATTGAAAAGCTGCCCAGCGTGAACTTCCAATCAGCAGACCCGTTCGGCACTTATGAATGGTCCAGCCGCGTTTCCATCCGCGGGTTCAACCAGAACCAGTTGGGCTACACACTCGATGGCATTCCCTTGGGCGATTCGACCTATGGCAATAATAACGGCCTCCATATCGGCCGCGCCATTATTTCCGAGAATATCGGCGTGACCCGTGTGTCCCAGGGTTCGGGCTCGATCGGTACACAAGCGACCAACAATCTCGGCGGCACACTCGAATTCTTCTCGGCCGACCCCAACGACGGCTTTGGCGTCGACGCCAACCTGACCTATGGTTCGGAGAACACCATCAGAGGTTTTGGCCGCGTCAACTTTGGCGAGGCTGATGGCATCCGCGGGTTTATCTCGGGCGTATATCATAACGCCGAAAAGTGGAAAGGCGGCGGTGACCAGCGGAACTGGCAGATCAACGCCAAGGCGATCATTCCGGTCGGCGTTGCGGAATTCGACGCCTATTTCGCTTATTCTGACCGTGCAGAGCAGGATTACCAGGACCTCTCGCTCGAAATGATTGCGCGGCTCGGCTATGATCACGACAATTATTTCCCTGATTATGCGACCGCCATCCGCGCAGCACAGGGCGTTTTTGCAGCGCCAATTAATAATCTCGACGACAGCTATTATGACGCATCCGGTCTACGCAAAGACACACTTGCTGCTTATGGTCTGACGGCACCTCTCGGCAATGGCGTCACATTCAAGATTAAAGCCTATTATCACGACAATACCGGCCAAGGCACATGGGGCACGCCCTATGTCCCCAGCCCCAACGGTGTCCCCATGTCGATCCGCACCACCGAATATGACATCCAGCGCGGCGGCGTTTTCAGCTCCCTCAATGCGGAAGTGGGTGACCATGAAATTACGGTCGGCGGCTGGTATGAGCATAACGACTTTACGCAGGCCCGTCGTTTCTACGCATATGAAAGCCTGACCACACCGGGTCGCGACCACACCAAGTTCCAGCGTAACCCCTTTTTCACCCAATGGTTATTCGACTTCAACACCGACACGCTGCAATATTATGTGCAAGACAAAATCAGCCTCGGCGATCTGACCATCAATCTGGGTTGGAAGGGCTTTCAGGTTAATAATGAAGCCGACCCGAGAATACAGGGCGCTTTGGCGGCCGGTAAAATCAAATCCACTGACTGGTTCCAACCCCATGCCGGTGTTGCCTATAAACTCACCGACAAGGCAGAAATCTTCGGGGGCTTTACCCAAGTAACCCGCGCTTTCGTCTCTTCGGCGACCAGTGGCCCCTTCTCCACGACACAGGCTGGCTTCAACGCCTTGATCGCGCGCGGCCTGAAGCCAGAGGAATCGGATACTTATGAATTGGGTGCCCGCTATAATGACAGCGTCTTCAATGGCGTTATCGGCGTCTATTATGTCAACTTCCGCAACCGTCTGCTCGGTGTACAAACCGGAGCCGGTATTGTCGGCAACCCTGCGATCTTGCAGAATGTGGGCTCGGTGCGCTCCATCGGTTTCGAAGCCGCTGGTGACCTGCGCTTGGGCGGCGGCCTGACACTGTTTGCATCATATAGCTACACCGATGCCTCCTATCGGGACGACGTGGTGACGCCGACCGCAATCATCCCGACCAAGGGCAAGGATGTGGTCGATACGCCAAAGCATTTGCTTCGCGGTGAAATCGCCTATGATAGCGACAGCTTCTTCGGCCGGATCGGCGCAAACTATATGAGCAAACGTTACTTCAACTATCTCAACGACCGGTCGGTATCCAGCCGGGTGCTGGTGGATGCCACCATCGGCTATCGCTTCGACATGGGCATGCGGACGCCGATTGAGCTGCAATTGAATGCAACCAACTTGCTCGACAAAAAATATGTGTCGACAATCGGCTCCAACGGCTTCGGCAACAGCGGCGACAACCAGACCCTGCTTGCCGGCGCACCGCAGCAATTCTTTGCCACGGTCAAGGTCGGTTTCTGATGAAATCTGCATGGTGGATCGGCAGCGCGCTGGCAATGAGCGCGCTGCCATCGGCATCCTTTGCCGAACCAGTTCTGTTGATCTCGATTGACGGGCTGCAGCCAGCAGATGTGATCGAAGCCGACAAGCGCGGGATCGATATTCCGAATTTGAAGCGCTTCATCACCGAGGGCACTTATGCCAGCGGTGTGAAAGGGGTGCTTCCCACCGTTACCTATCCTAGCCATGCAACCTTGCTGACTGGCGCGAGTCCTTCAAACCATGGCATCATAGGTAACACCAGCTTTGATCCTATGCAGATCAATCAGACCGGATGGTACTGGTATGCCAGCGATTTTAAGGTCCTGACCCTATGGGACGCGGTCCACAAGGCCGGACGCTCGACGGCAAATGTGCATTGGCCAGTGAGCGTCAAGACGGCGGGGATTACATGGAATATACCGCAGATTTGGCGGACTGGTCATGGCGATGATGCCAAATTGATGAAGGCGCTCGCGACACCCGGATTGGTGGAAGGGCTTGAGGCTGACCTCGGGACATATGCCGCCGGAATAGGCGAGAGCATCGAGGCTGATGAAAACCGGGGCGTGTTTGGCGCGGCTCTGATTAAACAGCAGAAGCCCTATTTCACCACGCTCTATTTTACGGCGCTCGATCATGAACAGCATGAAAAAGGCCCCGATACCGCTGCGGCGCATGCGGTGCTGAAGCGGATCGATGCCATTGTTGGCAAGCTGATTTCCGTCCAACTAGAGACTCAGCCTGATAGCATCATCGCCGTCGTTTCGGACCATGGCTTTTCCAAGGTGGACACCGAGGTTAATCTGTATCGTGCCTTTATCGATGCCGGGCTGATTACCCTCGATGCCAATGGCAAGATTTCGAAATGGGAAGCTAGTCCCTGGAACTCGGGCGGTTCGTCCGCCATCGTGCTCGCACGACCCGAAGACACTACTCTCACGGCGCGCGTGTCGACAGTGCTCGAAAAGCTGAAAGCAGATCCCGCAAATGGCATCGCTGCCATTGCGGACAAGGCTGAAATCGCGAAAATGGGCGGAAATCCGCAGGCGAGTTTCTACGTCAGCTTTGCGCCGAACGCCTATAGCGGTGGCTTCAAGGGTAAGGACGCCCCCTTGCTTTCCCCTTCCCCTGGCAAAGGAACCCACGGCTATTTTCCCACCAGTCCGCTGATGCGCTCATCCTTCATGGTGATGGGCAAGAATGTCGCCAAAGGCCGTAATGTTGGTGAAGTGGACATGCGCGCTATTGCGCCGACCTTGGCAAAATGGCTGGGCGTATCGCTTCCGGATGCAGAGGTGCCGCCGCTGAAATAGGCGCCGTTAGGCGGCGCGTTGCTGCGCCATCAAATGCTCGACGATGCCATAGGTCCGGTCATTGTCGACATCGATGGCCTGCGTTCCATCGCGCAAGATGACCGGGGCAATGGTGTGGCCTATCCGCTTTGCGATACGGTCAAGCCCGGTCGGCAGGCTGACCAGACGGAAACGCAAGAGCAGCAGGTTGATCAGCCCGAACGCCTGAACAATACGGCTGGCTTTCTTTGCGAACTGCCCGCCGCCGCGGAAAAACTCGGCCGCTTTCAGGGCGGACACATCGCGCAGGCCATAGAGGTTGCAATTGGAAAATTCGCCGTCCTTGAACCGGTAGAATCGGCGTTGCCCCTCGGGATGGGCGGCCAAAACGGCCTCGCGCGACGCCATGGCAATTGCGACATCATGGCTCTGCAGTGCCCCGACCATCGCGTTGACAGAAGCCGCCTTCAAAAGCGCATTGTCTGCTGTCGTTACGATCACTGGACCGTCATGCCCTTCGGCTGCGTTCCGGACACTGTCGGCAATATTATCGGCTGCTGCACAAAAGCGGATTTTGTCGGCCATGCCTCCATCCCGTTCAACGATGGTTCCTATTGTCTGGAACATCTCGGGCTCGATCGACACCATGATGCTTTCGACATCCGGATGCGCCGACAATGTCCGGAGGACATGAATGATCAGCGGCTCGTCGTGCAGGGGAACAAGGCATTTGTGGCTCGTACCAAATCGCAAAGCGAGCGGATCGACCTGCCCTTTTCGTTGGGCAGCAAGCACTATGGTGCGAACATGGGGCATATTGGTCCTTAAGGGGATTTCAGGCCGCTACGGCTTCAGCTTGGGTAATCAGACCCTGCCGCAGCAAGCTCTCGCACAAGATGGTCTCGATCAGATCCGCATGGCTCCAGCCAACCAGCTCGGCCGATTTCCCGAAGACCTTTTGCGACCATAGATTGCAGTTCAGATTGACTTCCAGCATGTGCAACTTGCCGTTGCGTTCATCCAGCCGGAATTCGAACCGCCCGTAATCGAAGGGGAAGAATATGCCGGCCATGATCTTGGTATATTCCGCAATCTTGGGCGCCCATTCGCTGCCTTCAAAAGGAACCAACCGGTATTTCTGTTCACGCTCAACCAGGTCGCGTTTTTCCTGATAGGTGCGCAAATGGCTCGGATCGGTCTGTTCGAACAGCATCATCGGCATGATAGTCGGTAAGCCCCCGCAATGGATCACAGGCACTTCCACATCGCTTCCATCCAGAAATGGTTCGACGAGCGCATCATGGCCTTCGCTGTGGATCTCTTCGATCGCAATGCGTGTTTCGGTCCAGCTGGTCGCGTCACGTACACCCCAACTTGCGGACGATGCGTTGGGCTTGATGACGAGTCGCTCGGCGCGTGGACATGGATCTTGCAGCACGGGCATGCCCCGCCGGTAGATCGCCCATGGCGCTGTCGGCACCCCGCGCGCTTGTGCCTCCAACTTTGTCAAATGCTTGTCATCCGAAAGGCCACGTAAAATCGGGCTTGCACCCAAAAATGGAATGCCCAGACGCGTCGTCAGCAGCGGCAAAAGCATTTCCGAATTCAGGAAACCACCGCGATTGAGGAGAGGAAATACAAAGTCGCAACCCGGATCGGCAAAGAGCGCTTCGTAGCTGTCCGCCAGTTGAAGGTTAAGGCCAATGCCCTCTAAAACCTCCCTTATCTCGCGATGATAGAGTGCGTGATTGCCATCCTCATGATGCAAGCCGCCTTGCCAAAACACATGCTTGGCCACGAACAATATCCGAACGCGCCGGAGGGTCTCTTCGGGAATGCGTGAAATGCGACGATCGCCAAAACGTAATATCTGCATGGCGACATGTTATCGCGCAGCAATATGACACTAACGTGAAAGCTCGCCGCGCTTGTAACATGTCGGTCGCATTTGCTTGTTAGCTTTGGTGCGAAACTTCAATGGAAGCGCCCGAATGAACAGCGAACCTTTTCTATCGTTGATGCTCACCTCCGGTGGCGACAATCGCATATTGGTACCGAGCGGGCAAAACACCAACCGCTATGGCGCATCGCCCTACCCCCGCGCCACCTTGGGGTACGCATCGTCAACGGCGAACGATATTTCGCTGGCGGCTTTCGGACATCTGGAAAGCTTCGTTTCGCAGGCGCCTGCAGGTGCGCTTTCCGATCCTGCCTATTATGCGCAGACGTTGGAAATGCAGCGTGGCAGACTACGCCGGGCATGGAACCTTGACGATGCTGTCGATGTCATTTTCGCGCCGTCGGGCACGGACTTGGAATTTGTGGCACTTGCACTGGCAAAGGCTTGGTCGGGCAAGCGTATCGTCAACATTCTGCTTGGACAGGATGAAGTTGGTAGCGGCTGTGTGTTTGCAGCGGCCGGACAATTTTTCGCTGGCGAAACGGCTTTGGAACCCCGTGTAGTCAAGGGGACATATGTCGAAGGGTTTGACCAAACAGATTTGGTCAACCTCCCAATCAGGGATGAAGACGGACAACCTTATGACAGCGCTGCCATCACAGCGCGCTTGAGCCGCATTGGTGAAGACCATATCCAGATGGGTCACCATCTGCTCGTGCATGCCGTGCACGGCTCCAAGACGGGCCTCATCCTTCCCGATCTCGCCGATATCGATATCTTGCGGGCCCAATTTGGTGACTCTATCTCCATTGTTGTCGATGCGTGTCAGTCTCGGCTCGAACCTGCGGCGGTTCAGGCTTATCTGGACCGGGGGGCCATGGTCATGCTCTCGGGATCGAAATTTATCGGTGGCCCTCCCTTCTCTGGCTTCTTGCTTGTCCCACCCCACCAAGCCCCGCGCCGCGAGTTGGCAAGAGGCCTCACTACATTATTCCGCCGTGCCGAATGGCCGGCCGGCTGGCAAAGCGCGGCCCATTTGCCCGATGGTGCCAATCCCGGATTGCTTTTGCGCGTCGAAGCATCGTTATTCGAAATGGAGCGATACCGCTTATTGCCTAACGCACGCCGGAACGGAGTGATTGACGCATTTGGCAAGGCTGTGCGCGCACTATCGGATAGGCTTGGCGCAGAACTGGTCATGCCAGCCCTGTCGGGTCCGGCATTGCATCAGTCGACCTTGGCCACACTCGACCTTTCCAAATGTCAGGGGCAGCCCGATTTTGCGACCGCACAACGTTGGTGCCGTGTCCTTTCCGCGCGCGGGCTACGTCTGGGACAGCCGGTGAAATGCCGGAAATTCGCGAACGGCGAATGGGCGGGGACCTTGCGGATAAGCTTGTCGATGCCGCTCATTGTCGAGTTATCGGATTTGTCGTCGGAAAAACTGGACCAGCGGCTTCAAAATGACATGACCCGGATCGCCGATGTCCTGGAGGCAGCAGCCCGACCTGTGGTTGCCTGAAAAATATTTCGTGGAAACCATATTCCGAAACTTGGGATGGCTGCTCGCAAGCCGTGGCATCAATGCCCTGCTCAGTCTTGTCTACCTTGCGTTGACTACCAGGACATTGGGACTGGAGAATTTCGGTTATTTCACATTGATTGTAGTGCTGGCACAGGCGTTGTCCGGTTTCGTCAGCTTCAACGGATGGCAAGCCGTTGTCCGCTGGGGCGTTGAATCGGCAGCGGCCCGAACCGCCACAGGTTTTGCACTCGCGCTTGATATTTCCAGCATATTCGTCGGCATGTTTCTCGCATTGGGCTTAACCGCGCTCGCCAGTATCTGGTTGCCTCTACCCGACACTCTATTCTGGCCGACCTTTGGATTATGTGCAGCTACGATTGTAGCTATACGATCCACTCCGACCGGTGTGCTGCGGCTTTATGAACGCTATGATCTGGCCGCGAAGGCCGATGCCGTCTTGCCTGTGATACGCGCCATCGGCGCAGGATTGGCCGCACTTTTTGCACCCAATGTGACCGGTTTTCTTGTGGCATGGGCCATCGCTGAATTGGCCTGTGCGGCAACGTTCTGGAAATATTCAGCGCGCTATGTTTCCATTGGATTGCCGGACATCAGCTTGAAACGGCTACCGGAACAGCACCCCGATGTGTGGCAGTTCATTCTTGGCACAAGCCTGTCGCGTACCTTGGCGGTTATTTCAAAGCAGTGCATGATACTGTTAGTTGGCGCCTTGGGCGGCGCTGCTCTGGCGGGGGGTTACCGGGTCGCGTCCCAATTGGGGCAAGCGCTCGTCCAACTGGGCGAAGCGCTTTCGCGCGCGATCTATCCCGAATTTGTGAAAACAAAAGATGCCGCCATTGTTCTGTCGAACAAGATAACATTGCTCTGCCTGATGACCGGCGGTGTCGCCATTCCTGTGGCTTATTGGGGTGGCGAAGCGGCGATCCGGTTGCTTGCCGGGCCTGAGTTCGTGTTCGTGCATTCGGCTATGGTCATATTGGCGTGCGCAGGCGCCCTTGAACTTCTCGCGGCCAATTGGGAATCGTTGCTGGTCGCCAAACATAAGGCGATTACACCCTTTCTGCTTCGAATAGCGCCCCTCATCCTTGTGATATCCGCAATGCAATTTCTCATTACGAACTGGCAACTCGAAGGTGCTGCCGCAGGCATATTGATGATGAGTGCGCTATCGGCATTTGGATTGGGGCTAGCCGTATCGCGCCAGCACAGGAATCAACGTCCACCAACAGCGGACATGTTTGAAGCACGGTGAGCGGTGCCGTTTGGGGAACGGCATTCCAGCCTCAATCCCGCGTGCCCAACAGATCTCGTGCGACGACCCAATTGTGGATTTCACTGGGGCCGTCATATATCCGCATGGTGCGCAGCTTATTCGACATCAGATAGAGCGGCAATTCGCGGGTCATTCCCATGCCGCCAAACATCTGCATCGCGTGGTCCACAATTTCATAAGCAGATTCGGTGCAGAAAGATTTGATCATGGAAATTTCCAGACGCGTGTCGCGGCCTTCGTCCATTTTCCAGGCGCAGTCATAGGTCATCAACCGCATTGCATGAATTTTCGTGGCGGCTTCGGACACCCAATTCTGGACGGTTTGCCGTGAGGACAGCGGCTTGCCAAATGTGACGCGCTGCGGAGCATAGTCGATCATCATGTCCAGCGCGCGTTGCGCCATGCCGATCGACCATGATGCCATCTCGATACGCCGTGTGCCGAGCCGAATCTGCATCGGCAAAAAGCCCTGCCCCCTTTTGCCCAAAAGCTTCCATCCCGGAACGCGGCAATCGTCCAAGGCAATCTCATAGGTCGCCGTCCCGTCGATCATCGGTATTTTCCGCAAGACGTTAAAGCCCGGCGTGTCGCGGTCCACAAGGAATGCCGACATGCCGTTCCGTCCGTTTGGCTGCTTGTCGGTCACAGCCATCAATATGGTGAAGTCTGCTTCGTCGGCCTTCGTAATCCAGATTTTCCGGCCGTTGATTACCCAATCGTCGCCATCCTGCACCGCCGTTGTTTTCATCAACTGCGGATCGGCTCCGGCGCCGGGTTCCGATATGCCGATGGCCGAAATGGTCTCACCGCGCACATAGGGCGCCAGATAATGTTCGCGTTGTTTTTCATCCGCGGCGGCCATCATCATGCGCAAATTCGGGGAATCGGGCGGAAGCGTATAGGGCGTTGCAGTGCGTCCCAATTCTTCGCCCACACCAACCATCGCTACCATGGGTAGGTTCATACCGCCCACTTCTTCCGGCGCGTCGAGACCCCATAAACCAAGTTCGCGCGACACCGCGTCCACCTTCGCCTGTTCCTCTTTTGTCAGATAGCTCCCTTTTCCGGAGCTTTCGCGGGCAAGTACTTCGCTTTCCAGCGGGACCAGTTGCGAGTCCACAAATTTGCGAACCAGATCTTTCAGCATCCGGTGCTCTTCAGCCAGTTCGAAATTCATGTCCGTGTGATCCCTTGTTCAATAGCTACGGGGCAAGCCCAGTACATGCTCTGCCAGATAGCTGAGGATGAGGTTCGTGCTGATGGGTGCAACGGTGTAAAGCCGTGCCTCCCGAAACTTGCGTTCTACATCATATTCTTCGGCAAATCCGAAACCGCCAAAGGTCTGCACACACATGTCGGCTGCAGCCCAACTGGCCTCCGACGCGAGCATTTTTGCCATATTGGCCTCGGCCCCTGGATTGCCGCCTGCGTCATAGGTTTTGGCCGCATGATGGACCATCAATTCCGCTGCACACATTTGTGCGTAGCAGCGCGCAATGGGAAATTGCACACCCTGGTTTTGGCCGATGGCTCGGCCGAAAACCTGACGGTCCTTCGCATAATCGGTCGCTTTGGTGATGAACCATTTGGCATCGCCGATACATTCGGCGGCAATCAGAATACGCTCCGCATTCATGCCCGACAGGATGTAGCGGAAACCTTTTCCTTCTTCACCAATCAGCGCCGATGCCGGTATCCGCATATCGTCGAAGAATACCTCGGTGGTCGAGTGGTTCATCATCGTGCGGATCGGCTTGATGGTCATGCCATTCCCCACCACCTTGCGCATGTCGACGAGGAATATGGAAAGTCCTTCGGTTTTGCTTGCCGCCTCTTCTTTCGCGGTGGTGCGCGCCAGAAGGAGCATGAGGTCGGAATGCTCGGCGCGACTGGTCCAGATTTTCTGGCCGTTGATCACAAAGCTGTCGCCGTCGCGCACCGCGAATGTCCGTAGGCTCAACGTGTCTGTTCCGCTGGTCGGTTCCGAAACACCAAAGGCCTGAAGTCGCAACGTGCCGTTGGCAATGCCGGGAAGATACTCCCGCTTCTGCGCATCGCTTCCATATTTGAGCAGCGTGTTCATGATGTACATCTGCGCATGGGCCGACGCCCCGTTACAGCCGGCTGCCTGAATTTCCTCCATGATCACCGCCGCCGCATCAAGCGTCAAACCCGATCCGCCGAACTCTTCAGGAATAAGCGCGGCGAGGAAACCGGAGCGTGTCAGCGCGTCGACAAACTCGCCGGGATAGGCACGATCCCGGTCCTTTTCTTGCCAATAGCTTCCCGGAAAATCCGCGCATAATGCCTGAACGGCACGGCGAATTTCGGTTATGTCTGTGCTTTCGGTCATGTCATATTTTCCTGGTGGCACTCGCGGCCATAACCGCCCGGCCATCATCGGCAAAGGCACCAAACTCGATTTCCGCGTCATTTTCACGCATCACGAGATGAAGCAATTCACCACATATCGCTGGAGAAAGTCCGCGAAAGGCGAAGCTGGATAGTGCGTTGTTGCCAAACTGCCGCGATGCCAAATCAAGCATCAACGTCGCCGTGAGCGGCCCGTGGACGACAAGCCCCCGATAGCGTTCCACATCTGTTGCATATGGAAGATCATAATGGATGCGGTGGCTGTTGAAGGTGAGGGCCGAGTAACGGAAGAGCATTGGTTCGTTCGGCGAAACAATGTGGTGCGTCGTCCAGTCGGCAGGATTGAAAGCTGTCTCACTGGGCGGTGGCGGCGTTAGCGGGGCATCGGGGGCGGCGGCTTCGCGATAGACGATGGTCTGCACTTCCCGGATAGCGGTTCCCTTGGCGCCTGCAGTCAAATGTTCGACCTCGACGAAGACAAGACTTCCCGATGCTCCCGATTTTTCGGCGATCGACATGATTGTCGACCGGCGGGAAACTACTTCGCCGATATGTAGCGGCGTTAGAAACTCCACTATGCTCGATGCCCACATCCGTCGCGGTAAGGGCACGGGGGGCAGAAAGCTGTTCGGGCTGGCGTCACGAAGCGGATGGCCGTCGGGGCCTAAGCCCGCTGTCGCCGTTTCGGGGGTGCACAAACACCAGTGCAAACCCTGAGGCACAACATCATCGGAAAACTCCTCCATATCCAGCATCGCCAGCCAGCGCCGCACAAGCCCGGGATCGATATGATCTTGCCGGTTTTCGCTCCGTCCGATCCATGCGTCCCAAGAACCCATCAGTTCCGTCCTCCCACCAAGCCCTTGGCGATCACCTGCGCCTGGATCTCTGCGGCGCCTTCAAAGATATTGAGGATGCGCGCGTCGCACAGGACGCGGCTGATTTCATATTCCAGCGCATAACCATTGCCGCCGTGAATCTGGAGCGCGGCATCGGCATTGGTCCACGCGGCCCGCGCGGCGAGCAGCTTGGCCATCCCCGCCTCAATATCACAGCGTTTTCCCAAATCCTTGGCACGGGCGGCGGCGTAGGTCAGTTCGCGCGCCATGATGAAGTCTGCAAGGCTCATCGCGATCTTGTCCGCGACCCGAGGAAAATGGAAGATCGGCTGTCCAAATTGCGCACGGTTCAAGGCATAGGCGAGACCCAGTTCGAGTGCGCGCTTAGCAACACCGACGCCACGTGCAGCGGTCTGGATACGCGCGCCTTCGAAGGTGCGCATCAGTTGTTTGAAGCCCTGCCCTTCTTCACCGCCCAGCAACGCATTCGCCGGTGCTGGCATGGCGTCAAATTGCAACGCATATTCCCGCATGCCCCGATAACCCAGAACCTCAATCTCGCTGCCGGTCATACCCGCAGTAGGGAAAAGATCGTTTGCCGTCCCGCGTGCCTTAGGCACCAATAGCATGGAAAGACCCTCATAACCCTTGGCCTCGGGACGCGTGCGGACCAGCATCGTCATCAAGTCGGACCGGCTTGCATGGGTAATCCACGTCTTCGCCCCGTCGATGCGCCAGCCTTCGTTCGGAATGAAACGGGCACGGGTCTGGAGCGATCCGAGATCGGACCCCGTGTCCGGCTCGGTAAAAACCGCCGTCGGAAGAACCTCGCCGCTGGCAATCTTCGGAAGCCAATGCTGCTTCTGCTCTTCGGTACCGCCAAGAACAATCAACTCGCCCGCTATTTCGGAACGTGTCCCAAGCGACCCTGCACCGAGCCAGCCGCGCGAAAGCTCCTCGGTTATGATGCACATGACCAGTTTGGAAAGACCAAGCCCGCCAAATTCTTCGGGAATGGAAACGCCGAAGGTGCCAAGCGCCGCCATGGCGGCCACAGTGGCATCGGGAACAAGTTCATTCGCCAAATGCCATTGGTGCGCGTGCGGGATGATTTCGCTGTCGGTGAAGCGCCGATACTGATCGCGGATTGTGTCGAGTTCGGCATCCTGGAAACTCTCGGTGGGTGCGCGGCCTTCAGCAAGTGCCTGCGCGACGGCAGCGCGGATTGCCGCATGGTCCATGTCGAGAAGTGCTGCCGAATTTGCCGCAAGTGCCCGCGCGGCTTCGACCACGCCCAGATCGGCGGAACGAAATATCTCGTTCTGGCCCATCGGCAGGCCGCCGGTAAGTTGCCCGAGCGTTTCTGCAAAGATCAACGTCGCCACCTGCTGGTCAAGCAGGGTGCCGCTCTCGTTTTGCCGCAGCCAGTCGATCACGGCTTCCAACGCCGCGACGCTAGTCGCCACCCATGCAAAGCCATGCGCCGCGCGTTGTTCCTGGTCGAGCGTGCGCGCGTCCAGCCGAGCGCCTAATGCCGATTTGGCGGCATCACGATAGAACTGCGCGGCTTTAAGGCTCTCCTCCAGATTCATGCGCGTTCAAAAACCGCCGCAATGCCCTGCCCGCCACCAATGCACATGGTTTCAAGGCCATATTGCACATCGCGGCGTTGCATTTCGCGCGTCAGGTTGGCGAGAATACGTCCACCCGTCGCCCCGATGGGGTGGCCGAGCGAGATGCCCGATCCGTTTACATTCAATATGTCGTGGCGGCTGTCATCATCACTCCAGCCCAATCCTTTCAAGCAAGCGAGCACCTGCGGGGCAAATGCTTCGTTGAGTTCGATGAGGCCGATATCGGACCATGAAAGCCCGTTACGCGCAAACAGGCGCTCGGTCGCCGGGACGGGGCCATAGCCCATACGGCTTGGGTCGCAACCGGCGGCCGCCCAGCTATGGAACCAGGCAATGGGTTCAAGTCCCAATTCCTCCAGCTTATCTTCCGCAACCACCAGGCAGGCCGCGGCGGCGTCATTTTGCTGGCTGGCATTGCCTGCCGTGACCACACCGCCTTCCAGCGGGCGGAGCTTGGACATCGTTTCAACCGTGGCATCGGCCCGATAGCCTTCGTCCCGATCAAAAAGCAGCGGATCACCCTTTTTCTGCGGGACGATGACGGGTACGAGTTCGTCGGCAAAGACGCCATTTGCCCATGCGGCGGCGGCGCGCTGGTGCGAACGGGCGGCATAGGCATCGCAGGCCTCGCGGCTTATGTTCCAATCTTTCGCGAGATTTTCCGCAGTCTCGATCATGCCGGTTATGACCCCGAACCGTTCGACCGGCTGGCTCATCAGGCGGCCCCGGGTCAGACGGTCATGCAATGTCAGATTGCCCGCGCGCACGCCGTTACGCACATCGGTGGTGTAATGCTCGACATTGGACATGCTTTCGCAGCCTCCGGCGACCACCACATCGCTGACGCCCGTTTGCACCATCATCGCCGCATTTACGATAGCCTGAAGCCCCGAACCGCAGCGACGGTCGACCTGATATCCCGGCACCTCAATCGGCAGGCCAGCGGCCAGCCATGACCAGTGCCCGATGCACGGTGCTTCACCACTGCCATAGCCTTGCGCAAATACGACATCGTCGACGCGGGTGGGATCAATTCCGGTCCGTTCAATCAATGCCTTCAGGATGAGGCCACCCAGTTCCCCCGCATTCAACGGGGCGAGCGCGCCGCCGAATTTGCCGACGGGTGTCCGGAGGGGTGATACAATCGCGGCGCGGCGTAATGTCATGTGGCGGTTCCTACAGTTCCAGAATCGATGAGACGGGCAATTTCGGCCGAAGGCAAGCCCAACCGCGCCGAGAGAATTTCTTCGCTATGCTCGCCATTGCGGGGTGCAGCGCGCGCATCGCGCCGTTGCATATCCGCGATGGTGCACATCGCCCCTGCTGCCGGATAGCTAAAGCCCGAAGGATTGGTGCCAAATTGGCTGAACATTGGATTGTTCGTCACCAACCGGTCGTCCTGTGCGGCGTCGAACATGGTACGATAGGCAGAGTGCACGATCCCAGCAGCATCGAGCTTTGCCGCTAATTCGGCATGATCCCAAGAGCCTATGGCACGTTCAAAAAGGGGATAAAGGGCGTCGCGGTGCATGTAGCGAAGTCCGTCATCGGCCGCGAAACTTACCGCTCTCTCCGCCTCGAGTGCGGCAACGGCGTCGCGCAAATCCAGAGCAGACAGCAGGTTCGCCCATTGCCGGTGCGTCACCACAACCAACATCGTCCGCACTTCATCTTTGGTCACGAAATCGCGACCGAACAATCCATAAACTGTATTCCCCAACCTCGGCCGGTTTGCTCCAGAATAAAGGACTTCGGCAATTCCTCCGAGATTGGCCGCGGTTCCGATCGCGACGTCGGATAGCGGGATGCGCACTTCGCTGCCTTCGCCCGTCTGTTCGCGGCGCCGGATAGCGGCGAGCATGGCGAAGGCCGCATAAGCACCGCTCAGCAAATCCCACGCGGGCAAGACATGATTGACAGGCTCGGGACCCTCGCCCGTCAGCATCGGATAGCCCACAGCGTTGTTCACCGTGTAATCCAGCGCAGGCGCACCATCGGCCCATCCCATGATGCGGACCGTCACCAGATCGGGACGACCGGCAGCCAATATGTCATGGCCTAGAAACCCTTCAGCCGGAAAATTCGTGATCAACTGGCCGGTGGCACGTACCAATGCCTGCAGCAATTCGCGGCCTTCCGGCCGGGACAGGTCCAGTGCGACCGATTTTTTGGCGCGGTTCAGATTTTCCCAATAGAGCGAGTCATTCGAATCCGTCACCGGCCAACGCCGGTAATCGGGCCCACCGCCAATCTGGTCGACGCGTATGACCTCGGCACCGAACTGGGCACAGTAAAGTCCTGCCGTGGGCGATGCCACGAAGGACGACGCTTCTATAATCGATAGATCGCCGAGTAAATTATACATGGGTCACGCCTGCGCTGCCCATTCCCGCAACATATGTTTGGCGATCTGCAGCTGCAGAATTTGCGTTGTTCCTTCATATATCCGGTAAATGCGCGCATCCCGGAAGAACCGTTCAGCGTCATATTCCGCCAGATACCCTGCCCCGCCATAAATCTGGACTACCCTGTCCACCACGCGCCCACACATTTCCGTTGCGAACACTTTGGCGGCGGCGGCCTTTCGCAAGATATTCTCTCCGGCATCGGCACGCCGCGCCGCGTCCTCCAGCATGCATTCCGCTGCATAGATTTCAATTTCACTGTCGGCCAACATTTGCTGGATAAGCTGGAAATTGGCGATGGGCTCGCCGAATGCCTTGCGTTCATTCGCATAGCGAAGCGCGCTGTCGAGTGCGCGCCGGGCATAGCCTGTGGCCGCCGCACCGACGGACAGACGACCATTGTCGAGGCTTTTCATGGCAAGGGCGAAGCCTCTGCCTTCCTCGCCCCCCAACAGGGCATCTGCGGGAAGTTTGACGTCTTCCATGATGATATCGGCGATATGCGCGCCGGCCTGCCCCATTTTCTTATCCGGACTTCCGACAGAAATACCCGGGGTATCCAGTGGCACAATAAACGCCGACACATGCGCGTTTTTAGGCAAGGCTTCTTTGTTGGTGCGCGCCATGATCAGCGCAACCTTCGCAGAGGGTGCATTGGTGATGTAGCGCTTCGTTCCATTGAGCACCCAGCCATTGCCCGACTTGACCGCGCTCGTCTGCATCGCTGCGGAATCGGAACCTGATCCCGGTTCGGTCAACCCGAAGGACGCAATTTCGCCTGCAGCAAGTCTGGGGAGCCATTCGGCCTTTTGCTCTTCGGTTCCGCCATTTTTTAACGCCGAACAGACCATCCCGATGTTGATCGACACCATCGACCGGTAGCAGGGCGCGGCGTAGCTTAAGGTTCGGATTGTGCGGATATATTGCGCGATCGTCATCGCTGCGCCGCCATATTCTTCCGGCGTGGTGAGTCCGAACAAACCCAATTCCCGCATTTCATCGACGATCGCATCGGGAATGACGTCCGATTCAAGAATGTCCTTTTCCGCCGGTATCAGACGCTCCCGGACATAGCGTCCGAGCTGGTCAATAAACTGATCAAAAATATCGGCATCCACCATCCGTTCCCTTCGCATGCGGGTATTATGGTTCAGCACCGCTATTAGCCACACCAACCTGCGGTGTGGGAAAAAATTGAGTCTGATTGATTATTTAAATTTATCGAGATTGCACTGTTCTTGGGAACATATTGCCTTATGGTGCGCTAAACTTCCCCGGAAAAACATGTCTATTCGCACTCTCCCCCTGCTTGCATTGTTGTTGACCTCTTGTGGTGGATCGGAAGATCGCCGCGATCGGCCAGCGCCGCTTGTCACGACGTCCACAGTCTCTGCCCAGCCGTTCGCTGATCGCTATATTGCGGTCGGAAACGCATTTGCAAATGAACAAGTGTCCGTGCGGGCACCCGTCACCGAGCGAATTACGCAACTCGCCTTTTCCGATGGCTCATTTGTTCGAAGTGGTCAAACTTTGGCGGTTCTCGCCCAAGGACAGGAGACCGCATCCCTTGCCAGTGCGCAAGCCCGCGCACGGGAAGCAGAGCAGCAACTTGCACGGGTCGCGGAATTGCATCGCCGCGGCTTTGCCACAAACGCCAGTTTGGACAGCCAAACTGCAATCGCTGCCGCCGCAAAGGCGCAAGCCAATGAGGCGGGCGCTTCCGTAGGAGATCGCGTCGTCAGGGCACCCTTTTCGGGCTATGCATCCCTGCGCCGTATTTCGGTCGGTGCCGTCGTAAGTGCCGGAGATGAAATCGCGACAATCAGCGATATCGGTTCCATCAAGCTGGATTTCACGATCCCCGAGACCATGCTCTCGCGCGTGGCGACGGGTCAAACCATAACCGCAAAAGCGGCGGCTTATCCGGATGCTCTGTTCAGTGGAACGATCAAGGCGATTGACCCAGTGGTGAACGCGCAAACTAGGACGGCAACTCTTCGGGCCACTTTGCCGAACCGGAACGGCATGCTTAAACCCGGTATGTTGATGAGCGTCACGATTGAATCCAATTCGCGGACGTCTCCTGCGGTTCCCGAATTATCCCTTGTGCGCGAAGGCAGCGCGAGTTTTGTCTATACCGTAGGTTCCGATGGCAAGGCGAAGCGAGTCCCCGTGACCACTGGCGCACGGCAGGGCCAAATGGTCGAAGTGCTGAGCGGTCTACAAGCGGGGGACTCGATTGTCACCGAAGGTGTGGTGAAATTGTCGGATGGCGTGAAAGTACGTTTGAAAAAAGCAGACGGTGCGGCCGCTCAAAGCAAATCCGGACGTAAATAGCCCCCGATGACGCTCTCCGACATTTCCGTTCGGCGCCCGGTTTTTGCGGCAGTTCTGGCGATATTGATGATTCTGGTCGGCGTAGTAGGATTTATGAGCCTGCCGGTGCGCGAATATCCGGATACCGAACCTCCGATTGTGTCGGTGGACACAACTTACACAGGTGCAGCGGCGACCGTTGTCGAAACCCGCGTCACGCAGGTTCTCGAAAACGCTCTGGCCGGCATCGAGGGTATCCAAACGCTGACGTCCCGCTCGCGCGACGGGCAATCACAAATTACCATTGAATTTGCACCGGGCCGATTGGTCGACAGCGCTGCGAATGATGTGCGGGACAGAGTGGGCGGCGCACTTGACGACCTGCCCGAAGAGGTCTTGGCCCCCGAAGTGCGCAAAGTGGATGCGGACGCGTCGCCCATATTGTTTCTCGTGGTGTCAAAGCCTGGTTGGTCCCGGCTCGAACTAAGCGATTATGTCGATCGTAATCTGGTTGACCGTTTTTCCGCGATTGACGGCGTAGCCCGCGTCTTCGTCGGCGGCGAAGCCCGTCCTTCAATGCGGATCTGGCTGAAGCCGGACAGGCTTGCGGCACTCAGCCTGACGCCAGCGGATATTGAGAATGCCCTGCGCAGCCAGAATGTCGAATTGCCGGCGGGCCGGCTGGAATCAGCATCGCAAAACATAACGCTGCGTGTGACCCGCGCATTCGGAGACGAGGAGCAGTTTCGCCAGCTGGTTGTCGCACGCGGCGACAATGGATATCTGGTCCGCTTGGGCGATGTCGCCCGCGTCGAAACAGGTGCGGAAAACCCCTATTCGGCCTTTCGCCTCAATGGAAATTCGGCGCTGGGCATGGGCATAGTCCGGCAATCCGGCGCAAATACGCTGGCGGTCGCCGAAAGCGCCAAGAAGCTTGCCGAAGAGATCAAGACGACCTTGCCCGAAGGCATGACAATTACGGTAGGATCGGACGACTCCCAATTTATCAGCCGCGCAATTGAGGGCGTATGGCAGACACTCGCCGAAGCCGCGTTGTTGGTCGTGCTTGTTATCTTCCTGTTCCTGGGAAGCTGGCGGGCGACCCTTATACCGGCGGTAACGGTTCCTATCTGTTTGCTGGCAACATTTGCCGTTCTATGGCTGCTCGGCTTTTCGGTAAATCTTCTGACGCTGCTGGCAATGGTGCTGGCAATCGGCCTAGTGGTCGACGATGCGATTGTCGTTCTGGAAAATGTGTATCACCGCATAGAAAAGGGCGAACCTCCTCTCGTTGCGGCCGTTCAAGGGACGCGGCAGGTGGCCTTTGCGGTTATCTCGACGACCATCGTCGTCTGCGCGGTCTTTGTCCCCGTCATGTTTTTGGCCGGGCAAACCGGATTGCTGTTCCGCGAATTGGCCGGAACGATGATCGCGGCCGTTGCCTTCTCCGGATTTGTCGCGCTCAGCCTTGCGCCGATGCTCTGCTCCAAACTGCTCCGCAATCAGGAGCGCGGTCACTTGGCACAGTGGGTCGACACCCGATTTAGCCGATTGGAGGACTCCTACCATCGCAATGTCGGGCGGGTTGTTGCAAAGCCCATATTATCGCTTTTGGGCGTAGGCGCATTTCTGCTCGTCGGGGCATTTTGCTTTACGCTACTCGACTCCGAACTCGCACCTGCCGAGGATGTCGGCGTTCTGAGCGTCAACATATCGGCGCCGGAGGGAACCGGGTACGAGGCGATGGACCGTTACATGCTTGATGCGTCCAAACCCGTCCTCGGACTTTTGGAAAAGGGCACGGTCCGCTCCATAATCCAGCGCACGCCCGGTGGTTTTTCGGCCAGTGATGACTTTAACAATGGCACCTTTCTTGTCTTTCTAAAGCCGTGGGAAAGCCGGACGGAAACGACGAACGACGTCGTCGGCCAGATCAACAAAATCCTCGCTGACCTGCCTGCCGTTCGGGGCAATGCGGCGGCGCGCTCTTCAATCGGGCGCAGCCGGGGTCAGCCGCTCAATTTCGTAATCGCCGGCGGAACCTATGAATCCCTCAGCCTCGCACGCGATCGGCTTCTGGCCGCAGCGAGTAACAACCCCGGCATCGTGAACCTGGATTCCGATTACAAGGAAACCAAACCACAGATGGAAATCCAGGTGGACACCACCCGCGCAGGTGATCTGGGCGTATCGGTCGCCGATGTCAGCCAGGCGCTCCAGACGCTCTTGGGATCGCGCCGCGTATCAACCTATGTTGACCGCGGCGAAGAATATCGCGTGATTGTTCAGGCTGATGCCGAGGACCGTGCATCGCCGGAAAATCTTGCCGCCATACAGGTGCGCGCGCGCGACGGGTCGTTGGTCTCTCTCGCCAATCTAGTGCGCTATTCCGAAACCGCAGGCGCTAAGGATCTGGGCCGCTTCAACAAATTGCGCGCCATAACTCTGTCGGGCGGCCTTGCACCGGGATACACCATGGGCGAAGCCCTCACGTTCCTGGAACAGGAAGCCAGCCAGTCACCGGAAATTCTCGCCATCGGATATCGCGGCGAGAGTCAGGCGTATAAGGAAACCGGCGGTTCGATTGTCATCATTTTCCTTTTGACGATCGTGATCGTGTACCTCGTCCTGGCGGCCCAATTCGAAAGCTTTGTCCATCCATTGACGATCATCACGACCGTACCGTTGGCCGTAGGTGGCGGTCTTGTGGGCTTGGCGATCACGGGAACGACGCTCAATCTTTACAGCCAGATCGGGATCGTGATGCTTGTGGGCTTGGCCGCAAAGAACGGGATTTTGATCGTCGAATTTGCCAACCAGTTACGCGATGAAGGCAAGGAGATCGTCGAGGCCGTTCAGGAAGCCGCCACGCGCCGGTTGCGGCCGATCCTGATGACATCAATCGCAACGGTATTCGGAACCATTCCCCTAGCCCTTGCCAGCGGTGCTGGTGGCGCGGCCCGTTCGGCTATCGGTGTCGTTATTGTCTTCGGGGTAACACTCGCAACGCTGATCACCCTCATCCTCATCCCCATCATCTACGCCCGCCTCGCCCGTTATACCGGCTCACCTGAGGCGGTTACGCGCAAGCTTGAAAGCGAGATGAAGGCGTTGGAAGAAGGATCAGTCTGATACCTCTTCCACGCGCAGCATCGCCAACGCAGCGCAAAGCATAACAGCAGCGGCAAAGGCCATGGTCCAGATGGGCTCTGTCGGGAAAAAAGCCTTCAATATGCTGCCCATGACGGTGGCGACAAGCAGTTGCGGGATTACCACAAACACGTTGAACAGACCCATATAGATGCCCATTTTGCTGGGCGGCAGGCTGGATGCAAGAATTGCGTAGGGCATGGCAAGGATCGACGCCCAGGCGATACCCACACCAATTTCCGATAGGATCAATAGATTAGGGTCACGAATAAAGAGAAAGCTCAGATAACCTGCGGCCCCGGCAACAAGACAGATGATATGCGTTTTCACCTTGCCGAATTTAGCCGCCATCTTCGGCAACAATAACAGCGCCGCCACAGCAGCGACGCCATTGTAGACGGCAAATAAGGTACCAACCCAGTTGCTGCCGTCGCCATAAGCTTCACTGGCTGGGTCCGCCGATCCGAACATATATTGGGCAACCACCGGAGTGGTATATATCCACATGATAAACAGAGCGGACCAGCTAAAAAACTGCGCCAGCGCGAGCTTTTTCATAATGTCCGGCATTCCGGAAAAATCGCCCACAATATGGGACAGCACATTATTGTCGCGGCCGGACTGCGCCATCCGGATTGCGAGCAGGCTAGCCAACCCATATCCGGCAAGCAGGGCACCCAAAAGATAGACTTCCTTTTCAAGGCCCAAAAGGCCGACAAGAACAGTCACCACCGCACCAGCCAATATCCAGAGCGCGGCACCCGATAAGGAACGTGATGCCAAAGCGCGAATCGTCAGACCACTGTCCGGCGCTGGTCCGTCGAACATTTCCATTTCTGCGGGGCTATATTCTTTCGTCGTCAACACGGTCCACAGCACCGCCAGAAACAAAGCCAGTCCGCCAAACCAGAAACTATATTTCACCGTGTCGGGAATATGCCCGATTGGCGCGACATTGGCGACGCCCCAGCTATCGAGAAGATAGGGGAATACCGACCCGACAACCGCGCCCGCACCGATGAAAGCTGTCTGTACCGCATAACCAGCCGTATGCTGGTCCTTGCGCAACATATCCCCCACAAAAGCGCGGAACGGCTCCATTGATACATTCAGCGACGCATCGAGGATCCAGAGCATGACCGCGGCGACCAGCAGCACTTCAGAGAGAGGCATGATGAATAGGGAGAGTGCGGCCAAAAACGCGCCAGCCAGAAAATAGGGCCGGCGGCGGCCAAGTCGTCCGAACCATGTCCGGTCACTGAAATGCCCAATCAACGGCTGAACCAGCAAGCCTGTTAGCGGCGCGGCAATCCATAATGCGGGCAAGTCATCCAAGCTCGTTCCCAATGCCTGGAAGATTCGGGACATATTGCCGTTTTGAAGCGCAAATCCGATCTGGATACCGAAAAAGCCGAAGCTTATGTTCCACAGACCCCAAAATCCCTGACGCGGTTTTTCCACGATCAATCCTCTCCCGACTTATATTCTGTTCTTAGGCTGGCAGAAACACAGGGCAGCCGCAATGGCCGCGACACCGATCAGCGGTTACGCATACGTATAAGGAATAGAGTGATTAATGCGAACCGCAGGATTGCCGGACGATCAGCTTCGCGGGAAGGACGGCCGTCGGCACAGCTTCGTTCCGGATTTGCTTCAACACGCCGTCGACCAGAACTTCGCCCGCCAATTTGTAATTCTGCTGGATAGTGGTCAGAGGCGGATGGGTCAGGCTGGCTGCGGGAATGTCGTCGAAACCGACAATGGCCACATCGCCCGGAATATCGATCCCATGTTCGCGCAATGCTTTCATCGCACCAATCGCGATCGTATCGCTGGCGGCAAAAATGGCGTCGAACGGCTCGCCGCTCGCAATCAGGATATTGGCGGCTTCATGGCCTGCCTCCTGCGAATTCAGGGCGTCGATCTGCAGCGCGGGATTGGCGACGATGCCCTCGCCGCCCTGCGCTTCGCATGAACCCCGATAGCGATCCTGAAACTCAGGATAGTGGCTGCTGGCATCGCCGAGAAAGGCGATCTTCCGCCGGCCATGCTGCATCAGATGGCGCGCAGCATCAATCCCGCCGCGGAAGTTATCGCACCCGATCGTCGTGCCCGGCTGGCCTTCCTGCGCGAAGCCCCAGCGCACAAAATGGGTTCCCTGCTCAACCAGTTGCTCAAGCTTGGCCCGATAGAGTTCATAATCACCATAGCCAAGCAGGATGATCCCATCGGCCTTGCGGCTATCTTCATAATCGACATGCCAGTTGGACGACAGCTGCTGAAAGGAAATCAACAGATCATAGCCCCGATGCGCACATGTGCGTGTGAGAGACCCGAGCATGGAAAGGAAGAAAGGGTTGATTCCAGTCTCATCCGGCGTTGAATCTTCAAAAAACAACAACGCCAAGGTGCGCGTTTCCTGCAGGCGCAGATTTGATGCGTTCTTGTCGACCTTGTAATTCAGCTGTTGGGCGATGGCTTCGATACGTTTGCGCGTCTGTTCGGATACCGAAGGACTGCCGCGCAGCGCCCGCGATACGGTAGGCTGCGAAACACCCGCTAGCTGTGCAATATCAAATGATGTGGCTTTGCCTGCCATCGGCGGTCGGCGCCTTTCCAACTCCTTTCCCAGCCTTAGACTTACGGCATGGACGGCGCAATGGCGGCCCGTCCGCTTTTCGAATAATGTTGCAGATGGGCAACAGTCGCCAATGCATATTCTGAATACGTATGTGGATTTCTGGTCATTCCGCCGCGTGAGGCGCATTTTGTCATGGTCATACATGCATCCAAGCGAGCCTGCGTCTGGATGCTTCAACGTAGCCGGTTACTGTCCGTGAAATTGGATGGGGCCTTTTAGGGGAGTGAATCATGGCCAAGTTCCAGTTTAATTCTGCGCGCCAATTTGCGCATAGTGCAAGTCGCTTTGCACTCGGCACCGCACTTGTTGCGGCTTTTGCTGCACCTGCCTTTGCACAAGATGCTGCACCTGCCGAAGGTGATGAAGATGCGATTGTCGTATCCGGCTTTCGCGCTTCGCTTGAAAACGCCGTTAACGAAAAGAAGAACAACGACCAGATCGTTGAGTCGGTTTCGGCAGAAGATATCGGCAAGCTGCCCGATGCATCAATCGGTGAATCCATTGCCCGCCTTCCCGGCGTTACGTCGCAGCGCTTGAACGGCCGTTCGAACAACATCTCTATCCGCGGCTTTGGACCCGACTTTTCGCAAACGCTGCTGAATGGTCGTGAGCAAACTTCAACCGGTGACAACCGTGCGGTCGAATTCGACCAATATCCTTCGGAAATCGTCAGCCAGGTCGTTGTCTTCAAATCGCCAACCGCTTCGCTGGTTGGTCAAGGCCTTGTCGGCACCATCGACATACGCACCGTGCGTCCGCTGGACTATGGCAAGTCGGTTCTCGCTGTCGGTGCACGTGGCACTTATGCCGATCTCGGTGCGCTGAACGCCGGTTCGAAAAAATATGGCTATCGTGCCAACGCAACCTTCATCGATCAATTCGCAGATGACACCATCGGCATCGCGCTGTCGGCCTCTTATGTGGATGAGCCCTATCAACTGCAGGAATTCAACGCTTGGGGTTATGCCGGTGCAGGCACCGCCGCATCGCCTGCCGTTATCGGTGGTTCCAAATCCTATGTGACATCGACCCAGTTGAAGCGCCTCGGCCTTAACGGCACCTTACAATATCAGGCATCGGACACGGTGCGTATGACCTTGGATGGCTTCTATTCCAATTTTGAAGACGATCAGTCGAAACGCGGCATCGAACTGCCGTTGGGCTTCGGCGCTTTCGGCACGACCTTCAATCCTGCTACCGCAACGGTCAGCAATGGTTTTGTGACCGCTGGCACCTTCAACAATGTTCAGGGTGTTGTTCGTAACGACATCTTCCAACGGAAAGCCAACCTCTACTCGTTCGGCTACAATGCCGAATATGATGGCGAAGATGGCTGGAAAGCGTTCATCGACCTTGGTTATTCCAAGACGGACCGGAACGAATTGAGCATTGAGGCCTATTCGGGCACCGGTTTTGGCCAGGCTCTTGGCGCAACCGACACCATCGGTTTTGTTTCCGGTCCTTCAGGCACCGTTTTCGATCCTTCGCTCGATTACAGCAACCCTGCACTCATCCGTTTGACCGACCCATTGGGCTGGGGCGGCGGCGTTGTTCCCCAAGCCGGTTATTACAACAACCGTATCGTGGAAGACGAATTGAAGCAGTATCGTGTCGGCGTTGAAAAGGAAGTTGAAGGCTTCTTCTCCGCAATCAAGTTCGGCATGAACTACACCGACCGTGGCAAAAGCCTGACGCCGGACGAATTCCTCGTTCGTTTGCGTGGTGGGGCACTTGAATTGGCGATCCCGACCAACGCCCTACTGCGTCCGACCAATCTCGGTTATCTGGGCCTCGGTCCGATCGTCAGCTATGATGCACGCGACCTGATTGCAGACGGCACATTGGTTCTCGAACGTAACCTCTCGCCGGATATTCCAGCGAAGGCATTCCGCGTCACCGAAGATTTGATGACGGCTTATCTGCAGGCAGACATTGAACAGGAACTGGGCAACGGAACGTTGACCGGTAACATCGGTGTCCAAGCCATCCATACCGACCAAGAATCGTCGGGCACGGTCTTTGCCGGCGGTGTAGCGCGTTCGGTTCGTGCAGGTGCTAGCTATTGGGATGTCCTTCCCAGCCTGAACCTGTCAATGCGCTTTGACAGCGACTTCATTATCCGCTTCGCCGCTTCGCGCCAGATCCAGCGTCCCCGTCTCGATGACCTGCGCGTTGCCGTATCCTACGGCATCAACAACAACGCAGCCGACAGCCCAACCGGCTTGGCACCCTTCATCGACGGCAATGGCGGCAACCCGCAGCTTCGTCCTTATCGCGCCAATGCGTTTGACCTGAACTTTGAAAAATATTTCGGTCAATCGGGCGTGATTTCGCTTCAGTTGTTCCACAAGGATGTGAAGAGCTACATCGACCGGACACGTTTCCCGTTTGATTTTGCAGGTTATCCGCTGCCCACCGGCTTGCCGCCTGCAACACTGATTGGACGTCTGGAATCGTCGTTCAACACAGGTGGCGGCAAGCTGTATGGTGGTGAACTGGCCGTAACCTTGCCGTTCAGCAACTTCAGCTCGGCACTTGATGGCTTCGGCATCACCGGAGGCGTTGGCTATACCAAGACCAAGGTCAAGGACGCTCAAGGCAATGTCGACCAGATCCCTGGCTACTCAAAATGGGTTGCCAACGGCACCGCCTATTTCGAAAAATGGGGCTTCAACGCACGCGGTTCGGTACGTTACCGTTCCACATTCCTGGGTGATTTCACCGGCTTCGGTGGTTCGCCAACGCGTCGCACGGCTCTGGCTGAAATGATTGTCGATGGACAAATCGGTTACGACTTCCAGGAAGGAAGCGCGCTTCAGGGTCTGTCGCTCTACTTGCAGGGACAGAATTTGACAGATGAGCGCTTCGCTTCGGTCGGCGCCGCCCGCAATCAGGTAATTGATTACCAGATTTATGGCCGTCGCTTCTTGGCTGGGTTCACCTACAAGTTCTGATGAGCTAGTCATGGGCCCCCGCCGCGGAAGGACATCAACCTTACGTGGCGGGGGCCTTTTTTATGAGTTGAGGGCATGGAGAGCGCTCTGAAACAGATCGTCATCGTGGGTGGAGGGGCTGCAGGCTGGATGGCCGCGGCGGCTTTTGCCCGCTTTTTGGGGCAAGGCTACTCCATCCATGTCGTTGAGTCCGACGAGATTGGCACCGTCGGCGTCGGCGAAGCGACCATCCCCGCTATCCAGCTGTTTAACCAAAGTCTGGGAATCGACGAAAAGGAATTTGTCCGGGCTACGCAAGGCTCATTCAAGCTCGGCATTGAATTTGCCGACTGGCATGAGCCCGGACACCGCTATATCCATGCTTTCGGCGCAGTCGGACGGCCCTTAGGCCTCCTGCCCTTTCACCACTATTGGCTGCGTCACCACCAGCAAGGCGGGTCCTCATCGCTATGGGATTATGCGCCGACCGCGCTTGCAGCCGCGCAAAACCGCTTCACCCCGCCCCAGGAAAAGCCCGGCGCCTTGCCGAGCGGCGTTGCCTATGCCTATCATTTTGACGCCGGCCTCTATGCCGGTTTTCTGCGGCGCTATTCAGAAGCGCGCGGCGTTGTCCGTACCGAAGGGAAAATCGTTGGTGCAGAACTTAATAGCCAAAACGGCTATATTGACGCAGTTACCCTGTCGTCGGGCGTAAAGATATCTGGCAATCTCTTCATCGACTGTTCCGGATTTCGCGGCCTGTTGATCGAAGAAGCCTTGCACAGCGGCTACGAGGATTGGTCCGAATATCTACCGTGCAACCGCGCGTTGGCGGTGCCCTGCGAATCGGTAAGTCCGCTCACCCCCTACACACGGTCCACTGCACGCGAGGCGGGCTGGCAATGGCGTATCCCGTTGCAGCACCGCACGGGCAACGGCCATGTTTATTGCAGCGATTTTATAAGCGACGCCCAAGCGACCGACATTTTGATGCAAAACCTCGATGGTGCGCCGCTCGCGGAACCTCGGCAGTTGCGTTTTGTGACCGGCAAGCGGCGGCAGATCTGGAAGAAAAACTGCGTCGCCCTTGGCTTGGCTAGCGGGTTCCTTGAGCCTCTGGAATCAACCAGCATCCATTTAATCCAAGCCGCCATCGCAAAGCTGCTGAACTTCTTCCCTTCGGATCATCCGGACCAAGCAGATATTGATGCCTTTAACGCGCAGATGGATTTCGAATTCCATTCGATCCGCGACTTCATCATTTTGCATTACAAAGCCAACAACCGCGACGGCGCCTTCTGGAGGCATTGCCGCGAGATGGACGTGCCCGAAAGCCTCGCCGCCAAAATGGAACTGTTCGAGGCCAATGGCAGGATCGTCCGCCACAATGATGAACTGTTCACCGAACTAGGCTGGTTGCAGGCCATGTGGGGGCAAGGCTTACGTCCCAAAGGCTATCATCCGCTTGCGGATCAACTGACCCCCGCACAATTGGGTGAGTTTTTGACCGTAGCGCACAAGCATGCTGCCTTTGTCGCCAGCCAGATGGCACCCCATCAGGATTATATCACCGCGCAATGTGCGGCCCCTCCCCTCGAAATGAAGAAAGCCCTGCCATGAAGACAAAGGCCTTATGTTTCGTAGCCTATTTGCTCGCATCTGCCTGCCCTGTGCCATTGGCGGCGCAAAGCTTCCGGGACCGCTTGCCCGAGGACGAGGTCATCTACTTCGTCCTTCCCGACCGATTTGAAAATGGAGATCCCAAAAACGATACCGGTGGCATCAAGGGCGACCGTATGAAGCATGGCTTCGATCCGACTTCAAAAGGCTTTTATCAGGGCGGCGATCTTGCAGGCCTCATCAAGCGGCTCGATTACATCCAGTCGATGGGTGTAACCGCGATCTGGTTTGCGCCGGTTTTCAAAAACAAGCCCGTGCAAGGCGGCCCGGGTCAGGAAAGCGCCGGTTATCACGGCTATTGGGTGACCGATTTCACCAGCGTCGATCCGCATTTCGGCACCAATGCTGAATTCAAGGCCTTCGTCGACGCCGCGCACAAACGCGGGATGAAGGTCTATATGGACATCATCGCCAACCATACCGCAGATGTCATCCAGTATAAAGAATGCCCGACCTCCGCCTGCAGCTATCGCAGCCGCGCGGACTATCCCTATTCCCGCAGCGCATCGGATGGCGCACCTATCAACGCGGGTTTCGCCGGAGACAGCGTCAAAACGGCGGAGAATTTCGCCAAACTGACCAACATGAATTTTGCTTACACGCCGGTCGTCCCTGAGGCAGAAAAGAACGTCAAGGTTCCTGCATGGCTCAACGACATCCGTTATTACCATAATCGCGGCGACACGACCTTTACGGGTGAGAATTCGACGATGGGCGATTTTGTCGGGCTCGATGATCTCTACACCGAAAATCCGAAGGTGGTCGACGGGTTCATCGATATCTACGGCGCGTGGATCGACAAATACGGAATTGACGGTTTCCGCATTGATACCGCAAAGCATGTGAACCCGGAATTCTGGGCGAAGTTTTCGCCTGCTATGCTGGAACGTGCCGCAGCCAAAGGCATCCCCAATTTCCATATCTTTGGCGAAGTTGCCACGGGAGACCAAGATACCGCCTTGCTTGCCCGCTTCACGCGTGAAGCGAAGCTGCCCGCAATTCTTGATTTCGCATTCGGTCGGGCCACGGTCGACACGGTCGGCGGGAGCGCAGCAACCGAAAAGCTAAACCGGCTGATCGAGGACGACGTTCTGTACGAAGGCGGGGCGGAAACGGCGCGGCGTTTGCCGACCTTTATCGGTAACCATGATGCCGGCCGCTTTGCGATGTTCGTGAAAAGACAAAATCCACAAGCGGACGATGCAGAACTTCTAAAGCGGGTCATACTCGGCCATGCGCTGATGTTTACGATGCGCGGCGTGCCCACCGTTTACTCGGGCGACGAGCAAGGTTTTGTCGGCAAGGGCGGCGACCAGGATTCACGCCAGCCGCTGTTCGCGTCAAAGACGGCGACCTATAATGAAGACCGGCTGCTCGGCACGTCTGCTACGACGGCCCAGCCGAATTTCAACGAGCAGCATCCGCTTTACACCACAATCGCCAAGTTAGCTAAAATCCGTACGGGCAGCCCTGCCCTGCGTCGCGGCGATACGGTTGTCCGTAACTATGCCGAACGCCCGGGCCTATTTGCCTTCAGCCGCATCGACAAGGCGAGTGGCGAGGAGGTGCTAACGGTCATCAACACGTCAACGGCACAACTCTCGGCCAATGTCGAGCTTGACCCGAAAAGCACAGTGCTTTCCTCGCTACACGGCAATTGCCCGACAGCACCACGCGCGCCGGGTTCGGTCGCCGTCGAACTTGCCCCTCTCGATTATATGATATGCGCCGTCAAATGACTGAAATACCGAAATTATTGCATATGACCCAATCTGATCACCCCTGGTGGCGCGGTGCGACCATTTATCAGGTCTATCCCCGCAGCTTTGCCGATTCCAATGGCGATGGCATTGGCGATCTGCCCGGCATCACGGGCAAACTCGATTATATCGCATCGCTTGGTGTGGACGCAGTTTGGCTATCGCCCTTCTTTACGTCACCGATGAAGGACTTCGGCTATGACGTCGCCGATTATTGCGGCGTCGACCCCATATTCGGCACGCTCGCGGATTTTGATGCCCTGATCGCAAAGGCGCATGATCTTGGCCTCAAAATTCTGATTGATCAGGTCTATTCGCACACGTCCGATCTGCACGCGTGGTTTGCCGAAAGCCGGTCTAACCGGACCAATGCCAAGGCAGACTGGTATGTCTGGGCCGATGCAAATCCAGACGGTACGCCACCGAACAACTGGCAATCCGTGTTCGGAGGCCCCGCGTGGACATGGGATGCCCGGCGCGGCCAATATTATATGCACAACTTCCTCAGCAGCCAGCCGCAGATGAATGTGCACAATCCCGAGGTGCAAGAAGCACTGTTGGCGGTCGCGAAATTCTGGATGGATCGCGGCGTCGATGGTTTCCGGGTGGATGCCATCAACTTTGCGATGCATGATCCCGAACTGAAGGATAACCCCCCTGCCCCGGCAGGAAATGGCGTGCGCACTCGTCCGTTCGATTTCCAGTTGAAAGTCCACAACCAATCGCATCCCGACATCCCGGCATTCATCGGGCGGATCCGTAAGCTGTTAGACCAGTATCCTGACCGTTTCACAGTGGCCGAAGTCGGCGGGCCAGATCCCGACCGCGAAATGAAAGCTTTCACCGCAGGCGACAACCATTTCAACAGCGCCTACGGCTTTAATTTCCTCTACGCCGAAAAACTGACCCCCGCATTGGTGCGTGAAGCGCTGGAGGCTTGGCCTGACGACGCGAATATTGGCTGGCCCAGTTGGGCCTTTTCGAACCATGACGCGCCCAGATGGATAAGCCGCTGGGCACCTGCCGACGCGCAAAAATCCTATGCCGCTATGGTGATGATGCTGTTCGTTTCCCTGCGCGGAAATGTCATCATCTGGCAGGGCGAAGAACTGGCGTTGACGCAAGTCGATATACCGTTCGAGAAACTTCAGGACCCTGAAGCGATCGCCAACTGGCCACTGACACTCAGCCGGGACGGTACGCGTACACCCATGCCATGGGTGGCAGCCGACGCACAATGCGGTTTCAGCGAAGGCGAGCCCTGGCTTCCCTTGGGTGCCGACCATCGCGACCTCGCCGTGGATCGTGCCGAAGCCGATCCGGATTCGATGTTAAACCTCACCCGCAAGCTTGTTGCGTTTCGCAATGCGAATGAAGCTATGCTTGTCGGCAGTCTGAACATTATCGAGGCGCAATCAAATCTGCTGATTTTCGAGCGGATAAGCGACAACCAGCACCTGATTTGCGCATTTAACATGGGCAACGACAACGTCGCCTGGCAACCTGCGCAACCCGACAGGTGGCGATTGGTAAAATCCGTAAATGGTGCGCGTCTCGGTTCGTTATCGGCCTACGGCGCACAAATCTTAGAAAAAATAGCGTGATAGCGAAGAGGAGACGCAGCATGGACAAGAAGAAATCGAAACAGAAAATTGTCCGGAGCGTTGCAGCGCTAGGCGGCGCCTTGCTGGCGGCGGCGTCCGCACAGGGCCAGCCGCTCGCTTCGGCGTCTTCACCCGATGGCGGGGTGAAAGTAGAAATATCACTCGATGGTGATGGTCGTGCGGCCTATGCCGTGACGCGCAATGGAAAGGCGATACTTGCGCCTTCCAAGCTTGGTTTCCTTTTGACCGATGCCGTCAAAATTGATCGTCGTCTTTCGGTTACGGGACAGGAAGTGCGCGATTTCGACGAAAGCTGGACCCAGCCGTGGGGTGAGTGGAAAACGATCCGCAACCGCTATCGGGAATTGAAAGTTCATTTCAAAGAAACAACGGCGCTTGCGCGCGTGTTTACAGTAACCTTCCGGCTATACGAGGACGGTGTTGGCTTCCGATACGAATTTCCGGAACAACCCAATTTAGCGCAAGCAAACATTGCCGATGAATTGACCGAATTTGTTTTCGCCAGCGATGGCACCGCGTGGTGGAAGCCGGCATTCCTGTGGAATCGCGAAGAATATCTCTACAATAAAACGCCGCTCTCGGCGGTTAGCAATGCCGACACACCGATCACCATCAAATTGGCCGACGGCACGCATGTCGCGCTGCATGAAGCGGCGCTTGTCGATTATTCGGGCATGGCGGTGTCCCGGACCGAAGGGACAACGCTTCGCGCGGCGCTCCACCCCGGTGCGGGAGAGCCCAAGGTCCAGAAAAAGGGCGCTTGGACGACGCCATGGCGTACCTTGATCATCGCGAATGACGCCGCCGGAATTTACCACAGCCATTTGATGCTCAACCTGAATGAGCCCAACAAATTAGGCGATGTCAGCTGGATTAAGCCCGGCAAATTTGCGGGCGTGTGGTGGAATATGATCAAAGGCGAATGGAGCTGGGCACGTGGCCCCAAGCATGGCGCCACCAACGAAAATGTGAAACGCTACATTGATTTCGCTGCGGCCAACAAAATTCCCCATCTGCTCGTCGAAGGCTGGAATGTAGGCTGGGATGGCGATTGGTTTGGCAATGGTTATGATATGGACTTTGCCCAGCCTACTGAAGATTTCGATGTCGATATGCTGGTCGCCTATGGCAAGAAAAAGGGCGTTCGCTTGATCGGGCATCATGAAACCGGTGGCGCGGCGTCCCATTATGAAAAGCAGTTCGACAAGGCTTTCAAATTCGCCGCTGATCATAATTATATGGTCGTCAAAACTGGCTATGTTACCGATGCCGCCCAGATGGAGCGCGAGGATCCCGACGGTAAAAAATACCGCGAATGGCATCAGGGCCAGTGGATGGTCAATCACCAGCTGCGCGTTGTCGAGACTGCTGCAAAGTATAAGATCGGTATCGACAGCCACGAGCCAGTGAAGGGTACCGGGCTGCATCGCACCTATCCCAACTGGGTTGCGCGCGAAGGAATGCGCGGGATGGAGTATAATGCCTGGCCTGGCAAAAACCCGCCCGAGCATGAAGCCAATGTCGTGTTCACCCGGATGCTCGAAGGCCCCATGGATTTTACGCCAGGCATTCTCAGTCTCAAGGGCAGTGATGATAGCAACCTGCTGTCGACAATTGCCAAGCAGCTCGCGCTGTATGTCGTGATCTATTCGCCTGTACAGATGGTGGCAGATACGCCCGAGAACTACGCCAAATATCCCGAGCCAATGAAGTTCATCCGTGATGTTCCTACCGATTGGCAGGACACCCGCGTGTTGAATGCTGAAATTGGCGATTTTGTTACCATTGCGCGGAAAGAACGTGACGGTGAGAACTGGTACGTAGGCGCTGTAGGCGATGAGCAGGAACGGACTGTTTCATTCAAACTCGACTTTCTCAGCCCCGGTAAAAACTATGTTGCGGAAATCTACCGCGATGGTGACGATGCCGATTACCGCACCGAAAAACGTCACTCGATCGTGATAGAAAGCAAGAAGTTGACCAGCGCCGATACGCTCACCTTGCGTCTGGCGCCAGGTGGCGGCTTTGCAATCCGTCTTGTGGCGGCAAAAGGCAAGTGATGGATCGGCGCAGCCTGTTGGCGACAAGCTTTGTAGCAGGGCTGCTCGCGCTTGTCCCGCAGGGCGCGATGGGACAAGATAGTGGGCGCTTTGTTGATCTGGGGCCCGTTTCCTCGGCTGTACTCGCCCCGGCTAAGGTAGTGATCTGGCTACCGCCGGGGTATGATAGCTCGCACGAACGCTATGGCGTCGTATATATGCACGACGGTCAAAATCTGTTCGATCCGAAACGGTCAAATTTCAACAAGGTCTGGGCCGCAGATAAATCGGCGTTGCGCCTGATTGCCGCCAAGAAAACGAAGCCTTTTATCATCGTTGGAATTGACCAACCGGGTGTGGATCGCGGGCGCCAATATTTTCCCAAGCCAATGCTGGACTTTGTCTCTCCATCGGTACGTCAAAAACTGCAAAAGCAAAGCAATGACCTGCCTGTGATTTCGGACGAATATCTCACATTCATCGTCACAGAATTGAAGCCGCGCATCGATGCGGAGTTTCGGACAAAGGCGGGCCGCAAACACACGGCGATTGTTGGCTCAAGCATGGGCGGGTTGATTTCGCTCTATGCTATTACCCGCTATCCCCATATATTTGGCCATGCCGGTGCGGTGTCAACACATTTGCCCTTGGGCGATCCCAACTGGAACGCTGAAGAACGCAATGATATCCTCGCAGGATGGTGCCGTTACGTGAAGGAAGAGCTTGGCAAACCTGCCGGACGGCGCATCTGGTTTGATCACGGGACCGAAACGCTTGATGCCTTTTACCAGCCCTATCAGGAGAATCTGGATGCGGCGCTGGTGGCGAATGGCTGGAAAAAAGGGCGTGATTTTTCAAGCAAAGTGTACGTTGGCACTCCACATGAAGAAAATGCATGGGCCGCGCGGCTTGACGAAGTCTTTAGCTGGATGCTTCAACGCTGGTAATGGACTCTGACTCCAAACATTTCGTCGTCCTGGGCGGCGGCACGGCAGGCTGGATGGCTGCTTGTCTTCTGGCGCATCATTGGCCGCAACATCGCATCACTGTGGTGGAATCGCCGGATATAGGGATAATTGGTGTCGGCGAAGGCTCGACCCCGCAACTCAAAGCCTTCTTTGACACCCTAGGTATAGCCGAAGCAGATTGGATGCCGAAATGTAACGCCACCTATAAGGCCGGCATCTGCTTCGATGGCTGGTCGGAAAGGCCGGGATTTGAAAGTTATTTTCATCCCTTCCACACACAGATCGACCTGTTCACGGAACCGCAATTCACCTTTCATACCCGTGCGCGACGGACAGGTCGCGATGTATGGGCGCACCCCGACCGCTTTTTCCTGCCCGCATCCATCGCGGCACATGGGCGTGCGCCATTGGCTCCTTCCAACTTTCCATTCGCGATTGGCTATGGCTATCATTTTGATGCGGTACTTGTCGGTAAAATGCTGCGGGAACATGCCACAACACGATTGGGTGTCCGGCATCTGGAACACACCGTCACACAGGTGAAGCTGAATAAGTCAGGCAATGTAGAATCGCTGCAAACAGAGGATGGCGCGGGTATCACCGGTGACTTTTTTGTAGATTGCAGCGGTTTTCGGGGCGCAATTATTCAGGAAGCGTTGAAGGAACCCTTCCTTCCGTTTGCGGATAATCTGTTTAACAATGCCGCCGTTGCCATGCCGTCTCCTAATGACGAGGGCGACATCCGCAGCGAAACGCGGGCCACCGCATTGTCGACCGGATGGGCATGGCGGATCCCGCTGACGAACCGGGTCGGCAATGGTTATGTGTATTCGTCCCGCTATATCGACAAGGATACTGCCGAAACGGAACTGCGCACGCATCTCGGCATGCTCGACAGCGAGGTCGAGGCGCGCCATTTGAAAATGAATGTCGGACGTGTGCAGCGCAGCTGGGTCAAGAACTGCCTCGCTGTGGGGTTATCGCAAGGCTTCATCGAACCGCTGGAAGCAACTGCGCTCCATATCGTGCAGGCGACGGTTGAAGGGTTTATCCGCGCCTATGCGAACGGTGGCGAAACGGATGACGGAGCGGCAGATTTCAACCAGAGCCTGAATAACCGCTATGACGGCATAAGGGACTATATCGTTGCCCACTACCGCATGAACCAACGCACCGATTCGGACTATTGGCGCGACAATGCGCAAAACGGGAATCTTTCGGACAACCTAAAAGCCATCATGACGGCATGGTATTCCGGAGGCGACCTGACCGAAGTGATCCAGAAACTGAACATTGCACAGTTCTACAGCTCTTTGTCCTGGCATTGTTTACTGGCGGGTTACGGCACATTTCCGGCTGATGAAAAGCTGGTTGCATCGACGGATGGTCTGCCTCTTGCGGACATGGAGCACATCGACCGCTACATATCGGGCTGTCTCCAGAATTTCCCGTCACACCGCGCGGCGCTTGCGAATTTATCTTTGTGATTTCGTGACTTTTTAACAACTTGTCCTTTAAGCTTTCCGCCATTGAAACGGATAAGGTCGCAGGAAATTACAATGTACAAGAATATGGTGATTTTCGGCACGCGCCCCGAAGCCATAAAATTATTTCCTGTGATCAATGCGTTGAAGCAGCAAAGTAAAATGCGTTGTGAAGTGCTGGTGTCGGCGCAGCATCGCGAAATGCTCGACCAAGTTCTTTCGATTACCGGCATTACTCCAGACCATGATCTCAACATCATGCAGCCCGGACAATCGCTCGATGCCCTGACGGCGCGACTGTTGGAGGGGATCGGCCATGTTCTTGATGAGGCCAAACCCGACCGCGTCATCGTGCAGGGCGACACCGCAACCGCTATGGTCGGTGCGCTTGCCGCCTATTACCGCCAGATACCCGTCAGCCATGTCGAGGCCGGACTTCGCAGCTACGACATCTACCAGCCTTGGCCCGAGGAAGTGAATCGCAAGATTATCGGGTCCATCGCCGACCAGCATTTCGCGCCCACGGAGGTTTCGGCTGGAGCGTTAAAGGCAGAAGCGGTGCCAGCGGACCGTGTCTTTGTGACCGGAAACACGGTAATCGACGCCCTGCACTGGATAACCGACCGGATCGCACACCGTCCTGAACTCGCTGCCAACCTTGCCGGGCTGGAATCACGATTTGCCAGCAAGAAGATCATCGGCATCACAACCCATCGCCGGGAAAATTTCGGTGACGGGATGGAGAATATAGCCTCCGCCATTAAGACGATTGCAGCACGCGACGATGTAGCCTGTATTTTCCCAGTCCACCTGAACCCCAATGTCCGGGCCGTGATGGACAAAATGCTAGGCGATGAGCCCAATGTCGCGATGATCGAGCCACTGGACTATCCCCATTTCGCACGCCTCCTCTCAATCAGCCATATCATGCTGACCGACAGCGGCGGCGTGCAGGAAGAGGCCCCTGCCCTTGGCAAACCGGTTCTTGTGATGCGCGATACCACCGAACGTCCCGAAGGCGTCACGGCCGGTACCGCCAAACTGATCGGTACCGATAAAAATCGCATAGTTTCCGAAATTTTCACTCTTTTGGACGATAATACCGCCTATTCGGCGATGGCCCGCGCGCACAATCCCTTCGGGGACGGCAAGGCCAGCCAGCGCATAGCGGAGATCATTTGGAATGCTAGTCGACAAAAAACCTGACGTTTGCGTACTTGGCCTAGGCTATATCGGCCTGCCGACTGCTGCTGTAATTGCCCGTTCAGGCTGCCGCGTCGTCGGCGTAGACGTCAACCCGAATGTTGTCGACACGATCAACCGCGGCGAAATCCATATCGAAGAAGTCGATCTCGACGGCCTAGTGCAAGGCGTCGTCTCGCGGAAAATGCTCCGTGCATCCTTGATGGTTGAACCGTCCGACGTATTCGTGATCGCTGTTCCCACGCCGTTTGACGAAAATCACGCGCCCGACATCACTTATGTGCTGGATGCCGCGACCAATATCGCTGCTGTCCTGAAGTCCGGCGATACCATCATACTTGAATCCACATCTCCGGTGGGCACCACCGATAAGGTGCGCGACCTGATTGCCAAATTGCGGCCAGATCTGAAAATACCGGGCGTGGCGAAAGACACGCCGGACATTTCCATTGCCTATTGTCCCGAGCGGGTTTTGCCCGGACGCATCCTGGAAGAATTGACCAACAATGACCGGTCAATAGGCGGGATAACGCCCCGCTGCGCGCGAAAGGCGCTGACCTTTTACAAGCGCTTTGTTCGCGGTGAATGCATTACCACCGATGCCCGCTCCGCTGAAATGACAAAGCTGGTCGAAAACGCATTCCGTGACGTCAACATCGCTTTTGCGAACGAGTTGTCGATCGTTGCCGACCATATGGGTCTTGATGTCTGGGAAGTGATCCGGCTTGCAAACCGCCACCCCCGCGTAAACATCCTGCATCCCGGCCCCGGCGTCGGCGGCCATTGTATCGCCGTTGATCCCTGGTTCATTGTGCACAGCGCGCCAGACCAAAGCCCGCTGATCCGCACCGCGCGGAACGTCAATGACGGTAAGGTGGATCATGTGATCCAGCGCGCGACGGACATGATTATGGCAAGCCCCACGGCGAAAATCGGATGCATGGGATTGGCCTTTAAAGCGAATATCGATGACTTCCGGGAGAGCCCCGCGATGAAAGTTGCGGCCGAACTCGCCCAACGTTTCGGACAGCGCGTACAGATTGTCGAACCCTATGCATCGACGCTGCCAAAGGAATTTGACGGCACGGGCGCGCGTCTGATCGATATCGACACCGCTTTACTTGAATGCGACATGCTGATCACGCTGGTCGACCACGACGCCTTCAAAGCGATCCCGCTTGCGGAAAGAGCGGACAAGATCGTCTATGACGTCCGCGGCATTTGGCACGACCAACCCGGCCAAGTCCCGCACCGGCAGCTGCGTCTGGTCGGTTAGCCCAAATTATCCCGCGACATTATCCCCGTCTGCTCCAGCTTTCACTATTTGTTAACCGTATCTTTACGCAGACGGTCTAGCTGATGAGTGGATCAGGAGGACCAACCATGGCTACGGCCCTTGTCGAAGAACAACTGAAACACGGGGCCGTAATTCGGTTCAAAGGCGACGATCGAGAATTGCTCTGGCTCGTTCCGCTGTTCGCCATGTTCGTGATACTCGTCGTAACGGCCGAGGTTCTTTCTTACCTGAATGGCACCTCCGCGATTGGTATGATCGCCGGATATGGAGGCAAGGCCCTACGTTTACTGCCATTCGTGGCTTGCATGGGTATCCTTTGCCAGTTACTCATCGCCATCGCCCGGGATGATCGGCCACCGGTCGATCAAGTCGTGGGCCAATGGCGGGCTGCGTTGCTTAATCCCTACTTGCTCGCAGCGCGCGTTGCACCGATTATCATGATGCCCTTCTTCTTCGCATCGTTCAGTGTACTCAAAATGCTGATGCCACGCTATGTGCCGTTCTGGCTGGACGAGCCTTTTGCGCGGATGGACCAGTTCCTCTTTTTTGGATATCACCCTTGGCAGTTGACCCATGCGGTGTTCACCTCGTCTGAAGCGACTGTCACACTCGACCTCTTCTATTCTGTCTGGGTCATATTGTTGTCTGTCGCGATTGCCGGGTTTGCCTTGTTTGCGCCACGCAAGGAGCGCGCGCGCTTCTTCCTTTCCTTCGGAGGCGCATGGTTTTTGCTCGGCTTCATCGGGGCTTGGTTGGGATCATCGGCTGGGCCTTGTTTTCTGGCCAATCTGAATTCACCCCTTGCGCCAGAATTCGCTGGCTTGATGCAACGCCTGCATGCGGCCAGCAATTCGATGGATACGGTCGCGCAAGCGGTCGAATGGCAACAAATGCTTTGGAACGGTTACGAAAGCCAAACCTACCGCTTTGGCATGGGTATCTCGGCGATGCCGTCCCTGCACAATGCAATCGCGGTGCTTTATGCATTCATAGCGTTTCGCTTTGGCAAATTGCTGGGATGGTTCATGACCGCATATGCTATCATCATCTTTATCGGCTCGGTCCATCTGGGTTGGCATTATGCCGTTGATGGTATTTTCTCAGCATTTGGGATGTGGGCGATTTGGAAGTTGGTGAACTGGTGGTGCGTGGCTTCAGGATATGACGCCGCATCCGAAACCGCACAAAACTGAAAAGCGTGAACCTGTATCTCGGGCCAGTTACAAGCGACTGAAGCACCGCAGATTAATTCACCTGACGATCCCGTCCTTCCCAATAGGGCGCGCGCAGGTCCTTTCGGAGTATCTTGCCCGAGGCATTACGCGGCAGGGCAGGAATGACATCGACGCTACGAGGGACCTTAAATCCGGCGATGCGTTCACGAGCCCATGCTATGACGCTGTCTTGTTGAATTTCGCATCCCGATTTGGGCACACAGACAGCCTTGACGGCCTCTCCCCATTTGTCGTCGGGAACACCTATTACAGCGACTTCGAGCACATCGGGGTGCCCAAAAATAGCACTTTCAACTTCTGCGGGGTACACATTTTCACCGCCTGATATGATCATGTCTTTGACGCGGTCATGAATGAACAGGTAGCCATCTTCATCGAGATAACCGGCATCACCTGTTTTGATCCAGCCGCCCTGCGCCATTGTACTTTCGGTCGCATCGGGCAGATTCCAGTAGCCGATCATATTATTTGAAGAACGCGTCCAGATTTCGCCGACCTGACCGACGGGAAGATCGGCGTGATTTTCATCCACGATACGAATTTGGACACCAGGCAATGGCTTACCAGCCGACCGCATGCGGGCATTACCGTTGGGATCATGATCCTCGGGCGGCAACATGACGATCGTACCCGTCGTTTCGGTCATGCCATAAACCTGAATGAATTCCGCTCCGAAAACGGCGATGCTTTGGCGCAGTAACTCCAAGGGCATCGGCGCCGCGCCGTAGAGAATATAGCGCAGCCGGCTATAGTCGACCGACGTGCAACGCGGATGTTGCAGCATGATATGGAGCGCCGCCGGCACGACGAAGAGGCGCGTGACGCCCCTATTTTCAATGGCGTCGAACACGCCATCCGGCGTAAATTCGGGAAGCACCAGTGCGGGTAGTCCCGACGCGATGGCCATGATGCCCAATCCTGTGCCACCGATATGGGCGCACGGCATTGCAACCAACACTACTTCATCCGCATCCCAGCGGGTATATGCGAGGTCAAGGTCAGCACTATTTTTGCGCAACGCGAATAGGTTCCGGTTGGACAGAACCGCCCCCTTTGGATTGCCGGTCGTCCCCGAAGTGTAAAGCTGCAACACGGCATCATCTGGCCCAGACGCCTCAAATGCCGATCGTGCTGTTGCTGCAATCTGCTGGCGGGCAGCCTGTTCGCCGATAAACCGCTCCACATGCGGGACTGCGGCCGCCAATGCCGTTTCGACCTGGTCAAATTCCGCACCGGTGAATACCAATCGCGCCTGAGTATCGTTCACAATATAGGCCCATTCCGAAGGTGCGAGCCGCCATCCGACCGGAACCATCACGATACCCGCGCGCGCGGCGCCGTAGAAAAGGCTGAAATAGAGGTCGCTATTCTTGCCGATCCACACAATTCGGTCGCCCTTCTTCAATCCCGAATTAAGCAGCATGGTGGCGATTTTTGCTGTCGTCTCTTCCAGATCGGCATAGGACTGAGCCCGGTCCGCTTCCATCAGCGCCGGGCCGTTCGGCTTTTCCGTCACCCAATGGATCAAGAAATCATCAAAGGTCAGAATATCCGTCGTTGGGTCACCCATGTGCATATCTCTCCATCAGCGCGGGCCTGTTATTGGCAGAGGCCTCACTACGTTTTGTCGAGAGATATTGGCTTCATGTCAATGTCCCCGCTAAGGACGGGCCGAAACAGTTTCAAATCTGGGGATTCCTGAACATGAACATGCGCGGACGTACAATTTTATTAGCCCTTTTAGCTGGCATCAGCGTACCCGCTGTCGCGCAAAATGATGACAAGCGCGAAATCGTCGTCACTGCACGTTCGCTCAAAGACACCGAGGATGATTTGAAAGCCTGCATCGCGCGCGGCTGCCCGCCCGATCAGGATATCAAGGCAACGCTTGCGCATGCGGAAAACCAGTTTGTCGAAGGCGACTATCGCAACGCGCGTGAAACGCTGGCCAAGTCATTGGGACGTAATCGCAAGCATAAAGACGAGTTTCCGATCGAAGTTTCCGACCTGCTGCGCGCCAATGGCAATGTCGCCATCCATCTTGGCGAGGCCGACATCTATCGGCTGTCCGTCCTCGACATGCGCGACACGTTGAAAGGCGCACTCAAGCCTGATGACTATCGTGTATTCGGCGCCGAAATCGAGGTGGCGGATTCGCGCATGAAGCTTGGTTATTATGACGAGGCGAGCGACAAATATCTGCAACTTGAAAAGCAGGCTCTAGCAAAAGGCCTCCCGCAAGTCGCGGCAATCGCGCGCGTGCGCGACCTTTCCTTGCGTGTCCAACGCGCCGAAACCGAAAAAACGGAGTTTCGCAAAAAAGAGGCTGTGGAAGCGATCGACGCATTTTTGCTTCAGCCAAGAGAAGGCGCCGAGCAGTTCAAGATTGTCGCCGAAGTTCTGAAGTCCAGGATGGACCGGAACAACGGCAACAGCGAAACCACCGATAAACTCATCGCGCGCTATGCGGCTTTGGGCGGAACCGATCGTCCTTTGCTTCTACATTCGAAGCCCATCGAAATGAACGAGGCACAAGCCGCCCGTGCCGCAGCAGGTGGAAGTGACCTCAACCGCATTGGCACGCAAGTTGTCGAAAAGCGTTGGGTCGACATCGGTTTCTGGATCGGTGCCGACGGCAAGGTTGACGAACCGGAAATCTTGCGCAGCCAGGGCGACACCAAATGGACCGATGTCGTTCTTAAAGCCATAAAGACGCGCATCTACGCGCCGCTGAAAGCAGAAAAAGACGGCACATCGCCCGGCATCTACGCTATTGAGCGTTACTCACTCACCGCGCAATATGAGGACGACGTGACCGGCACCCGCATTCGGCAGCGCTCGCCTGTGGCCAAGATTGAACGCATCGACCTGACCAGTTGATCGGGCCGCTTCGGGTTTCAGGCCCTGAAGAGTAACGACAGGTTGTTTGCGGGCATCTCGATGATCTGATCGAGATGCAAGGCGCGGAGCGATGCCTCTTGCGCCACGTCTTCTACGAGGCGCAGACCCCATTGGCTGTTCCGGCTTTTCAGGTTGCGATCAAACTCTTCATTGCTGGGTGCCGTGGGCCGGTTTTGCTGGCGAAACGGTCCGTATACATAAAGCACGCCGCCTTTGGGCAACAGGCGCCCTGCATTACGCATCAGGCCCTTGGTCGCTTCCCATGGGCTGATATGCACCATGTTAATGCACAATATTGCCGATATATCCGGCACCTTCCAGTCAGCCGCCGCATCCACTTCGACCGGTGCCAGCAGGTTATCGCCGCCAGATTCGGCGCGCCACGCGGCGATCGATGCAAGTGCCAACGGATCGCTATCGCTGGGCTGCCACATCAGATGCGGGAATTGCGCCGCGAAATGGACGATATGCTCGCCCGTCCCGCTGGCGATTTCCACCACGGTTCCCTGCGCAGGCAAGCACCCCTTCAAGACGTGAGTGATCGCATCCCGATTGCGCTCTGTGGCAGGGGCGGTACGTTTCGCCTCTGCCGACGGTTCGAACACAAAGGGCTTGGGATCACTCATTCGGCGGCGACGGCTTCCTCAGGTTCATGCCAGACCAGCATGGGTTTTCTGGCCGCGAGCGTTTCGTCCAACCGGCGGCGCGGCGCGTGGTGCGGTGCGGATTTGAGCGAGGGATCGCCTGCTTTCGCGCGCTGCACAACCGACCTCATGGCCCCGATAAACTGGTCAAGGGTTACCTTGCTTTCGGTTTCGGTGGGCTCGATCAGCATCGCGCCATGCACGACCAGCGGGAAATACACCGTCATCGGGTGATAGCCCTCATCAATCAAACCCTTGGCAATGTCGAGGGTGGTGAAGCCTTCAGCCAGACCATTGTCGCTGAACAAAGCCTCATGCATGCACGGCCCGCTATGCGCGAACGGCGCATCCATCGTGCCTTCCAGACAGCGCAGGATATAGTTGGCGTTGAGCACCGCATCCTCGGCAACCTGACGCAAGCCGTCGGCACCATGCGACATGATGTAGGACAGCGCGCGGGTGAACATGCCCATTTGCCCGTGGAAAGCCGTCATCCGTCCGAAGCTGTGCGGATGCCGTTCGCCCACCGTTTCTTCTTCGACCAGCGAGTAGCGTCCGTCGGCATGGCGTTCGGTAAAGGGCAAAGGTCCGTAAGGCGAAAGTGCCTTGGACATCACCACTGGACCCGAACCGGGGCCTCCGCCGCCATGCGGGGTCGAAAATGTCTTGTGCAGGTTGATGTGCATCGCGTCGATGCCCAAATCACCCGGCCGCACCCGCCCGACGATGGCGTTAAAATTCGCACCATCGCAATAGACATAGCCGCCTGCGGCATGGACCGCATCGGAAATGGCCTTCATGTCGCGTTCGAACAGGCCGCATGTGTTGGGGTTGGTGATCATGACGCCGGCCACATCCGGACCAAGCCGCGCCTTCAACGCATCCAGATCGACCCGCCCTTCGGATGTTGCGGGAATATTTTCGACCGAGAATCCGGCAAAGGCCGCCGTCGCCGGGTTGGTGCCATGCGCGCTTTCGGGCACCAAAATGACGCTGCGTGGATCGCCCCGTGCTTCCAATGCGGCTTTAATCGCCAATATGCCGCACAACTCGCCATGCGCACCAGCCTTGGGGGTCATGGCAACGCCGTGCATGCCGGTCAGTTCGATCAGCCAGACCGCCAGTTCATTGATAACCGCAAGCGCACCTTGCACTGTTTCGACCGGCTGCAATGGATGTACGTCGGCAAAACCTGCCATCCGCGCGACCTTTTCATTCAGGCGGGGATTATGCTTCATCGTGCAGCTTCCCAGCGGGAAAAAGCCCAGATCAATCGCATAATTTTGGCGGCTCAATCGCGTATAGTGGCGGACCGTTTCGGGTTCGGACAGGCCGGGCATCCCGATCGTACGGTTACGTTCCAGACCACCCAGACGTGAGGTAATATTGCCAACTTCCGGCAAGTCTACGCCGGTCGTATCGGCCGTGCCGATCTCGAAAATCAGTGCTTCTTCCAGCATCAATGCGCGATTGCCGGTAAAGGTCGCCGGCTTGGCATCGCTAGAAGGCCCCATTTCAGGCTTCCAGCCGCTTTGATTGAGCGCGCTCATGACAAAATCTCCTGCAAAGCGGTAGCAAAGGTTTCGATGTCTTCGGTTGCAGAGGTTTCCGTCACCGCCACAACCAGTCCATTTTCCAGTTCGGAGGACTTGGGATAAAGGCGTCCGAGTGACACGCCGCCCAACACTTTCTTGTCCGCAAGAGCACGCACAACCGGCCGTGCTTCCTTTGGCAAGCGCAGAGTGAATTCGTTGAAGAAGCTGTCGTTGACCAACTCCACTCCGGGTATTTGGGTCAACCGGTCAGCCGCCTGAACTGCCAATGCGTGATTGACCTGCGCCAATCCGCGCAGTCCCTTTTCACCCAGCAACGTCATGTGAATACTGAAGGCAAGCGCGCATAATCCTGAATTTGTGCAGATATTCGACGTCGCCTTTTCCCGCCGGATATGCTGCTCGCGGGTCGACAGGGTCAAAACAAAGCCGCGCTTGCCTTCGGCATCAACCGTTTCGCCACATAGACGCCCCGGCATCTGGCGCACGAATTTTTCCTTACAGGCAAATAGCCCGACATAAGGCCCACCAAATTGAAGGCCGACGCCTAGGGACTGCCCCTCGCCCACCACGATGTCCGCGCCCATTTCACCGGGTGCCTTGATTGCACCCAAAGCAACAGGCTCTGTGACGACTGTGATCAGCAATGCGCCATGTTCATGCGCCTTCGCGGCAATTGCCGATAGATCCTCAATGCGTCCCAGAATGTCTGGATATTGCACGACAACGCAGCTCGTTTCGCCATCAATGGCATCCAATAGACGTGCGCTGTCGGTGGTGGGAGACAATTCGGGCAATGCCGTATCGAGATTGTCGCCCGTATATTTTGCCATGGTGCGGGCGACGCTGACATAATGCGGGTGCAGGCCCGACGACAGGATTGCCTTGTGCCGCTTCGTGATCCGTCCAGCCATGCCAATGGCTTCCCAGCATGCCGTCGAACCGTCGTACATGGACGCATTGGCAACATCGCATCCGAAAAGACGCGCAACCTGCGTTTGGAATTCGAACAGCATCTGCAGCGTGCCCTGCGCAATTTCGGGCTGATAAGGCGTGTAGGCCGTCAGAAATTCGCCGCGCTGTATGATATGATCCACCGACGCCGGCACATGATGCTTATAGGCGCCGCAGCCTAAGAAAAAGGGATGGTGCGACGCCGCCATATTCTTGCGCGCAAGATCGGAAAAGTGCCGTTCAACCGCCATTTCGCTCGCATGGTTGGGCAAACCGGCGATGGGGCCGGCCAACTGGGCCTCTGCGGGAACATCGACAAAAAGGTCATCGATGGATTTTGCGCCGATAACAGCCAACATGGCCTGACGGTCCGTATTGGTAAGTGGGAGATAACGCATGCAATCTTATCCTTATTCGCAATTCCAGATGCAGGATTGCGTTTACAATGCTTCGACAAATGCCTTGTAGGCGGCTGCGTCCATAAGGCTGTCGAGCTCGCTGGTATCGCTCAGGGTCAGCTTGAAAAACCAGCCTTCACCTTCGGGATCGCTGTTTACGAGAGCCGGATCGCCTTCCAGGGCGTCATTGCCTTCGGTTACCGTTCCGCTGACAGGGGCGTAGACGTCCGATGCCGCCTTTACAGATTCAACCACCGCCGCATCTCCGCCTTTTTTCAGCTCGGCACCAGGTGCGGGCACTTCGGCAAATACGATGTCGCCCAACTGGCTTTGCGCATAGTCGGTGATGCCGACGGTTGCGCTGTCGCCATCGACGTCAATCCATTCATGATCTTCGGTGTAATAACGGGTCATAGGGCTTTTCCTCTCCGGTGATAGTGATGGGGAATGAAGGGTAAAGCGGCGACGGTCAGGGCAACGCGTTTGCCGCGTACCTCCGCTTCGAGCTTGGTGCCAATTGGCGTGTGTTGGCTGGCAACATAGCCCATGGCGATGGGCGCACCGACGCTGGGGGCGAAGCCACCGGATGTGATTGATCCCACTTGGCCGTCTTGTGCATATACGGGCGCGCCTTCGCGCACGGGCATTTTGCCGTCCACGGCAAACCCGACCAGCTTTTGTGCTGGACCCTGTGCCAACGCCTTCAAAATGCGGTCGGCACCGTTAAACCCGCCCTCTTCACGGCGACGCTTCGATATTGCGAAGGATGCATTGCCTTCAACCGGGTCAATTTCCGGGTTCATATCATGCCCGTACAGGGGAAGCCCGGCCTCCAGCCGCAGCGAGTCCCGCGCACCTAAGCCGATAGGCTTGACTTCAGCTTGGGCACATAAGGCGTCTGCCAATGCTTTTGCATGGGATGCGGGCACCGAAATCTCAAATCCGTCTTCGCCGGTATAGCCCGAGCGGCTGATCCAAAGTGGCTCCGGATCGGACTTTGGTCCCCAGAAAAAGGAACCTGCTTCCATGAAAAACAGTGCGTCGACGCCCGGCACAACACGCAACAGCGCATCAACGGCTTTAGGACCCTGAAGTGCGAGCAATGCACGGTCGTCCATATGGTTGATGGTGATTTCATCAGGGAGATATTCGCGCAGAAAGCCGATATCGTCCCACTTTACGGCGCCGTTGACGACCACATATAACCCCATAGGGGTGGCCGTGACCATCAGATCGTCCAAAATGCCGCCATCTTCGTCGAGCAGAAGCGAATAGCGCATCCGCCCCTCTTTCAACGCGCTGATGTCGCCGGGCACCAGCTTTTCCAGAGCATCCGCCGCACCTTCGCCGGACAGCATCAACTGCCCCATATGACTTACGTCGAACAGACCCGCGTTTTCGCGCGTCCATAAATGTTCGGCCATGATGCCTTCATATTGGATCGGCATATGATAGCCGGCAAATTCGACCATGCGGGCACCGCGCGCCCGATGCCAGTCACCCAGCGGCAATTCCAATATTTCGATGGGTTCTAATTCTTCGTCGCTCATATCAATCCGTTCCAAGAGTCGCAGCGACAGACACCGGTTGATGTCTTACCTGCTACCCCCTCTGTCACGGATACCTGAGAGCTTTACCCCTTCGGTGGCCCACATAGGGTGAGCGCTTTCCAGAGTGTCGCAAAAGCCGAAGCGGTCCTTTTGCCTGAGAGATTCCGGGGCGGTTGCTCCTTCGGCGGACAGGCGAACCTGTCACTCTCCCGTTTCGTCAGCGACACCTCTCCCTTGGCTATGTGCCGTGAGAGAGTCAACCGGCCAGCGTACCGATAGCCTCATTTTCGTGGATAAACCTGCCCATTGTCCCGTTTCCAACCAGCTTCGCAATTGCGCGCGCAACCGCAAACGCCGGAATTGACCGAAAACGGCTAAAGGCACTGGGAATCAATCGGTCGATAATAGGTGCGGCCAAAATGGCTGCACGTTCGCCTATGCGACGATCATTTTGCCGGTCGCCAGTCAGCAAGCCGGGGCGCATTATGTCGAGACGATCGAAGGCCAGAAGCGCCAGCGAATCTTCGACCTCCCCTTTCGTCCGCAAATAGAGATTGCCGGTGTCTTTGGTCGCACCGACAGAAGAAACGGTAATAAACTGCCTTGCCCCGGCAAAATGGGCAGCCGTTGCAAAGACCAGAACCAGATCCTTGTCGACCGCGCGAAATTGAGCAGCATCCTTACCCGACTTTTTCCAGGTTGTTCCCAGACATGAAATGGCAACATCCGGATTTAGCGTCGTAATGATGTCAGGCCAACGCGAGGGATCGGCAACATGCTGTGTGATGGCATCTGGCACGTTCGCAATCGGCCTTCGCACCAATATGTCCACCTTATGCCCATCCAACATAGTGCAGAGGTTGCTGCCGATCAGACCTGATGCCCCAGCAATAATGATCCGGCTCATGCGCTTACTCCGCGTTCAGTTCTTCATATCTGTTTGTCGCATAACGGTCGGTCATCCCCGCCAGAAAGTCGGCAATGTGACGGCTGGCTTCCGGTTCTGTTGCCGGCATATTGTCTTGCCATTCCGCGGGCATCCGATCGGGCTCTGCATGATAGATAGCAAATAGCCGCGAAATGATGGTTCTGGCGTGATCTGCCGCATCCAGCTGCGTCGGGTGATGGTAGAGATTGCGGTACATGAATGTTTTCAACACCCGCTCTTCAGTCGCCATCGCGTCCGAAAAGCCACCAATCATAATGCCCGCTTGGCGCACATCGTCGACGGAAGTAATTCCCAATTTTCCAATCCGCTCACGCGTCGCGCTTATTACATCGTTGACCATTGTCCCGATCTGCTCGCGGGTCAGTTCCCCGATTAGCTGGCGAGGTTTGACATTCGGGAACCGCGCCTCGATCCCCCGCCACCGCTCCGCCACGAACGGCAGTTCGAGCAATTGATCGATATCGAGTAATCCCGCCCGTATCCCATCATCAATATCATGATTATCATAGGCGATATCGTCGCTAATCGCCGCGATTTGCGCCTCAAGCGAAGGCCAGCTTCGCAAATCCAGCTTATGCCTTGCATCCACTTGCGCCAGCGCCCAACCGGGATTTTCAACCGGCCCATTATGTTTCGCCAGACCTTCCAGCAATTCCCAACTCAGATTGAGTCCGGGCCATGCAGGATAAGGCGATTCTAGTTCGGTTAAGGTGCGCAATGTCTGGGCATTATGGTCAAAGCCGCCATAGGGCTTCATCGCGTCTTCAAGGGCATCTTCACCTGCATGGCCGAATGGCGGATGCCCGATATCATGGGCCAAACACAATGCCTCGGTCAGATCTTCATTCAACCCAAGTGCCCGCGCGATCGTACGCCCGATTTGCGCCACTTCCAGACTGTGCGTCAGACGGACCCGATAATGGTCGCCATCGGGCGAGATAAACACCTGCGTTTTGTGCCGCAGACGGCGAAACGCGATGGAATGGATGATGCGATCGCGGTCGCGTTGGAAGATGTTGCGGGGTCCGCGCACATTTTGATCTGGTTCAGGATAATATCGCCCCCGGCTCTTTTCGGGATGGCAGGCATAAGAGGCAATTGAAGTCATGCGCGGCTTATGCCGCTTAGCCATGACAACTGCTAGCCGCTATTTGCCCTTTAGCGCGGTCACCACGACGCCATTTTCGCTTTTCCACATAAAGCCGTCGCCGCCTGCCTTTTTGAAATCGGTTTCCCATTTCTTGGCGATTTTCTGGTCTGCGAACGGACCGACCAGCAAACGGCTGGTTTTACCCCATGCGGACGTCCACCCTGACGTCGCTTTGAACAGATCAGGGCTCTTCTTTGCCCATTTACGATAATCAAAGCCCAATGCGCCGGCATCACCTGTAGCGATCTGGACCCAGAAACGCGCCGGACTGGGGGGTGGTGCCTTGGCCTTTGCGGCGGCTTTGGGGTCTACCTTTGCTGCCTTACCGGCCTCGTCAACAGCCGCGACTTTTGGAGTTACCGGCTTGATCTTTTTCAGATCCACCGGGATCGCCGACGGCTTTTGCTCGCTCTCGGGAATCTCGATGGAGCTTACAATTGCACCAAGATCGAAAGCTGGCTTGGCGGCTGTCTGCGGTGCAGGCGTCGGTATGGGAGCAGCTTCCAGCGGAAGCGCAGCCATCTTCGTGCCTTCTGGCTCTGCATTGACCTTTACAACCTCAGGTGCGGCGGCAACAGGCTCTATGCGCGCTGCGACTGTTTCCGTCTTAACGACGCTTTCGGTGGTGATTGCCGGTGCCTGACTGACGGGTTGGCGTATAGTCGGAATTGCGACGCTCACCGGCGGCGGTGTGGTCTGGATTACCGGCTTGGTATCGCGCGGACCGATATCCACGCGCTCCAGCGGGCGGGCAGATTCAGGCGGAGGAAGTGCCGAGCTATTCGCAACCACCATTTTGGCGCTGCTAGCTTCTTCAACTTTGGCGCGCGCGGTTTCGGTGCCTAGGCGCGCAGTATCCACCTTGGGAAGTTTTTGTGAGTCCGGGATGTTGGCAACAATTGCCTTCACCTCTTCTTGCTCCCTTGCCTTCCGGTCACGACGGCGTTCCGTCGTTTTGGGTTTCTCGGCAACCGCAGTTTTCGCTGGTTTCGCTCCAAAAGGATCGCCAGACGGTATCAAGCGGCTATCGTTCGCGGCCGGCTTCACAGTCGGAATGGTGGATGCAACTTGGCGGACCTGTTCGCTGTCACGGCCGACATATTGGCTCGCGGGAAAATGCCCCAAATGGATCGCCGCCGCCTGTTGCGCGCCGGTCAAATCGGGCATCAATCGCAAATAGCGCTCCATACGTTGCGCGGAACCTGCATCCATGAAGCCTTGGGTTACCTTGGCTGATTCCCGAAAGTCACCGCGGGAGGCGAGAATGAAGGCCCTCGCCCGCCATGCCGCAGGAAGATTCTTTTGCAAAAGCGGGAGCAGCATTGCGTCTGCTTCCGCGCTTTGGCCGGACAGTGACGTGGATATGGCGTGACGGACAATCAAGTCATCTGAAACAGACGCAGTGCGGGCAAGCTTATAATCCTGTTGGGCACGTCCGAAATTCCCAAGCAAATCAAAGGCAAGCGCACGATCTGCAGCAATGGATCGTTCGCTGACGCCCAGACGGACTGCGTCGTCAAATAGCCGAAGCGCCTCAAAGGGATTTTCGGTGCGTACCGTCGCCGTTGCCAGGCCAGCAACGATGCGACCATTATTTGGCCGGATTGCATTGGCGCGGGTAAAGAAATTGAGCGCGGCGTTGGCATCGCCCAACATCAACGACGCGTTCCCGGCATCGGCGAGTGCGTCCGCATCGGACGGGCTGAGAGAAATGCGGCGCATTGCGGACCGCAACTCGGCCGCACCCGCAGGTTCCGCCACAACCGGTTGGACAACAGGATTGGACTTTTCGAGTGCCTCCAGCGCGGATTCATCGACCGCCTGCGCAGCGGCACCCGTCGCAACCATAGCGTAAACAATGGCGGGAATCGCACGTAACATTGTCACATTCATGCGCCTCTAATGGTGCCACACAGAACCGAAGCAAAGAAGGGCGTAGCCCTCCTTCGCTGAATGGTTGCATAAAGGAGACAAAATGAACGTCAGCTTGTCAGCCGACAATCAATTGTTGCTTTGACGGTCCAGAAACCGCGGAATGTTGAGGCCGCCTGATGCGCCCGCATCCTTGCTGCTGTCTTCTTCCTCTTCACCACGGGACAGTCCGCGTGAGAGGTTGGACATTCGTTCAAACAAGGTTCCACCGGTCGACACGCGTGGTGCGGGCCGTTCGGGTGCAGGCGTTACATCAGCCGCAGGCTCATAGGACTGAGCCGCTTCTTCGGCGGGTTCAACATGCGCTTCGCCTAGCTCCAGAAGGTCATCGCTTTCTTCAGCGGCTTCACTTTCAGAAGCGGCAGCAACGGGTTCATAATCCGCATCCGCGACATGCTGCCGTCCCAGTTCCAAGCTGTCGCTGTCATTTTCCGTCGAAACATCAAACGGCTCTTCGACAACGATTTCCGGTGTCGGTTCCGCAAAAGCGACTGGCGCTTCTACTGGGGCGACTTCAGGCTCTGCAACAGTTTCTGTCGGACGGCTAAAGGCAAAAGGACGGGTCGCATGGGCACTGGGCGAAGCAACCGAACCGTCATTGTCGATACCGGTTGCAACCACGGAAACCCGGATTTTACCGTTCAGATTTTCGTTAAAAGCCGAACCCCAGATGATATTTGCGTCCGGATCGACCAGTTCGCGAATATGGTTGGCAGCTTCGTCGACTTCCATCAGGCGCATGTCTTCGCCACCGGTGATGGAAACGATAACGCCCTTTGCACCCTGCATCGACACACCGTCGAGCAAGGGGTTGGCAATCGCCTTTTCGGCAGCTTCCAGCGCACGACCGTCACCTTCAGCCTCACCCGTACCCATCATCGCCTTGCCCATTTCGTGCATCACGGAACGCACGTCGGCGAAGTCGAGGTTGATCAGACCTGGCATGACCATCAGGTCGGTAATACCACGCACACCCTGCTGCAGAACTTCGTCGGCCAGCAAGAAAGCTTCTTTGAATGTCGTATTCGGATTGGCGACCAGGAACAGGTTCTGGTTCGGAATGACAATCAACGTATCAACATGCTGTTGCAGTTCCGTAATCCCGGAATCGGCCGAACGCATCCGGCGCGAGCCTTCAAACAGGAACGGCTTTGTAACAACGCCGACCGTCAAAATGTTCATCTCACGCGCTGCCTTGGCGATAACAGGTGCAGCACCGGTACCGGTACCCCCGCCCATGCCCGCAGCGATGAAGCACATATGGCAACCGGCAAGAGCCGCCTTTACCTGCTCAATCGTCTCTTCGGCAGCGGCACGACCAACTTCGGGTCGTGATCCGGCACCAAGTCCCTGTGTGATATCAGGGCCAAGCTGGATGCGATATTCCGCCGGCGATGCGTTGAGCGCCTGTGCGTCGGTATTGGCAACGACGAAATCTACACCTTCGACTTTTGCACCGATCATGTTGGCAACAGCGTTTCCGCCAGCACCACCAACGCCGATGACAGCGATCTTTGGCTTTAACTCATCAACCACGGGTGGACCGATATTGATGCTCATGTCTACATCCCCCTAGCCAACATTGGCTTATTAGAAATTTTCACGCTTCTGACACAAAAGAAAACAGCGCACACTCGAAAATTAACCTTTTTGCACAGCTTTCTGTTAAAAATTCTCACGGATCGCCCGTTTTATACGTTCAAACAGGCTCGGCATGCCCGATGGCATATGTTCGCCATGCAAATCATAGCCAGATTTCAAGTCGACACGATCAATTGCCGCGTAATGAATCAAGCCAACCAAAGTTGAAAATGCCGGACCGGCGTGCGCTTCTGGAACGCCATTCAATCCGGAAGGGCGGCCAATTCGTACAGTACGACCCAAAGCACCCTGCATATGCTCTGCAATACCTTTTAATTCGGCGCCGCCTCCGGTGAGAACGATCTGGTGACTTGATGGTCCCGAAAATCCAAGCGTTTTGAGCGCCCGTCCGATTTCGGACACGATGCCGTCCACACGCTGGCATACCACCGCGTTCAATTGCGCCTTGGTTATGCGCGGCGCGTGGGTGCCCGCTTCGGTTCCATTTTCATCGGGCCCTACCTCCAACACCTCCTGATGGTCCCGTGGACTGGTCAGCGCCGATCCGTGAAAGCATTTCAGGCGTTCGGCTTGGGCACGGCGTATGCCGAATGTCGATGCGATGTCGTCGGTAATGTCCGACGCACCTTTTTGGATAGTTTCCAGTCCCACCAACATACCGCCGATAAATACCGACACATTGGTGACCGCAGCCCCGAACTCGACCAGAGCTACACCCAATTCGCGTTCTTCTGCCGTCAGACACGCCAATCCGGTCGCGACGGGCGCGACAACGATAGATTCCACATCAAGATGCGCTGCACGCACCGTCATGTCGATATTCCGGACAGGTGACTGGTCCGCGAGGACAACATGTATATCGACGCCCAGGCGGTCGGCGTGAAGCCCAACCGGATTGGCGACACCGCCAACCCCATCCAGCGAATAAAGCGTTGGCCGGATGTGCAGCGGCATTTTGCCGCCCGTGTGGATGTTCGCGCGACCTGCCTGCAACAGCTGGTCGACATCCTCCTGCGTGATGCGATCCCCGCCCAGTTCAATTTCAACCGGTGCAAGCAGGCTATCGAGCCCACCGGAAGACATCCCGACCCAGACGCGTTCAATATTGATACCGGCAATCCGTTCGGCCTGCTCTACGGCATGGCGCACTGAAAGCTCGGCCTGTTCGATGTCCGACACATAACCCCGCGTGACACCGCGGCTTTCGCGCTGGCCAGTCCCCAACACGATCAGTTCGCCTGTATCGGTCCGTCCGGCGATTAACGCCGACACCTTGGACGATCCTATATCAATCGCGGAAATCAGCTTTTCTACGCGTGCGGCTTTCATGCTTGCGTTCCGCCATTTTTTGCACTGGATGTTTCACTCCCGGCATTTGCCGGAGCCGCCTTGGGCGCTTTACGGAAATAGGCGCGTTCCGGGTCACGCAGATCAAAATGGATAAGGTCACGCCCTAACAGGCGATGGATACCATCCATACGGGCGAAATTCAGCAACGCTTCGGCGGCGGCTTTTTCCCCTTCCGGTAGCGCCAGGGTCTCACCGCTTTTGAACTTCAGATCCCAACGACGGTTACCGATCCAGCTTGCGCCGGTTACCTGAGACTTCAGCGCACTGGCTTTATCCAGCAGTTCGTTCAGCGCGACGGCGTGACGATTGGCATCCGCGCCATTTAAAACTGGCAGGTCACCGACCTCGCCAAGCTTCACATTTTCAAGCACATTGCCTTCCGCATCAATCAGGGAATATTTGCCGTCACGCTGCCACACCGCGGCTGGCTTACGCTCGACTATTTCCACCGCCAATGTGTCCGGCAAGCGGCGCGAGACGCGGGCGTCTTTTATCCAGCCATATTGCAAAAGATCGGCGCGGACCTTGTCGATATCGACCAGAGGCATTGCCCGGTCTTTTTCCGCCAGCACCAGATCATAAACCTTGAGCTGGTCGACACGCTCCATACCCGTCACTTCGACGCGCTGGACTTGAAAGCCTGCGCGCGCCGCGAGATCAGAATATTGCAAATAGGCGGCCGTCGTCAGACCTGCCCAATGGGCGGCGGCGTAGATCAGGACTGTCATCGCCGCAATAATCAGCCAGGTCGCGGCGCGTTGAATATCCTCTTCGGAAAAAGGCAAAGCCTGAAAGACACGATCAATCACCGAAATCTGCCGCACCTTCTGCCGAGGCCGCGGCGCTTTCACGCTCCGTTTGGTGCTCGCTTTGCGGGAGGTAGTAGCCATTATGCCAGCGCCTCTTTCACAATGATATCGACCAGTTGTTCATAACTGATGCCAACATATTTCGCCTGCTCCGGCACCAGACTGAGCGGCGTCATGCCGGGTTGGGTGTTGGTTTCCAACACAAATATTCCTTCGAGGCCCAGTTCATCGTCCCAGCGGAAATCGGTGCGCGATGCGCCCTTGCACCCCAACAACCGGTGGGCCTTCAGCGCAATATCCATCATATATTGCGCAGCATCCGCAGGGATTTCGGCGGGGCACACATGTTCGGTAAGACCATCTGTATATTTGGCATCGAAATCGTAAAACCCGCTTTTGGGCTTCAACTCCGTTACGCACAATGCCTTGTCACCGAGAACCGCAACCGTCAGTTCACGCCCCTTGATAAAGGGTTCGGCAAGCAACGTGTCGAATTCCTGCCAGGGCCCCTTTGACTCACGCGCGATCGGATCGCCATAGTTGCTGTCGGCCTTGACGATAGCGACGCCGACAGAGCTACCCTCGTTCACAGGCTTCAATACATAAGGACGTGGCAGGGGATCGCCTGAATAAAGGCTTTCGCTGTCGACGATTGTGCCTTTGGGCATGGGAATGCCGGCAGGGACAAGACGTTGCTTCGTCAATTCCTTGTCGATCGCGATAACAGACGTCACCATTCCGCTGTGGGTGTATTTGATTCCCATCAGGTCCAGCATGCCCTGCACGCTACCATCTTCGCCGGGTACACCGTGCAACGCGTTGAACACAACGTCCGGCCGCAATGCCGCCAAGACCTGCGCGACATTCCGGTCCATATCGACGCGGCTGACCTTATAACCAACGCGTTCGAGAGCGTCCGCTACGCCATTGCCGCTCATCAGCGACACGGGGCGCTCATTGGACCAACCGCCCATCAACACTGCAACGTGGATTTGCCCGCTCATTTGACTTCACCCACGCGCTGAATTTCCCACTGCAGATCAATCCCCGACTTCGCCATCACACGGCTGCGTACTTCTTCACCCAATGCTTCGATATCCGCACTGCTGGCGTCGCCCGTGTTGATCAAGAAGTTGGTGTGCTTCTCGGACACTTGCGCTCCACCTATTTGCAGTCCCCGGCAACCGGCTTCATCGACCAATTGCCATGCTTTATGGCCATCGGGATTTTTAAATGTCGAACCGCCTGTTTTGGATCGCAACGGCTGCGATGCCTCCCGCGATTCCGATATCCGGTCCATCTCAGCCTGAATGGAGGAAGGTTCCCCGGGTTTTCCCCGAAACCGGGCGGATACGACAATGGCGCCATCGGGAAGTTCCGAATGGCGGTAACTGTAGTGCAGTTCTTCAACCGAAAGATTGGCGCGTTCGCCATCCCTGAGAATGACGTCGCAATCCACCAATATGTCTTTTACTTCGCCGCCATAGGCGCCGCCGTTCATCCGGACAAAACCGCCGACGGTACCCGGGATGGAGCGCAGAAATTCGAGACCGGCAATCGCCGCGTCGCGGGCTGTCGATGACACCAAAATGCCGGACGCACCGCCGCCACAGTCCAGCGTGGTCGCGTCGACGGGCTTCACCTTCGCAAATGCCTTGCCCAGCCGGACCACAACACCCGGGACACCCCCATCGCGCACAATCATGTTCGACCCCAGCCCCAAGGCCATGACCGGCGTCGCGGGATCAAGGTTACGCAAGAAGGACTGCAGGTCCTCCTGATCCTTTGGCTCGAACAACCACTGGGCACAGCCGCCCGACTTGAACCATACCAATGGTGCAAGTGGCGCATTGGCCGTCAGCTTTCCAGCTACCCGTGGAAGTTCGGCAACGCTCATCCGCGCTCCGCCTTGATCGCGTCGGCAAGCCCTGCGGCCCATTTTGTGATATCGCCAGCCCCGAGGCAGACGACCATATCCTTATCCTGCACGATGCCCGCCAGCTTTTGTGCCAGATCCGCCTGATCATCGACTGTGGCGGCAGAGCGGTGGCCGCGTGCCTTGATGCCGTTGACCAGCGCCTCGGAATCGATGCCTTCGATAGGCGCTTCGCCTGCCGCATATACGGGGGAAATGAATACCATATCCGCATCGTTAAAGGCCTGCTGGAAATCATCCATGTGGTCGCGCAACCGGGTAAAGCGATGGGGCTGCGCCACGGCGATAACCCTGCCCTGCGCGCCTTCGCGTGCGGCGGACAAGACGGCGCGGATCTCGACCGGATGGTGTCCGTAATCGTCGATGATCGTGACGCCATCGACTTCGCCCACCTTCGTAAAGCGACGTTTTACTCCGCCGAATTTGTCAAAGCCATGGGCAACCGATTGGTCATCCATACCCATTTCCAAACCGACGGCAATTGCAGCCAGTGCGTTCTGGACATTATGACGGCCGGGCATCGGCAGTTCGATGCCGGTGATGCTGCGCTGAGCACCATCGCGGGTGCGCACGACCACGTCGAAGCGGTTGCCGCCGGGGAAAGGCGTTACATTCTCGCCACGGATATCGGCTTGCGCGGAAAACCCGTAAGTGATGATCCGCCGGTCGCGTATCTTCGGCAAAATGGCCTGCACCTCAGGGTGGTCGAGGCACATGATGGCGGCGCCGTAGAAGGGGACATTTTCAACAAACTCGACAAAGGCATCCTTGATGGCGTCAAATCCGCCATAATGGTCGAGATGCTCGGGATCGATGTTGGTGACGACGGCAATCGTGCCGTCCAAACGCAAAAAGCTCCCGTCGCTTTCATCCGCCTCGACCACCATCCAGTCGCTCGCACCCAGACGGGCGTTGGAACCATAGCTGTTGATGATCCCGCCGTTGATAACGGTCGGGTCAATGCCGCCATGGTCCAGCATCGCGGCGATCAAAGAGGTCGTCGTCGTCTTTCCATGCGTCCCTGCCACAGCGACGGTGTTTTTCAGCCGCATTAGTTCGGCGAGCATTTCGGCGCGGCGCACCAAGGGTATACGGCGCTCTAACGCCGCATCACGTTCGGGATTTCCCTTTTTGACCGCGGTAGATGTAACCACCACAGCCGCATCGCCCAGATTATCGGCGCTATGTCCGATCATCACCTTTATGCCGCGCTTGCGCAGACCGTCAATGACGTAGCTATCGGCCATATCGGAGCCTTGGACGGTGTAGCCAAGATTGTGCATTACCTCAGCGATGCCGGACATACCGATGCCGCCGATGCCGACGAAATGGATCGTGCCAATGTCGTTAGGGACGCCCTTCATAGTGCCGTATCCTTGGCGAGTGCGGGTGACGGGGCGAAGGCGGAAGCAGTTTCGTGCTTTGGCTTGATGGTGTGCATGATCGGTGCTTTGCCGAAGGACTCCACCAGATCGGCGAGATCGGAAACGGCCTGGGGTCGACCGCAGCTTTTCGCTGCTTTCGCCGCATTTTCCAATGCGCCGGGTTCCAACGCGATTTTCTGGATCTGCTTGGCAAGTTCAACCGGCGTGAACTGGGCCTGTGCAATTGCGCGGGCCCCGCCTGCCTGCACCATTTCCTTCACATTAAAGCTTTGGTGATTGTCCGTCGCGCTGGGTAGCGGAACCAATATGGCAGGGCGTCCGGCGCAGGTCAGTTCTGCAATGGTCGAGGCCCCCGCCCGCGCGATAACAAGATGTGCCCAACCCAGCCGCTCTGGCAGGTCGGGCAGATAGGTCGCAAGCTCGGCAGGGATTTCATGTGCCGCATAGGCTTGACGCACCGTTTCGATATCCTCGGCACGGCATTGTTGCGTGACTTGCAAACGACGCCGCAGGTTCAGCGGCAAACGGGCCAGTCCATCGGGAACGACGTCCGACAGTACCGTGGCACCCTGACTGCCGCCGGTGACCAGAACACGGAAAATTCCGTTCTCCGACATGGGGGGATAGGGTTGATCGCGCAGGGCCAGAACCTCCTCACGCACTGGATTGCCGACCAGGTGGACTTTCTCCTGATAGCGGGGCGAGAGGCGCAATATGTCGGGATAGGACGTTGCAATCGCGTTGACCTGCCGCGCGGTGAAGCGGTTGACGCGGCCTAGCACGGCATTTTGTTCATGTATGATGGTGGGAACATTTTCCGCAAATGCGCCCAACAGTGCCGGAAATGCAGGATAACCACCAAAACCGACGACAGCACTGGGTTCGAAACTGTCGTAGAGACGCCGCGCCATCAAGCGGCCCTCGGCAATCGCCTTTACGCCGGGCAGCCAGCTTCCCGGGCTTTTGGTGATGCGGCCGGCGGGTAGAATATGCGTTGCGATTTTCTCCGGTGCGCCGGGAATCTTCGCGCCCCGCTCATCCGTGATAAGCGCGACATGGTGGCCGCGGTGCAGCAATTCCTGCCCAAGGGCGAATGCCGGAATGAGATGACCGCCGGTACCACCGGCGGCGAGGACATAGTGCCGTGAAATGCTCATGGCGTCTGTCCCTTCACCATATAGGCGGAGCGGTCAAGATACGGGTTGCGCTTCGTCAGTGCCAGTATGAGACCACATGTTATCGACAGCGCCAAAATCGACGATCCGCCATAGCTGATAAAGGGCAATGTCATCCCCTTGGAGGGAAACACGCCAAGGTTCACCGCCATATTAATCATCGCCTGGCCGCAAAACTGTGCACCCAGACCCGTCACGGCAAGGACCACAAACTGATCCTTTTCATCGAGCAGCCGGATAATGATCCGTACGAGTATGGCGAAGTACAAAATGGCGATCACCATACAGGCCAGCAACCCGAATTCTTCGCCTATGACCGAGAAAATATAATCCGTGTGACCTTCGGGCAAAGAATTTTTCTTTGTTCCCAAACCTGGTCCAACGCCAATAAAGCCGCCGCTTGTCAATGTCGCCAATGCCATCTTGTCATGCGTCAAGCCTTCGGTACCAAAAATCCAGGCATCGATGCGCTGGGTCGCCACCGGATAGAAATTATAGGCAAGCACAAGGCCGAGCAGACCACCGATAACCATCGCCCAAAGTCGCGACGCCGGAACACCGGACACCATCATCAGCGCGAACCATGTTCCGGCGAAGAGAATGGTTTGTCCCAGGTCCGGCTGCGCCATCAAAAAGACGCACACAAGACCTGTACCGATGCTGCTGAGCAATCGGACCGGCAGCGTTGGATCTTTGAGACGCCAGCTAATGATCCATGCCATGGTGACCGCGAAAAAAGGCTTCAGAAATTCCGAAGGCTGGAGACCGGCAAAACCCGCGCCTATCCACCGTTGCGAGCCATTCACCTCCCGGCCCAAAACAGGCACCAGCGCCAAGAGCACAAAAAATATGCAAAAGCCCACGACGGCAAAGCGTCGCGCTTGCTCACGCGGATACATGGAGACCACCAGCATTAACGGAACGCCGACTATGACCCACATGAGCTGGCGGTAGAAGAAGTAGAGCGAGTTAAGCTGGGTCGTAGACGACGATAAACGCTGCGCTCCCGCGGGCGATGCTGCCGCGACCGACAACAGACCAATCGCAATCAACACGATCATGAGAGACAGCAGGACACGGTCCAGTTCCCAGAACCAGACGCCCAAGGGCGAACGGTCACCGCGACCCAAGCGGTTTGCAAAACCGATCTTGCCGGTTTTGGCCGCCAACACCCAGGGAACCTCGCCACGATCGCCGTTCATAAGGCCTCTACTATGGCTTTAAAGGCGTCGCCGCGCGCTTCGAAATCCTTGAATTGGTCAAAAGATGCACATGCGGGGGATAGCATGATCACATCACCTGCCTGTGCCTGCGCGGCTGCCGAATGAACGGCAGCCCCCATCATCTCGCTGCTTTCAACAGCCATGTAAGGGGACAGTAATTTTGTGAACAATGGCCCTGCTTCACCGATGGTGTAGGCTTTGACGACATGTCCGAAATTGGGGATGCATTCGTCAAGATTATCGCTTTTGGCCAGCCCGCCGACAATCCAGTGCACGCGGGGATATGCGGCAAGTGCCGGGGCGGTTGATGCGGCATTTGTGGCTTTGCTGTCATTGACAAACAACACGCCATTACGTTCGGCCACAACTTCCATGCGGTGCGCAAGTCCCTTGAAACTCCGCATGGCTGGGCGCCACTGCGCCTCGGTCAAACCAAGCGCTTCGACAAGACCGACGGCAACCGCAATATTCTGCAGATTATGCGGCCCTTGCAACGAGGGCCAGTCCTGCTGTCCCGAAATTTGGGCCGGATCGGCCAAATGGACGACGTCTGCTCCGCGACGTTCGCATACTTCGCCGTAAATGCGCAAAGTGTCTTCATCGCCATTGCCAAAAATGGAATGCTGTTTTGCCGTCTGCATGTCGAACAGCCGCGCTTTTGATCGGAAATAGGCTTCATAGCCGTCGTACCGGTCAAGATGATCCGGCGAGAGATTGATGAGCGCCGCTGCCTCGCACGCAAGGGTACGGGTTATATCAATCTGATAGCTCGACAGTTCGAGGACATAGACCCCACCTGCAGGTAGAGGCGCCTGTGACAAAATCGGCAACCCGATATTGCCACCCATCCGCGCCGGAAGTGCCGCGCTTTTCAACAGATGATGGACAAGCGCCGTTGTGGTGGACTTGCCATTTGTGCCAGTGATGCCCACGACCCTATGGGGCGGCAAATCCGCCCGGGCCATCGCAAACAGTTCGATGTCCCCGATTAACGGGATGCCTAGTTCCTTCGCCTTTTCGGCAATCGGGTGGCGATTTATGGGAACGCCGGGGGACACGACAATCCCGTCATAACCGGACAAATCCGCATCCTGCAGGTCCGCTATTGTCGCAATATCCGCGACCTTTGCGCGTGCATTTTCATCATTATCCCACGCCAGAATTTCAGCGCCGCCAGCCGAAAGGGATCGCGCCGCGGCAAGGCCCGATCGTGCAAGGCCCAACAGAGCAAATTTGCGGTTTTTAAAGGCCGGGCTGGTAATCATCTGAGCTTGAGGGTTGATAGACCCGCAAGCGCCAGAACGAAAGCCACAATCCAGAAGCGGATAACAACCGTAGGCTCTGACCAGCCAAGCTGTTCGAAATGATGATGGATCGGCGCCATACGGAAAATACGCTTGCCGGTCCGCTTGAACCAGAACACCTGGATGATGACCGACAAGGCCTCCACCACAAAAAGGCCGCCGATGATGGCCAACACAAATTCATGGTGCGCAACCACAGCAATTGCCCCAAGCGTACCGCCGAGCGCGAGGCTTCCCGTATCGCCCATGAAAACCGCCGCAGGTGGCGCGTTGAACCACAGAAATGCGAGACCGGCGCCGACAATGGCCCCACATAGCATCGCAAGATCACCCGCACCGAGATAGAATGGGATGCCCAGATACGCAGCATATTTGGCGTTTCCGACCATGTAGACAATCAACATGAAGGCAATTGAGGCGATAATGACCGGCATGGTCGCCAAGCCATCCAGGCCATCGGTCAAGTTAACGGCGTTCCCGAAGGCGACGATCACAAAAGCTCCGAAGGGGACATACCACCAACCGAGGTCGAGCACCGGACCATTTACGAAGGGCAAATACAACATACCGCCCGATTGCCAAACGATCAGGGAAACGGCGACGCCGGCAATCGCAAATTCAAAAAGCAGACGCACTTTGCCGGAAACGCCTTTATGGCTGCGTTTCTTGACCTTGTCATAATCGTCCATGAACCCGACAATGCCAAAGCCGGCCATCACCAGAAGGCATGCCCACACATAGATGTTTTCGAGGTTCATCCACAATAACATCGAGGTGGAGACGGCGATCAGGATCATCAGACCGCCCATGGTTGGCGTACCTACTTTTGCCAAATGGGTCTGCGGTCCGTCCGTTCGGATCGGTTGCCCCTTGCCTTGACGTACGCGGAGCATGCCGATGAATTTCGGTCCAATCAAAAGGCCGATAACAAGTGCCGTGGCCACGGTCGCGCCGGAGCGGAAGCTCAAATAGCGTAAAAGGTTCAGAATGCCGGGAAACCCCAGATATTCTGCCAATAAATAGAGCATCAGCTTTTCCCACCCACCAAGTCACTGACAATCGCCGAAAGCCCCATGCTATTGGAGCCCTTGACCAAAACCGTATCGGATTCACGTAAATTGCTTTTGAGAAGCTCGAGAGCTTCGCGCGCCGTGGCGCAATGCGCGAATTCGGGCAGTCCCTCAACCCCCGCCTTCAACCTCTCGGCGAGAATTTCCATCTCTTCGCCGACTAATATTGTAAAATCTACCTTTGCAGAGGATAACGGCTCTGCAAGCGCGCGATGAAATTCGCTGCTTTTGTCGCCCAGTTCCTTCATCGTGCCGAGCACCGCGACTTTCCGGCCCGCAACTTTCCCGAGTTCGGCAAGCGTTGCGGCCATTGAAGCCGGGTTGGCATTATAGCTTTCATCTATGATCAGCGCGGTGCCATTTTGTACCGGAACGATATGCCGGGCCCCACGTCCGGCCAGACCACCCAGTTCGGCAAGGGCCAGACCAGCTGCGGCAAGATCGCCCCCGACCGCTTCAACGGCTGCGAGGACAGCTAGCGAATTGGATATCCAATGCTCGCCGGATTGCGAAAGACCATAGCACAGTGCGCCGTGCGGCAACTGGGCGGTAATCAAGGTTTCGCCATTCGATCCGGCAACATGATCGAGCAACCGTACATCCGCTTCGGGCGAGAAGCCGAAGCTGACGATGTGGGTGGCATGGAGCTTTGCGGCGTCGCGCAGACGTTCGTAATGCGCGTTGTCACGCGGAATGATTGCCGTTCCGCCCGCCAATAACCCTTCAAAAATTTCGGCTTTGGCATCAGCAATGCCGCTCTCGTCCTTGAAAAACTCGATATGCGCGGGTGCAATGGTTGTGATGATCGCTGCGTGCGGTTGGACCAATGCGGTGAGTTCACGAAGTTCACCGGCGTGGTTCATTCCCATTTCAAATATGCCGAAAACCGTATCGCGCGGCATGCGCGCAAGACTGAGCGGGACGCCGACATGGTTGTTATAGCTTTTGACCGACCGATGCGCCTTGCCACGTGACGAACGATCAAGCGCGGCGAACAAGGCTTCTTTCGTGCCCGTTTTGCCCGCAGAGCCGGTTACGCCAACGACTTTGCCGCCCATCCGTGCACGCGATGCGCGGGCCAGATCGTTCAGCGCTGCAAAAGTATCGCTGACAAGGATATGCGGGAAATCAACAGGTTCACTTACAATCGCGCCAGCGGCACCGTTTGCAAACGCCTTGTCTACGAACAAATGCCCATCGGTTGCCTCGCCCTTCAGGGCAAAAAACAAGTCCCCTTTCCCGATTTCTCGGGAATCGAATGCAACGCCATTTGCATCAAATTCGCCGGTCGCCTTTCCGCCAGTCGCTGCAACCAATTCGGCATGTGTCCACAATGGCATCATGCCGCACACTCGCGCGCGACTTCGACGTCATCGAACGGCAGAACGCGGCCCATGATAATCTGACCCTGTTCATGCCCCTTACCGGCGATAAGGACGATATCATCCGGTTCGGCATGTTCGATGGCAAAGGCGATCGCATAACGGCGGTCGCCGATATCGTGCGCGCCGGGTGCACCCGCCATGATGTCGGCACGAATCAGACCGGGATCTTCGCTACGCGGATTGTCGTCGGTGACGATGGTGATATCGGAATCGGCAACGGCGATAGCGCCCATTTCGGGCCGCTTGCCCTTGTCTCGGTCCCCTCCTGCACCAAACACCGTGATAAGCTTGCCTTTAGTGTGCGGACGCAATGCGGCAATGGCGGCTTTCAAACCATCGGGGGTGTGGGCATAATCCACATAAACGGGCGCGCCGCTTTTGGTGATGACTGCACGCTCCAGGCGTCCACGCACCGGCTGCAGACGTGCCATATGCGCGAGCACGTCCTCCACATCGCCACCACTGGCCATGACCACTCCGGCCGCAACAAGCACATTTGCCGCCTGATACGCCCCGATAAGAGGCAATTTGACCTTGGTCACATCGCCTTGAATGCGCAGTTCAAGTGTCTGGCCTAGTTGCGTGGGCTGCCGGGATAGCAGTTGAATGCCCTTGCCTTTTTCGCCCACGGTGATCAGCCGGATTTCCCGCTTTTTTACCCGTTCAACGACTTTGTCCGACCAGATGTCATCAGCCCAGATTACGGCGGTACCATTCTCGTCAACGACTTCATCGAACAGCCTCATCTTGGCTTCGAAATAGTCTTCCATCGTGCCGTGATAATCGAGATGATCCCGGCTCAAATTTGTGAATGCGGCGACCGATACCGGAACGCCTTCGCTGCGATATTGCGACAGGCCGTGGCTCGATGCTTCAAAGATTGTGTGGGTCACACCCTCGCGCGACAGGCCCGCCATATTCGACAAAAAGGTCACGATATCCGGGGTGGTCAACCCGGTTTTCGCCTGATCGGAAGCCGTGGTTATACCGAGCGTCCCGATGGACGCGGCGTGATGTCCGGCCATCCGCCACAATTGACGCGTCAGCTCGGCAGTCGACGTCTTGCCATTTGTGCCCGTCACCGCCGCGATATGCTGCGGGAAAGGCCGGAAATATTTCGCTGCGAGCTGCGCGAATAGGCGCCGTGGAACGGTGTCGGCTATATGGACGGCACCTGACACTTTTGCCTCAGGTCGCGCAACAATGGCGATTGCACCGGCAGCGATCGCCTCGTCGATGAAATCTTCACCGTTGAAGGCCGCGCCTTGAAATGCCCCGAAGATGGTTCCCGGCGCAATTTTGCGGTGGTCGATGGCGAAACCGGTGACGGTTTGTTCGGCGGCTGCACCGTCCAGATCGGTCAGCAATTGTCCCAGCCGCATTATTACTCTCCCTTTGCCTTCCACAATAGAGGCATCAGTTCCGAAACATCAACATCGCGCTTCATATCGGGGATAATGCCCAGCAAAGGACCGATGCGCGTAATTGTTTTCTGCACCACGGGCGCCGCCGTGTAGCCTGCAGTCCGCTGGAAGCTTGCTTCTGCCGTGCCTTTGGGCTCGTCGAGCATTGCCAGGACGACATAACGCGGATTGTCCATCGGGAATGCAGCAGCAAATGTAGCAACAACCAGGTTGCGGTTATATCCGCCGACACCCGGCTTTTCAGCCGATCCTGTCTTTCCACCGACCCGGTAACCCAGCGCATCCGCCTTGCGTCCGGTGCCATCGACAACGATCATGCGCATAAGCTGACGCATGCGGGCGCTGGTTGCTGCGGTAAAGACGCGCTTTCCGGGAAGCTTTGCATTGGGATCCGTTTTGAACATGGTGGCAGGACGGTAGATCCCGCCGTTCACCATCGCGGCATAGGCACTCGCCAAATGCAGCGGCGTCACCGCGATACTATGCCCGAAGCCGACCGTCATATTTGTCAAACGTCCCCACTTTTTGGGATAAATTGGCATCGCCTTTTCGGCGAGTTCAATGTCCGGCCGCCCGTTGAAGTGCATCGTCCGCAGCATGGCATCCATACGCGCTGCGCCGAGATTATCGGCTATCTGCGCTGTGACAATGTTCGAGCTATGAATCAATGCCTCAGGCGTATTGAGCCAGCGTCCCGAAGGGTGGGTATCCCGAATTTTGTAGCCGCCAATTTCTATTGGCTTGGTGGCGTCATAGCGGATCGACAGGTCACGCACGGTGCCGGCGTCCAGCGCAGCTGCCACGGTCAAAGGTTTAAAAGTTGATCCTAATTCATAGACGCGGTTAGTCACATTATTGGTTTGGCGCGAAATGGGGTAGCGTCCATCTACTATCGTTTCCCCAAGATCAGGAATATTGGCAAACGACGGGCGATTGGGGTTGAACGACGGGAGCGTCGCCATCGCAACAACTTCGCCCGTTTGCACATCGAGCACAATCCCCGCAGCACCCTTGGCACCGTTGGAGCGCATACCTGACAGGAGCTCACTCTCCAAAGCGGCTTGCACACGGACGTCGAGCGCCAGATTTAGCGGCTTCGAGCGCTTTCCGGGATTGCGGAGATGTTCGTTCATCACCCGCTCCATCCCCATGGCGCCATTGCCGTCACGGTTTACAAAGCCGAGAACATGCGCCGCCATATCATGCTGCGGATATAGTCGCGTCGCTTCACGCGGGAATTCAATGGCTATTTCGCCAAGGTCATGCACCTGACGCACCTGCTCCGGCAAAGCACGTTTGCGCAGATAGCCAGGCTTATCCGCGCTAAGCTTACCATAAAACTCTGCTGCACTTGTATCCGGGAAAATCGCCGCCAATTGATTGGCCAGCTCTTTCTTGTCGCCAAGCAGCTGGTCAGGCTTCACCCAGATCGCATAGCCATAAATACTGCGGGCCAAAGGCACGCCGTTCCGATCGACGATGTCGCCACGGTCTGGAACATAGTCGGTGTTCGTCGCACCATAGGCGCGCGTGCTTTCAAAAAGCGCAAGTGTCGCCAGTCGCCCGATCAACAAAAGAACGAAAAGTCCGAACGCCGCCAGCAAAACAAGCAGGCGCCAAAATCCGAGTGCCGCGAAAGGCGGAGTACCTATCCCGTTTTTGCGTGTTGTCGTTCGGGCTGCCAATATGGTCATCGACCTTTGCGCTCCCGATCGGCTTTTGCGGCGATATCGCGCATAAGGTCGTCCGAAAGCAGCTTTTCATCCATCCGCGCGAGCCGTTCCGTGCGGCTTTGCTCGACTTTGGGCGCCTGAACAGACGTCGCCGGATTTGAGGCCTGCGCAATCTTGAAGTCTGGTTCGGAAGGCACGGGCGCCGAATTATGTCCACCATTGCCAATAGCACCAGAAGGCTGATCGCTGGATGCGACCATAACGGGCTTTGTTACCGGTACATCTGAACTGAGACCGGCAAGCGCAGCCTCTCCATCGACAAATTGTGCCGCGGTCGGTGGCGCGTAGCCATAGAGCAGTTCATTCCACTCTTCGAGTTGTTGCAGACTGGCGCGCGTCCGTATTTCAGCCTGCAAGAAGCTGATTTCGCGCTTGGTATCCAAAATCTCGCGATCCACGGCGATCAGATCACTGTGAACCGCCGCGACGTTAAGCGACAGCGGATAAAGCAGAATAGCCACCATGAACACCAGCGCGAGCCAGCCTAAATTCTTTAAACGCTTCATAGCGAGACTCATGCTGCCAATCCTCCTTCGGCCCATGCGGGCGCTGCTGTGCGGGTTGCTGTTCTTAACGTGGCTGAACGTGCCCGCGGGTTTCTGGTGAGTTCCGCCTCGGATGGACGGATGGCCTTGTCGGCCTTTTCAAAAGTGGATGCAGGGCCAGCATTTGCGACCACCGGGATATGCCTGGACCCTGCACCCTCCGCGCCACTACGGCGGCGCAGAAACTGTTTTACTATGCGGTCTTCTAGGCTGTGAAAGGTCACAACAGCCAAACGACCGCCAGGCTTGAGCATGCGTTCCGCCGCCTCCAGCCCGTCGGTAAGTTCATCAAGTTCGCGGTTGATATGGATACGGATCGCCTGGAACGCCCGGGTCGCCGGATCTTTGGGCGCGCCCGGCTTATGGCCAACGGCTTTGCGCACAATTGCTGCAAGCTGCGCCGTCGTCGTCAAAGGGCGTGCAGCGACGATGGCGCGCGCAATTCTGCGCGAGCGATGCTCCTCACCATAGCGGTATATGACGTCGGCAATTTCGGCTTCGTCCGCCTCATTGACAAAATCGGCTGCCGACATGCCGTCTTGCGCCATACGCATATCCAGCGGACCGTCCTTTTGGAAGGAAAAGCCGCGCTCGGCGCGATCGAGCTGCATGGATGACACGCCGATGTCGAGTACAACGCCATCAACTTCGGTTACGCCATCTGCCAACAACACAGTGTCGAGATCAGAAAAGCAGGCCGAGTAAAGGCGCAAAGCACCTTCACTGCGGCCTGCAAGGTCCGCACCTTCTGATAGGGCATCGGGATCGCGGTCGAACGCGTAAACGCGTGCACCGCCAGCCAGTATCGCTTGGCTGTATCCTCCTGCCCCAAAGGTGCCATCCACAATCTCTGAACCAGGGGTGATGGCCAGAGCGTGAATTACTTCATCCAACAAAACGGGAATATGGGGAGCCTGCGCGGTCATTTGTCGCGCTTTCCGGCTTGAGCGAGCCAATAGTGCAGCTCATCCTTTACGGCATCGAATCCTGCGGGCGCATCGGACAGGAATACATCCGGGTTCCACAGCATGAAGTGGGTGGTGGCGCCGAAGAAGAATGCGCGATCTTCAATCTTTCCGAAATGCCGCAGCATGGGCGACAGAACAAACCGTCCGCTGGCTTCGAAATTTGTTTCAAAAATGGAGGAGGCCGTGACGCCTGCAAGCTCACGGTCGAATTCAACGCCCCGGTTTACCGCGCTCTGCCATTGGGCCTCAACATCGGCACGGAGTTTCAGACGCTCCGCTCCGCCAAAACCAATCAGGCAGGGTAATTTTGAATGGCGTGAAATGCATACGGTATTGGCACCGCTTGAGGCCTGAACGCTGTCGCGGAGTTCAGCGGGAATCGTCGCGCGGCCCTTGGCGTCTACTGAAGACACCCCCGAACCTGCATAGACGACCAATGCTGACACTGTTCTAACCCACCCTCCGAAGCAGGGCGCAGATTGCCGACCATGGCGACAGGACATCGCCATGCGGACGCCGGAACGACCGAAAGAATCAGGAATCCACCCCTTGGATGACTGGGCATACCAAGGGATTTTATGGATGAAAAGAGGGAATTTGTGGGAATTTTGCCGCTATTGGCAGTAAACACTTGATTTTAAAGCATATCTTTTGAACAGCCTGTTTAAAGAACTTTCGCAATTCCTCCTAAATTCGACCTTGTTTGGCGGCAATTCCGCCCATTTTCCATGGATTCCCCGTAGTGTCTGAAAAACACCCATCATTGACCCACAAAATCCCCGGAAACGTCCTTGTTATTTCGGATCGCGAAAACGAGGTTTCCCACCCATTGCAGATTTGGGAATTCATCCGTGCCGGTCACCATCCGCACCCCCTGTCCTTCCCAATAGACAGTGTCGAGCAGGTCGGCATCAGCTACAAGTAATGCGCGGCCTTTGCCAATTTTGCAGTCCGCCAAAATCCGCTGCTCCAAAATTCGGCAACTCCCTTTGCCCTCGCCTGCCCTTTCAACCCATTCTCCAGCCGTTTGCGTCCGCAAGGTCAGGCCGTTTACGTCTAAAAATGTGATGGCTTCCTGACCGGTCATGGGCAACACAAGTTCCATTCCCCAATGAGAGAATAACGGAGACAACATTGTGGTGAACAGTGGCCGACGTTTGTCACCAATGGGATATAAACTTCCCCATTGCAGCGCCGGATCGGCAAAGACCAAAAGACGGCCGCCGGCCCGCACCCAGCCGTCCAATTTCACAAGCTCGGCCGGTGAAAGCGCCCGCGGCTGTGCGAGAATGAGCATGTCCATGGGCTGGCCATCCAGGACATCGAAATTGTCGACCGGTCGGACATCATATTGCTGTTGGAGGCGCGCATATGCGGGATGCGGTTGTGCGTCCTGGGAAAGATCCGCCTCTATGCCGCCTTCGCTCCATTGCAAGGGTAAGGTAGTCATTAAACCTATTGTCGGTTTAACGCCGACATCGTCGCTTTGGAAATAGCGCATGGCGGACAGAAAGAACACGACACCAAGGACCAGAAGCAAACCAACCAGCAAGCGCTTTTGCGCGCCGGAGCGAAACAATGAATTGAGCGCGCGCATCGGCATCCTTATTGGGTGCGGCCCGGTACCTGCCGTATGGATTGCGCGGGTTCCTCCAACGCCTTGTCTGCCGCATCATCCTTTGCAATGGGCGTCACGCCAAGTTCAGCCAATGGCTCATCGGGCGGTGCGATACCTGAATCTACGATGGCGCCGCTTTCCGGTGTCGAGGCAGTGTCCGGTCCAGACTTCACGCGATCGAGCACCATCGTTGCAAGGCTGACGAACAAGAGCACGACGACGAGACCAATAACGCCGACCTGTATTCGCTGCATAGCCGATTGGCGTGGTTCTACCATGTGACTTCTTTCTCGCGACAATATTCAGACACGAACCTTATATGGAGACGATAGCGTCAATTTTCCAGTTGCCAAGGCATTGGGGGCAGGTTTTTGGACTGCATCCATTGCGGGTTGTAGATCGTCGAAAGATAGCGAAATCCGGTATCACAAAGGATCGTCGCAATTCGCGCGCCTTTACCAAGCTGCTTTCCAAGCGCGATAGCGCCCGCAACATTGATACCGGACGACAGCCCTAAGCAAAGACCTTCTTCGGCCAATAAACGCCGGACCCAGACCAAACCTTCTTCATCGGAAATACGGAATTGGGTATCAATCGGCGCGCCATCCAGATTGGCCGTGATGCGTCCTTGGCCAATTCCTTCTGCGACCGAGCTACCTTCGGAATGCAGTTCGCCACATGCGAAGTAACTGTAAAGTGCAGCTCCATGCGGATCCGTCAAAGCAATCGTCACATTTTCATTCTTGGCCTTCAGCCCCAATCCAACGCCCGCGATTGTGCCACCCGTACCCGCAGCGCAGGTAAAGCCATCAACGCGGCCCTCCATTTGAGTCCAGATTTCTTCGGCAGTCGTCTCGATATGCGCTTTCCGGTTGGCGATGTTATCGAACTGGTTTGCCCATACCGCATTTGGGGTTTCTTCTGCCAACCGGCGTGATGTGTGCACGAAGTGTCCCGGATTTGAATAAGGCGCAGCGGGAACAAGCACCAATTGCGCGCCAAGTGCACGTAGCGTGTCCTTTTTCTCCTGCGACTGGGTCTCGGGCATAACAATAATCGTTTTATAGCCCAGCGCATTCGCCACCAAGGCAAGGCCAATGCCGGTATTTCCAGCGGTACCCTCTACAATTGTGCCGCCCGGCTTCAGCGATCCCTGACGTTCGGCATCCCGGACAATGAACAAGGCGGCGCGATCTTTGACCGACGCTCCGGGGTTGGCAAACTCACATTTGCCGAAAATATCGCATCCCGCTTCTTCACTAGGGCCGCGCAAGCGAACCAGCGGGGTATTTCCGATAAGATCAAGGGTGTCTGGCAAGGTCGTCATGCTGTCGGGTGCTAAAGACGTTCCGTCACATCTGCAAGGCGCAGTGTTCAGGGTCGAGAAATCGCTGGCATCGTACAACAAACATAATTTGCAAATCGTCGGCGGTAAACGTCACTTCGTCGAAAGCAGGTTTTAGGTATTGTTATATTATAACATATTGTTTATCTCTATGCATCTCCCTTCAAAAAATGGTAATTATTCAATGCTTCTAACACGTACGACGCTCTATTCCGCGAGCCTTTGCGCTCTGTCGCTTGCCCTAACGGCGCCTGCACATGCACAGCAAGGCTCTGCAACGACCAGCGATGACGATTTTCATACGGAAAAAGAAATTGTTGTAACGGCGCCTTATGTCGAGCGTTTGGATATCCTCTCCGGCACGTCCGCGCTGTCGGGCGAAGACCTTGCATCGGAGACCCAGGGACAGATTGGCGACATGCTCACCAATATTCCCGGCGTGTCCGCAACAAGCTTTTCTCCCGGGGCGTCACGGCCCGTTCTACGCGGATTTCAAGGAAACCGCGTTGCGGTATTAACCGATGGTATCGGAAATATCGATGCGTCGAATACATCAGCCGACCATGCGGTTACCATTGATGCACTGACAACAGAACGCATCGAAGTGCTGCGCGGCCCTGCGGTTTTGCTTTTTGGCGGACAAGCAGTCGGCGGCGCGGTCAATGTCATTGATAAGCGCATTCCGCGTGCGGTGCCATCTGAACCAATTCATATCGACGCGCTTTTGGGTTACTCGACTGTATCCAAGGAATATTCTGGCGGTGCATCCGTTGACGTACCCTTGTCCGACCGCTTTGTAGCGCATGTCGACGGCAGTTATCGCAAATCGAAAGATCTTCGCATCGGCGGATATCTTCTCTCCCCCGAATTACGCGCCGAAGCATTGGATGTTGCTGCAGATGAAACCGCGCTGGGTAATGTAACCGAAGCGGCAAATGCCCGTGATTGGGCCGATTTTCGCGGACGTCTTCCCAACAGCGGCGTGGAAACCTGGACATTCGGCGCAGGGGGAGCCTTCATTGATGACGGAGGTAGTCTCGGCGTGTCCTTTAATATTTACGACACGGTATATGGCATCCCCGAGCGTCCCGAATTCACCGAACCGGTAGGCGGCGAAGTCAGCATTGATCTGCGCCAATATCGGTTTGACCTGCGCGGTGAAGTGGAATTGGGAGAGGGCTTTTTCGACAAAGCGCGTCTTCGTGCAGGTTATGCCAATTATACCCATAAAGAACTTGAAGGCCCCGATGTTGGAACAACATTCTTTAGCAAAGCGATCGAGGCCCGGTTTGAATTGACGCAAAATGAGAATGGTGGATGGCGCGGCGCAAGCGGCCTGCAGTTCCAGACCCGCGATTTTGAAGCTATCGGCGACGAAGCATTTTTGCCCCCGACGCGTACGAACCAGCTTGGGTTGTTCACATTACAGGAATTTTCGGTAGGCAATCTGGATACGGAAGTTGCAATTCGTTTCGACCACGCCAATCTGGAAGCCCAGCCTCTCGGCATAACAAGGAAATTCAATAATATATCCGCCGCTTTTGGCATCGGATATAATATCGGTGACCTGAAAATCGGGGCGAACGTCTCACGCACTGCCCGCGCGCCTTCTATAGAAGAACTCTTTTCCGACGGTCCCCACGTCGCCACGCAATCCTATGAAGTCGGTGATCCGACCTTGCGGAGCGAGCGCAGCTGGAACGGGGAGCTTTATGCCCGCTACGACAGCACCCGCTTCGATTTCACCACGACGCTATACACAAACCGTTTTAGCAATTTTATCTATGAAAACGACACCGGCAATATCGTCGATGACCTGCCCGAATTTGTGTTTCTGCAAAGGAAGGCAAATGTGTGGGGTGTAGAGGCAGAAGCAAGTGCGCAGCTCGGTCATGCCGCGGGCTTTGATGTCGTTGTTGATGGCGTTGCCGACTATACCCGCGCGACGATCAAGGGCGATGGCCCTGCCCCCCGCATTCCGCCGCTGCGTCTCCAAGGCGGGCTCGAGTTGCAGAGTGGCGCGCTGGATCTGCGTGGTGAGGTCGAATGGACCGATAGCCAGACGCGAACGGCGAGCTTCGAAAATCCGACCGACGGATTTACGATGGTCAACGCCTCCGTCACATGGCGGCCTTTCGGGCGGGACAAGAACATCAGCTTGATCGCAGCAGCAAACAACATCTTTGATGTGGAAGCCCGACGTGCGGCATCCTTCACCAAGGATTTCGTCGCGCTTGCTGGAAGGGACTTCAAACTGACAGCGCGGTTCAGTTTCTGACAAATCGACGTCGGTTGTAAGCTCTGGTTCAGTTTGACAGGTGCACAAAATGGCATCTGTCAAACTGGAGACCATTTATGCGTAAATTAGCGACGGCAATTTTGATTTCAGCCTCAATTCTACTTTCGGCCTGCAACACGGTAAAAGGCTTGGGCGAAGATATCGAGTCCGTTGGCGAAGCCGGCGACCGCGCCATCTAAGCGGGGGCTGGGTCTGGCCGGAACATTAAACGCCCCTCCGTGTTGATAAGGCAGGTCCTGGTGACTTGTTCACATCAACATAGGAGGCTTATATGCGTAAATTGGCTACTGTAATTTTGCTCTCGGCTTCCCTACTTGCCGCTGCTTGCAACACCGTAAAGGGTGCGGGCGAGGATATCGAATCCGTCGGCAAAAAGGGCGAAGAGATTATCAACTAAAAAGTCGGATTTTATTCGGCAACGGTCTCGGATACTTCCGGGGCCGTTTTTGTTTGGCCACGGTGGGTGAGCCATATGGCGATGATCGCCAGTTCGTACAATATGCACAATGGTATCGCGAGCAGAAGCTGGGACACCACATCGGGCGGCGTCAGTACAGCGGCAATGGCAAACGCGCCCACAATTGCATAGCGCCGTCCGCCTTTAAGCTGGGCCAGCGTGATAATTCCCGCCTTTTCCAGCAGCATAAGAAGCACCGGCAACAGGAACGAAATACCGAAACCGAAGATAAACTTCATCACGAAATTCAGATAGTTATCGACGCCAGGCAAAGCCTGCTGCTCTACACCGCCGACATTACCGCCAAAGCCGAGCAGATAATTCAATGCCACGGGGATCGCCAAATAATAGGCCATCGCTGCGCCGATGGTGAATAGAACTGGCGTCGCCAGCAGGAAGGGCAGAAAAGCCCGTTTTTCCTTGGCGTATAATCCAGGCGCAACAAACCGCCAAAGCTGCGTTGCGAACACCGGAAACGAGAAGAAAGCCGCGGCAAAAAAGGCGACCTTTATCTCGACAAAAAAGGCCTCGAATATCGCTGTGTAGATGAGCTTGTCTTGCCCGGACGCCAGCAAGGGCTGCACCAGAAACCCCAAAATCGGCCGGGCAAAATAAATGGATATGCCGAATGCGATGGCAAGCGCGAGAAAGCTCCACAAAAGTCGGCTGCGCAACTCGATCAAATGATCGAGCAAGGGCATTTTGCTGTCGTCAATCTCGCTCATGGCTTAGTCGGCGCCTCGGCTGCCGGAGCAGCGCCCATCGGGAGTTCGGGTTGCGCGGGCGGATTATCGTCACCAATGACCTCTGCACGCGGGTCCGCCGGATGTTCGCGCATGATGCGCTCATTCTCGGCCTTCCACTTCTTTTCCAGTTCCTCAAGTTCGGACTGGCGCACCATTTCATCAAAACCGGACCGGAATTGCGCCGCTACGCCCCGCGCCTTACCAACCCATTTGCCAACTACGCGCAAAACCTTGGGCAGGTCCTTGGGTCCAATGACCAGGAGCGCGACGAGGACAACAAGCAGAAATTCGGACGAGGCGACGTCAAACATTCAACACCCCCGGCAACGAGGGCATAGGGAACGTCGCGTACATCTGTCTTAGCCTTGAGTCTTGTCGGTCTGCTTTTCCGCATCGATGACGGTCGTCGCACCAATTTGCGGCGGAGCTTTCGGCGCTTCGTCGTCCTCGCTCATGCCTTTTTTAAAGCTCTTAATACCCTTGGCCACATCGCCCATCATGTCGGAAAAGCGACCTTTGCCGAACAAAAGCAGCACCAAAATGCCGACAATCAGCCAATGCCAGATGCTCAATCCACCCATTTCATACTCCTAACGGGGCTGTCCCCGGCAAAGGCAACATATGTTGCCGTTCATTACCTGTATAGCATCTAGTCATTGTCTTCACCAATTTCCAGTTCGCCGTCGCTTTCTTCGCCGAATTGCATATCGCCCAGCGCCATATCGATCGGGTCAAGCAATCCCGCCGCCTTCAAATCGTCAATACCGGGCAAATCTTTTCGGGATGTTAATCCGAAATGCGTCAGAAAACCGGGCGTGGTGGCGTATATTAGCGGCCTGCCCGGCACTTCGCGGCGGCCTGCGGGCCGAACCCAGCCCGCTTCCATCAGGACGTCCAACGTACCCTTGGAAATCTGGACACCCCGTATCGCTTCGATTTCGGCGCGGCTTACCGGCTCGTGATAGGCAATGATCGCCAGGGTTTCGACGGCAGCGCGGCTCAGCTTTCGGGTTTCCTCACGCTCACGACGCAGCAAATGGGCAAGATCGGCAGCGGTCTGGAAATGCCAACTGCTTCCGCGCCGGACCAGCTCAATCCCCCGGCCTTCATAATGTTCGGCCAGCCGCGACAAGGCTGAGGACACGTCGACTTCGTCGCCCACATAGGCGCGAATTTGGTCCGTCGTCATGGGCTGCTCGGCCGCAAATAATGTAGCTTCGACCGCCCGAAGCTCGGGATCATGTTCGATCATCATGCTTTCATCCTGACCATCAGGGGGGCGAATGTGCTTTCCTGCTGCAAATCGATCCTGCCGCGCTTCGCCAATTCCAATGCGGCGACAAAGCTGGACGCCAAGGCCGATTTTCGCATTGCCGGCTCTGTAAAATCAGGCAAGAATGATTCAATAGTCGTCCAGTCAACAGCACGGCCGATCATGGCAGAAACCCGTTCCAGAGCCTCCTCCAAAGTCATGACCGCGCGCTTTTTGACGACATGCAAAACGGGCTGTGTGCGGGCTTTTATCTGGCCATAGGCCGTGATCAGTTCGAAATAATCACAATCCCATGCGCGGGCCTTTACAACGCGTAGTCCTTCCGGCGCGCCGCGCAGAAACACGTCACGCCCGATGCGATCCCGCGCCATCAGCCGGGCACCGCTTTCCCGCATGGCATTCAGCCGCTCCAACCGAAGCTGCAGACGGAGCGCCAATTCCTCTGGCGATGGGTCAATGGTAGGATCCTTCGGCAGCAGAAGAGCTGATTTAAGATAGGCCAGCCATGCCGCCATAACGAGATAATCGGCGGCCAGTTCCAGTTTCAGCGTGCGTGCCTGCTCAATGAACAGCAAATATTGTTCGACCAGTGCGAGAATGGAGATCGCCCGCAAATCGACCTTCTGGTTTCGGGCCAACGTCAACAAAAGGTCAAGCGGACCTTCCCAGCCGTCTATGTCGATCGTCAACACATCCGCCGAAAAATCATCCTCTTCGCGAAGGACCACATCCTCATCAAAAAGATTATCGTCGCTCATGCTGCGCCTGTTGCACCATGCGTTAGCTTGGCTTCGGTATCGGCCAATGCGAGCAACTGGCTCCGTTTGTGGAGGAGATGTGCAAGTCGGTCGGCATCAAAATCCAGAGAAGCTCCGGTCATCGCCTTGTCGAGCCGTGCACGCGCCGCCCCGGTAATCTCGGGCAATTTTTCGGCAATCGCGACCATTTCGTCAAATCGTCCCCAGCAGTTGAGCGCAAGGTCCAACCCTGCCGCAACGCATTGTGCCGCCCGGGTGGGGACATCACCTGTGAGTGCGTTCATGTCGAGATCATCGCTCATCATCAAACCGTCAAATCCGATCTTTCCGCGAATGATGTGCTCAATAACAAAAGGCGACATGGTCGCTGTATGCTCGGAATCCCAGACATCGTAGACGACATGCCCCGTCATGCCCATCGGCGCCTTGTTCAAAACGCGGAATGGCTCGAGGTCCTGCTCAAGTTCTTCTTCGCTGGCATGGACATGCGGGAGGTCGTGATGGGTATCGACCACCGACCTGCCCTGCCCCGGCATATGTTTCACAACACCGACAACGCCGCCCGCTGCAAGGCCGTCCAGTATCGCCTTTCCTAAAGCCGTAACGCGCATCGGGTCGCTACCCAGCGCCCGATCGCCAATGGCGGAATGCGTATCGGGCACACGGACATCCAGCACCGGCAGGCAATCAACGTTGATGCCCACTTCTGCCAGTGTCAGCGCAATTGCCTCAGCATTGCTTTTGGCGGCTTCAATCGCGGTGATCGGCGCGACGTCGTAAAGGGCATCGAACGCACCACCAGCCGGAAAGTCCGGCCACACGGGCGGGCGCATACGGGCGACCCGTCCACCTTCCTGGTCAATCAGAACCGGAACCTTATCGTGACCATGCAAAACGCGAAGACTGTCGGTCAATGCGCGAACTTGCTGGCGATCCTCGATATTGCGTTTGAACAGGATATACCCCGCCGGTTCAACATCGCGGAACAGGCGCTTTTCATCGTCGGTGAGAGTCAGGCCGGAAAGGCCAAAAATCACGGGCTTCATGCAAAGGAACGCTAAGGCCCATATGTCCGGGGCGCAAGCTGCGAACGATTTCGATCATCCGCAAAACTGTGCATAACCGGATGCCGTTCGCAAAATAAAAGCCGCAGCGGAGTTCTCCGCTGCGGCCTCTCCCCCTCCAGAGAAGATTATCGGGTTAGCGAACGATCAGGCAGTTCTCGCCAGCGGCCTTCAATTTGGCACAAAGCTGCTGCGCGGCAGCGGCATTGGCTGTTACGGCCTGCAAACGGAATACTTTGCGGCCACCTTCAACACTGGCTTCGGCGATGCGGCGGTTTGTGCCCGACAGGAAGCCGAAACGTTTGCCAAATGCCGCCCATGCGGCCTCTGCCTTGGCAGAATCGCCGAATGCACCGAGTTGCACCATCACAGCACCGGCGGGCGCTGCGGCATTAGGTGCAGGCTTTGCTGCAACAGGAGCAGGCGGAGCAGCCTTGGCATCGGCGGGCTTAGCAGCCGGAGCGATTGTTGCGCCTGTTTTCGTGCCTTCGCTTGCTGCAAAAGCCGAGTCCCCTTCGCCTTCGAATGTCTTGCCACCAGCAACGTCGGGCTTGACCTTATAGTCGCCTTCTTGCGCGGCAATAAGCTCACCATTTCCTGTATTGCCGCCACTCTGCTTTTGCTGGGCCCAATAAATGCCGCCTACAATTGCGGCCAACAATATCAAACCACCCAGCACCATGCCGGCAACTTTCAGGGGCGAAGCACCTTCTTCATAGTCATAGCCGTCCGCAGTTTCCAACCACGGCAAGCGATCCGGATCTTCCAATCCTAGCGCTTCATCATTACGATTGTCGTTGGTCTCATCGCTCATGCCAAATCCCCAAAATCCACTATCGCTACATGCTATTTGCGGCCTCGACCCCCATCAGACGAAGCCCATTGCGTATAACTTGCCCGATATTGGCCGCCATGAAAAGCCTTGCGCCCGTTAATGCCGGATTATGTGCCAATATGAAGCGTTTATCCGGCTGGTCATTGCCCAAATTCCAGTAAGCATGAAAAGCCGCCGCAAGATCGCTGAGGTAGAATGCGATGCGATGTGGCTCGCTAGCCTTACCCGCGGCTTCCACAATCCGGGGGAAGTTGGCCGCTTCACGGATCAGGGCAATTTCCGCATCTCCCAACAGACTAAGCTGCGTTGCGTCCAGTCCTAGACCTTCTGCCTCTGCTTTGCGCAAAGTCGATTGGATCCGGGCATGGGCATATTGCACATAGAATACGGGATTGTCTTTTGATGCCTCGACCACCTTGGCAAAGTCAAAATCCATTTGCGCATCGGATTTGCGGGTCAGCATGGTGAACCGGACCACATCCTTGCCGACTTCTTCGACCATTTCCGACAATGTAATAAAGCTGCCCGAACGTTTGGACATCTTGATAGGTTCGCCGCCGCGCAGCAACCGCACCATTTGCACCAACTTTATGTCAAACTGGACTTTTCCGCCGGTCAGCGCATTGACTGCAGCCTTGATGCGCTTGACCGTTCCGGCATGGTCGGCACCCCAGATGTCGACCATCGCATCGACATTCTGGCTCTTTTGATAATGGTAGGCGAGGTCGGCACCGAAATAGGTCCAACTGCCATTGGATTTCTTGATAGGCCGATCCTGATCATCGCCGAACTGTGTCGACCGGAAAAGCGGAAGCGTTACGGGTTCCCAATCCTCGATCTCCTTGCCCTTGGGTTTTTCCAGCTCGCCGTCATAAATCAACCCGCGCGCACGCAACTCGGCCTCGGCTGCTTCGGCTTTGCCAGCCTCATGCAGTTCGGCTTCGGACGAGAAGAGATCATGATGGATGCCAAGCAACGCCAGGTCGGTCTTGATCATCTCCATCATGTCGGCAACGGCAGCTTTACGGAACAGAACAAGCCATTCGCTTTCCGGGGCGTTCACATAGAGGTCGCCATATAACTCGGCGAGCCTCTTACCTACGGGGATTAGATAGTCCCCGGGATACAAACCCTCTGGAATTTCGATGCTTTCACCCAGCGCTTCGCGATAACGCAAATGCGCGGAACGGGCGAGCGTATCGACCTGTCCACCGGCGTCATTGATATAATATTCGCGGATAACCTTATAACCCGAAAATTCGAGCAGTGACGCCAAGGCGTCACCGACCACTGCACCGCGGCAATGGCCCATATGCATCGGACCGGTCGGATTGGCCGAGACATATTCAATGTTGACGACCTTACCAGCGCCCGCAGTCGAACGACCATAGTCGTCCGCTGACTGGCCGATGGCACGCAGTTCGTCCAACCATGCCGAAGCGTTCAACCGCAAGTTCAGGAAACCCGGACCAGCAATTTCGACGGCGGTAACATTGTCGATCTTGCCGAGTTCGATAGATAACGCCTCTGCAAGCGCCCGTGGGTTGGTTCCTGCCGGTTTGGCCAGCACCATCGCGGCATTGGTCGACAGATCGCCATGCGACGCTTCGCGTGGCGGTTCTACGGTCACATTGCTGCGATCAATATCTGCGGGCAATGTTCCAGCCGCAACCAAAGCGTCGAGCGCATGGTCCACATGCGCGGCGAATGTTTCAAAAAGGGTCATAAGCTGTGCCTTTGACGGAGCGCCAATTAGCGCGTGACGTTGTAGCGCAGTTGCTCTTCGGTCAGTTGGAAACCAATCAGCATTTCAAAGCTGGACCGAACCACAGCGGCCCGAACCTCGGGATCAGCCATGGGATCGAGCGCGGCGTCAGGGTCGCCTGGCTTGCGCTTTTTCGTGATTTTCTGGACGATTTCGGCAGGCAAACGTGCGGAGTTTCCATCGACATAGCTTGCCGCTTGTGCGGTTGCACTTGCCTTGGGCTGCCCGTCGGCAAATTGCAGCGTAACCTGCCCAACCCGCTTGGCAACAACGGCGCTGCCGCCCTGCACCACAGTCGTAAAGTAGGGAAGAGTTACCGTTTTGGCGCCTCGGACGTCATTTCGTCGGGCCTGAACCTCGAAACTGGCCTGCGAGTAGATTTTCTCGCCGCCGCTGTTGCAGGTAGGACGGACGTTCGTAATCGACGCAACGACGTCAATTGCATTCGCATCCTGGCTTCCCGCTGTGTTGAAAAGTGTGATGTCACCCGTACCATCGGGGATAGCAACCGTGGGACAGCCTGTTCGCGTCACGCTGATTCCCACGCCAGAGGACAGATCCAACTCCCCATCCTTTGCGCATCCGGCAAGTGATGCCACGATTGTGCCCGCAAGAAGGACTTTGGCGACAAATTTCATACAGGGTTATCCTCAGGATTCTTATTTGGTTTCGCCTAAGCGCGTTTCTGAAAGGTCCTTATCCGTCCATAGCGGGACACGCAACAGGGGAAAGGTCTTGGCGGAAGCCGAGACTTTACCTAAAGGACATTGCCCATGACTGAACAAAACCCCGCCAAGCGCCCGTTGAAGCTCCTCCTTGCCGCTCCACGCGGTTTTTGTGCCGGTGTCGACCGCGCCATCAAAATTGTCGAGCTCGCGCTGGAACAGCATGGCGCACCGGTCTACGTCCGGCATGAAATTGTGCACAATCGATTTGTCGTCGACAGCCTTAAAGCCAAGGGCGCTGTATTTGTCGACGAACTCGATCAGGTACCTGATGGCGGACATGTTGTTTTTTCCGCGCATGGCGTGCCGAAATCGGTTCCCGCAAATGCAGAAGAGCGTGGCCTTGCCTATCTGGACGCGACATGCCCGCTGGTGTCCAAAGTCCACCGCCAAGCGGAGCGTCAGGTCGAGGCGGGGCGCCACATAATTTTTATTGGCCACGCGGGACATCCTGAAGTGATTGGCACTTTTGGTCAGGTTCCTGCCGGCTCCATGTCGCTCGTCGAAACCGTCCAAGATGTCGCAAACCTGGTTCCTGCCAACGAAGACAATCTCTCGTTTTTGACGCAGACGACATTGTCTGTCGATGACACGGCCGAAATCGTCGAGGCGCTGCAGCACCGTTTTCCGTCTATCGTGGGCCCTAAGGGCGAAGATATTTGCTACGCGACATCCAACCGGCAAAATGCGGTCAAGGCGATTGCGGGTGAATGCGATCTCGTCATCGTCATTGGCGCGCCGAACAGTTCCAACTCTGTGCGCCTTGTCGAAGTCGCCGAACGGGCTGGATCGAAAGCGCATCTTGTTCAGCGCGCTGACGATATCAGCATGAACTGGTTTGATAGCGTTCAGACTTTGGGTCTGACCGCAGGTGCATCGGCGCCCGAGTTACTGGTCCGCGAGATCATCGACTCTCTCGCCAACCATTTCGAACTCGACGAACAGCAGGTTACAACTGCCGAAGAAAGCATCATCTTCAAACTGCCGCGCGAAGTGGCCGGCGCGGTGGCCTGAATTGGCCGTTTACACACAATTAGGGCCCGAACAGGTTTCGACGTTTCTCGCGCAATATGACGCCGGCGAGCTCATCGCGCTCAAGGGAATTGCCGAGGGTGTCGAGAACAGCAATTATTTCGTCGAAACAACGAAAAGCCGCTTCATTCTGACGCTATATGAAAGCCGCGTAGATCTGGCCGACCTCCCCTTCTTCTATGCTTTGCTGAAGCATCTTCACGTAGCGGGATGCAAGGTACCGCGCTTCATACCCGACCGAAATGGCGAATGGCTGCAGAACCTTGCCGGACGCCCGGCGTGCCTGATAGAATTTCTGCAGGGTGTATCGGTGACCCAGCCAACCCCCGCGCAAGCAAAAGCTACCGGCGTGGCACTTGGACAAATGCATAGCGCGCTTGCCGATTTCGACCAAAAGCGCCCCAATAGCCTCGGACTATTATCGTGGCGTCCTTTGGCCGAACAATGCACAGCGCGCGGCCTGGAAGACATAAATGAGGGCTTGGCCAAGAGAGTTGAGGCCGAATGCGATTTTCTGGAGGAACGCTGGCCCAAAAATCTGCCGCAACGCGCAATCCACGCCGATCTTTTCCCCGATAATGTCCTCATGCTGGGGGACCGGGTCACCGGCTTGATCGATTTCTATTTCGCCTGCACCGATGCCTTGGGATATGATCTCGCCGTAACCCACAGCGCGTGGTGTTTCACCAATGACGGAACCCGTTTTCAGACTGATCTCAGTGCCAATCTCCTTCGCGGATATGATTCGGTGCACGGTATTGATGCCCCAACGCGGGACGCTCTGCCGCTGTTCTTTCGTGGTGCCTGCCTGCGCTTTTTACTAACCCGCTGTTACGATTGGATAAACACTCCTGCGAATGCGCTGGTTACAAGGAAGGACCCGCTCGCATTTTTGCGGAGACTGGATTTTTACAGTGATGATGCCAATATTTCTGAACTGATGGGGCAGTTGGGAAACGGCATTGAAGCAGGTTGAGATATTCACCGACGGCGCGTGCAAAGGGAATCCCGGGCCAGGCGGCTGGGGTGCCGTTATCCGTTATGGCAGGCACGAGAAGGAAATATCGGGTGGCGATCCCGACACAACCAACAACCGGATGGAAATGTGGGCAGCCATTCAGGCGCTCAAAATCCTGATCGAACCTTGCAACGTCAAGCTGCACACCGACAGCAAATATGTCCTCGACGGGATCACAAAGTGGGTTCACGGATGGCAGCGCAATGGCTGGAAAAATGCGTCCAAGCAACCAGTTCGAAATGCCGATTTATGGCATGACCTGATCGAAGCCGTCGCGCGACATAAAGTCGAATGGATTTGGGTCAAAGGCCATGATGGCCATCCTGAAAATGAACGCGCAGACCGGCTGGCAAGCGATGCTGCCGACGCAGCCCGCGCGTCCTGAACCTTATTCGGCTTCGCGTATTTCGGCGCCGGGCCCGTTCTTCAATATGGATTCGATCGCCTTTTTGGCGCTCGCTTTGCTGGAATAGCCTTCAGTCCAGAAAATAGCTTCACTATTATATTTGAAATAGGCGACATGCTCGCCTTTCTTGTTCTTTTTGATCTCAAAATAATGTGCCATGAAATCCTCCTCTTACCGGGCCGGTGAGGCCATGTGGGTCATTTGCCCGGGGTGAATTTAGCACATCGGTTGAAAACCGTCGAATCCGGGCAAAGCCAACCTTAGCCAGCAACAATCCGTTGCCAAGTAAATCAGTGTAAACGGTCGGGAAGATAGACGGTGTCGTCAACATTTGGTGGCGGCGCAACGGCTTCGGAAAGCATTGATGCCGCGAGCATTGCAGCAGCGGGAGCCGTCTGGATCCCAAAACCGCCTTGCCCTGCCAGCCAGAAGAAGGATGGAGTACCGGGGTCGTGGCCGATTACGGGCTTGCGATCAGGCGCAAAGCTTCGCAGTCCTGCCCATTTATGTTCGACGCGTCGAATGTCCCAGTCGACCACTTCCTGCAAACGCGCGATAGCAAGGGCGACATCCAGTTCCTCCGGCGCCGTATCACATGGGGGCGTCGGCGTTTCGTCATGGGGACTAAGCCACAACCTCCCGCCACTGTCCGGCTTGAAATAGAAGCTACCGTCCAAGCCGATGACGAGCGGCAGATTGGCAGGAGCAGCCGGGGACACGGACAATTGGGCAATTGTTCTGCGATAGGGTTGGATGCCGAGCGGCCTGACTTGTGCCAATTGCGCCACCTCGTCAGCCCATGCACCTGCCGCATTGACAATCATGTCTGCGGTAAAGGACGCGCCAATCGTGTCTAGATGCCAACGCCCCGCATTCCACTGCGCAGATTGCACCCTCGTATTGCATTGCAGGATGACATTCTGCCGTTTTGCCTGTCTCAGATATGCGCCATGCAAGGCGCCGACATCAATATCGCAGCAATCTGGCTCCCACAGGCCTGACGTCCAGGCTGGCAGCAAGCCTGGCACATGCGCTTCGATCCCCTGACGATCAAGCCGCTCGAACCGGACGCCGCTATCGGCAAAATCCGCCAACATTGCATCGGCCAGCAAATGATGCTCATCCGTTCCCAAATGCAGTGCCCCGCGCGGATGCATCAGCGGACCTCCATGGAAGTCGCTTGGCGGATTTGCGAGAAAAGGACCGGAAGCCGTGGTCAACGGCTGAACGGCCGGACCACCATAGCTTTCATCCCAAAATGCTGCGGAACGGCCCGTCGAATGATAGCCGGGATGCGCCTCTGCTTCGATAAGCAAAACGGACTTGTGCGCCGAAATCTCGGCAGCAAGGCTGGCGCCCGCAATTCCGGCGCCGATAATGGCAATATCGAAATCGCTCATTTGACCGGCGCGTGTATGTCCAAAAAGGTGTCGATACGCGACAGGCATTGATTCCGGACAGCATCTACTTCGCGCAAAAGCTCATGTGCGGCTTCTTTTCCGAAGATGAGTGTCTCGGCATGCGGCAGACGCTTGCTGTCCTTGATGATCCGGGGCGTGCTAACCAGTTGGTCGGCCGTTGTTGCGAGAAGCAAAATGGGCGTTTGCACGTCCTCAAGCACACCGGGACGATCAAGCAACCGGATCGAGTCTATGGCGCGTTCGATCCAATGCCAACTCGGCGGTCCTAACTTTACCTCAGGGCGTAAGGCCCACCACGCCAGTTCGTCTTCGTAGCGGTCTTTGTCACCCGTCAGTATCTTGCCGCGATCATGCATGGGCGATAATGGCTTCTCGCTCACCTTCCAGGCGGGCAGCTCGTCTCTGCCAATAGTGCACATCATCTTCGCAAAAGCGTGGTTCAACCAAAGGGGCAGTCCTGCCGTCTGGATGCCGAGCATCGGCGCGCTCATTGCCACCGCTTCAGGATCGATAGCCTTTTCAACCAGCGCACGCATGGCCAGTTGCCCACCCATGCTATGCGCCAACACGACATGAGGTCCGGGCGTTTCGGCTTTCCAACTTGTCCAAAAATAGCGCAGGTCGGCAATCCAGGTTGAAAAATCATCGATATGACCGACTTCAGGATCGGCAAGCAGCCGCCCAGACGCACCCTGCCCGCGCCAATCAACCGACGTTACCCGCCAACCACGGGCGGCATAATAAGCGAGCGTCTCAAGATATTTCTCATAATGATCACCGCGTCCGGGTAGAAAAAGCATTGATCCACGCGGTTCAGTCGCGCCTGCCCAATCAATGCGGCGAATGGGCCAGCCGTCTTGGGCAGTCCAAAGGCTTTCTGTAGCATCCGACGGGATGGCGCGTCGGTCTATCTCAAAATTCTGGGCGTGCATGGTTACCTTTTAGCAAGCTTTGATGGTTAATGCTTGGCAAATGACCGGTGAAGCACTCACTTACGCACTCCTTGGGGGATTGGCAATTGCGCTGATCTACTCAATCTATACGGATGTAAGATATCGCCTTATTTTCAATAAGGTAACTTTGCTTATCGCATTGGCATCGCCTGCCTATTGGGCTGCGACAGGCAGTTTCAATATGCCGGAAATCGGCTTGCACCTTCTTACAGCAACGATTGTTTTCATCTTCTTCCTGATTGCCTTCCGTTTTGGGGCGATGGGAGGCGGAGATGTCAAGCTTTTCGCGGCTTTGGCGCTGTGGTGGCACTGGATCGATGTGGTCCGGATGGTTCTTTATGCTTCGATACTCGGGGCCTTGGTAACCATTGTTTTTGTGATGATTCACAAGGCAAAACAACAAGATGGCAAGGCACGCATCCCTTATGGGGTCGCAATAGCCCTCGCCGGCTTGTGGATAGCCGGTGAACGGATTTTTAACCATTTTACGTGAAATAGCATTCTTCAATCAGGGGACCTTTCAGGGGACAGTTCGTCATGGATAGGAAAAAAGTCATATTGCTGGTGGCCGCGCTTTTGATCGCAGCCATTACCGCCTTCATGGCGCGCAGCATGTTCACCGGAGCAGCTGCGCCACAAGCGGCAGCAGCCAAGCCGGTCGAGACCGGACCCAAGGTCATGGTCGCGACCAAGGCATTGCCGGTTGGTACAATCATCACTGCCGATAGCTTCCGTTATCAGCCATGGCCGAAAGAACTGGTCGAGGACGCCTACTTCATCGAAGGCCCCGGCGGCACCTCTGGCCCTGATGGTGCAACTGCATCACCGAGCGTCACGCCTGAAGAGCTGGTTGGCACCGTTGTACGTAACGCCATCACGGCAGGTCAGCCCATCACCAAGGGTTCCTTGGTGAAGCCTGGCGATCGCGGGTTCCTCGCGGCAGCACTTGGCCCTGGCATGCGCGCTGTGACGGTTCCTGTGTCGGCGTTGACTGGTGTCGCAGGCTTTGTGTTCCCTGGTGACCGCGTTGATCTTGTGTTGACCCAGAATATTGCAGGCCCTGGCGGCCCGCCGCTGAAGGTGTCCGAAACGATCCTGCGTAACATGCGCGTTCTGGCGACCGACCAGCGCTCTACAAATGCTGTAGATGCGGAAGGTAAAACCGTCGTCCGCAAGTATAAGCTTGTGACAATGGAAGCGACCCCGTCGATCGCAGAACGCATCACGGTTGCCCAGTCCATCGGAACGATCAGCCTTTCGCTTCGTTCGCTCGCAGACAATGCAGCGGAACTTGAGCAAGCCTTGGCTGCGGGCGAAGTCAACATTCCTGAAGGCGCAACTGCAGAGCAGGAAGCCGCCATCATGAAGAAGCTGGCTCAGCGTCCTGTAGCGGGCAAAAGCACCTACACAACCGGAGGCGACGTATCGCGGTTCCAGCGGAGCAGCATCCCTGCCCAGACGCCGCTCGCAATCGCTGCTGAAAATGTTCGCATTCAAAGACAAGTCCAGAAAGTCGTCAGCTCGCAAACCGTGCGCGTGTCACGCGCAGGTGCCGAAACCGTCGTTGACGTAAGCCGGAGACAGTAAGATGAACAAGATATCAAAACTCAAATCCGGCTTTGCAGCCGCTGCGTTAACCGCAGCCTTGGGAACGACCGCGCTTGTTGCCCTTCCAACAGTAGCGCATGCGCAATCGGCAAAGGATGCGAAACTCGTAACCCTTTCCATCGGTCGCGGTCAGCAGATCAACCTGGGAAGCACCATCACGGACGTGGTTGTCGCTAACCCCAGCGTAGCCGACGTCGAAGTAAAGTCCGGTCGCCAGATATACATTTTGGGCAAGGGTCCTGGCGAAACAAGTATTGTCGCAACCGATGCCGCCGGACGTACCGTTTATTCGGCCACCGTCCGGGTTGGTATGAACCTCGACTCCGTCGACCAGATGTTAGATGTGGCGATGCCCGATGCCGACATCAAAGTCACGACGATGAACGGTATCATCATGTTGACCGGAACGGTAAAGCAGCCCGAAGAAGCTTCCGACGCTGTCGATCTTGTAACAGCTTTTACTGGCGGACAGGCCAAGGTCATCAACCGCATCAAGACAGCAACCCCATTGCAAATTAACCTGCAGGTGCGTGTTGCCGAAGTCAGCCGTTCGCTGTCGAAAGAAATTTCGGGCAATTTGCAAGGCGGGAACGGCGGCACAGATAGCGCAGGCCAGCCTTATTTCTTCGGTGTCGGTCGCGGCCGTGATTTCACAACTGGCGGCACCGTGACATTCCCCGAAGGTTTGACAACGGTTGCCGGACTTGGAAAACTTTTCGGCGTTGATGTCGAAGCGGCGTTCGATATGTCGGAACGCGCTGGATTGGTATCCACACTTGCAAATCCGAACTTGACGACCGTTTCAGGTGAAACTGCAGAATTTCTCGCCGGCGGTACTTTCCCGGTTGTCACATCGTCAAACAATGGCGTTTCGGTCCAGTACCAATCCTATGGTGTCAATCTGACCTATACGCCGATCGTCCTCGCTGACGGCCGTATTTCCTTGCGCGTACGATCCGAAGTTTCGGATATTTCGTCGCAAGGAGCTGTGCGGGTTGGCGGACTTGAAGTTCCCGCGACGACAACCCGCATGGCAGAAACGACTGTCGAGTTGGGTTCGGGACAAAGTATGATGATTGCAGGCTTGCTGAGCAATCAGTTGAACAACTCGGTCGATAAAACACCAGGTTTCGGCGATATCCCGGTTTTGGGAGCCTTGTTCAAATCCAACGGCTGGCGTCGTAATGAAACCGAGTTGATGATCGTAATTACACCTTATTTGGTGAAGCCGGTTTCCGACAGCGAAATCACATTGCCCACTGATGGCATGCATTCGATTAACGATGCTGAACGCGTGATCATGGGCAAAGTATTGGATAAGAAAGGCGACAAGGGCCGCCCGATGCCAACGATCGCTCCGGCCCCTGCCAACGGTCCGGAAATGGGCTCGGTAAGCGATGCCGCACCGGCTCTTCCGAAAGACGATAAAAAAGCCACCGCTCAAGCGTCCAATTCGGGCCCGGGCTTCAGCTTCGATAATTGATCCCAGTTCAGGAGACTTAACATGCGTAACTCGAAATTCCTGACCGCTCTGGCCGCCAGCATGACACTGGCTGGCTGCGCCGCGGGTTCGATGGGAACAACAAACACATCGATGTATTCTGTTCATCAGCCCGTTGTTGAACGTACGACCTTCGCAATTGACCTTAATAGCGACGGCAATGGCATATCCGCTGTCGAACAACAGCGACTTGGCGAATGGTTCGACGCCCTGCGTCTCGGATATGGCGACCGGGTATCGGTGGATTTTGGTTCGTCTTACGCGGATCAAACCGCGACTAATTCCGTGTCCAAAGTCGCCGCAGATCGTGGTGTCTTGCTTGATGGGGTCGCCCCGGTGACCGCCGGCCAAGTTGCGCCAGGCATGGTTCGCGTTGTCGTCACACGCTCTAAGGCATCGGTCCCCTCGTGCCCCGACTGGAGCACTGATCATGACCGCAACTACAACGCCAGTAACCATAGCAATCATGGCTGCTCTATCAACAGCAACCTAGCCGCGATGATCGCCGATCCTGAAGATCTTGTGCGTGGCCAGGAAAGCAAGCGGCTCGATACAAATAGCGGCAAAAAAGCGGTCGATACCTACCGCGCGAAAACCGGAGGCAACTAATGAACGCTCCATGGAAATCCGGCGTTGCCGGTACACGTGATCCGATAAACGCCTATGTCTGCGACGATATGACGCTCGACGTCATTCGCGGCGTCTGCGAAGAAATGGGGTGGAGCCAGGACAAGGCCTATAAGGGCGGTCTGCGTAACGCCATCCAGTCGCTTTCGGTATCGGCAAGCCCGCAAATCCTTTTGGTCGACCTTTCCGAGTCGGGCGATCCGATTTCGGACATCAATAGCTTGGCCGAAGTTTGTGAACCGGGAACCATTGTTATCGCAGTGGGCCAGGTGAACGATGTTCGCCTATATCGCGACCTTCTCATGTCCGGGTTGCAGGATTATCTGCTGAAACCGCTTAGCCCAGATGCTTTGCGCGACGCATTTGCGAACGCCCAGACGATCCTGAACGCACCCAAGCATGAAGAACATTCCGCTGATCGTCCCCATATTTCGACAGCCGTCATCGGCACACGTGGTGGATGTGGTGCGTCGACCATTGCTTCGTCGCTTGCGTGGACATTCTCGCAAACGCAAGGACATCCGACCGGATTCCTTGATCTGGATGTTCATTTCGGCACCGGCGCTCTCGCAATGGACCTTGAACCAGGTCGCGGTTTGACGGACGCTATCGACAATCCGAGCCGTATCGACGGGCTCTTTATCGAGCGCGCGATGATCAAGGCGAACGAAAAGCTGTCGATCTTGTCCGCCGAAGCGCCAATGAGCAGCCCCGTGCTGACAGACGGCAGTGCGTTTTACCAGCTGCAGGAAGAATTCCGTGCGGCTTTTGAAAACACCGTTATCGACATGCCTAGAAGCATGTTGATCGCTTACCCGCATCTTATGCAGGACGTGAACATGGCGGTTGTTACAACCGAACTCACGCTGGCGTCGGCCCGCGATACGATCCGTGTGCTTGCATGGCTGAAACAGAATGCGCCGCATTGCAAAACACTTGTGGTGGCAAACAATGTTCAGACGGCCGCACTCGAAATCAGCCGCAAAGACTTTGAAAGCACGATCGAACGTAAGATTGATCTGATCCTGCCGTCCGATCCCAAGGCAACTGCGCAGGCAGCCAAAGTTGGCCAGCCTGTCGTCGACGCCGTACGCGGTAGCAAATTGTCGGCGGGCATCGTCAATTTGGCCGACATGATTGCGGGCAGTGCGGCAGAAGCTGCAGAGGCCGCTCCGGATGTCGAGAAGTCCAAGAAATCGGTGATGTCGGGCTTCAAGTCGCTGTTGAAAAAGAAATAATCGTTTTGATGGCCGCTGTGTTCAGACCGGACACGGCGCCATCGACCATCACGGACTGAGCGGAAAATGATGCAGAATCTTATACTTGCAACGGGTTTCATGCTGGTTTTGGTCCTGATTGCTCTCGCATTCATGGGCCCCAACGTAGGCAAGGCAACTTCTCGCCGTCTCGGTGCCGTGAAAATGCGTCATTCCGACAGCGCAGATGCGCGTGTGGAACAGCAGATGCGCAAGGCACTCGCCGCGCGTCGTCCAATGATCTTTACAGATGGCCGCAGCATAAGCCGCACTGATCGGTTGCGCTTGCGCCTTGCCCAGACCGGCAAAACTTGGACCCTGCAGCAATATGTCATCGCATCGGCAAGCATAGCTTTTCTCGTCATGGCGGCGTTGTGGATTAAAGGTGCCCCCATGTATCTGGCGCTGTTTGGCGGACTGATGCTGGGTGCCGGCTTGCCCCATTTCGCTGTCAATTTTCTGATGGCAAAGCGTATCAAGCAATTCACCACCAACTTTCCTGACGCCATCGAACTGCTCGTTCGTGGTCTGAAGTCGGGCCTTCCGGTTGGTGAAACACTGGGCATGGTCGCGAAAGAAATTCCTGGCCCGGTAGGCGAAGAATTCAAGATGGTGACCGAAAAGGTCCGCATCGGTAAGACGATGGAAGACGCGCTGCAGGAAACTGCGGATCGTATGGGCACACCCGAATTCCAGTTCTTCGTCATTACCCTCGCCATTCAGCGCGAAACGGGCGGCAACTTGGCGGAGACTCTGGCGAATTTGGCCGATGTGCTGCGCAAGCGTGCACAAATGAAGCTGAAAATTCGCGCTATGTCGTCGGAATCCAAAGCTTCTGCCTATATCGTCGGTTCCTTGCCGTTCTTCGTTTTCGGCATGGTCTGGTCGGTGAACCAGAAATATCTGGCAGGCTTCTTCTTTGAGCCGCGGCTGATGATTGCCGGCATGATTGGCATCGTATGGATGTCGATCGGCGCATTCATCATGGCCAAAATGGTCAATTTCGAAATCTAAATTTGGGGGCGGGATAGAAAAATGACCAATCCAGGTGGACCTCAACTTTTAGGCATTGATGTCTTGTGGGTCGCAACGATGCTATCGGCCGTTGCTGCCGTAGCTGTGATCTTTGCAATTTATGCGGCCGTAACTGTACGTGATCCAATGGCAAAGCGTGTGAAAGCGCTGAGCGAACGCCGCGAACAGTTGAAGGCTGGTATTACCGCAACAACGTCGAAGAAGCGCGCCAAGCTTGTCCGTAAGACTGAAACAACAGACAAGATGCGGCAGATGCTGTCCAAATTGCAAGTTCTGCAAGAGGATCAGATCAAAATCGTGCAGCAGAAACTGGCGCAAGCGGGCATCCGTCGCAAGGAACTGGCCGTTACCGTCATCTTCAGCCGCTTGGTTTTGCCGGTCGTATTCGGCGGTGGCGCCGCGCTCTGGATTTACGGTTTCGGCGGCATGGAAACGTATAGCACGTTTAAACGTTTCGCGGCTTTCGCCATCATCACAATCTTGGGTTATAAGGCTGCGGACATCTATCTCAGCAACCTGATCCAGAAGCGTACCGATGCCATCCGCAAAGGTCTTCCCGATGCGCTTGACTTGCTCGTGATTTGCGCAGAGGCCGGCTTGACCGTCGATACCTCGTTCAACCGCGTGGCCAAGGAATTGGGCCGTGGCTATCCCGAACTCGGTGATGAATTTGCACTGACGGCAATCGAACTCGGGTTCTTAACTGAACGCCGTATGGCTTTCGAAAATCTCGCTTATCGAGTGAACCTTGACTCGATCAAGGGCGTTGTGACCACCATGATCCAGACCGAGAAATATGGTACGCCGCTGGCATCCGCTCTTCGCGTTCTCTCGGCTGAATTCCGGAACGAACGCATGATGCGGGCTGAAGAAAAGGCCGCGCGCCTTCCCGCCATTATGACAATCCCGCTGATTCTTTTCATTCTGCCGGTGTTGTTCATCGTTATTCTTGGACCAGCAGCCTGTTCCATCGGCGATGCCTTTGCGAAGAAATAAGGCATCCAGTCACGCAAAACACAAAAGGGGCGGAGTTAAAACTCCGCCCCTTTTTTCTGTTTCAGACCTTGCGTACCGTTTGCTCGATAGCGCCAAAGATCGAATGCCCTGCATCGTCGCGCACTTCTATCCGCACGATGTCCCCATCTTTAAGAAATGGCATTTTCATTTCGCCGGTTTGAATTTTTTCAACCATCCGTACTTCCGCGATGCAGCTATAGCCTAGACCGCCTTCAGCAATCGGCCGCCCCGGTCCGCCATCGACGTCGCGGTTGGAAACAGTGCCGGATCCTATGACCGACCCTGCCCCCAAATTACGCGTTTTCGCCAGATGCGCGATCAAAACTCCGAAATCAAAGGTGCAGTCATCTGACGCAATAGCCCGACCGAAAGGCGCCCCGTTCAGGTCGACCATCAGCGTGCGATGCAGCTTTCCGTCTTGCCAAAAATCACCAAGGCTATCCGGTGTTACGAAGACGGGAGAAAGTGCGCTGGCCGGCTTGGATTGCACAAAGCCAAACCCTTTTTCGAGTTCGGCCGGTATAAGGTTGCGCAGGCTTACATCATTCACCAATCCGACCAAGCGTATGTGCGAAAGCGCATCCTGTGCGGAGGTGCCGCGTGGTACGTCGCCGGTGACCACCACAATCTCAGCCTCTAGGTCGCAGCCCCATGATTCATCGGCAAGAGGAATATCGTCACGTGCGCCCAGAAATTCGTCCGATCCGCCCTGATACATCAGCGGATCATGCCAAAAGCTTGCGGGCAACTCGGCCCCTCGTGCCTTACGGACCAGCTCGACATGATTTACATAGGCCGAACCATCGGCCCATTGGTAGGCACGGGGCAGCGGTGCGGCGGCATCATGCTCGTGAAAGCGTTCGCGCGGGATAGCAGCATGTTCCAAGTCGGTCGCCAACGCCTCAAGTCGAGGCGCAACACGGTCCCAGTCGTCCAGCGCCACCTGCAATGTCGGCGCGATATGACCGGCATCGGCATACCAAGCGAGGTCGTTGGATACGACCACCAGTTTTCCGTCACGGCCTGATTTCAGGGATGCAAGTTTCATAGATATCCTCTCTGGTTACATTGTATGATGCCTGCACATTCCGGTTGCGGCAACCGTTTGTGTCGTCTTACATTCCGGTCATGAATGACGATGGCGGGGGAACTAGCGACATCATGCAAAAAAGACTGAAAGCGATTGCGCTGGCGCTCGCCATGCTTGCGACGAACCCGGCGACGGGACAGCAAGGTTTCAATCCGGTGGAAGCCGCCAAAAACGGATGGTCTATGGAGCAAAACCGGAGCGCCAATTGGCACCTGGCGCAACATAAGCGTCTGACAACCGCCCTTGCGGCGCTCCAACCGCAGCGCAATGGTGTGATCGATTCTTATGTCGTTACAATCGGACTCGATTCCGATCCCGTTTTTTCCAAGGAAGCGGGTGAAGCCGCGAAAGTTCTGAGCCGCCGTTATGGCGCCACCGGGCGTACCGTTTACCTCGCTGCTGGCGCGGACGATCAGAGCGTTGGCACCCCGCAAGGATCGCCTCCCAATTTGGCGACCGCGCTGGCGGCTGTTGCGTCGAAGATGAACCTCAAAGAAGATGTGCTTGTCCTTTACACGACGTCTCATGGCGATCCCAATAGCGGGCTTGCTTACCGGGATGGGGAAAAAGGGATCGGGATGATCGCTCCGGTCCGTCTTGCGCGCTTGCTGGATGATCTAGGGTTTGAGCGAAGAATGATATTGCTGTCGGCCTGCTATTCCGGCGTTTTCCTTCCGCTTTTGACCAACGAAAATTCGGTTATCGTTACCGCCGCGGCATCCAACCGTACGTCGTTCGGATGCGCGCCGGGCAATGACTGGACTTTCTTTGGTGATGCATTGATCAATAATGGCCTGCGTAAGCCACAGACTTTTGAAAATGCGACCGCCGAAGCAGTCAGTCTGATCAGCAGCTGGGAAAATTCGAAGCAGCTAATTCCCTCTCGCCCCCAGATTTTCATCGGCGACAAGGCAAATATCTGGCTCGCCCCCCTGGAAGCAAAAATGCCGAAAACCGATACGCCAAAGGTAGGCAGACCAGCCATCGAGGCATTCAACTAGGTCACTCGCCTCCGGGTTCGATATGCAGCCAATCGGCGTGCTTGGGCGCCTTCTTCGTCTGGTTCCATTCGTCCAGCATCAACGGAGCGACGCGTTTCAGTTCGGCATATTGCTCATCGGTCCCGATGTCGCAAGCCAGTTCCAGCCGATGACCATTGGGATCGAAAAAGTAAATTGACCGGAAAATACCGTGATAGGTTGGGCCGAGCACTTCAACGCCCTGCGCCTCGATATGCTCCTTGGCGGCCTTGAGTGTGTCGAAATCCGCCACCTTGAATGCAAGATGCTGCACCCATGCAGGCGTCTTCTCATCGCGGCCCATTTCGGGCTGGTTCGGAAGCTCGAAAAAGGCCAGCACATTGCCACCGCCGCAATCGAGAAAGATATGCATGTAAGGGTCGTAAGCCCCTGTCGAAGGGACATAATCCTCGGCAAAGGCATTGGTGTAGGAGAAGCCCATCACCCGTTCATACCAATCCACCGTCTGCTTTGCGTCCTTGCAACGATAGGCGACATGATGGATCCGTTCGGACGTAAAGGGCACGCTCATGACGATACCTCCAGCACGCCACGCTCGATCTGGTCGCGCTCGATACTCTCGAACAGCGCCTTGAAATTGCCTTCGCCAAAGCCCTCGTCACCGCGCCGTTGGATGAATTCGAAAAACACCGGACCGATCTGGGGCTGGGCAAAAATCTGCAGCAACAACCGTGGCTGTCCGCCCTCGGTCGTACCGTCCAGCAATATGCCACGGCTCTGCAATTCCGCCACAGGCTCGCCATGGCCGGGCAAGCGGCCTTCCAGCATCGTGTAATAGGTTTCGGGCGGTGCGGTCATGAACGGCACGCCCAGTTTCTGCAGATTGTCCCAGCATGTGATGAGATCGTCGCAAATCAGCGCAATGTGCTGGATACCTTCGCCGTTATAGGCGCGCAGATATTCTTCAATCTGCCCACCTCCGGCCTTACCTTCTTCGTTGAGCGGAATGCGGATCTTTCCATCCGGTGCGGTCATCGCGCGGCTGGTGAGACCGGTATATTCGCCCTTGATGTCGAAATAGCGGATCTCGCGGAAGTTGAAGATCCGTTCGTACCACCCTGCCCAATGGGCCATCCGCCCGCCATAGACATTATGTGTGAGATGGTCGATTTTCTGGAAACCGGCCCCGACCGGATTACGGACAACGCCTGGAAGATATTCAAAGTCGATGTCGTAAATGGATAGCGCTTCAGGATTGTCGAGCGTCGCATAACGGTCGACCAGATAGATGAACGCGCCGCCAATGCCTTTGATCGCAGGAATGCGCAGTTCCATCACGCCGGTTTTGCTCTCCACCGGTTCGGCGCCACGTTCGATGGCTTCATGATAGGCCTTGGCCGCGTCTTTCACCCTGAACGCCATGCCACAGGCCGAGGGGCCATGTTCTGCGGCAAAATATGCGGCCGGACTGCGTGGTTCGTAATTGGCAATCAGGTTGATTTCACCCTGCCGCCACAAATCGACATCCTTGGATCGGTGTGATGCAATATGGGTGAAGCCCATGCTTGCAAACACGGGTTCCAAAATACCTTTCTCGGGGGCGGCGAATTCGACAAATTCAAAACCATCAAGCCCAAGGGGATTTTCAAAAAGGTCGGTCATCCGGATCCACGCTTTCATTTGGGGTCACTCGTTCGAAAACTGGTAACAAATGAAACCAAATTTGGAAAGGACTAACTTATCCCAATTCGGCGACACGAGCGCGTAACTGCGCGAGCATTTTTTCAAGCGCTTGCGCTTCACCACTGCCCAAAATCTTTTCCAGTTCGGCTTCCACCGAAAGCGCCAGCGGCACAATCTGATCATACAGTTCGCGGCCCATCGCGGTGAGTGCGAGATGATGGGATCGGCCATCGGCGACGTTGGGCGCTCTGCCGATCAGCATCCGGTCCTCCAACGCTTTGGACGCTCGGTTTACGGTCACCTTGTCCATAGCGGTCGCAGCAACCAGTTCGCGCTGTGTCGCGGAAGGTACTTCGCCCAGAACCGCCATCAATCGCCATTCGGGGATTTTAAGTGCAAAACGGCCGCGATACGCCCGGGCGATCAGGTCGCTAACCGCGTTTGATGTAATCGACAACTGGTATGGGAGAAACTCCGCCAGTTTCAGTTGTTGTTTTGCTTTGGACATTAGAATCCCACCGATATTCCCGCCCATATGGTCCTTGGCGTTGCCCGTTCAATCACCCCGTCGCTCCCCACCGCAGCTTCCACCCGCCTATCAAGCAGATTTTCGCCGCGCAGTTCAAGCCTGAGGTTATCAAACAAGCGATAGCTGAGTCCGGCATCAATGGTCAGCGCATCGTCCAGATTGCGGCTGTTGATATCGTCTTCAAACTGCCCGCCTATGTAACGCACATCCACATCAGCCCTGAATGTGTCCGCATCATAGGCGAGACCGACCGACCCAAAGTGACGCGGAACCTGGGCGGGACGTAACCCGTCGAGAAGTATTGAAAGGCCAGCTGCATCAACTTTTGCGTCAACATAGGCATAGCGCGCGCTCATCGTGAATGGGCCTTTTCGGTAATCGGCCTCAAGTTCGATACCCTTGCTGTTGATAGCGCCCAGATTCTGCCTCTGCCGGTAAACGCCACCCGCCGCGACAAAGCCGACGCCGGGAAAATTGCCGGGCCCGACCCCTAGCCCCACATTGGCAATGGCGTTTTTCAACCGGTTCGCAAAGGCGGTGGCGCGGACGGTGAGCGCGTCGGTTTCAATATCCGCGCCGATTTCCGCACCTTGCACCTTTTCAGGTGCCAGCAATTCATTGGCGGCGGTTGCATCAGCGCCCACGCGGAACGGCCGGTAAAGCTCGTTCAGAGTCGGCAAACGCCAGCCCGCATAAGCCGCGCCCCGCAGTTTCAGTGTGTCGCTCAGGAACAGGGCAAAGCTACCCCTGCCCGTTCCTTCCCAACCCGAACGATCCGCAAACACATCATCGGATCGCACCGTCCCGCCGATGTTCACTTCTTTCCGGAAGCCGTTGGTGATTTTCCAACGGTCGGCACGCCCGCCAAGCGTCAAGGTCAGGCTGTCGACGGGGGTGTAACTTCCCTCGGCAAATAGCCCCAAAACATCGCTTTGGCCACCTGCGCGCCGGCTGCGTCCCGGGATCAGGCCGGTGAAAAAGAAATTCTCGTTCGTTTCGCCCGAAGTCCGCCGCCAGTCCCCGCCAAGGCGGAGTTCCGCCTTGTTACCCAAGGGCGGCCGCACCTCGACCCGCGCACCGAGTCCTGTGGACGGCACGGAAAATTGGTCCAATGTCAGCGCAACGCTATTCCGACCCGCCGCAATGGCGCCGAAGCGATTGGCAAATTCGCGGATTTGGACATAGCCAAGCGCGCTCCATTGCCAGCCACCGGCAGCGCGATTGACCAGACGAAGGCTGGCATCGACGCCGCTGTTCTGGCTGTCGGAAAAGTCAAAGCCACGGTCGCGGTCGTCGGTGAACGCCCGCATATTGGCTTGCAGTTCGATGTTGTCCGAAACCGGCGCAACGGCGCGCAAAGCAAGCCCGGCCTGTTCATAGGGCGCCGGACGATCCACCGCCCCGCGCTGCCCTTTCACAACCGGCACAAAACCATCGCCACGGGCATAGCTTCCGGAAAGCGAAATGCTGCCAGCACCCAAGTTACGGAGGATCGAGGCTTTGGCATCGACGCTATCGCGGCTGCCATAGGCCAAACGGCCCGAAAACAGATCGCGATATTGAAGGCTATCGAGTTCGACGACGCCGCCGAGCGCACCTGCGCCCGACGTCACCTGCCCCGCACCACGGCGGACCGTAATGCGCGCCAGATTGAGCGCATCATAGCCGGGCCAGCTAACCCAACCGCCGAACGGATCGGCCTGTGGCACATCGTCGAGAACGAGCAACACGCGGGACGAAGCATTTCCGCCAAGCCCGCGCAGGGTGATGCCCTGACTTGTCGGATTGGCCGTGCGTGCATCGGATCGCCGGAATTGCTGTAAACCCGCGGCCTGTTGCAGTGCGGTTTCCAGCCGGGCGCCCGGATGGTCGGCGACGTCAATGCGCGTCACTGGATAGGCGATGTCGGAGCGGGGATCGGACAGCGTTCCCACGACAAGTATCTCCGCATCGGTTAGTGCAGTAACCGCAACGGGCACTTCCGCGTCGTTGGCACGACGACAGCCATAATGGGCCTGATCATTTTCCTCCCGCACCGACAAATGGCAATCCTGCGCCCATAGCGGTATTGCCGCCATCCACAGCGGTAGGCCGAAAAGCAATGCGCGCTTCATGCGTCGGGATTTACCGCATCCGGATGCGCCGCAATAAATGCCGGCATCTGGGTCAGTGCCGCATCGATACGCACCAATCGCGGGAATGCGTCGAGCGGTGTTGCAAATCGCCGTGCATTGGCCATTTGCGGCACAAGGCAGACATCCGCCAAATTCGGCAAATCGCCGCCAAAAAGACCGTCTGCAGGGGCCATCGCCTCCAAAGCCGTGAACCCCTCGATAATCCAGTGGCGATACCAGGTGTCGATCGCCTCCTGACTTTGGCCCAATTCATCCTTGAGATATTTGAGAATACGCAGATTGTTCACCGGATGAATATCCGCAGCGATGACAAGCGCTTGCGCCAGCGTTTTTGCCCTGTCTTCCGGGTTTGAAGACACCATCGCAGGATCCGGATAATGTGCATCGAGATAATCGATGATCGCAAGGCTCTGTGTCAGGTCGTGGCCGTCAATAGACAGCATAGGCACAAATCCTTGCGGGTTCCGCGCCACATATTCAGGCGCTCTATGTTGCCCTTCCACCAAACTGGTGGGAACCGAAGTGTATCTGACGCCTTTTAGGTTGAGAGCGATGCGAACCCGATAGCTGGCGGACGAGCGCCAGTAATCAAAGAGGATAATTTCTGTCATGGAAATCGGGTTAGCATGATGTCTTCAAAAGGCAAAAACATTGCGGCAACAGGATTGCGCGTTATGGTAACAGAACGAGTTCGAGGAGAGTTTATGGCGTTTCCCAAATCATCTGCGGTATTGATTGCCTTAGGTTTTCTGTCTGTTTCGGTGCAGGCGGCAGCACCCGTTACGGGCCGCTGGACGACACAAAGCAAAGACGGCGTGGTCGAAATTTACGAATGCGGCGCGACCATCTGCGGTAAACTTGCCAAGTTCCTCGTTCCCCCGCCCAATGGCGTGGGTCAGAAGGATGTAAACAATCCGAACAAAGCGCTTCGCAGCCGCACGTTGCTGGGCATGAACATTCTGACCGGATTCAAAGAGGCCGGTGATGAATGGAAGGGCCAGATCTACGATCCCAAATCCGGCAAAACCTACCGGTCCGTGATTTACAAAGGCAAATCCGGCAATCTGGTCGTCAAGGGATGTATCGGCCCCTTCTGTCAGGCGCAGACATGGACACCGGCACGCTGAACTGATCGGAGCTGCTGGCCCGAAACAGGCGCATATGGCGCTTGAATTGGTCCGGCTGTTCCCGCCAGTAGCCAAGCTGATACAGCTCAACCAGCGACTGCCGGAGCAATTCGCGGGCGGCACTTATTTCGGTGGCGGTTCCGAATGCCAGGATTGATGTCAGCCGTTCGCAACGATGTTGCAGCTTTGCCAGTGCAGCTTTGATCATTTTGCCCCCTCTATCAGAGGGTAAACGGCAAAAAGCTCCCGGAATTTAGGCGCGCAATTTCCAGCCGGAGCGTAGCAAGAGATAGCAAAGCAGCGCGAGCACCAGATTTATGCCCAGCAACAAAAATGCCCCGAATTCGACCGGACTGTCCGCGCTTCCGATAAAGCCATAACGAAAACCGGAGATCGCGTAGAAGAACGGATTGGCGTGGCTGATCGCCTGAAAGGTCGGGGCCAATTTGTCGACGGAATAGAAGGTCCCCGACAGAAGCGCAGCGGGCGCGACCACGAAATTGGTAATTGCCGCAGCATGATCAAATTTCTCGGCCCAGATTGACGTCATGACGCCGATGAGCGCGAGGAGCATGGACCCCATCAGGCCGAACCACAGGACCGCCCAGAAATGCGCAGGGGTTACATTCACCCCCGGCCAAAGCGCCATTGCCAACCAGATGGTGCCGCCGACAAGGAACGCCCGCGTCACGGCGGCCGCCGTAAGCGCTGCCAAAACCTCGGCATTGGACAGCGGCGGCATCAGGTAATCGACGATCGTCCCCTGGATCTTTCCGACCAGAAGTGAGAAGCTTGAATTGGCAAAGGCATTTTGCATCATGCCCATGATAATAAGCCCGGGCGCAATGAAATCGGCAAAAGACACGCCCAGCACCGTGGGCTTTACCGTACCCAAGGCGACCGTGAAGATGATCAGATACAAAAGCGTCGTAATGGCTGGCGCCCAGATCGTCTGCAACTGCACCTTAAAAAACCGGCGCACTTCCTTCATATAGAGCGTCTTCAGGCCGATCCAGTTAACGTGGCGGATCATGCGGACACCATCGGGCAGTTGAACGATCGGTGTCGAGTCCCTATCTGGGCCTTGTGCGGTTTTTTGGTGGATACTCATCGCGCAATCGACTATCGGCTTGCAGCTTGAACCGCAAGGCGCAATTGCGCCAGCGAAGCGGCAATATAATTTAGAATTTGGGAAAGCATTTATGTCCTGGACTGACCAGCGGATCGACCAATTGAAGAACCTTTGGGAAAAAGGGCTCACCGCGAGTCAGATCGCGGACGAATTGGGCGGTGTTTCGCGCAACGCGGTTATCGGCAAAGCGCACCGTTTAGGCCTGAAATCGCGCCCCTCACCCGTCAAGGCCAATGAGCCTGAGAAAAAGGCAGCGCCCAAAAAAGCAGCGCCCGCGAAACCCGTGGCAGCAGCGGTGGCCAAGCCCCGCGTAGCGCCTTCTGCCCCGGCACCACGTGCCGCGGAAGCAGCGCCCGCATCGGGCGAAGCGCCTGTAGAGCGCCCTGCATCCTCGATGCCGCGTATCGTGTCGATCGGACCGGGCGGCTTCATGCGTCAGGGACCTGGCGATCAACAGGCACCCATTCCGCCTGCCCCGCCCCGCCGTCTGGTGCCTGCAAAGCCAAGCCCCGAAATGGCCGACAAGACCTCGCTGCTCGATCTGAACGAGCGGGTGTGCCGTTGGCCTTTGGGACATCCGGGTGAAGCGGATTTCCATTTCTGTGGTGAGGCCGTGAACCCCGGCTTCCCCTATTGCGTCGAACATTGTGGGCGTGCCTATCAGGCGCAGTTGCCACGCGGCGTCCGCCGTCCGCCGCCGCCCATGCCGTTCGGCGGCCCGCGCGTCCGTTAATCCTTCGCATATTTCCTGTGGGCAAAGTTAGACGGTGCTTGCGCCGCTGACTCCCCGCGTCATATAGCACCTGCATGAGTGATGATCTTTTTGGTGGCAGCGCCGCAGCGACCGCCGCCTCCAACGAATATGACGCTTCCGCCATTGAGGTGCTGGAAGGTCTGGAGCCTGTACGGCGCAGGCCCGGCATGTATATCGGCGGCGTTGATGAACGTGCGCTCCACCATCTTGCATCGGAAGTGCTCGACAACTCGATGGACGAGGCCGTCGCCGGTCACGCCAACCGGATCGAAGTACATCTGGGCGTGGGCAACCGGTTGACGATCACCGACAATGGTCGGGGTATCCCTGTCGATCCGCATCCGAAGTTCCCCGACAAGTCGGCGCTCGAAGTAATTTTGACCACGCTCCACTCGGGCGGAAAATTCTCCGACAAAGCTTACGCGACATCAGGCGGTTTGCATGGTGTCGGCGTTTCGGTGGTAAACGCTTTATCGACCGACACGGTCATCGAAGTAGCACGCAACAGACAATTATACCGCCAACGCTTTGCCCGGGGATTGCCTCTCGGCCCCCTTGAGGAGCTTGGCCCAACACCCAACCGGCGCGGAACGAGTACAGCGTTCACACCAGACCCGGAGATTTTCGGACCGGATGCCAAGTTCAAACCGGCACGGCTATTCCGCCTCGCGCGGTCCAAGGCCTATTTGTTCGCGGGCGTCGAAATCTGCTGGCGCTGCGACGCCGAACTGGCAAGCGCGGACGTTCCGGCAGAAGCCGTATTCCAGTTTCCGGGCGGTCTGTCCGACCATCTTCGCGAGCAACTGGGCACGCGCGCTTGTGCCACCACCGAATTCTTTGCGGGAACACAAGATTTTCCCGACAGCCAAGGCCGTGTCGAATGGGCTGTATCCTGGCCGTTATACTCCGACGGTGCCTATAGCTGGTATTGTAACACCATCCCGACCCCCGATGGCGGCACGCATGAAGCGGGTGTTCGCGCGGCTTTGACAAAGGGCTTGCGCGCTTTTGGCGAATTGGTTGGCCAGAAAAAAGCCGCGCAGATCACGGCAGAAGATATTTTCAACGAAGCCGAGCTGATGTTGTCGGTCTTCATTCGGAACCCCCAGTTCCAGAGCCAGACGAAAGACCGGCTGACCTCGCCCGAGGCAACCCGTTTGGTCGAAAACGCGATCCGCGACCATTTTGACCATTTCCTGACCGACAATATGGAACGCGGCAAAGCCTTGATGGGCTTCATCCTCGAAAAGGTGGACGACCGCCTCCGCCGCAAAGCCGAGCGGGAGGTCAAGCGCAAGACGGCTACGTCCGGTCGCAAGGTGCGTTTGCCCGGCAAATTGACCGATTGCGCCTCGGACGATCCGACCGGGACCGAATTGTTCATCGTCGAAGGCGACAGCGCCGGCGGCAGCGCAAAGCAGGCACGTGACCGTAAGACGCAGGCCATTTTGCCGATCCGGGGTAAAATCCTGAACGTCGCATCCGCGACGGCGGACAAGATCCGCGCCAATAACGAAATCGCCGATCTGCAACTCGCGCTGGGATGTGGCGTGCGCAAGGACTGCAACCCGGACAATCTGCGTTATGAACGCATCATCATCATGACCGACGCCGATGTCGACGGGGCGCATATCGCGACCTTGCTGATGACCTTCTTCTTTCAGGAAATGCCGGAGATTGTAAAGGCAGGTCATCTGTTCCTGGCACGACCACCACTCTATCGCCTCACCCATGGCAGCCAGAGTGTATATGCCGCCGATGACGCGCATCGCGCCGAGTTGGAAGCAACGGTTTTCAAAAACAAAAAGGTCGACGTCGGCCGCTTTAAAGGTCTGGGCGAAATGAACCCCAACCAGTTGCGCGAAACGACGATGGATCCCAAGAGCCGATCGCTCATCCGCATTACATTGCCGCACGAATATGAACGGCGCGCGGCGGTGACCGATTTGGTCGACCGGCTCATGGGCAAGAATCCGGAACACCGGTTCAACTTCATTCAGGACAATGCGGCCCAGCTTGACGAAGAGGCGATTGACGCCTGATATAGCGCCATAGCTTGTCTGTTAAACTGCCCAAAACCGGCAGTTTGCAAAATTCGAACAGCGACCATGAACGGAGAATATGCATGAAGAAATGGATACTCCTGCTCTCGCTCGCGGCGCTGCAAAGCCCGCCTGCCTATGCTCAGACACCTGCGAAGGCAGAATCCACTCCGGCAAAACCGATGGACCTGCGCATTGAACAGCTCCCCTCGGTTCTTGCCGGGACGCTTTCTTATGACGTGTTTTTCGCGCCGAGTTTTTTGGCCGCTATCCCGGCCGCTCAACTTAAATTGGTATCCGACCAATTCATCGCCGAGCATGGCAAACCGTTGAAGGTCATCTCGGTCGAACCCCAAGGGCAAAACAGCGCCACGATTAAAATCGAATATGAAAAAGCCATCGCCACAGCGCAAATCTCGGTCGAACCGTCAGCGCCCCATAAGGTTGTCGGTTTGCTGATCACCGGTTTTGACGTGAAGGGGGACAGTCCCGCAAAAATCGATGCCGCGTTTGCCGCATTACCGGGGAAAGCGGGCTATCTGGTTGAAAAAATCGGCGCGGATGGGCGGCGGACCCAGATTGCAGGTCGCGCGACCGGACAGCAATTTGCGATTGCATCGACGTTTAAGCTCTACGTGCTCGCCGAGCTCGCGTCCCAAGTGCAGGCGGGTCGCCGCAGTTGGTCGGATGTCGTCCCCATTCTTGCGAACAGCCATTCGTCCAGCGCCACCGTAAACTGGCCCCGCAACACGCCGGTCACCCTGCAGACGCTTGCGACATGGATGATATCGGTGAGTGACAATGCCTCAACAGATGCGCTCATGCGGGTTCTTGGCCGGGATGCGGTCGAACGAAAGCTGGCGACCATCGGGCACAGCGATCCCGACAAGGCACTGCCTTTGCTGAATACGGTCGAGGCCTTTGCACTGAAGAGCAATGCGGAATTGCGCACCCGCTTTCAGAAAGCCAGCGAAGCGGAGCAGCGCAACATACTCGAAAAAGAAGCAGTGGCGCTCAGCTTTGAGCGGGTGGATCTGGTCCATCTGGGTTCAGGCCCGGTCGCCATCGACAGCATCGAATGGTTTGCCTCTCCTTCCGACATCGCCAATCTGCTCGGCAACGTCCGCCAGACCGGAAGCCAGACCGCGCTTGACGTGATGGCCGTCAACAAGGGAGTTGCGCCCGCTTCGACCGATAAATGGCAATATCTGGGCTATAAGGGCGGTTCCGAGCCCGGCGTCATCTCCATGAGCTTCCTCGCGCAGTCCAAAGCGGGTGACTGGTATGTCATCACCGGCAGTTGGAACGACACCACGAAAGAAGTGCAGAACGATGCTTTTGCCGCATTAATGGCCCGGCTGCTGGACAGCGTTGCGGGCTGATTTAGTGAGGTAATTGCCGGATCAGGCGGTGAGCGATTCAACCAGCGCCTTCACCTTTTTCTGGCGCCACTGCGGCAGCGGCGCGACGAGCCAGTAGGCAAGCCGGCATTCCTTGGCATTATCCAATGCCTTCACCCGACCGGCCGCCAAGTCGGCTTCTGCCAATAAATGCGGAACATTTGCCCGCCCAAGGCCAATGGCTGCCGCATCAATTGCAAGTCCGGCATCGGCGAGACGGAGTGCGGGTAGTCCGTCGGCGACTGGGCAATGCGGCCAGCTGATGGGTGTGTCCGCGCCGCCTTCGGGTGCGCCGACGGTCACAAAGGCGCCTTCGGCAAGCCGCACACCTTCGTGTTCGCCGGGCCCTTCGGTCAACCGGATCGCAAGATCGAGATTGGCCTCGGTAAAGTCGATATCTTCATCCGCCGAAATCAGGGTGAAGCGTGTATCCGGATTGGCCTGCCCGAACTTAGCCAGCCTCGACGCAAGCCATTTTGCGGTAAAGTCGCGCGGGGCGGCGATGGTCAAGGAGTTGGACGACTGCCCCGCCTGCATGGCGCGCACGGCATCTTCGAACATAAGGAAGCCCTGACGCAAAGCCTCCAGCCCTGCGGTGCCTTCACCGGTCAGTTCCAAGCCCTTGGGCGTACGCCGGAACAGCACCACGCCCAGCATATCTTCCAGGGCGCGGATTTGCTGACCAACGGCTGCTGGCGTTACCGCCAGCTCATCCGCTGCTTTGGTAAAGCTCAAATGCCGCGCGGCTGCGTCGAGGACGCGCAGACCATTGAGCGGCAAATGCGTCCGTTTCATCGCGCGGTCGCCGGCGCCAGCAATTGGAAACGCGGAATTTCAGCCAAAAAAGTGCTGCCGTCGGCACGGATGAAGCGATACTGCCCCTCCATCATGCCGCTTGGCGTTCCCAGCGGACATCCGGATACATAGTCATGGCTTTCACCGGGATTGAGCAGCGGTTGTTCGCCGACAACACCGTCGCCATCGACATGGTTCACCATTGCGCGGCCATCGGTAATTTTCCAATGACGTGTCAGCAGTTGCACAGGTTCGTCACCGTGATTTTCGATCCGGATATGATAGGACCAGAACCACCGCCCCTGCGCAGGCTGAGACTGTTCGTTAAGATAATTGGGTGCGACGCGCACCGTGATGCCATTGGTCGTCGCACTGGCGGTGAAGAAAGAATCCAGAATATTGCTCATAAACCGGCCACCTTTAATGCCTGATCCAGATCGTCGATCAGATCCTGCGGATCCTCCAGCCCGACATTGATACGGATCATCCCTTCACCAACCCCCATGGCTTCACGGCCTTCTGGCCCCATGCCATGATGTGTGGACGATGCCGGGTGGCACATCAAGCTGCGGGCATCGCCGATATTGTTCGAAATATCGATCAGCTGCAGGGCATTCAGCAACTGGTGCGCCTGCTTGCGTCCGCCATCGAGGATGAAGGAAAAGATTGGTCCGCAGGCCTTCATCTGGCTCATTGCCAGATTATGTTGCGGGTGGTTGGCAAGCCCGGGGTGGAGGATGGTCGGCACACGGCCTTCCAGAAATTTGCCGACTTTCAGCGCATTCTCCGACTGCCGCATGGCGCGTAGTTCCAGCGTTTCCAGCCCCTTATGCACCACCCAGGCATTGAAGGGGGAGAGGTTCGGCCCCGTATTGCGCTGAAACGGCAATAGTACCTCATCAATCCATTTCTGCGTCCCGCATACGGCACCAGCCAGCACGCGGCCCTGCCCGTCCATCAATTTGGTGGCACTATAGGCCACAACATCCGCGCCATAATCCATGGGACGTTGCAGCACGCTCGTCGCAAAGGCATTGTCGACAACGGTGGTGATGCCATGCTCTTTTGCCAGCCTGCACACATAGGCCATATCCACGATATCCATCGTCGGGTTCGCGGGCGTTTCAAAGAAGAAGACTTTGGTATTGGGCTGGACAGCCGCTTTCCACGCGTCATTGTCGCGGCTGTCGATGGTGGTTGTCGTAATCCCCCATTTCGGCAGCAGATTGTCGGTTAGCCAGCGGCACGACCCGAATGCCGCACGTGCCGCCACAACATGGTCGCCCTGTTCCAATTGGCACAGCAACGCCGTCGTCATCGCGGCCATGCCCGTGGCTTGGGCGCGACACGCCTCGGCCCCTTCCATCAACGCGATGCGTTCTTCCAGCATCTGTACAGTCGGATTTTGGAGGCGCGAATAGGTCATGCCCTCGGCTTCACCGGCAAAACGGGCCGCGACAGTCTCGGCATCGTCATAGGTAAAACCGGACGACAGGAATAAAGCTTCCGACGTTTCGCCATGTTCGCTGCGCCATGTGCCACCGCGGATAGCTTGGGTGGCGGGGCGCCAAGTGCTGGTGATAGCGCGATTCTGGCCGGTGGTTTTCTTCATGGGTCGCTTTTCGGGTAGCAAAGGGTTCAGGTCAAGGCAGCAAGAACGGCATCGCCCATTTCACGGGTGGATAGTGTACCGCCCAGATCAGGCGAACGTGCACCATTTGCCAGCGCCATGGCAACCGCACGTTCAATCCGGTCCGCCGCGGTGGCATGATCCAGCGAATAGCGCAGCATCATGGCCGCCGACAATATGGTCGCCAGCGGGTTGGCCTTGCCTTGTCCGGCGATGTCGGGCGCGCTTCCGTGGATGGGCTCGTAAAGCCCCTTCTGTGCGCTATCGAGTGACGCGCTTGGCAGCATACCGATCGATCCGGCGCACATGCTGGCCTGATCCGACAGGATGTCGCCGAACAGATTTCCGGTCACGATGACATCAAACTGCCCCGGATTACGCACCAACTGCATCGCGGCATTATCGACATACATATGGCTAAGCGCCACATCCGGATATTCCGTTGCGGTTTCGATCACCACATCGCGCCACAATTGCGATGTTTCCAGCACATTGGCCTTATCCACCGAGCACAGCTTTTTACCGCGCGCCATGGCGGTTTCAAATCCGACACGGGCAATCCGGCGGACTTCATCCTCATCATAGGACATGATGTCATAGCCTTCGCGCTTTCCATCCGCTGTTGTGCGCATGCCCTTCTCGCCAAAATAGACGTCGCCGTTCAATTCGCGCACGATGACCATATCGATCTGGCTGGCGACTTCGGGACGCAAAGCGCTGGCATCGGCGAGCTCGGGAAATAGTTTGGCAGGACGTAGATTCGCAAAAAGGCCAAGTTCTTTGCGCAAACCAAGGATCGCCTGTTCGGGGCGCAGATGCCGTTCGAGCGCATCGCAATCAGGATCACCCACGGCACCGAATAAAATGGCATCAGCACGTCGGGCTAGGTCCAAGGTTTCAGGCGGCAGAGGATGTCCGGTCGCCTTATAGGCAGCGCCGCCAACAAGAGCCTCCTCAAAATGGAGCGAGTCGAGCGAAAGTGCTTCCAGCACGCGGCGGCTCTCCGCAATGACTTCGGGTCCAATTCCGTCACCGGGAAGCAAAGCAATGAGCACGGGTCCGATATCCTTCTGGTATATGATATGAAAAGTCCGGTTTCCCTTGCCGTCCCAGCCCCGATTAGGCAACCGCCCTTTTTAGCCTATCCACCAGACGTTCCCGCGCCGCCATCACATCGGTACGGCGTTCCCCTAGCACATGGGCCACCAAGCGTTCGCGGTTCTGGGCCATCATCGCGACCGGCGCTCCTTCCGGTCCGCCCTCTTCGGCATAGCCCAACTCCGCAAGTAAAAGGGTCTCATATTGCGCCAGCGCGCCCGCCCAAATGCGTGCAGCAGGCGCCAGTTCGATGGCCGAGAGCATACCATCCAGCGCACTGTGCAGCCGTGGATAGGGATGGGCCTCCGGAAGGGTCGCTGCGGTCAGCGCCGTTACCCAGTCAATCGCAGCGATCGCCAGCGGTTCAGACAGCAAATGCGCGCGGCTGTGGAGTGGTTCAGCCACAAGAGACGCCAATTGCCCCGGTGTACGCACCCGCCATTCGCCCTTGATGACATTGCCGGGAATCAGCACAGGCCGCAAATTCCGGCCCCGCGCGCCCTGCACATAGCCGGCGAGCAATCCGTCATCGGCGCTGAACGCCCTGACGATGGCCCCGGTCTCTCCGTGGCTGCGTACCGAGCAGATTATGGCGGTGGCGCTAATGTGCATAGGCTATCATGCCAAGCCGGTGTCCATAGGGGAAGCGATATCCCCTATTTACTAAGCCGAGATTTTGAAAAGCGCTGCGCCTTCATATTTTTCGGCCTCGGGTTCGAACAGCTCATCAATTTCAAAATGGCTGTCCGTAATCTGAAGATCGTTCAACCCTTGCAAATGGAAGGCCCCCAGCTTCTTTTCACGCGGCGGTTCGCCGTGCTTTTCGAGCGTGATGGCATCGATGAACAGCGCATTATTCTTGGTATACAGGACATGCGGCGCAAGCTTCATGGCAACGCCATTATAGACCGCCGTCACACATTTTTTCAGCGCGATGGCTTCCAGAAGAAGTTGGTTTGTAGACATGACTCCAAGTTATCGCAGCCACCGCGCGGCGCAAGTGTAAAATTGTGCAGCGCAGCACAAAATCAAGCAGGCTTGCAAAAATCCTTACCTGCGATATTTTGGGGATACATCTGAGGAATTTATGCACGAGATTGCCACCCGTTAACCCAGTGCCTGCGGATGATCCGCGGCCCTGAAGATTTAGCCCCGGTCATGCGCATGGCGCAGGCCGGTCTCTAAACCTATTCAACGGGTTATATTCCATGAATATTTCAAAACAGGAACAGCGCGTGCTGCACGCGCTGGCCCAAGGCGGTTCGATTATACACCGCTTTGACGAACGCGGACATATCGTCGAGGTCGACTGCATGAACCGCGATGGCTGGCGGCTCGCCGATTGCACGCTTGCCGTCTTTCACAAGCTGCGGCGCAGGAAACTGATCGGCAGCCTAGGTGGCGCGCCCTACCGCATTACGCGCGAGGGCCTGTGTGCGGTCAGGTCGCAACTCGACAACCGTTAGCGCACAGAGGCCGCGTGGCTGGCGATCAGGTCTGTCATGCGGCCCACCTGCGACGGCGGCAGGTCGTGCGCCATGTCGTCGATAATTTCCAGCCGGGCACCGGCGATATGGCGGGCGATGTCCTCGCTGCCTTCTTTCGGCACGAGCGGGTCAGCGCCGCCATGCACGACAAGCGTTGGCACCTTGATCGATTTCAACCGGTCGACCCGGCTGCCATCCGCGACAATGGCCAAGAGTTGCCGCTTCATACCCACCGGATAATAACCACGGTCAAACGCCCGGGCGGCCATTTCAGCATAGGCGCTTGGTGGCCGCGCCGGATCCGCAAATGAGATGGATTCGAGCGCTTCGGCACCCAGTCGGACCGCCTCTTCGCGCGTCGGATTGGACGGCCGCGGTGCCATCAGACGTTTGCGGATGTCGGCGCGCGGTCCGGGCAGACCCGGCTTGCCGCTGGAGGACATGATGGAGGTCATGCTGAGCACCTTGTCCGGATGATGTGCCGCCATCAATTGCACGATCATACCGCCCATGGAGGCCCCGACAATATGAGCGCGTGAGATGCCCAAGGCATCGAGCAACGCCACACCGTCCTTCGCCATGTCCGTCAAGCTATAGGCGGTTTTCACAGGCAGGCCGAAACGCGACGCGAGCATGGCCCACACAAGGCTTCCCGCCGGGGCACCATCCATGCGCTGTGACAATCCGACGTCGCGGTTGTCATAGTGGATCACCCGGAAACCTTTGGCGACCAGGCCCTGGATCAGGTCATCCGGCCAGGCAATCATCTGCGTCCCCAGCCCCATGACGAGAAGTATCACCGGCGCATCAGCCGCGCCCGCTTCTTCATAATAAATCTCGATGCCGTTGGCATTGATGGTTGGCATATATTTCCCCTGCTCCCAAATTCATGTCTGTCCGGACTATGTCGCATGATGCTTAGCTCATCCACTGCTATGATAGAAATCATAAACCGTCTGCGCGACGGCTGCCGACACGCCCGGTGCCTTTTGCAAATCTTCAAGGCTCGCGCTACGCACCGCCCGGGCGGTACCGAAGTGCATAAGAAGCGCCTTTTTGCGCGATGGGCCGATACCCGGGACTTCGTCCAAAGGACTTGCGGTGATCGCCTTGCTGCGCTTGGTCCGGTGCGCACCGATGGCAAAGCGGTGCACCTCGTCGCGCAAACGCTGGAGGTAAAATAAAACCGGCGCATTCACTGGCAAGGTGATTTCGCGTCCGTCGGGGAAGTGGAAGATTTCACGTCCCTCGCGCCCATGGTTCGGTCCCTTGGCAATGGCAATTAGAGGAACATCTTCGACACCAATTTCTTCAAGCGCAGCTTTCACGGCACTCATTTGTCCTTTGCCGCCATCGATCAGCACAAGATCCGGCCACTGTCCGGTATCCCGGTCAGGGTCTTCTTCCTGCGCCCGGCCAAAGCGCCGCTGGAACACTTCGCGCATCATGGCGAAATCGTCGTCCGTCGCCGCATGCTTGATGTTGAACTTGCGATACTGCCCTTTGATAAACCCTTCCGGCCCGGCAACGACCATGGCGCCAAGGGCGTTGGTCCCCTGGATATGGCTGTTGTCATAAATCTCGATCCGCTTGGGCGGTTCGGACAGTTCGAACAGATCGGCCACCTCTTGCAAAAGCTTGCCCTGCGTAGTGCTCTCGGCCAGCCGCCGGTCCAGCGCCTCTTCCGCATTGCGGGTGGCCTGCGCGACCAGACGCACACGGTCGCCACGCTGGGGAACGGCAATTTCAATCTTGCGCTCGGCCCGTTCCGACAGCGCCTGTGCCAGCAAATCGGCCTCAGCCAGTTCTCGGTCGAGCAGGATGAGACGTGCGGGCGGCACATCTTCGTAAAACTGCGCGAGGAAGCTGGTGAACACTTCGTCTTCGCCAAGCTCCGAAACATGGGACGGGAAAAAGGAGCGGTGCCCCCAATTCTGTCCGCCGCGAATGAAGAAGGCTTGAATGCCCATGACACCGTTGCGGTGGGCGAGCGCAAAAATGTCGGCATCGCCGATGCCCTGCGCGTTGATTGCCTGACTGCCCTGAATGAAGGTCAACGCCTTCAGCCGGTCGCGCAACATGGCGGCACGTTCGAAGTCCAACCCTTCCGCAGCGGCCTCCATCTCGGCGGCAAGCTTCGCCTGTACGCCGGAAGATTTGCCATCGAGAAAAGCTTTGGCGTCGGCGACGAGATCGGCATAGGCGCCATCATCGATCCGGCCAACGCACGGCGCGGAGCATCGCTTGATCTGGTACAGCAGGCATGGCCGGTCGCGGTTGTTGAAAAAACTGTCCGAGCAACTGCGTAAGAGAAACAGTTTTTCGAGTGCGTTCAGTGTCTGGTTCACCGACCCTGCGCTGGCGAACGGGCCATAATATTGCCCCTTATGCCGCCGTGCCCCGCGATGTTTCTGGATACGCGGGAATTTATGATCGGCGCGCAGCAGGATGAAGGGAAAGCTTTTGTCGTCGCGCAGCAGGACATTGTAGGCCGGACGGTACCGCTTGATGAGCTGCGCTTCCAACAGCAAGGCTTCGGCTTCGCTGTTGGTCGTGACGATGGTCATCGACCGAGTCAGCGCAACCATGCGCCGCAACCGGTTCGGCAGCCGGTCAATCTGCACATAATTGTTCACCCGGTTTTTGAGAGCGCGCGCCTTTCCGACATAAAGCACATCACCGCGCGCATCGTGCATCCGGTACACACCCGGCTTGTGCGGTAGCGTTTTCAGGACATTGCGAATGGCTGCAACACCGGTTTCCAGATCGGGCGCATCGGCACCCCGCACTGCATAGGTTGCCTTCTCCTCGTTGAAACGGGAGGCTGCATTTGGCTGATCGGGGCGGTCGGCTTTGGACATAGGTCTAGGGTTTGGACCTCTTAAATGGGCTGGCAAAATTTGCCAGCCCTACCCTGTTTTTAATTCTGTCTATTGCTCGCGCGAACTCATGAAATGCCACACTATTCCAAAGCCCAGTGCGGCGCATATGCCGACAAGCAGCATGTTGGGCACGCTCATGAGGCGTATCGGTCGTTATCGCCGTCCTGATCGCTACCGTCATCGCCGCCAAATCCGAAAAAGCGCTTCAGCGATACAAGCAAACCGACGACGCCAAGCGCAATCAGCTTCCAGAATTTGAGGAGCAAGATCAACAGCCCCTTGAATAGTCCGGTTTTCGCAACCGCTGCCGCGGCACCCCCTGTGACCAGCGCGGCGAGGCCATATTCAGAGACTTTATCGCCATCCTTATACGCCGCGTACCGTTCGTCATTGTTGAACGAGAACCCCTTATTGGCTTCACGGAACGCAGCGAGGTCGGATTGAAGCGTTTCCTGTGACGTTACTAGCGCCGCATCCATCACCCCGCGACGGCCCAGTATCCGCATATGGTAGTTTATGTTCTGACCCGACGGAGAAGACAGGATCACGCCATATTCAAGATTGTGGGTCGCCTTGTCATAATGCGGCGGAACTGCCCAGCCAACGGTCGTAAGCGGCTCCAGCCCTTGCGCACGCCGCGCCTCATTCTGGGCAGCGTCGCCGTCCTTCATTTCCTGAAGCAGCGCATCGGCATCAATTTTCTCGTCGTCGCGCACATAGCCGATGTCGGAAAAGCTATAGATTGCGAACCAGTTCGAATTTTTGGATGCAATGGTGTACGAATCATCTTCCGGCAAATTACCGGTCAGCTGCAGGAATTTATTGGTCCCGTCGGCATCCAGATACTGCACCATATTCGGCAACTTGATCGATGCGCGATCCGTCACCTGCGGCTTTTGCGGAGCCTCTACCCAAGGTAAAGCTTGAAATTGCGCCTGTGCTTGCGTCGCACTTTGATCATTTTGCGCAAGAACCGGCTGCGCTGTGATGGCCAGAAAGGCCAAAGCTGCACGCGTCACATAGGCTGATAATTTCATAGCTTTCCCCCTCAATGGGCCAGAGGGTAAAAGTCAGCACTTAAAAATCAACGGTAAATATCAGGGCTATACTGTGCGGGCGTGCCCGACATGCTTCGTGTTACTTCACGCCATTGCCAATCGCGGTTTTGAAAAACCAATTGCCAGCAGCTTAAAAAGAAACCGCCCGCTGCCCATGCGCCTGCCCGTTAAGGGCAAATGCGTGGGCAACGGGCGGATTTCTAATGATCAATTCAGCGCGTTTATCGACTCGTCAATAAGCGTGGCATCCGCCTTTGCATCGTGATGCGTGGCAATCAGTTGAGCTGCCGCCGCAGCAGCCGCGCTTGCGGCCTTTGCGCGGACATCGGCGATGGCGGCGCGTTCTGCGGCTGCGATCTTTTCTTCGGCTGCTTTGGCGCGACGTCCGATGAGCGCCGTGGCATCTTCTTTCGCTTGTGCCACAATCAGCTTGGCTTCTTCCTCCGCCGCTGCCTTCATGGCTTCTGCGTCTGTTGCAGCTTGCTTCGCCTTGGCTTCATACTCAGCCTTGATGGCTTCAGCTTCGGCACGCAGAGCGGTAGCCTGGTCCAACTGTTCCTTGATACCCGAAATCTGCTTGTCGAGCGCAGCGCCGATCATCGCCGGTACTTTTTTCCAAAGTGCCAGCGCAATCACCACAATCATGGCGAGCGCGACAAGCATGGTCGCATCAAAACCAAGTGCAGATGGCGTCGCATGTTCTTCACCGCCATGCGCTTGTGTGCCGGCATGTGTCGCAGGCACTTCGTCATTTTCAAGCAGGTCGAGCGCCTTTTCGGCTTCACCGATCTTCGCAGACGGTGCCGCAGCCATGTCGTGACCGGCGTGCGGATCAGCTTCGGTAGCTGTCGTTGTAGTTGCGGGAACTTCGAGCTTAGCCATTTGCCATTACCGCTTTCACTGCCGACGCGGCTTGCGCCGCACTTACCTTCGCGCCGGAGACCTTAGCAACGATGTCGGCTGCAGCTTCTGCTGCAACGCTTTCGATGCTGGCCATCGCAGCGGCACTTGCCTTTGCAAGGTCGGCTTCAGCCGCCGCCAGCTTGACGCCGACTTCCGCATCCGCCTTGGCAAGACGCTGTTCAGCATCCTTCGCAGCCTTCGCCTTTGCTTCGTTCGCCTTTGCCTGCGCAACCAAACGGGCTGCGGCAAGATCGGCTTCTCCGCTGTCGCCCAGATTATCCGCCTCGGCGCGAGCGCGTTCTGCGGCCGCAAGGTCGTCCGCAATCTTGCGATCACGCGCGTCCATATTCGCTTCAATCTTTGGCAACATGCCTTTGCCGATCGTGAAATAGATCAGACCAAAGACAATCAGCAGCCAAAAAAACTGCGACGCATAGGTTTCAAGAATTTGGGCAATTTGAGGCATGATACTAGGCTGTCCTTATTGAAGATTGGGCCCCGGCGATGTGCCGGGGCTAAACCGTCAATTAAGCAACGAAGATCAGGATCATTGCGACGACGAATGCGAGCAGACCGAGAAGTTCAGCAGCCGCGAAGCCGATGAACAGACGGCCCTGCTGGCCATCAGCCGCTGCAGGATTGCGAAGAGCGCCCTGAAGGAACGATCCGAAGACGTTACCCACACCACCGGCGGCAAGGCCGGCACCAATTGCTGCAAGACCGGCACCGATCAACTTTGCTGCTTCTGCGTCCATGATATTAACTCCTGTTCAAAACTAAAATGGGTAGTGGAAAAACTCAGTGTAAATTGACCGCGTCGTTAATGTAGAGCGAGGTCAAAAGTGCGAAAACATAAGCCTGAATGGCGCACACGAGCAGCTCAAGCAGGGTGATGCCGATCATCAGAATGAACGACGGTATGCTGACCACCAGCGGCACCCATGCGGCCTGTGCATTCAAACCGTTGATGACGAAACCGGCAAGCACCTTCATCAGCACGTGTCCGGCGGTCATTGCCACGAACAAACGAAGTGCGAGGCTGAAAGGACGGATCAGGAAAGAGAAAAGCTCGATCAGCGGGATCAACCACAACAGCCACCAAGGCGTGCCGTGCGGGACAAAGAGGCTGAAGAAATGGAGACCATGGCGCCAGAAACCGACGACCAATACCGTGCCGAAGCTGAGCACTGCCAATACGGCCGTAACGGTCAGGTGGCTGGTTACCGTGAAGGGATGGACGCCAGGAACGATACCGAATGGCATCATGCCCATGAAATTCGCCATCAGGATGAACATGAACAGCGAGAACACCAAAGGCACATATTTCTTGCCTTCGGGACCGACGCTGGATGACACCATGTTGTTGACGAAGCCGGTTACGCCTTCGACCGCCATTTGCCAGCGGCCGGGAACCAGATCGCGCTTCATTCCGCCCCACATGAAGAGCCAGAGAGCGCCGAGGACGATCATCATGAACAACGAAGAGTTGGTGAAGGAGACGTCATAACCGCCAATATTGAGCGGCGCGAGCGGCTCAATCTGGAATTGGTGCATCGGATCGATTTTGCCGCTTTCGCCTGCCACGTTCACTACCCTGTAAAATACCCACCCGCGCACTTGGACGCGGGCACATTATACGACGCAAGCGCCCGGGCTATTCCGGACGCTCGTTGGAGATCTTTATGATATTCCTGAAGGCGACTGCGATGCCCAAAAACATGCAGACCAACAGAAGCGCAGGGGAAGTGTCGAAGAGGCGGTCAAACAACCAGCCCACTAAAGCACCACCTGCAGGACCTGCGATCAATTCGGTTAGTACCCTGTTCCCTTGCCGCATTCCTTTGGCTGGAACCTGATCTGTACCCGAACGAACCGCTTCGGCTTTCCGCGCCGCTTTCAGCTGCATGTCTAACGAATCGAGCCGAGCGTCACTTTTACCGTTGCCATCCTGCCCGGAGTTGTTCGATGCCATGTGATTCCTACCTTTTTACGAAGAGAAACCGCCACGAAATCGGGGCAACCCCGCCTAGGCACGGGCGCTTTAGGAGAGGCCTCCCGACAAGTCAACAGGCCGACCACAAGTTTGTTGCGCTGCAAAAGAAAAGAGCCGCACCATCACGGGTGCGGCTCACTATTTCACTGCGTCTCCCGACATGGCCCGGGACACATTCACCCGTCAGATCAGGGACAGCGCGGGTCGAGTTCGGGACGACCGGCATCGCGTGTTTTCCACTGCCCGCCGGGGGTCTGGTATTTCTCACCCGCGACGGTGCGTTCGGCGATCAGGCGGCATCCGCTGCGCAGCGCCATTTCCTCAACCGTCGCGCCATTGGCGAGTGCTTCCTTGGAATAGGCCGCCTTGCGCTTGATGTTGATATCATCGACCAGCGCCTTGATGGCGGGCGATGGCGGGGTCACGAAGCCGAGATATCCATCGGCCTTTTCACCGACCAGCCCGCTTTCGCGCGCACCCTGATATGCCGGATCACGCCCCGACTGAAACGCAATCGCACCCGACGCCGTAGCGCCAAGCAACAATGCGGCAATGACCATTTCAACTGACTCTTTCATCAAAATATCTCCGGATTCTCTTCAATCACCTTCTCGGACGCCGCGGATAATTTTAGCAGAATTTCCTGCCGAACCGCGATGTTAAGGTTGATCACTATCGGTTTGTCGGGCGCGGTTACTTGGACGCAGCCGGACAATACTGAGAGCATGATCGGTGTCAGAACGAGTATCGCTTTCCCCATGTTACGGCGAATCGCACTATCCATGCGGTTCGTCAATTGCCGTTGCATATGCGTCATGTCCGCTTTCCCCTTGCTGAATGGGTCATTCATCTGTCTGTTCATCTTTCTTAACGGGCGTTTCGGTCGCTGTCGGTCGATCCGGCGAGCTTTCGCGACGTTTTTCCAGTAAATCGGGCAGCTCGCGCTGAACAAATAGGCTGGGGTCATAATAGTCGCGGATCTTGTTGATCAGCGCCATAAACTCCGCCGTGATTGTCACGTTGAATTTGATAGGTATCCGCGCCAGTTGCTTCGTGATGAAATTGCGCTTTGCTCCGCTCCCTTGCTGTAATCCCGTAAAGCTGATGTCGGTCACAATCTCACCATCCAGTTCGCCGCCAACGCCTATTGTCAGCGTGGAATAGCGGATCGACCTTAAGGCTTCGAACGCAAAGTTGCCGAAAGTCCCCATATCTTCATACGCCAGTTCCCCCAGATAGCTCACCTCCCCGCCCCCGGGCCGGGACACCAGCGCACCGCCGACGATCCGGCCGCCGTCCTGGTTGAAAATCATGGGTAAGGTGCCATCGAAAACACCGGTCACACGCAAATTCTGGAAGTCATAACCGGCGAGAAATTTCTCCGCGTCGACGCCCACGACACGGAAGGTCAGCCGCCGTTCTTTCTCGACCCCGAAATCCAGCGTCGTTGGTTCCAATAGGAGCTCGCCCCCGGCAAAGGGCCAACGTCCGGATTCGATGCGGACCTGCTGGTCGGGGAGCAATTGATATCGGATCGACCCGTTCAGGGCCGGGATGCCCGGATTGACGGAAGCTATTGTGGCAATTTGCGAGGGTCCGGTCTCCAGACCAAGAAGATCGGTGAAGACCATCTCGGTGGTCAGTCCTTCAACCGGACCGAAAGCCGCCGCGAGATTCATGCCCGTGGTCGCCACGCGTCCGCTGCTGCGGACCCCCTGGCTATCCCATTCAATACGGCCGTCTCCGTTCACGACGCCATCGACATTTGCAAAGACACCCAGCACCAGGGGTGTGAGCAAGGACGGTTGGAAACGTTCGTTGAAGCGCAAATCGTCGACGGCCAATAAGGCACGCCCGCTGCTGTCGTTCAGCGCATGCCGGATGTCGACTCCGGCAACGCGCGTGCCGGTTTCCGGCTCTGAAATGTTACCGATCGCGGTGATGATATTGTTTTCCAGCGTCAACAGCATATCCGGGACGCGTACCGGCTCGAACCGATCTACTTGCTCCGCATCAAGCACCTGCAAATTGCTGTCCAGCGTCAGCACATTATTCAAATAGCGCCAGTTACCCGCCGCATCATCGATCAGGAGGGGGACATTACCGATCTGCCCGGAACCGCCCTGTAACGTGCCGTTCATCCCGCCGCCGCCAAATCGGCCCGTCAGTTGCGCCACGGCAAATTCGGTGGCGCTCTCCTTTTGGCCGAGGGTGACCGCTACATCACGCGCCACAAAACCTTCGTCCAGGCTGAACCGGATGGACGCGCTTTTCGCGGAAAGGGGCGCGCTGCCCAGATTGCCGCGCACCGCCAAATTCGGAATGTTCGCGGCAAAGCGGGTCCGCCCATTGCCCGTTGAAAATACGGGTCTTCCGCCGTCGGGGCAAAGTCGCAGGCTCTGCGATCGCAAGGCGACATTGGCGATTTTCAGGGAATCGAAACGGACCGATTGGCAGCTTTCATAAAGCGCGAGCCCTTGCCCGTCATAGCGGCCCGACAGGGGCAATTGCATGCCGCTGACAAATCCGTTCGGCATTGGTCCTGACACCAGAGCCTGACCGTTAAAGCGCCATGCCCCGCCCGGACTGCCCCTGAACGCCAATGCAGGAATCGCCAGCCGGGCCGCCCCGCCCGTAAAGGGCGCGACCGTTAAATTGCCAGCCCATTGCGAACCCGAGGACGGACGAAGGGAAAGCGTAGCATTCGGAACATCCCGTCCACTGAGCGCCAGTTGCACGGGTGCACCGATCCGCCAACCGGATGCCGAAGACTGGATCACGAGCGGACTATTCTGGCGAAGTTGCGCGCCCGAACCGCTTTTGAGTGCCAACGACGAAATGGTGGTCCCCATCCGCCCCTGAAAATCGCGGAAGGCATCAAATTCGAGATTGCCGTCAAAGCGATCCCCTGCCCGCTCGACGACCGGTGCGATACGCGCAAGTAACGGCCCCACAGGGGTATCCCGTGTCTGGGCAACCAAAGCGCGCAGGCTTCCCAATGATCCGCGATCCAGGGATCCATCGGCGACTGCCATGTCTCCTCGGGCGGACAGGGCGAATTTGCCGTCGTTAACACCACCATAGCCCTTTGCATTCAGCGACAGCCGCGGGACGGTCAGGGGTGCCGACCGCAGGCCTGCTTTTTCCAGAGCCAGCGTAAAATTTGTCCGGCGCATTCCACCATCGACCGACACGACACCTTTTGGCGCGGTCGCTACAACGCCGGGATAGCGGAGTGTGGTTGCGGCAAATCCGATATCCCCCACCCATTTATCCAGACGCTCGGACAATTTGGCATCGACATCCAATTTGGGCGCTGCAACAGCCAGTCCCTGCGGGGTGCAATCCAACGAAGATGCGGACAATGGTCCGATCAGATGCGGCTGCCGCCATTCGAGCAGCAGCTTTCCGTCAAAAGCGACCGCAGGCGCGCGGCATCCACCGGCGGCGATGGCGGTCGAGCGTAACGAGAGTCGGGCGGCGAACTGGTTGCGGAGCAGCCCCCTGCCGTTCAGCCCGACACCTATATTCCCCCACGGCGTTTCAATCCGCGCCTTTGCGTCGTTGATGACGAGCCCGATGTCGGGCCATTCAAAGGGCTCCTTCGATGTGGGGTCGGTGAATTTGTCGAGTTCGCCGAAGGACAGCTTTCCGTCGGTATAGCGACCATGCAGCGACACGCCCTTGGCGCGGACATCGCGCAAACTCGCGCCGGAAAAATTGAGGGCAACGTCGACTTCGACTTCGTCGGCCGTCAAATCGGGGCGTGCGGGATCGCCGATGACCAAATTGCGGATACGCTGGGTGCGAAAGCCGATCTGATCGATGCTGTAGGTTGCACGAATGCCTCTGCTTTGCAGTTCGCTTTGCACGAAACGGTCCGCAATGGTGTTGCGCTGTGCCCATGCGATCAACAGCAGACCGACAAAAAGCGCAGCAACGGTGGCGAATATGATGTGCTTCCACCGCCAGCCGCGAAAAGGTTCGGGCGCGCTATCCATGGTCATATCGGTGTCGGCAGGTTCCTGCATGACTGTCAAATGCGTGAAAGGACATAGGGTTGCAATGCCATTCGCATCTATAAGCTTGCCTGAACGACGAAAATTTCCGAAAAGGCGATGAATTGCAAAAGGATAGCTGCGATGGCGGTCGCCCACGGAACTGATTCACACCATGGAACAGGCCACCGCGCCCGCTTGCGAACGCGCCTGCTCGAAGCCGGTGGTGACTCGCTTTTGGACCATGAACTGGTCGAGTATATTCTGGCGCTGGCCATTCCCCGCAAAGACACCAAGCCCTTGGCCAAGCAGTTGCTCGCGCACTATGGCGGCTTTTCCGCATTGCTGACGGCGGATACGGAAAATATCGTGCGGCAAGCCGGAATGGGCGAAACCAGCACTGCGGCACTGAAAATCGTTCAGGCCGCTGCGCTACGCCTACTGAGCGAACCGGTTCGTGAGCAGCCTATTCTTGCATCGTGGCAGTCGCTCCTCGACTATCTGCGTGCCGATATGGCCCATCTGACCATCGAACGCGTCCGCACGCTCTATCTGAACAGCAAGAATATGCTGATCCGCGACGAGGTTACGAGCGAGGGGTCCATTGACCAGGCAGCGATCTACACGCGCGAAGTGATAAGACGTGCGATTGACCTTGGCGCGGCGGCAATCATCCTGGTCCACAACCATCCCAGCGGCGATAGCGCCCCCAGCCGTCAGGATATTGCCATGACACGCGATATCATGACTGCCGCCAAAAGCTTCGGTATCGCGGTACATGACCATATCATCATTGGCAAAGACGGCTATTCCAGCATGCGGAGCGCGGGTCTTATTTAGCGGGTGGCCAAAACTGTGCGGGTGCAGCATAGGTTGCGCATGAACTCTCCCCTCCCCCTCAAAAAGACTCTTGGTGACAAGGAACTGACCGTCATGATGGCGTCGCTGATGGCGCTCAATGCCTTGGCGATTGATTCCATGTTGCCTGCCTTTCCGGCGATTGTCGGTAACCTCAGCCTCGCGAACCCTAACAGCATCCAGTATATCATCTCGATTTTCCTCCTCGGCACAGGCATCGGCGCGCTGGTTCATGGCCCCTTGTCGGACCGGTATGGCCGCAAGCCAATCCTGTTGATTGCTACCGTCGGCGCCGCGTTGTTTTCGCTAGCCTGCAGTTTGTCGAGCAGTTTCGAGATGTTGCTGGCGATGCGCTTTTGCCATGGCTTGATGGCCGCCGCGATGGGCGTTCTTGTAATCTCCGTTATCCGCGACCAGTTCGAAGGCGACGCTATGGCGCGGCGCATGTCGACCATATTCCTTATATTCATGATCGTACCGATCGTCGCCCCTACAATTGGGCAATTCGTCCTGCTGTTCGCAGGGTGGCGCACCATTTTCGATCTCATGGCCTTTATGGCGCTGATGGCGGCTGGCTGGGTTTACTACCGCCTGCCGGAAACGCTGCATCCGGAAAATGTGATCCCCATCGAACCGCACGCATTGGCCAAAGCGTGGACGAAAGTAATCACCAATCGCAATGCCGCTGGGTACATGCTCGGCGCAGGTATCGTGCAAGGTGCCCTGTTCGGCTATCTGAACAGCTCCCCGCAGTTATTTGATGAAGTTTTCAACGCGGCCGATTTCTTTACGATTGGATTTGCGATTGTTGCGCTTGGCATCGCGGCATCGAATTTCACCAATTCCAAAATTGTCGAACGGTTTGGCGCCCGCCGGGTATCCCAAACGGCGCTGATCAGCTTTATTGTCTTGGGTTCGCTGCAAGTGGCGGCTGCCGAATTTGCGCCGACATCCCTGCCCCTGTTTCTCGTCCTGCTCACGGCAAATATGGCGATGGTCGGATTTATCGGGTCCAATTTTTCATCAATCGCGATGACCCCGTTCGGAGATGTGGCGGGCGCGGCGTCATCGTTCCAGTCCTTTGTCAAAACGCTTTTGGCGGCCGGAATCGGTGCAGCCATCGGCCAGCAGTTTGACGGAAGCGTCCTGCCAGTGGCGGCCGGTTTTCTGGTGTGCGGCCTTGTGGCACTCGGCCTAGTCCTATGGTGCGAAAGGGGCCTGCTGTTCACGCGCCCGGGAACGACCCCTAAAATACCGAACAACCCACGCGGGTAACAAACCGGCACGGTGATATTCTTAGACACAAATACGGCCGTCGATACTCATATATGGTCACCGACGCACAAACTGCGTCACCCTGAACTTGTTTCAGGGTCTTAGTCCTTCGACGTTGGAAAGTAAGACCCTGAAACGAGTTCAGGGTGACAGTGAGGTATTTATCGAGTGACAGTCTGGTGTTAAATCACGGCGACGGTCTTCAGACGCAAAAAGGGAGGCCGAAGCCTCCCTTTCTATTTCACGCTGTGACAGTTTTTAATTGTCCTGCACGGGTCCGGGAAATTCACCCATATCCGGCGCATCATCCATCATCTGGTCATGCTGGAGGTTCGAATTGCGCATTCCGTAGATGAAATAGAGCGCAACTGCACCGACCAGGAAGTAGATGAAGAAGATCAGCACATTATAAGGAACGGTCGTGATCAGATAGAGGCACGACAGGATCCCCAATGCTGGTGTGATCGGATAAAGCGGTACCGAGAAGCCACGCGGCAGATCAGGTGCTGCACGGCGCAGATAGATAACCGACAGACACACGATAGCAAAGGCCGCCAAGGTACCGACCGAGGTCATGTCACCCAACACGTTGATGTCGAAGAAGCCAGCGGCAACGGCCGTGATCGTGCCGACGAGCATCGTGTTGATATAAGGTGTGTGGAACTTCGGATGTACCCGCGAGAAAATCTTGGGCAGCAAACCGTCACGCGCCATGGTGTAGAAAATACGTGTCTGGGCGTACATCAGAACCAACACCACCGACGTCAGACCGATGATAGCACCGACCTTGATCGTCTTGGCCAACCAGGCCCATTGCGGACCGAAGCTGTCGACAACAACGGCCACCGGATCCGGCACGTTCAGCGACGCGTAGGGAACCAGCAAGGTCATGATGGCTGCAACAAGCATGTAGATGACCGTGCAGACAATCAATGATCCGATGATACCAAAGGGCATGTCCCGTTTCGGGTCCTTGGCTTCCTGACCTGCGGTCGAAACGGCTTCAAAACCGATATAGGCAAAGAACACGATCGATGCGGCGCGCATGATGCCATCCACACCGAATTCACCGTCACCGGTGTTTTCGGGAATGAACGGCGTCCAGTTGGTCGCCATATATTCGCCGAGATTGGACAACACGATAAAGCCGCCGACAAGAATGAAGGCCGCCAACACGCTGACCTTGATGGCCACGATGATGTTGTTGACCTTCGCCGATTCCGACACGCCCACCATCAACAGCAGCGCGAGCGCCATGCAGATAAGGAAAGCAGGAAGGTTGAAGATCGCGGTCACCTGCGCGCCATCGACAAGCAACGGTGCGCCATCACGCATCAGGACCTGACCGGTCGGTCCAGTAAATTGCGCGGGTATGACCAGGCCAAAGTCCGCAAGCAAACTGACCACATAGCCACTCCACCCGACCGCGACCACCGACGCGGCAAGGCCATATTCGAGCAGCAACAACGCCCCCATGATCCAGGCAACAAATTCGCCCAGCGTGGTGTAGCTATATGTGTAGGCAGAGCCGGATACCGGCAAGGTTGACGAAAGCTCGGCATAGCACAGGCCTGCAAAAGCGCAGACAAGACCCGCCACAACGAAGGACAGCATCACAGCCGGACCGGCATGCAGCGCCGCGGCACTACCAGTACGGACGAAAATGCCTGCACCGATGATGCAGCCAACCCCCAGCAAAAGCAGGTTCCATTTGCCCAGCGAACGTTTCAGTTCGCTACTGGCCGTTTCTCTTTGTACTTGCGCGATCGTTTTGCGCGCGAACATGCGCTGCATCACGGTTTGCGGTTCACTCGCCATCTTCTTCTCCCCGAAGGATTGTTATTTCGCGGAAACTAACCGCAAATGCAAAGCGCGCAACTTAATTTCAACGAACAAGCATCGGTCCCAAGGGTTTTCCACCAAAAATATGGACATGCAGGTGCGGAACCTCCTGATGCGCGTCGAATCCGGTGTTGGCAAGCAGGCGATAGCCGGGCTCCACCAACCCCATGGTGCGCGCGACATGGCCGACCGCTCTTACGAATCCGGCAATCTCCCCTTCGCTTGCGTTTGCGCTAAAATCATCCCAGCACACATAGGCGCCCTTTGGGATGACCAGGACATGCTCGGGCGCTTGTGGATTTATGTCGTGGAAGGCCAACGCCCATTCATCTTCATACACCGTCCGGTTGGGAATTTCGCCGCGCAGGATTTTGGCGAAGATATTCTGGTCATCATAGGGCTGCGTCGCGTCAATGGGCATAGGTCACTCCGATCTGCTGGCCTTTTCTGCTATTCCCGAGATGCCGTCCCGGCGGTCCAACTCGGCAAGCACATCGTCCACCGACACGCCACCGTCCGCCAAAAGGACGAGCAAATGAAAAAGCAGGTCTGCGGCCTCGGCCGTCAATTTCGCAGGGTCGCCGGACAAGGATGCGATAACCGTCTCGGTGGCTTCTTCCCCCACCTTCTGCGCGATTTTCGCGCGGCCTTTGGCAAAGAGCGACGCGACATAGCTGCTGTCCGAAGACGCACCGCGCCGTTCGGCGATCACCATTTCCAGCCTGCTAAGCGTATCGCGCATCACACATCCTTTTGCAGCGCGGCCACCATCGCGCGGTCTTCTGTCGGAATTAAACCTTCAAGCACGCGCCAGAATCCGGTGACCGATTCCTGTCCTGCCGCGGCATAGGCGGTCGCAAGGCTGGTGCGCAACGCCTCGAACAATTGGGCTTCGAACGCTTTGCCTTCCTCGGTCAACCGCAACAGCTTTTGCCGCCGGTCCGCCGAACCACTGCGCGTCTCGACCAGATTGCGCGCCGACAAATCGTTCAGCACACGCCCAAGCGATTGTTTTGTGATAGCCAATATCTTGAGCAGTTCGCTGATTGTCAGGTCGGGTTGCCGCGCAATGAAATAAAGCGCACGGTGATGCGCGCGCCCCAGTCCATGCTCGGCCAATCCTTCATCAATCGACCGTGTGAGCCGTGTGTAGCCGAAAAACAGCAGCTCGACACCGCGGCGCACCTCATGCTCACGCAGGAAGAGCGGCGAAGCTGCGGGCGTTGCAGGTGCGGGAGATGGGACAGCCATATTGACGTATCTTGGCGCAGCCCATAGGACAGTGCAAGCCCTTAAGGGACGAACACAATTAGGTATCGAGAGCAGATATGACCGCTGGCGCATTTCCATTTGAGGCGAACCCGAATCCTGTTGATGCCGCCCGCCGCGCGGAACTGCTCGCCGACCCCGGCTTTGGCCGCGTCTTTACCGACCATATGGTCACCATTCGCTATTCCGATGACAAAGGATGGTATGATGCCAAGGTAGGCCCCCGCGTGCCACTTACGCTCGATCCGGCAACAGCCGTTCTCCATTATGCGCAGGAAATTTTCGAAGGATTGAAAGCCTACAGACTCGCCGATGGCTCGATGGCGCTGTTCCGCCCCGAACAAAATGCGCGTCGCTTCCAACGCTCGGCCAAGCGCCTTGCCATGCCGGAATTGCCGGAAGACCTGTTTCTGCAATCATGTCGTCAGCTTATTGAAGTCGATCAGCATTGGTTTCCGCCGGTAGAGGGCGGCTCCATCTATCTGCGTCCCTTCATGATCGCCAGCGAGGTGTTCCTGGGCGTCAAGCCATCGGCGGAATATCTCTATATGGTCATCGCATCGGCAGCCGGGAATTATTTCAAGAGCGGGGCGCCCGCCATCAAGATCTGGGTCTCCGAACATTATACCCGCGCGGCCCCGGGCGGCACGGGTGCAGCGAAATGCGGCGGCAACTATGCCTCCAGTCTGGTTGCCCAGTCCGAAGCCATCCGCAACGGATGCGACCAGGTCGTCTTTCTCGATGCCGCGGAACATCGCTGGATTGAGGAACTGGGCGGCATGAACCTGTTCTTCCTCTTTGACGATGGTACGTTGATCACACCTCCAACGGACGGCACGATCCTGGAGGGCATCACGCGCGAATCGATTCTGGTGCTCGCCCGCGAACAAGGCTTGAATGTCCGCGAAGAACGCTATGCCATCGACCAATGGCGGGCCGATGCGACGTCTGGAAAGCTCGTTGAGGCTTTTGCCTGCGGTACCGCTGCGGTCGTGACGCCGGTTGGCAGCGTCCATAGCCAAAATGGCAGTTTCACCATTGGCGCAGGTGGGCCCGGGCAAATAACCCAGCAATTGCGCGCCAAACTGGTCGATATCCAGCGCGGTATCGCACCCGATCCGCATGGTTGGGTGCAGCCGATCAGCTGATCGAAAATTCCGGCGTTTCGGCAATTGCCATTGCCGAAACTCGCGCTATAAGGCCGCCGCAGCACAGGTGGCTTCGGCCGGCTGAATGCGCAAAATGCTAAGATGATGGGGCGTCGCCAAGCGGTAAGGCAGCGGCTTTTGATGCCGCCATTCGCAGGTTCGATCCCTGCCGCCCCAGCCATCTTCCTCCGATCCGCTTTTGCTTCATCGCCGTGCAAGCTTTGTAAATGGTTGTAACAACGCGCAACCTGCACTGGCGTAAACCCGCAATTCCTTATATTTAGCCGCCCGAGGGACACCTGTTAGAAAATTGGTGCCGTTGGGTAGGGTCGAACATATGCGTGTTGTAATTGCCGATGACGAAGCGGACGTCGTAGCTTTTCTGAAATCGATTGTCGAAGAACTGGGCCATATCGCCGTCAGCTTTGCGGACGGTAACAAATTGGCGCAGGCGCTGATGCGTGAAACGTTCGATCTCGTCATACTGGATTGGAACATCCCCGGGAAAGACGGGATTGATCTGCTCAAATGGATGCAGACGGCCCTGCCCGAGCATCCTCCTGTCATCATGATGACCAACCGGTCTGCGAAAAAAGACATTAGCGATGCGCTCAATGCCGGTGCGGATGACTATATCACCAAGCCGGAAGACCGCTCGGTTGTCGCCGCACGGATAAACGCCATGCTCCGCCGCAATGCAGGTGCTGGAGCCTTTGATGCAGAGGCGGTTTACGGGAAATACCACCTGAACCGGTTGGACCAGAGCGTCACCGTGAATGGCGAGACCATCACCATGACAGCCAAAGAATTCGAGCTGGCCGATCTGTTTTTCCGCAATGCCGACCGCACATTGTCCCGCAATTACATCATGGAAACGATCTGGCGCACCAATGCCGTGCTCGCTACGCGCACGCTGGACATGCATATTTCGCGTGTCCGCGCCAAGCTTGACCTGCAACCCGAAAACGGATTTCGGATTTTTACCGTCTTCGGTTATGGATACCGTCTGGAAACGATTACAACAAGCAATTGACGGGACATCTTATGCGGCCAACCATGCCACGGCTTGCAACTGCAATTTTAGGCTTACTATTAAGCCTTTGTGGAACAACCGGGGCGGCAGCGCAGAATGAGGATGCGCCGGTTCGCTATGTCGTCCGCAAGGGTGATACCCTGATCGGGCTGGGCGACCGCTATTTCCGGACGCCGCAAAGCTACAAGATAGTGCAGCGGCAGAACCGGATCGCCAATCCCTATGCGATCCCCGTCGGCAAGATCCTGTCCATTCCACGCAGTCTGCTGAAATACCGGCCGGCATCTGCCGAAATCATTGCGGTGCGCGGTCAGGTCACGCAGGACAATAGCGCCGCCACAGCCGGGCAGAAATTGCAGGAAGGGACGGCGATAACCACCGGTCCTTCTTCTTTTGCGACCATGGTGCTCGACGACGGCTCGCGCATTTCCCTGCCCTCCAATAGTGCAATCCGCATCCGGCGTTTACGCACATATCTTCTGGGCAATATCCTTGATTACGACTTCGACGTAGCGCGAGGCGGCATCCGGTCGTCGGTGGTGAAGCAGAAATCGCCCGACGACAGCTACCGCGTCCGCACCCCCAAGGCGGTTTCCGCCGTCCGGGGTACGGATTTCCAATCCCGATATGATGCCGATACCCAGAATGACTTTGCCGAAGTCGTCGAAGGCGGGCTTTCGGTCGACACAGGTGGCGAAAATGCACGTGCCCTTCCCGCAGGAAATGGCCTCGTAGTCAAAGCCGATGGCGGCGTTCTGACTGAAGCGTTGCTGCCCGCGCCCGAGCTGCTCGCACCCGGAAAACTGCAATCCGACAAAATCGTCCGCTTTGCATCCACCCTCTCCGGGCCCATCCGCTACACTATTGCAACCGACTCCGGCTTTATCGAACAGGTTGCCGACAGCATCGTGCAGGATGGAAAGGTGGAGTTTGCCGATCTGCCCAACGGCAATTACTTCGTTCGTGCCCGCGCCATATCGGCAGCGGGATTGCAGGGAATACCGGCTACATTTACGTTCAAACGACGCCTGAACAGTGTGACGGGAAGCGCTGGCCGAGAAAATGACGGATTTGTTTTCCGCTGGCGCGCCGAAGGTGACGGGCCGCAAAAATTCCATTTCCAACTGTTCCGCAACGCCGTCACAAATGTGGCGATGGTCGATGAGGCAGGCCTGGATTCGATGATGATTATCTTGTCCGACTTGCCCCCGGCCGATTATTATTGGCGCGTGGGGTCCACCCAATATGCCGATGGCGAAGCGTCCACCAGTTGGACCCCGATCGAGAAAATCACGGTCGCAGGCCCTTGACGGTGGCCTTGCCCGCTACGCGTAAAAAAGGCTAAAACCGCTTGTGAATTTGCGGCGTCGCCTTGCTGTCGAATGGTTGGCAATTGGTCTCTTTGCGAGTTGCCTGCTCGTCGCCACACTTTATTGGCGCGGGACAGCTTCGTTCGACCACCTTCTCTATGACCAACTCAGCGCGGTCGAGCGCCCGCCGGCAGATGGCGACATATTGATTGTCGCGATCGACGACCCCAGCCTGTCCGCGCTCGGCAAATGGCCTTGGGACCGGGACATCCATGCGCGGCTGATTACCAAACTCCAGCAGAAAAACCCCCGCACCATTGCATTCGACATCCTGTTGAGCGAGCCGGGTTCACCGGAATCAGACGAACGGCTTGCTGCCGCCATGGCGGCTGGCCCCGCGCCATTGTTCATACCGCTGCATTTCAATGCGCCGGGCAGCAACGGCCGGGACTATGACACAATATTGCCCGCGCCCGTTTTTGCACAAGCGGCGGCAGGGATAGGGCATGTCAACATCCAGTTCGATGACGACGGTATTGTCCGTCATACATCGCTCTGCTTCACCCCGGACAAGGGCGGAAAAACATGGCCGCATTTGATAACGCGTCTGTTCGAGCCCACGCGCCCGCACCTTCAAAAAGCCGGATGCTCCGCACCGCTGCTCATCCCCTATGCCGAGCGGGGAAGCTTCTCCGAAATTTCCTACGCTGACATCCTGAACGGCGATGTACCCGATGAATTGGTGCGCGGCAAAAATATCATCATCGGGGCGACCGCCGCCGGCATGGGCGATAATTTCCCCACGCCCAATGGCGAAGGAGGCATGTTGTCCGGGGTCGAGGTGATGGCCAATGTTCTGGCCGCGTCACGTCGTAACGACTTCATCCGCCCGTTGCCGAACCCATGGACCTATGTACTGACGCTTGCGCCCATGTGGTTGTTGATGGTCGGCTTTTTGCGTTTTCGGCCCCGGGTCGTGCTGATGGTTTCGCTCATTTCGCTGGCCGGGATACTCGCAATCAGCATAGCCCTTTTGTTCAGCCGCCTGTGGTTTCCGCCGGGCGCCGCCCTGCTCGGCATATTGTTGGTCTATCCCTTATGGGGGTGGCGCCGTTTGCAGGCGATGAGCGTATTCATGGATTCCGAGTTGCGCGCGCTCGAACAAAGCGGTGAAGTGCGCCCCCTTCCCATCCCCGCAAATCAGGCGACGGATCTGGTGGGCCGCCAAAGCGAAGCACTTGCCAGCGCGATTGACCATATGCGCGACCTGCGTCGCTTTGTGTCCGACACATTGGCGGATTTGCCCGACCCAATGTTTGTCACCGATCCCGAAGACAAGGTCACCCTTACGAACAAATTGCTCAATGAAAGTCTGGAAAAAGACATTTCCGGCTGGCGACTTACCGATGCACTCGACAGGATGGTGGTGGCGGAACAGCGCCCGGCAGTCGACCATTATATCCGTCAGCCACAGGCCAAGGGCCAGGAATATGTGCGGTTCGTATCGCCTGCAGACAAGACGTTCGTCATGCGCCGTTCCGAAGTGCGCAGCGACTCCGGCGTCTTGCATGGCCACATCCATTATCTGACCGACATAACCGCTTTGGCAAAGGCAGAGCGGGACCGGGAGGAAGTGCTGCAGCTTCTGTCCCATGACATGCGCGCACCGCAATCATCAATCATTGCTCTGCTCGATGGCCCCGTCGATGCCGATGCCAAGAAAAGGATCGAGCGTAACGCCCGGCGGACCATCCAGCTTGCGCAAGACTTTGTCGATATCGCCCGCATGGGCGAGACCGACTTTGCCGGGGAAGATGTCTTACTCGCAGATCTGGTGCGGGAAGCTGCCGACAGCTTGTGGCCGCTCGCGCGGGAGCGTGGAATCAGTTTTTCGGTAAGCGACACGAGCGACAGCGCTTTTGTGCTGGCCGAACCGGAAAGCCTGCACCGTGCAATCTGCAACCTCGTGGATAATGCCATCAAGTTCAGTCCGGCGGATGCAGTCATCGGCATAGACATTGGCCGGCAGGACGGAACGAACGTGATTGTTACAATATCCGACAGCGGAGTCGGGATAGAAGCCGATCTGTTGCCCAGCCTGTTCACCCGATTTGCCTCCACAGGAAATCATGCCGGTCGGGTAAAAGGTGTGGGTCTCGGCCTTGCCTTTGTGCATGCCGTTATTACACGACACAATGGTACGGTCTGGGCGGGGAACGGCGACAACGGCGGTGCCAGATTCAGCTTCACCCTGCCGATTGCCTAGCAATGAAATTACCGGATCATTCGATCCCGCTGCGGAGGATGGAATAACTTCCACGAGGCTTGCCCAGATCGGCAAGTGCCGCATTGATCATGATGGGCAAGGCTTCAGCCAGCGGTAGTCTGCAATGATATTCCGAAACCCGGCTGCGGTACATTTCCGAACCATCGGCCACACGGGTCAAGGTAATGCCCACCCGAAATTCCTTGTCGGCACAGCTCTGGAGCGGCTTGCGGCGCTTGGCAGGGGACAGGCTCTGTGGTCCGGTGGTGCTTCCTACCGCCAAGGAAGCATCGCGCGAGTCGACTGTCACCTGCAGATGAAGCGGCGCGGTGTCGGCACGCGAAAAACCACGCGATGTCAGCGCGCCTTCAACAAGGTCATGTGCGATCTTCAGGTCGGCCGACTCATATTCGGTCGCGGCAACGGCATAGGTCTGGCTTTCAAGGGTGGTAACACCCGCGCTCTGGACTCGTGTCTCGATCCCCGAAGAACAGGCCGATACCAGGAGTGAAATGCCTAGGGCGCAAAGTAAGCGGTGCATGGGCCACCATTATCAACACCGGTCCGCATCATGCAACCTCTACATGAAGTTACAGCGCGTTACCGGGTCACGACAAAGTAGATAACGTACAGCCAGCTTAATATGCCGTGGATAATTGCCCACAGAACCGACTGGTGCGCGGTATAACTTATCACAATGGCCAACGCGCTTCCGAAACCGATCCCCGATTTGACGACTGTTCCTTGCATGGCAAAGTCCCTTCTCATGCGGCTTGTTTGGCGCGTTCGTTCAATTCCTGATTGAGCATTTCGGCGAGCAAAAACGCCAGTTCAAGCGATTGTGCCGCGTTAAGGCGCGGATCGCAATGGGTGTGGTACCGGTCGGCCAGACCTTCGTCGGTAACCGCGACTGCACCGCCGGTGCATTCGGTCACATTTTGACCTGTCATTTCGATATGGATACCGCCGCCAAAGCTGCCCTCTGCCCGATGGACAGCAAAGAAACCGCGCACTTCGGCCAATATCCGTTCGAACGGACGGGTTTTATAACCGCTGGCGGACTTGACCACATTGCCGTGCATCGGGTCACAGGACCAGATAACGGGATGGCCTTCGCGTTGTACGGCACGGACCAGTTTGGGCAATCCGCTTTCGACCTTGTCATAGCCATAGCGCGAAATCAGCGTCATCCGGCCTGCTTCGCGCGACGGGTTCAATGTGTCGAGCATCCGCAGCAAAGCATCAGGTTCCAGACTTGGTCCACATTTGATCCCGATCGGATTGCCGATGCCGCGCAGATATTCGACATGGGCCGAGCCTTCAAAGCGGGTGCGATCGCCGATCCACAGGAAATGGGCCGAGGTATCGTACCACCGACCCGTCAGGCTGTCCTGACGTGTCATGGCTTGCTCATAGGGCAACAACAGCGCTTCATGGCTGGTGTAGAAACTGGTGCCCTTGATCTGGGGTACGGTTTCGGGGGTGATTCCGCATGCTTCCATAAAGGCCAAGGCTTCGCCGATACGGTCCGCCGTTTCCTTATATTTCTGCGCCCATGGCGAGCGCCCCATATAATCATGGGTCCATGCATGCACCTGCTGCAAATTGGCATAGCCCCCGTTGGAGAACGCCCGCAGCAGGTTCAGCGTCGATGCCGCTTGGCTATAAGCCCGCACCATCCGCGCCGGATCGGGCGAACGGCCTTCAGCATTGAACTCAATGTCGTTGATTATGTCCCCGAAATAGCTCGGCAATTCGACGCCACCGATAGTTTCCGTAGGGGCAGAGCGCGGCTTGGCAAATTGGCCAGCCATGCGGCCAAGTTTGACCACGGGGACCTTGCCGGCAAAGGTCAGAACGACAGCCATTTGCAGGATGACGCGGAAGGTATCGCGAATATTGTTCGGATGGAACTCGGCAAAGCTTTCGGCACAGTCGCCGCCCTGAAGCAAAAATGCCTTGCCCTCGACGACCTTGGCCAGGTCAGCGGTCAGATTGCGAGCCTCGCCTGCAAAGACCAGCGGCGGATAATTACGCAAGGTCTCCTCAGTGGCCGCGAGCGCGGCTGAATCCTGATATTCGGGCATGTGAATGCCCTTTGCGTTTCTCCAACTGTCCGGCGTCCAATCTGTCGCCATGCCCATTACTCCAGCTTTGTTCATTTCAAAGGGGCGCCCTTTAGGCTCATTTTATGTGCACTAGCAAGCAAAAGCGGCAATTTTCCGTCACTTTCGCAATTTGCAACTGCGTCGCAATGTTTTAGTATAATATCTGCCAAATTCCCTGTTGGCAAATTTGCCAAAAGACGTCTATCAGGCCCGCTGAATCGCCCTGTCAGCATAGGTGAAAATCCTTTTGGTGTCAGGGTATCATGGGGTTTCGACGGTATTGCGGGCTTCAAATCCGCGTCGCTAATAAGGGCAGCATATGGCTACGGTCAAAAAGACAACAGGCACATCCAAAGCTCCGCGCAAAAACGCGGCTGAAGCGTCAGCCGAGTTAACAGCGCCAACCTCCACAGCAACTGTGGACGAAGGCGAAGGTGTGCGTCGGCGCGATTTCATACACATCGCAACCGTCAGCTTTGCTGGCGTCGGCGCGGTCGCAGTGGCAATTCCGCTGGTTTCGCAAATGAGCGCAAGCGCAGACGTTCTTGCGCTCGCATCTATCGAAGTCGATGTTGCCGCCATCCAGCCCGGCCAGGCCATCAAGACCAGCTGGCGCAAACAGCCTGTTTTCATCCGCAATTTGACGCCGGTTGAAATTGAAGAAGCCAACAAGGTCGATGCCGCCTCACTTCGTGATCCCCAAACACTCGCAGAGCGCACCCAGCCAGGCAAAGAAAATTGGCTGATCACTCTTGGCGTTTGCACCCATCTCGGCTGCGTACCGCTTGGTGCCGCTGCAGGCGAAGTGAAGGGTGAATATGGCGGCTATTTCTGCCCTTGCCACGGTTCGCACTATGATACCGCCGCACGCATCCGCAAGGGCCCCGCGCCATTGAATCTTGCGGTTCCAGAATATGTATTTCTTTCCGACACAGTCGTAAAAATCGGTTGAGGAGCTAAAACAAGATGAGCTTCCCTTGGGCAAATGAGTATAAGCCTCAGAACGCGGTAACCAAGTGGGTGGACGAACGTCTCCCCTTGCCCCGCTTGGTATATAATGCAGTTGGTGCCGGCTATCCGGTCCCGCGCAACCTGAACTATTTCTGGAATTTCGGCGTCCTCGCCGGTGTTGCGCTGGTTATCCAGATTGTGACCGGTATTGTTCTCGCGATGCATTATTATGCTAGCGTCGATGGCGCGTTCAACTCGGTTGAGCACATCATGCGTGACGTAAATGCGGGCTGGTTCATCCGTTACGCGCACATGAACGGCGCCAGCTTCTTCTTCATCGTCGTCTATATCCATATTTTCCGCGGCCTTTTCTACGGTTCGTATAAAGCTCCGCGTGAAATGATCTGGTTGCTGGGCGTTGTGATCTTCCTGCTTATGATGGCGACTGCTTTCATGGGCTACGTGCTTCCATGGGGCCAGATGAGCTTCTGGGGTGCGCAGGTTATCACGGGCTTCTTCTCCGCCATTCCGTTGGTTGGCGAACCTTTGCGCCAGTTGCTGCTCGGCGGCTTTGCGCCTGACCAAGCCGCGCTGAACCGCTTCTTCTCGCTGCACTACCTCCTGCCGTTCGTGATCGCCGGTGTGATCATCCTGCACGTATGGGCGCTGCATATTCCCGGGTCCTCGAACCCGACAGGTGTCAGCGTAAAGGCCGAACAGGACACTGTTCCCTTCCACCCCTATTACACCGCGAAAGACGGCTTCGGATTGGGCATATTCCTGATCGGTTTCGTCGCCATCACATTTTTCGCGCCAAACCTGCTTGGCCATCCGGACAACTATATCCAGGCTAACCCGCTGTCGACGCCGGCGCACATCGTTCCCGAATGGTATTTCTTGCCGTTCTACGCGATTCTGAAGGCGTTCACCGTGAACTTCGGCATTCCCTTCACCGGCATCGTGCTGATTGAAGCGAAGCTGATGGGCGTGCTTGCCATGTTCGGTTCGATCCTGTTGCTGTTCTTCCTGCCTTGGCTGGATACATCGCCAGTACGTTCGGGCCACTACCGTCCGCTGTTCCGCAAGTTCTTCTGGTATGGCCTCATTCCGAGCCTTGTCGTGCTGACCTATTGCGGTGCGCAACCTCCTTACACCCAGTGGGTTGTACTGAGCCAGATTGCAGCAGCTTACTACTTCGCTCACTTCTTGATCATCCTGCCAATCGTTTCGCGTATCGAACGGCCGCTTCCGCTGCCAAATTCGATCACCGAAGCCGTGACAGGAAAGCCGCTTCAAACGGCGACCGCGTAAAACAGGGAAAGCCACTATCATGGTTCGTTTAATTGCTTTTTTGGTAGGCGTGTTTTTCAGCGGAATGCTGCTGATCGGCCTTGGTGACACCATCATTGGTGCAATCAAGGAACCTGCCGTTCCAACTGCCGAGCATGAATTCCACAAGTTGCCGCTTGCGGAAAAGTTTCCGCATGACGGTCCGCTGGGCAAATATAACAAGGCCCAACTGCAGCGCGGCCTTAAGGTATATTCGGAAGTATGCTCGGCATGCCACAGCTTGAAGCTTGTGTCCTTCCGCGACTTCGCAGCCTTGGGTTACGACGAAGAGCAAGTGAAGGCGATCGCCAAGGGTTGGAAGACTGAGGTTCCCTCGATCAACCCCGAAACGGGTGAGCCTGCTACACGGCCTGGTATCCCTGCCGACCGTATTCCATCGCCCTTCCCCAACGAAGTTGCCGCTCGTGCCGCGAACAACAATGCGCTTCCGCCTGATCTTTCACTGATCACCAAGGCGCGTGCTAATGGCCCTGCCTATGTGTATTCGTTGCTGATCGGTTACGAAGAAACGCAGCCTGCGGAATTGCTGAAGAAGTTCCCGGATGCAAAGACTCCCGACGGATTGCACTACAACCCCTATTTCGCGAACCTCAACATCGCGATGGCCGCACCTTTGGCCGCTGACGACCAGGTCACCTATGACGATGGTACGAAGGCAACCAAGGCGCAGATGGCCAAGGACGTTGCCGCTTTCCTGACCTGGACTGCAGAGCCCAAGATGGAAAACCGTAAGAGCGCAGGTTGGGCAGCCCTGATCTTCCTTATCATCTTCACCGGGCTTGCATGGATGTCCTACAAGAGCATCTGGGCCGACAAAAAGCATTGATCGCTTAATCAGCGCTAATTTGGACGGGGCCGCATTTTGCGGCCCCTTTCTTTTGCAATCGACCCGTTGACGACAGGCCAACTTGCTGGCAATAGCGGCCCGCTCAACGGTTCGCCGTGACCGCGGGTATAGCATAGTGGTAATGCACTAGCCTTCCAAGCTAGCTAGAGGGGTTCGATTCCCCTTACCCGCTCCAAAGCTTCAGATACGGCGCCTAGCCGATCTTGCGCCAAGATGAACATTCCGGCCATCTGATACACTTTGCGACAATGCAGCAATTGCGCTGACACACCCCTGCGACATATTATCCTTATATCATAGTCATCCGGCCTCTTCGTCGGACTTGATGATAAGGATTGAAAAGATGGATCGGACGAAAATCATAGCAACTGTGCTTGCAGCCTCGCTGACAACCGCAGCGCTTTACGCAGCTCCCGGAATGAAAGCGGATGCTGACGGCGACAAGAACGTGACCAAAACGGAAGCACTTGCGCAGGCAGATGCCCGCTTCGCCAAAATGGATGCAAATGGTGATGGTATGCTGAACAGCGCGGATCGCACCGCGATGGCCAAAAAGCATTTTGCAGAAATGGACAGCGACAAAAATGGTGCCATCAGTGAAAGCGAGTTTTTGGCTGCCCATGAAGCACGCATTGCGGAACGCAGAGACCGCCATGTACAACGCGCTGGCCAGTCGAATGGCGATGCGAAAGGTGACCGGCCAGAACGCCACATGGGTGGGCATGGACGCGGCGGCATGAAGATGCTGGCGCTTGCAGACACCAATGGCGACAAGGCCGTGACACAAGCCGAATTTCGAAAAGCAGCCGAAGCGCGCTTTGCGAAGGCCGATACAGATAATGACGGGACCATCTCTGCCGCAGAACGCAAGTCTATGCGCAAAGACCGTTGGGACCGCCGCCCGCCACCGCCTGAAAGTGGCGCGGAATAAAGAGCTTTGCTGGCGCGATCTTTCCCCTCCCCTTTGGAGATCGTGTCAAAACTTGGCCGGAGAAGTTTCCCCTCCTTCTTCTCCGGCCTTTTTGTTGCAGAAGGCCTGATAAAGCGTATCGATAGAAACCGGCATGAATAAATCCCGTCCCCATTTGCTGCTTGTCGATGATGAGGCTTCCATCCGCGACCCGCTTGGGAAGTATCTGGAGCGCCAGGGTTTCCGCGTAAGCGATGCACCCGATGCGTCCATGGCGCGTTCCATGCTCTTGTCTTACGATATCGACCTGGTCCTTCTCGATATCATGATGCCCGGCGAAGACGGGTTGAGCCTGTGCCGCCATATTTCGGCAAATGATGGACCTCCGGTCATATTACTGACCGCCAAATCAGAAGAAACGGACCGGATCATTGGCCTGGAAATCGGCGCAGATGATTATGTCGTGAAGCCATTTTCGCCGCGCGAACTCGTCGCGCGTGTCAAAGTTGTATTGCGCCGGATATCGTCGGGCGCACCTAAACCCGACCGGATGGGCGAGGTTTACAGCTTTGCGGGCTGGACGCTCAATACGGCGGAACAAAGCCTGCATGATCCCGATGGTGTGCTTATCCCGCTGTCTTCGGGCGAACATCGTATGCTCGAAGCTCTCGTCAGCCGCGCAGGACATATTCTATCCCGCGACCAGTTGCTTGACCTTACACGTGGCCGGGAGGGTGGCCCGTTTGATCGGGCGATAGACAATCAGGTGAGCCGTCTCCGACGCAAAATTGAAGCAGACCCCAAGGATCCCCAACATATCAAAACTATCTGGGGGGGCGGATATCGCTTTTCCACCGAAGTGAAGCGCCTCTGAAAATGCTGGGAGGATTTCGTTTTTGGCCGCGGAGCCTTTATGGACAGATCCTGTTGGTGACCGCTTCTGCGCTACTGATAGCGCAATCGATAAATGCCACCTTGTTAATCTTCGGCGTGCGAAATCGCGCTGTTTCGGAAACGGCTGCCATGGTTGTAAGCCGGGTCGCCAATCAAATAGAAAGACTTGAAGCGGAAGGCACCCCTGTCGGCGAACCGGACCGCTGGTTCAAACGACAAGAGAGCCGTTCTGGAGAAAGGCGACGCAGATCTCCCCCCGTTGCTATCACGGTCGGCACCAGCCCGATTTTGATTGAGCGATCCGACGTGCAAGAGGAGATATCGGAACGCGCCCAGGAATTCTTCCGGCAGGGAGAGATAAAAGTATCGGGGGTACGCATATCGACCGTATCCGTAAAACTCCTTCCCGCAGCGCTGCGCGAAGCGCAGTTGCGCCGATGGAACGGCGGGCGCATGCGCGACCCCAATCTGCGCGCTCCCAATCGAGCCGTGTTACTGTCGGCCCAACTGCCAGACGGAACGTGGGTCAATGCTGCAGGGCTTGTGCGACCTGATGAAGGCGCATCCATCTTTGCCCTGCTGCTGCAAACCTTTACCTTGTTTATTGCGGTCATGATCCCTCTGGCGCTCGTAGCGCGGAGGATTGCGGACCCACTTAACAAGCTGACCCAACGCGTTCAGCGCGTTGGTTTAACCGACGAGGTTGATGTGCTTCAGCCTGCAGGGCCCGATGATGTAAAACAACTGATAGAGGCCTTTAACGCGATGCACGCGCGCGTGTCGGCTTTGCTGGGAGAAAAAGACGTCATGCTCGGCGCTATCGGGCATGACCTAAAGACGCCCTTGGCCGCATTGCGCGTTCGCATTGAATCGGTCGACGACGATCACGAACGGGAGAAAATGGCCGCGACGGTCGACGAAATGGTCACAATTTTGGATGATATCTTGACCTTAGCCCGTCTCGGCAAATCTGGAGAAGCGCTCCAAACCGTAGACATCGGCGCGTTGATCGAGTCCGTCGCGGGTGAATTTGATCCTGTTGAGTTCGAGATGCCCGATGCACGTGTGATTGCAAGCATCCGACCGGTTTTGTTGCGGCGTGCTCTCCGGAACTTAATCGGAAATGCGATACTATATGGAAGAGTCGCTGCGATCCAAATTGAAAGCCGCGCCAATCTCGTGACCATCAACATAGATGATAAAGGCCCCGGTATCGATCCGACCCAAATCGAGAGCATGTTCGAACCCTTCACCCGGGCCGAAAAATCGCGCAGCAGGTCAACCGGTGGTTCGGGGCTAGGACTGACTATTTCCCGTGCCATTGCGCGTGCGCATGGCGGCGACCTGACTTTGTCAAATCGCGACGAAGGTGGCCTGAGAGCGACCTTTTCTTTTCAGGGGTAACTGTCGGCCTCCGGTCGCGTGGATGTGGGATCGCGTCCGGAGGCCGATGTTTTCGAGCGTAGCGGGTCTATGCCGCCAACCTCTGCCGACCGCGCAGAAAGCCATTTCAGATGGACCAGTATCGCAGCTTGCGCTGCTAAAGAAATGGCCGTCCAGCCGGTCTAAAATGTAAAACGGCAATGCGTGGCATTAGTTTACGGATTTAGAAAAGTTTTTTTTGAAGCGCGTGAATTGAGTTCTCAACCAACAGGTTGTGTCTTCCAGGTCCCGCTCTTTTGATATTCGGGTCGCACATCCGTTGCAGCAGGTAATCGCTCACCACGAAACTGCGTATCGCCACCTCGATCAAGAGCTTCGCGGGAATAGCTGGGGGTATTATAGACAGTGGTTTCGCGTTGGCGTGTGGCAAGCTGGGCCGCATAGGCGGGATTATGCGATGCCGCCAAAGCCTCGGCTTCGGCCTTAACCCGCGCGGCGGCGAATTCCCGTTCGTAACGTTGTTGAAGCTTGATGGGGTCAAGATCATCGACCAAAGCTGGCTGCAATACCCGCGGCTTGGGCCCTGGAAAAGGCTCATAGCCTGCATAACGGCGGAAGAATGCTGACGGCCGGCCGGCGCTCCCTTTCCAGCTGTAGAAACGATGGGCACCGATCGTGCCGACAAAATTCAGGCTGGGCGCCCAATAGGGATAGACATAGGTCGCATGATAATGCGTTGCCATCCCCACCGGACCATAGACAAATCCAGCAAGTGCCTGAGCCGCAACATTCTGGGCCCGCAACCACGATATCCGCGCCGGTTGACGCGCCATGGAACCGTCGCAGCTATAACTGAACTGACACCCGGTAGCGCGTTCGGAACCCTGATAAATTACCCCGCATACGCTGTTCGGAAAGGTCGGATGTCGCATGCGGTTCAGTATCACTTGCGCCACGGCGCGTTGGCCTGCTTCCGGTTCATTCGCGGCTTCATAATAAATCGCATCGGTTAAGCATTTTAACGCCCGGCTATGTTCCGAAGTCCCTGCCTTCAAAATGAACGGCTGCGCACTAGAACCGGATAGTACCATTGGAGCAACGCCTGCACCATCAGATAGATCACCCTTTAAGCCGGATACCGCGTCCGCGTCAGGTGCCGCTTTCACATCCGTTAGGCTTTGGGGATCTAGGTAAAAAAATGCCGAACCAGGGAAATTTTCACCGGGCAATTCGGCATCCCAAGTCATTTTGCTTGGTGTAGCCTCTGTGTCCGAACGACCGAAGGGCGAGATTTGCGCGACTGAAGGAACAAAGGCCAACAGGGCAAATGCAATCAGCACTAAAAGAGTTTCGCGCGTACCGAACAACCGACGAGGCGCACTTTTCCTTTTCGTCCCCATGGACGCTAAGTTCGCTTCGTTTATGTGCTCATGAATCATGTCGCGCTTTGCATTGAGAGATTCGGCAAACCCCAGAAGCCGTCCCATTACATGAAAGCTTTTACGGCTGCGCCACCGATTTTTGGCCTGTGCCAGCATGGGACGCGGGATGTCGGACATGTTAATTATTGTAAAATCGAGAGATTCAGGAACCGCTTATCAGCACGCCGGCCGCTGCTGACGCCAAAACAACGGCCCGCAACATACGCCCTTTGCGACCCAGTCGTAAGATCGTGCGGCCCACACCATCGAAGCCTTCACCAGCCCGCACCTGCTGCAACATCATACTGAATTCGGGACCTTTCAGCATTTCGTTGGAATAGCGCATACGTTCCACAACCTTACGGCGCACATAAGCCGAAGAGTTTTCATTACCGAACAAGGCATCCAAAGCATCATAGTGGGGCAAATGCGGCATGTGATCACAAAGGCTGGCTTTGCCTTCACTGCAACGCACATGATCAAGCCACGCAACAGCAGCCGCCTTTGCCTGTTCGGCCGCGTGCTTTTGGCTAATTTGCTGCGGGCTGCGCCGATATAGGAGCAACCGATCAGGCAAATTGCAGATATCCGTAATCAAAGACGCTCTCAACCAGAGGTCATAGTCTTCGGCATGACGAAACGCAGCGCGATAGCCGCCAAGCGCACGGATTACGTCCGTTCGCATCATGACCGAAGGATGGCATACAGGCGGACCGTTGCGCAAGCTGAGGCGGGCGTCTTGTGGTGTTAAGGGATATCTTTCCACTGCTTTTTGCAAAAAGCCGTTTTCATCCAGGTCGTGCGTATTGGTTCCGATTATTCCAATGCCTGGATTTGCCGCCAAATAATCGAACTGCAGCCCGAGGCGATCCGGCATTGCGATATCATCGCTGTCCATTCGTGCCAGCAGCGGCGATTTTGCCGCTGCAATCAACTCGTTCAAGCTTGCCACAAGGCCACGATTTTCACGTTCAATCAATCGGATACGAGGATCACTGGCTGCCAATCCGTTGAGGATTTGCGAACTGCTGTCGGTGGACCCATCGTTCAGGACCAGTAACTCGAAATTCGTAAAGCTCTGCTGAAGTATGGACTGAACACTGGCGTGTATATGTGGCGCGCCATTATACACGCTCATGATCACCGAAATTGCAGACCCTGTTGCCATGTGGTCCCTCTAACCGCTAATCGTCACAAATTAGTTTCCAGCGACAGGAATTTTGATGCGCATCGCGCTTTACCAGCCGGACATAGCCGGAAATGTGGGGACAATTTTACGGATCTCCGCCTGTTTTAATGTCCCCTGCGATATCATCGAGCCTTGTGGGTTTGCATTTTCGGAACGTGCATTGAAGCGCGCTGGTATGGATTATGCCGCGGGAGCTTCGCTACAACGGCATGCGGAATGGGACGCCTTTGAAACCGCTATCGGCGGCGCGCGGCTTGTATTGATGACGACGAAAGGATCAACGTCATTGACCCGATTTGCGTTTCAGCCGGATGACATCATTTTAATGGGTTCGGAAAGTGCGGGGGTCCCTATGGAGGTGCATGAACGCGCGGATGCTCGCGTGCACATTCCGATGCATCCCGAATTTCGGTCCTTGAATGTTGCGGTGTCGGCTGGCATCGCTTTAGCCGAAGCATTACGACAAACCAGACAATTCCCGGGAGAAGATACGTGACCCTTACCCTAGATACACGTCAGCAGGCAGCTCGCACCTGGTTTGAATCGCTGAGAGACAGGATATGCGCATCCTTCGAAGAAATTGAGCGTGAAATGGGTTCGGATGCCGCGTTTGAATACACGCCGTGGGACCGCACCGATCACGACGGCTCTCCGGGAGGCGGTGGCGTCCGCGGTGTGATGAAGGGCAAGGTTTTTGAAAAGGTCGGCGTAAACGTTTCGACGGTCGGCGGCAGTTTCAATCCCGAATTTGCCAAGACCATTCATGGCGCAGCAGAAGACCCCAATTTCTTTGCAACGGGCATCAGCCTGGTCGCGCACATGTCCAACCCGCATGTCCCTGCAGTGCATATGAACACCCGTTATCTCGTAACAACCAAAAGCTGGTTTGGTGGCGGTGCCGACCTCAACCCCCCTATTCCCTATGAAGACGATACGGCCGATTTTCACGCCCGACTTCGGGCCGCTTGTGCGCCATATGGCCCTGAGGTGTACGAAAAATACCGTGCATGGGCTGAAGAATATTTCTGGATCCCGCATCGCGGCGTTCACCGCGGCGTCGGCGGAATTTTCTACGATCATCTGGAGAACAGCAGCGATGCACTCTTTGAACAGAATTTCGGCCTAACCCGTGATGTAGGCGAGGCATTTCTCGATATATTCCCCAAACTGGTTCGCCGCCGGATGAACTTGGAATATACGCCAGAGCAGAAGCAGGCGCAGCGTCGTTGGCGGGGGCTATATGCCGAATTCAACCTCGTATATGATCGCGGCACGACCTTTGGTTTGAAAACCGGCGGAAATGTGGATGCGATTTTGATGAGCCTGCCACCCGAGGTGGCTTGGGATTAACAAACTATGCCGTTTACACCCATTGCCAAAGGTGAAATTGGCGCCATCGTGACGTCACTGGAAATGCGGAACAAGCCTCCGTTGCGTGCGCTTCCTGCAACGGATTTGCGGCTGGAGAGATGGCCCGATCCGACGGCGGAAAAATATCGCACACTGTATCGCCGGATAGGAGAACCCTGGCTTTGGTTCTCCCGGCTTACGCTTGATGATGCCGAATTATGCAGGATCATTCATGATCCAAAGGTACGGATTTGGGCGGTAATTGACCAACGCGGAGTCGAACTCGGAATTGTTGAACTCGATTTTCGTGAATCAGGACAATGCGAAATTGCCTTTTTTGGGCTTGTGCCCGAATTAACGGGCAAGGGTCATGGAAAGTGGTTGATGGCAATGGCGCTGCAATTCGGCTGGAGCGAACCCGGTGTTGAACGCATATGGGTGCATACATGCACCCTTGACGCGCCGGGCGCGCTTAATTTCTATATCAATTCAGGCTTTACACCCTATCAGCGGCAGGTGGAAACATTTGTCGACCCCCGGCTGATAGGCCTGATACCATCTCATGCCGCACCCCAGATTCCGGTCATCCCATGAAAGTTAGTTGGGAAGTTAGCAACGGCTTGACCCCATACCCGGAAGCTTTGGGACGGATGGAAAGATTGCAAAGTGCGATCCGGGAAGAAGATGCCTCAGAACTCGTCTGGTTGCTGGAACATCCGCCCCTTTACACGGGCGGCACCAGTGCGGACCCGACGGAACTGCTGAGCCGACAGTTCCCCGTTTACGACACAGGGCGAGGTGGCCGTTACACCTATCATGGTCCGGGACAACGTGTTGGCTACGTGATGCTGGATTTGGCGAAACGGTGCAAAGACGTCCGCTGTTTCGTGCATGCGTTGGAGGGCTGGGTGATCGATGCCTTGGCCGAATTTGACGTTGAAGCCCGCCGCGCCGAAGGGCGTATCGGGATCTGGTGCGATACACGTGATGGACGCGAAGCTAAAATCGGTGCGATCGGAGTACGCATTCGTCGCTGGGTCACCATGCATGGATTTGCAGTAAATATTCACCCGGACCTCAGTCATTTCGGGGGCATTGTTCCTTGTGGTATTGCGGAATATCCGGTCACCAGCCTTGCAGATCTGGGCATCACCGCGTCATTAGCAGATTTTGACGCGGCATTGTTTTCCACATTCCGCCAATTCCTCAACAACCTTGCCAAAGCGAATGGGAATTGTAGGGTCCCGACGCCGTGAATGGAGATATTTTGATGCATGCCAAAACTATGATCGCTGCGTTTATCCTGGTGGGATTGTCTGGCTGTGGCGGCAATAAAGAGGACAGCCAGTTAACCGAAACGCGAATGGATGATCTGGATAGCCTTGAAGGCACCATTAGCGACGACATGGTCAACACCGACACATCGACGGACGAAGGACCTATCGAAGCAGCTCCGCCTGCAGAAGCGAAGCCTACTGTGAAGACCGACGACAAATCCACCGAAAAAACGGCCGAGCCCGCGGCGGCCAGCACAGAAGACAAAGCAGCTGCCGAATGAAACTTGCCGAGTCCCTGACGTTGCCATGCGGCGTCCGCCTGTCGAACCGGATTGCCAAGGCAGCCATGACCGAAGGTCTGGCCGATATAAACGGACAACCGACGGCGGAATTGGAGAAACTTTACGGAATTTGGTCGGACGGAGGTGCAGCGCTCCATCTTTCAGGAAATATCCATATTGATTCCGAACATCTGGAACGGCCTGGTAACGTCATAATCGACCAAATGCCGACACCGGAGATGCGGGAATCCCTCATCCGCTGGACAAAGGCGGCCACCCGTGGCGGGAATCATTTCTGGGCGCAGATCAGCCACGCCGGGCGCCAGACCATGAAAACGGTCAACCCGCATCCCAAAGCACCATCGGCGGTAAAATTGAGTTTGCCGGGCGGTCAATTTGGTATGCCCGTTGCATTAACCGAAACAGAAATCCTGCAATTGATCAGTCGCTTCGGTCAGGCAGCACAAATCTGCAAGGAGACAGGTTTCACCGGCGTTCAAATACATGCCGCCCATGGCTACCTTATCTCCCAGTTTTTGAGCCCCTTGAGCAATTTGCGCGATGACCGGTGGGGCGGGAGTCTGGAAAACCGCGCACGTTTTTTACTTTTTACAATCAACACAGTCCGGCAATTAGTCGGGCCTGAATTCCCCATTTCAGTCAAACTGAACAGCGCTGATTTCCAGCGGGGGGGATTCGCATTTGAAGACAGCTTGATTGTGGCGCGTTGGCTTCAAGAGGCGGGCGTTGATCTTATCGAGATTTCAGGCGGGACCTACGAGCAGCCTAAACTATTAGGTATTGAAGGAATGGAAGCGGCCGATCCGCAGGCTGTTGCGGAATCAACAATAGCCCGGGAAGCCTATTTCGTGGATTTTGCCAAAGCAATGAAGGACGAGCTTTCCATACCGCTCATGGTGACGGGCGGCTTCCGTAGTGCTTCAGCTATGGAGCAAGCGCTGAAATCGGGTGCTGCGGATGTCATTGGCCTGGGGCGTCCGCTCTGCGTCATGCCGGACGGACCAAAACGACTATTGGGAGGCATGGCTATTTTACCGAAAACAGAAACCCAGTTGGCGCTTTTGCCGGAATGGCTTGCCGGGCTACGCAAATTCAAAATGATACGGGCTATTGACAGCTTCGCCGTACAATTCTGGTATTACAGTCAGATATACGCACTAGGCAGAACGGGTCGGACAGATCTCAATATGACCGTATTTGCCGCTCTGCGCGAAGTCGAAACATACCAGAAAAACTGGCTACGGAATCGACGCGCCGCTTTAGCCCGACGTTAAACGACGGCTCCACTCCAAACCCCGTTCGGAGCGAGACGTTTTAAAGGTCAATCCCCTTCGCCGGGCTCTGCAGAGAAATATTTGTCGAATTTGCCTTCTTCGCCCTTATGCTCATCGGCATCGGCAGGCGGTTCGCGGCTGCTCGTGATATTCGGCCACTCCGCGCTATATGTCGCGTTTAGTTCAAGCCACTGCTCAAGACCGCTTTCGGTGTCAGGCAAAATAGCTTCTGCAGGACATTCGGGTTCACAAACACCGCAATCAATGCACTCATTGGGATTGATGACGAGCATATTCTCGCCTTCATAAAAACAATCCACCGGACAGACTTCAACGCAATCCATATATTTGCAACGTATGCAGGCATCGGTAACAACATAAGTCATCGGCGGAATTCTCCCAAAGGCGGCGGCGAATTAGCCGCTTCACTTTTCTTGCCTATTGTCAGTCACTCGGTCAAGTCAACGCCGATGTGTAGCGCACAATAAATTTTTAGCTCAGGATCTGATAGCATGCCTTTGCCTCGGGCGACGGACCGCGCCTCACGGGCATTGTGATCAGCTTAAATGTGAGCACCGCTTCGCCACGGGGCATTGTTACGACGTCGCCAACTCCGACTGTTGCGCTACCCTTTTCAATCCTACGTCCGTTGACGCGGATAAATCCACTTTCAGCCCAACTCAACGCCAAGCTCCGGCTTTTCGCAAAACGCAGAAGGAACAGAAGTTTGTCGATCCTTAGCGCAGTTTCCGGCATGGCTGGCTAGAGCTTTAGGCCCTTTAGTGCCGCCAATTGCAAGGCGAGCGCTGAAGGCGGCGCGGATTCTTTTGGCCTAGTCGGAGCGCGCTCCGGCATGCTTTTGGCCTTCGGCGTTTTTTCTGACTTGGATCGCACAGGTCTAGTCCTTTGCGACCGCTGTTCTTGTGGTCTTGGCTTCGGCAACCCGACCCAACGCCAATGGGTAAGATTTATTGATGGCACCGGCGCCGTTGACAGCATTTCGACAACCGGGTCATTTTCGAGCGTACTCGCTTCGCCTCCCGCTTGATCCGGAATAGCAGCTTCCTGTTTCTCTGGTTCAGAAACAACGGTTTCTGCGACAACTGCACCCGCCTCCTCTGGCGCCCCGGCCTTTTCGGCGGGCGCCTCTAGATGGCGGAATCCAGCATCCCGCATCAACGCTTTTAAACCGGCATCGCTGAGCCCCAGGGACGTCGCGAAGGCCATATCCATGCTGAAATTGTTCGACTGTCCTCTTGCCTCGTGCGCCTTCTTGATGACGCGTTCGGCCAAATCGATACGGACATATTCATTTCCAACCCGCCGGTAGCCGGCATTTCGCGCTTCACCCGGGTGCGCAAACTTCCATTCCTTCAAGTGAACGGCACTCTCCGGAGGCAATGGCGGCATCGAACGACCATCTCGTGCCGCGAATAGCGCAGCGCGCCATTTCGCTGCTGCAGGCTTTAAAGCGGCGTGATGATAGATATCGAGCGCACCAAAGACGATACCGCCTTTGCGTGCCGCACCGCGCGCTTCTTTTGGAAGGGCGGCAATAGCTTCAGCCAGATAATGGCGACCAGCAATCCCACCTGCGTCGGCCAACTGCACAGCAAGCGCACGGACATTGCCGTCAATATCTACCTGTTGTGCAAGTTCCTGTAAGCCTACAATCCCACCCATGGCTTTTGCCAGCTGCGTTTCAATCCACTGTTCAGCACGTACAGTTATTTCGCGCAAAGCATCGCCTTCCAAGCCGGCAACTGCTTTGACCGGTGTGAAGTTAGGCTGCATCAGACTGCGCCCCTTAGTCAAGAAACCAAGAAGCTCACCTTTCCACAAGATCGCCGGCTTACCATCACTGTCGCCTGCAAGTGCAAAGTCACTATCCTCAGCCATTGCTACATCCCTCGCCTTTTGCCTTAATATTCCTGCCAAATGCCGTTCTGCTGCAGCTAATAGCAGCTTCCGGTCACCTGCTTTCGCTCCTGGGTCAACCCGAAACGAAAAGCCATGTAAAGTTCCAATATCTTCCCCGTCGACCAGAACGCGACTAGCTTCATCTATCTCGACAGGGAAAAGCGCTGTATCCCCACCTGCTTTCCGCAAGAGCATGGCGGTCCGTTTGTCGACAAAACGTTGCCGCAACGCATCGTGCAAAGCGTCAGAAAGCTTGGCTTCCAAAGCACGTGCCCGTTCTGCCATGGCCGCTGGATTGGCAAGCCAGTCAACGCGGTGAGCAATATATGTCCATGTGCGAACACCAGCGATCCGGGCCGACAGGGTATCGACATCACCCTGAATGTTATCGAGCCTCGCCAACTCGTTCGCATATAGAGATTGCGGTATCACTCGTTCACCTTGCCCCAGATGTTGCCACAGGGAGGCGACGAAGCGGCTGTGATGCTCCTCGCCCATCTGGCGAAAATCAGGAAGGCTTGCAACTTCCCATAGTCGGCCCACATCCAAGGGATGACGGATGAGCATGATAACTTCGGGTATCTCCACGAGCCGCTTTAAGACTGCGAGATCAATAGCTTTGGGCGCTGGCTTTAACCCCGGACGATCGGGTTTTGACTCCAGATCTGCAATCAGCGCTGCAACCGAATCCAATCTTGGCGCGGCATCACGCCAGTACAACCAATCAAGGCGCGGAAATTCGTGGTTTTCAACCGCCAACACCTCTTCGGGCGAAAACTCGCTTCCTTCGCCGGCTAATGTACCGAAGCTTCCGTCCCTTTGATGGCGGCCGCCCCGACCTGCAATTTGCGCCATTTCGGCAACGGTCAGCCGCCTCCGGCGTGCTCCGTCGAACTTCGACAAACTCGCAAATGCGACGTGGGACACATCCAGGTTAAGACCCATACCAATAGCATCGGTGGCGACCAGATAGTCTACCTCGCCCGACTGGAACATAGCGACCTGTGCGTTGCGAGTGCGCGGGCTGAGTGCTCCCATTACCACTGCTGCACCACCACGCATACGGCGGAGCGTTTCCGCCACGGCGTATACCTGCTCAATGGAGAATGCGACAATTGCTGAGCGTTTCGGCAATCTGGAAAGCTTCTTCGCTCCAGCATAGCTTAAAGTCGAGAAACGAGGGCGCGAAATGATTTCAGCTTCCGGCAGAAGCATTCGGATAAGCGGGCGCAGACTTTCCGATCCCAGAATCATCGTTTCCTCACGCCCGCGGGCATGCAATATTCGATCTGTAAATATATGGCCCCGCTCGGGATCCGCACCCAGTTGCGCCTCGTCAACGGCGACAAAGGCGAAATCCTTTTGGATCGGCATGGATTCCACTGTGCAGCAATACCAGCGCGCCTGAGGCGGCTCGATTCGCTCCTCGCCTGTTATCAACGCGACCCGATCAACGCCTTTGATCGCTACAACACGATCATAAATTTCCCGTGCCAACAAGCGCAGTGGAAAGCCGATCATACCACTCGAATGGGCACACATTCGCTCAACGGCGAGGTGGGTTTTGCCGGTGTTGGTAGGACCAAGAATGGCCGTCAGGGAAATTTTCTCGTGGGGCAAATTTCAGATGCTGGCCGTGCCTGCACTCAACTCTTTCAGTGTAATGGAAGTGTCGGCCAATTGCTCTTTTGTAAAGCGCGCTCCCTCCGTGACCAAGGCTTTGCCCTGCACATAGTCTTTGGTCATGTTTACACAATCCAAAGCGATAACTTTCCCGCTCTTCAAGTAAATTACGGAAAAACTTCGCGCCGCAGGATCGCCTCTTACGACATGATCGTCGTAGCCAACCGAAAGACCCACAGTCTGCAGGCGCAAATCATATTGGTTTGACCAGAACCACGGCACAGAGTGGTAAGCTGTAAGTTCGCCAGTGATGCTTTTGGCTACGGCATTCGCCATATCATTCGCATTCTGCACAGATTCGACACGCATAATCACGCCACCAGCGAAGCTGTTGGCATGCGCAGCACAGTCTCCGATTGCATAGATATCGGGGAGTGAAGTGCGGCAATATTCGTCGACATCTACCCCTGCGCCACCCGCAGCACCGGCGTTCAAAAGAGCAGCGACTGCCGGAATGATACCAATCCCCACAATGACCATTTGTGCTGCAATAACTTCGCCATCGCCGAGTTGGACGCCATCCACATAATCGTCACCCGTCAACGATTCGACAGTTACGCCTAACCTGATATCCACCCCATGGGCGCGATGCTCCGCTTCGAAAAAGCGCGACAATTCTTCGCCTGCTACGCGGGCGAGAACACGATCCATCGCTTCAAGGACGATCACCTCCTTACCCATTTTGCGCAGGACAGCCGCTGCCTCAAGACCGATATAGCCGCCCCCGATAATCGCAATGCGGGCAACATCGTCGAGTTCGCCGATCATTGCATCGACGTCAGACTTGTTCCGAACGACGTGAACGCCCGCCAATTGCGATCCTTCACACAGGAGCCGACGCGGAGAGCCCCCGGCTGCCCAAACCAGTTGGACATAACCGATCTGCTCGCCATCCGAAAATGCGACGGTATGCGCGACAGGATCAACGCTTTCGACGCGTCTCCCCATGAGCATTTCGATGGAACGCTCCGCCCAAAATGCGGGAGGACGGATCAATATTCGTTCAAATGCCTTATCCCCTGCAAAATAATCCTTGGACAGTGGCGGGCGTTCGTAGGGATATTCAGTTTCATCTCCGATGATCGCTACGCTACCTTCAAACTTCGCCTGGCGCAGCGCAATTGCCGCCTGTGCACCACTGTGGCCACCACCGACAATCAACACGTCATAATGCTGCATTTAACCGCATCCTTATTCCCATTCGTTGCATAAGCGGTAAGCAGATGGCAGCCGAATTGCCAGCCCTAAGCTTGCGGAACAGCCAAATAGATGGCAGGACATCGGCATGACAACACATATGAATCTAGATTTTGCCCTTGGCGAAAATGCCGAGATGATCCGCGACACAACACGGCGTTTTGCTACCGACAAAATCGCACCCTTGGCATCTAATATAGACGCCGATGACTGGTTTCCCCGTGATGAGCTTTGGACCGCAATGGGCGATCTCGGGCTGCACGGACTTACGGTCGAAGAAGCGGATGGCGGCCTTGGACTTGGTTATCTGGAGCATGTCGTTGCCGTTGAAGAAGTCAGCCGCGCGTCTGCATCTATCGGATTGTCATATGGTGCGCATTCCAACCTTTGCGTGAACCAGATTCGGCGGTGGGCTTCGCCTGAACAGAAAGCAAAATATCTCCCAAAACTCATATCGGGTGAACATGTCGGCAGTTTGGCGATGTCCGAGGCAGGTGCCGGGTCGGATGTTGTCTCCATGAAATTAAAGGCGGACGCCGTTCAAGGCGGCTATGTTCTGAACGGCACAAAATTTTGGATCACCAACGCACCCTATGCCGACACGCTTGTTGTCTATGCGAAGACGTCGCCGGAAGCCGGCTCGCGGGGTATCACTGCTTTTCTCATCGAAAAGGGAATGGATGGTTTTTCGATCGGTCAAAAGATCGACAAGATGGGTATGCGCGGATCGCCAACGGCTGAGCTTGTCTTCAACGACTGCTTTGTCAGCGAAGAACAGATAATCGGACCACTGCATGGGGGAGTTGGTGTTCTGATGTCCGGGCTGGATTATGAACGTGTGGTCCTTGCAGGATTACAACTCGGCATCATGCAAGCGTGTCTTGATGTCGTTCTGCCTTTCGTGCGTGAGCGTAAACAGTTCGGCAAACCCATTGGCGCGTTTCAATTGATGCAAGGGAAAGTTGCTGACATGTATGTCGCACTTAACTCGGCACGTGCATACACCTATGCCGTTGCCCGCGCTTGTGATGCCGGCCAAACTACCCGTTTTGACGCAGCTGGGGTAATTCTGCTCGCTTCGGAAAATGCGGTGAAGGTCGCTGGAGAGGCTATTCAAGCTCTAGGCGGTGCAGGCTACACAAAAGACTGGCCCGTGGAACGTCTGTTCCGCGACGCAAAGCTGCTTGATATTGGTGCTGGAACCAACGAAATTCGACGTATGCTGATCGGGCGCGAGCTCATCGGCGCGGCATGAACGGCCCTATCGAATGGGTCGCAGCGGTCGGCACTATTTTGGCGGCAACAATGGTGGCAGCCGACTATAGTCGGCGAGTTACCGGGACTGGTTTTCTGCTTTTTTCGTTCGTGTCGTGTTTGTGGGTTTATTCAGGCCTCACCGCAAAAGATGGCACGCCGCTCGCGATACAAAATGCGGTATTATTGCTGATAAATCTTTTTGGCGTTTGGCAGTTTTTGATCAGCCGGAAGAAGAAACTCGAAATCAAAAAAGCCGAAGAAATAGCGGATCAGGCGAAACAGGAAGTGGCAAAGGAAACCCGTCAATGATCGCCAGACCTGTGTTAGGCGTGATCGCCTGCAACCGGACCGTTGGAACCGAGAACGCGCAGGCTGTGATGGATCGCTATATCCGCGCGGCAATGGCCTATGCGAATGTAGCCGCGCTCATTGTACCCTCTCTGCCGGACTTAATGTCCGCTGCCGAAGTGGTCCCTAGGTTGGACGGAATATTGCTAACCGGAAGTCCGTCCAATGTCGCAACGCGGCGTTATAACGAGGATGGCGGCGAAGGCCCCTTTGACGACGCGCGTGACGAAATCGCTTTATCGATGGTAGCTCGCATGATTGATGCGCAAAAACCTGTCTTTGGTATCTGCCGCGGATTTCAGGAAATCAATGTGGCTTTGGGTGGGACATTACGGCGCGACACAAGCGCTAGCGACGATCTGATCCGCCATCATGCGGCGGATGATGTCAGCTTCGACGCAATGTTCAGCCACCGCCATCCCGTTGAGATTGTTGCGGGTGGGTTGCTTGATGCGGCCTATTCAAAAGCCAGCCTGAATGTGAACTCGGTCCATTATCAGGGCATCGGTCAATTGGGTGAAGGTTTGTCGGTTGAAGCGCGCGCGCCCGATGGTCTGATCGAAGCGTATAGCGCCCGCCCCAATGGCGCACCCTTGCTTGCTGTGCAATGGCATCCGGAATGGGGCACAGAAAATGACCCGGATTCCCAAACCTATTTTCACCTGCTGGGAAAGGCGTTAAGAGGGGAGTTATGAACCGTTGTGTGACCCGTTATAACCGCTACCAGGCGCGGATAGGCTTTTCACCCTGATACCCTTTTGAATTACGCCTTGTCGGGTAACATAGGGAGTTTTGGTCTCCGGAATTAACGCCCGACTTCAGCTACTCTGTGGATTCGCACAAACCCATTTCAAAAGGTCACCATTATGCCCCGCAATTACGACATCGCAGAACTTCGTCGCCTCGACATAGCCCACCACCTTCCAGCTCAAGCGGATTGGCAGGAAATTGAAGATCTTGGTGGTAGCCGCATCATAACCCACGCCGATGGATGCTACATCCATGACGGCGACGGCAATCGCATATTGGATGGCATGGCGGGCTTGTGGTGTGTCAATGTCGGTTATGGACGCGATGAACTGGCTGAAGTTGCGCGTGAACAGATGCTGGAACTGCCTTATTATAACAGCTTCTTCAAAACCGCTAACCCGCCCGCCGTCTTGCTCGCCGACAAAATTGCAAGCCTAACAGGCGGCCGCTTACCTCATGTCTTTTTTAACAGTTCAGGGTCGGAAGCGAATGACACCATCTTGCGAATGGTGCGCCACTATTGGCAAGTGAAGGGTGAAAGCAGCCGAACAATCTTTATCAGCCGGCACAATGCCTATCATGGCTCAACAGTCGCAGGCGTGAGCATGGGCGGTATGAAGGCGATGCATGGACAGGGCTTCCCTGCCCCAGGCATATTGCCACTTGCGGGCATCGAACATGTTCGTCAGCCTTATTGGTATAATGAAGGCCGCGATATGACGCCTGAGGAGTTCGGGGACGTTTGTGCGCAAGCAATTGAAGACAAGATTATCGAAGTAGGACCCGAGAATGTCGCGGCGTTCATCGGCGAACCCGTTCAGGGCGCTGGTGGTGTGATCATTCCACCGTCAAATTATTGGCCCCAGGTCGAAGCAATTTGCCGGAAGTATGGCATCCTTCTGGTTTGCGACGAAGTTATTTGCGGTTTTGGACGGACCGGCAACATGTGGGGTCATGAAACAATGGGCGTTAAGCCTGATATCATCGCGATGGCAAAAGGTCTTTCGTCAGGTTATCTGCCAATTTCCGCTGTCGCCGTCAGCGCGGAAATCATATCGGTCATGAAAACCGGTGGGGATTTTGTACATGGCTACACCTATTCGGGCCATCCCGTCGCTTCCGCAGTGGCCTTGCGAAATATTGAAATCATGGAGCGTGAAGGACTGGTAGAGCGGACGCGACACGAAACCGGACATTATCTTGCAAAGGCGCTTGCCACACTAAACGACCATCCTTTGGTCGGCGAAGCCCGCTCTGTGGGGCTGCTCGGCGCGGTAGAAATCGTCGCCGACAAGACAACAGGCGCTCGCTTCAATGGTGCCGAAGGCACCGCAGGGCCGATGGTTCGGGACATCTGCATTCGCAATGGGCTTATGGTGCGCGGCATTAGAGATAGTATTGTTATGTGCCCGCCGCTTATCATCTCGACGGCGCAAATTGACGATCTGGTGCACATCATTCGCATGTCGCTCGATGAAGCGGAACCGAAATTGCGCGCTCTTTAAGAGAGCTCCCTCATCGTTGGCCGATGGGGAATAATCGCTGTTGGACAAATGCCATTGAGGCGTTACCAGCCTGTTATGCACAAAACACTTTCGGCCCTGCTCGTCACCGCCCTCCTGTCATCTCCAGCCTTAGCAGCACCAAAGCCTGCTAAGGCAAAACTACCCGTGCTGTCGTGCACGACGGCCACGCCGGAGGGTTTGTCTTATACCGTACTGAAAGCCGGCAAAGGCGAACGACCAGGCGCGGACGCCAAAGTAAAAGTGAATTACAAAGGCATGCTCACCGCAGATGGGAGCGAGTTTGATTCCGGAAAAGCGGTTGAATTCAAAGTTGGCGGGGTGATTCCGGGATTTGCCCAAGGCCTGCAATTGATGCAACCGGGCGGAAGCTACCGCCTCTGCATTCCGTCGAAGCTCGGTTATGGCGAAGTAGGCACAGGCCCCATTCCCGCCAATGCAGACCTCGTTTTCGAGGTAGACCTGTTGTCCTTCACCACACCCCCGCCAAAACCCGTAGTCCCGCTCGCCGAGCGTGCCTGCTCGAATGTAACCGGGTCGGGCCTTGGATATCTGGCGATCAAACAAGGAACCGGGAAAACACCCACGGAAGCTGATATGGCGCTGGTCGACTTCACGACCTTTGACGGCAAAACCGGAGCCTCGCTTGAGAAGCGCGAATGGGAGAAAATTCCCCTTTCACAGGCAACGGCGGTCTTTGTTGAAGCGCTCAAGATGATGCCTGTCGGGTCGAGCTACACCTTCTGCTTACCAAAATCCAAAGCTGAGGATGGCGCCGTTTTAGGTGAGCCCGAGATCAACATCCGTGTTGATCTGCTAGACGTACGCCCGGCGCCGGCGGTTGAATAAACCCTAATTTGGGGCGCAGGACAAGCGAACCAATTTTGCATTGAAATCATACGTCAGTGAAGAGCATTGCGACAAAAAGGTCCGGCCAAGGGCCATACTGTAGTTTGGCTTTTTCTTTGACTTGGCCGTTACGACAATTTCATCTTCATCAGCCGCCAGATTCTCTGGAATAGCAGACGCATCACCAAAGTCCGCGACGCGGACCAATATTTCATTAAGTGTGCGACCGCCTACGTCCAGCGGCACCCCTAAGGCGATTGAACGGACCGGCCGCTCCACACCGAACCGTATCATCTCGAGTTTCTGCTTCTCCGCAAAAGCTCCTTTGTTAGTGGCCGCAATAAGATTTCCGGTAGAAGCCGTCGCCAATGTTTCGTCTCGCAAAAGGTTAAACCCTAAGGCGACCCGTTCCGTCCCCACCATAAGCCAAGCATTTCCGCCGGAGGAACTCAACGGTAGCGAAAACTGCCGCTCATTAGCCCGTGCAACGCGAAGATTAAAAATAACCATATCATAAGGCAGAGCGGTGGGCGCTATGATACCATCGCCGACCGAAGAAGCCGCCCGGTCGAGGAACCAAAAAACCCTGTCTTTTGCCTGTTGGACGCCATAGTCGATGGTGATCGTCCTCGAACCAGCCGTCAATTTTACGGGGCCAACCATATGGACCCCCCGTATCATTCCCTGCTTCAAACCTAGTGTTTGCGCGGCTTCTGCATTCAGGGCCCGACTGCTACCGATGTCGGGATCGACCCGCAAACGCATCTGTTTGCCTTCAATGATCAAGGGTACCGTGAAATCACCGCTGAGTTCCAAAATCTTTGGCGCCTCTTCGGCATAAAGGGCATGTCCGGATGTCAAAGCACCGAAAAGACCAATCAGAGCAATGGATCGGTTCAAAACTCAGCTCAGCAAAACAACAGGGCTGTCAGCGCGCCAATGCATGCTCACCTTGTCGTCCCACGTAAAATCTTCCTGATCGTGCCGTGACAGATTAGGTCGGGAAACTCGTATAACTTGTCCGCCTTCCAATTGAATTTCATAAAGTGTGATGTCGCCCAAATAGCTCATGCCTTTGATGGTCCCCCGCGCCAAATTATGTCCGTCCGGCGCATCCTGCGCGGCCGCACGGATGGCCTTACCTTCACCAGGAACATGCAGATATATCTTCTCCGGCCGCAATGCCACCCAGACGTCTGCGCCATGAGGCCCTGTCACGCCATGGTTAAGGTACACCTTGCCCAATCCGGGGCAGTCAACAGCCGCCTTGTCAGGTTCATCCAAAGTGAGCTTGCCTTCAAAAATATTTACGGACCCTACGAAGTCGGCAACGAAGCGGTTGGCGGGATATTCGTAGAGATCAGAAGGTGCAGCGAGTTGAGCGACTTCGCCCTTATTGATGACAGCGACACGACTGGCCATCGATAATGCTTCATCCTGGTCATGCGTGACGGTAACGAATGTAATCCCGACCTTGTCCTGCAAATCCGAAAGCTCAAATTGCATCTGCGCACGCAATTTGGCATCCAATGCCGATAACGGTTCGTCCAAAAGCAGAACTTTGGGCCGCATGACGAGGCTACGCGCCAAGGCCACGCGTTGCCGCTGTCCACCCGACATCTGATCGGGCATCCGGTCTTCGAAACCACCAAGCTTGACGAGTTCGAGTGCTTCCGCCACCCGATCTCGAATTTCACCCTTCGCAACACCAGCAATGCGTAAGCCATAGCCTACATTGTCGGTAACATTCATGTGCGGAAACACCGCGTAACTTTGGAACACCATGTTGACGGGCCGCTTATTCGGCGGCACCAAACTCATATCCTGACCGTCGATGATGATTTGCCCTTCGGTTGGCATTTCAAACCCGGCAATCATGCGCAGCAAGGTTGTCTTGCCGCAACCGGACGGGCCAAGCAGCACAAAAAACTCCCCCGCTAGAATATCGAGGCTGATGTTATCGACCGCCGTGACTTTACCAAAGCGTTTGGACACGTTGCGGATCTGAATGATGGGCTGTTTTATTTCGGTCATTAGTGGGTCTCCGCTATACCCTTCACCCCTTGCAACTTCAGCGCAATGAAGGTGAGGATGACGGTCAATAGGATAAGCAATGTTGAGGCGGCGTTCACTTCAGGAGTGACCGAAAAGCGAACCATGGAATAGACTTTCACTGGGAATGTGATCGTATCCGGACCGCTGGTGAAAAATGTAATCACGAAATCGTCGAGGCTGAGCGTGAACGCCAGCAACGCCCCTGCCACAAGGCCAGGTTTGATATGCGGCAAGAGGACATCGCGAAAGGCTTGCCATTCAGTGGCCCCCAGATCCTTGGCCGCTTCTTCCTCCTCTTTGTTAAAACTCGCCAGCCGTGCACGCACAACCATCGCTACAAAAGGGAAGCAAAAGGTAATGTGGGCTATGGTAATTGCGGACAAGTTGAGGGGCCACATAAGATCAGTTGGCCATTCTACTTTCGCAAAAAAGATGAGAAACGCAACGCCGAGACAAATTTCAGGAACAATTATCGGCAACGACATAGTGCCTTCGACGAGACCCTTAAATGGGAACCGAAAACGCCAAAGCATGACCGCAGCCAAAGCTCCAATGATGAGACTTACGATGGTGGCTAGGAAAGCTATGGTCAAGGAATTGACCAATGCCTCCACCAGACTGTCGTTATTGAGAGCTTTCTCATAATATTTAAGCGTGAAGCCTTTCCAGACGACGTTGCGTTTGCTGTCGTTGAAGCTGAAAACCATCAATACAAGCAACGGCGCATACAGAAACAACATGGTCAAGCCGACCCAACTGCGCATCCATAGCTTTCTGGTATATTCAAGCGGAGCGATCGGTGCAGAACGGAATAAAGCCATCAGCGCACCTCTTTCGTTTTGTTCGCTTTCATCGACTGCAAGGCAATCAGGATGAACATCGCGTAAATTAGCAGGAACGAAAGCGCGGCACCGAAGGGCCAGTCGTTGGCGCGTTTGAATTGCCGTTCGATGACGTTGGCGATCATCTGGCTATCTGTCCCGCCCATAAGGTCGGGTGTCAAATACGCCCCCAACGCAGGGATCAGAGTAATCATAACACCGGCAACAATCCCTGGCGCCGCAAGCGGCACCACAATTTGCATGAAGGTTTTGAAATGCCCTGCCCCGAGATCAAGGCTTGCCTCGATCAGACTTTTGTCCAGACGATCAAGTGCCGAATAGAGCGGCAGTACCATGAAAGGCAGGTGCACATAGACCAACCCCAATACGACGGCGAAATTATTATAGAGCAACTGGACCGGCGTCCAAGCCTCCAGAGGCTGCATGCCGACCAGAGTGCGGAGCCAGCTTGCCCCTTCCCAAAGGCCACCTAGTCCCTTGTTCATGTACCCGTTCGTGCCCATGAGAGCCATCAATGCATAGGTACGAATCAACAAATTGGTCCAGAACGGGAGCATGATGCCAAGCAATAGCCATGGTCGCCATTTGGGTGCCGCGAAGGTGATAGCCATCGCAACCGGAAAACCAATAATCAGACAAATTAGAGTAGTAAGCGCCGCAACCGCAAGGCTTTTCAGGAAAATCGACAGATACAACCACTCGGTTGCGCGCTTGTAATTTTCAAGCGTTCCTGAAATCGAAATGTCGGCCGGCCCTGCATTCTGGCCGAAGCTGTAAAGCCAGACGATAGCCATGGGCGCCACAAAGAAAAGGGCGAGCCAGAATACCGGGACCGACGCAATAGCGGCGAAAGGCTTTTTCTGGCTTTTCCAGTCTTGTAACGCCCCCGCCACCGGTTAGGCCGCCCGCACGCGAGTGAAGGCCTCCTCATATTTCGGCTGAAGCTCTGGGTTGAACTTCGCATACTCACATTTAGAGAGCACATCGGCTGGTGGAAAAATGACCGTGTTGCTCTTATACTCTTCGGGCATCAAAGCCTTAGCCGCGTCGTTTGGCGTAGGATATAGGATCGTTTCTGTAATCTTTTTTCCTGCTTCGGCATCCAGAAGATAGTTGATAAATGCGTGGGCGTTTTTGGGGTGTGGCGCCCCTTTCGGAATGCACAGATTGTCGGAATTGAGCTGGCTTCCTTCCTTGGGAATGATGAAGCCGATGTCAGGATCTTCGGTCATCGCCTGGGCAATGTCGCCATTATATTCGAGAACCAGATCAACTTCACCTTTCAAGAGAAGATCTTGCCCATTATCTTCATGGAAGGATTTGATGTTTGGCTTTTGTTTGATCATCATCGCTTCGATGGTTTTGATATCGGCATCTGTCAGTGCGTTGACGGACTTGCCCAGATATTTGCCATAAAGACGGAACATATCTCCAGCTTCGGACAATACAGCGATCCGGCCTTTATATTCAGCGCTATCAAACAGCACTTTCCAGCTGTCTGGGACGCCATTAACTTTTGACTTGCGGTAACCGATACCGAGAGCCAGCCATGTATAAGGCATCGAATGTTTGCGGGCAGGATCGTAAGGAACATCCTGAAAGTCTTTGGCGACATTTTTGAAATTGGGAATCTGGGCTTTATCGAGCTCCATCAACATGTCGGCTGCCGCCATACGTTCCACGAAATCGTTAGATGGAACTATGACATCATAGCCTGGATTGCCGGCTCGCAATTTGGCGAACAGTTCATCGTTACTGGCAAATAGCGTCATGTTAACGTCAACGCCTGCACTATCCTTATAGTCTTCCAACGTGGTCTCACCAATATAGGTGTCCCAGTTATAGAAGTTCAGTTTGGCCTCTTCTCCATTAGCCAACTTCTCGGCTTTCTTTTCGCCACATCCGGCGAGCGCGCCTGTCAAACTGAAGCCCACGGCAGCGACGCCCATGCCTTTCAACATCGCGCGGCGGTTGCTTCCTGCGTGCAAAAATGTCTTGAAGTCCATCTTTTTTCTCCAGCTGACCCTATCGATTTATAGGTGCATGCTGGACCAAAATATCCCTCAGGAAAAGCCCCTTTTTTCCGACCTTTGCATGGATAACCCAGACGTAACATTATGTCTCGCTGCAGCAATAATTGTGCGGTGCAGCAAAGTTATTCGGCCGTCGGTTTTGTCTCTGCATCCACGGCCGCTTGCACGGCTTTATAAAAGGCTTCGCGTTGCTTTCCGACAGTGTTCGGATCGGTCGCCTTTAGCCAATTGCTGTTCGATGCGATAACCAGACGACGCGCAGGATCTATAAAGATTCCCTGCCCGAAAATACCCTGCGCGGCGAAGCTGCCATCGTCATAGGTCCACCATTGATAGCCATAGCCCTTGCCAGGCGCCCCAATGTCGGCCTGCTTAGATGTTGCAGGGGCGATCCAGTCGTCCGGGACGATCGACACGCCATTGACCTTGGCACCTCCCATGATGAAAAGACCAAAGCGGGCATAGTCGCGGGTAGATGCTTGGATGCAGCATCCGCTGATCTCATGTCCAGTCGACCCCAGAAGCCAACTACCATCCTGCTCCATTCCAAAAGGCACCCAGACTTTTTCGGAAAGATACTCGGACAAGTTCTTCTTAGTCGCCGAACTTACGAGGACGCCGATCAAATTGGTTTCGCCTGTCTTATAAACCCATTTGGTTCCGGCCGGCGCTTCGCGGCGTAAGGTGCGCATATAGCTGACCGTCACGTCCATGCCGTCTTTCGCCTTATGCTGGTTGAACAACGCGACGTCGGAATTTGGATCGGCATAATCCTCGTTCCATTTAACGCCCGAGGTCATCGTAAGTAATTGCCGGATAGTGACATCATCATAGGCCGAACCCTTAAGGTCGGGAATATATGTCGAGACCTTGTCCTCAATGCTTTTGATATAGCCATCTTTTATCGCCGCACCCACCAATGTGGAGGTGAAGGACTTGGCCACGGAAAAACTCGTCCACTTGCCGTCACCGGTAAAGCCCAAGCCATATTTTTCCATCCGGATTTTACCGTCTTGAACGATGACCAGGCCGGCGGTGCGTTGGGCCTTCATATAGGCGTCGACATCGGTACCGATGGTAATCGGCGCGCCTTTCGGAAGCGGGTATACATCATCCCCGGATTCGATGATGTTCGATTTGGCAAGGATCGGGATACGGTCCATTGCGCGGAATGCGGCGTCGCGTTGGGTGGTATTCCAGAACAGGACGTTCGCATCAGTCGGCATGCTGGATACCAGCGCCTTCATATCGTCATCGGCAGTCGCCCAGAAACCTCCTGCTGCGCCTGCCAGAATAAGAAGTATCGCCAATATCAGTTTTTTCATCGCGTCCCGCCCCTCTTGTTTTTCTCTATCATCCCGTCAGCGCCTTAGCTTTTGACCAATGTGACCTGCGCAACATTGATGCCTCCACCCCGGAATCCTCCTTCGCAATACATCAGATAATAGCGCCAGAGTGAAATGAATTTTTCGTCGAAGCCGCCGGGTAGTCTGCCCTCTTCAATTGCTTCGTCGAACCTCTGCCGCCAGCGTTTGAGCGTTTCGGCATAGTGGAGGCCGAAATCATGTTGGTCGCGCCATTCCAGACCATTGGCTTCGGCGAGTGCCCTGAACCTGCTTTCCGACAGCAGCATGCCGCCGGGGAAGATATAGTGCTGGATGAAGTCGGTGCCCTTGGCATAGGCTTCGAAGACATCGTCTTCGATCCGGATATATTGGATAGCTGCCCTGCCGCCGGGTTTTAGGCAGCGGGCGATGGTGGCGAGATAGTCTGGCCAGTAGCGTTGGCCCACCGCTTCGACCATCTCGACGCTGGCGATGGCGTCGTAGATTTGGGTGACGTCCCGGTAGTCTGTTAACTTGGCTGAAGCTTCGGCAGTGGTTGGGAGGCGGGCGTTGGTGTAGGATTTCTGCTCGCTCGACAGGGTGATGCCATCATATCTAACCCTATGTTTTTCAACAGCTATTTCTGCCAAACTGCCCCAGCCACAGCCGATTTCCAACAGCTTATCCCCCGGTTTCAAATCCAACCGCGTCAGCAGCGTTTCGATCTTGCGCGCCTGCGCCGCCTCAAGGCGTTCGTCCGCCGCAATGGGCTCCTCAAAAAGCGCGCTCGAATAGGTCATGCTGCGGTCCAGCCACGCCTCGTAAAAGTCGTTGCCGAGATCATAATGCGCCTCGATATTCCGCCGCGCCCCGCTGCGGCTGTTGTCGCGCAGGCGGTGGACGATCTTGCCCATAATCTTTGCCAGGCCCGACGGCCGCCCCACATTGCCGAGCTTCACCCGGTTACGCATAAACAGGTCAAATATCAAAACCGGATCAGGGCTGCTCCACTCGCCCGCCGCCCAGGCTTCATACCAGCCGATCGAGCCCCCGCGCACCAGCCGGAACAGCGCATTCCAATGGTGGATCGTGATATGCGCCACAGGCCCCGGGCCACGGCCACCGACAATCCGCACCGAACCGTCGGGCAACACGCCTTCGACAGTGCCAAAGTCGAACCCGCGATCGATACGGTCGACAATCCGGTCAAAACCGCGCGCAAAAAGGCCGCCCGTCAACGCGCGCAATCCCCGTGCGCGGGTCAAATGGCGGCCTCTTTTCACTTCCGGAGCATTCATGCCCGCGCCTATGCTACAGCCTATGCCGCTTGGCAATTACTCCAACACCGCAGAGTTACTTCTTGCGCAATTCGTCCCGGATTTCGGTGAGCAAATCGACATCGGTCGGACCCGTCGCCGCAGGAGGAGGCGGAAGCACCTTGTTCGCCTGACGGATGATCATGAAGATGACAAATGCCAGGATGACGAAGTTGATCAGCGCGGTGATGAAGCTGCCATAAGCGAACAGATTTGCGCCTGCGGCTTTCGCATCAGCCAACGACATACCGGCAGTCACCTTGTCCGCGCCGCCCAGCACGATATATTTGCTGCTGAAATCCACACCGCCACCGGTTGCCAGCGAGATAAGCGGCATGATCAGGTCTTCGGTCATCGATGTCACGATTTTCCCGAAAGCCGCGCCGATAATCACACCGACCGCAAGATCGAGGACATTGCCGCGCGCGATAAACGCCTTGAATTCACTCAACATATCGAAACTCCCATTTTTAAAAACCCTGCGCCGAAATGTCATAATTCGCAAAGAAACGATAGCGGTCATTGCGTAAAATCTTCACGCGCCTTATATGAGTAATACACGGCCTTCGTGTTCTATTGGGCATATCGCCTGTCTGAGGAGTTCCATTGATGCGTACCAATTTTGCGAAATTTCTTTTGGTTCCCGTGGCTGCGGCGTCGCTCGCAGGTTGCGGTATCAACAGTGTTCCGACCGCTGAGGAAAATGCGAAAGCCAAATGGGCCGATGTGCAGGCCGCGTTTCAGGAACGCGCCAATCTGATCCCCAACCTTGCCAATGTGGTCAAGGGCGCCGCTGCGCAGGAAAACAAGACGCTGACCGAAGTAATCGAGGCCCGCGCGCGCGCAACCTCGCCCAATATTCAGGTCAATCCCGATGATTTGAGCGATCCGGCTAAGATGGCCGCGTTTCAGGCCGCACAGAACCAGCTTTCGGGCAGCCTGTCGCGCCTCTTGGTATCGGTCGAGCAATATCCCCAGCTGAAAAGCCAGGAAGGCTATCTGAAGCTGCAGGACCAGTTGGAAGGTCAGGAAAACCGCGTCCGCATCACGCTGCGCGATTATAACGAAGCCGTCCGGTCCTATAACACGACCATCCGGACCTTCCCGGACATCATCGGTGCCAAGGTCATCCACGGTGCAAAGCCGATGATCCCCTATCAGGCCACCACTCCGGGTGCAGAAGCCGCACCCCAGCTTGATATGGCGCCAACCGGCTAATCCTTCTCGCTAAGGAAATTAAAATGAAAAAGGCCATCGGCCTTCTCGTCGCGGCGCTACTGGTCCTAACCGGCCAGTCAGCGCTCGCGCAGACATTTCCCAAATTGTCCGGCCGCGTGGTGGACGAGGCCAATCTGCTCGACCCCGCGCAAGAGGCCGCGCTTACCGCCAAGCTGGAAGGTCTGGAAACCCGCACCAATCGGCAACTCGTGGTCGCGACATTGAACAGCCTCGAAGGCTATGAGATATCCGACTATGGCTATCGCCTCGGACGGCATTGGGCCATCGGACAGGATGGAAAGGGCGAAAGCGAAAAGGACAATGGCGCGATCCTGATCGTCGCGCCCAATGAGCGCAAGATGCGGATCGAGGTCGGCTACGGCCTCGAACCCATACTGACCGACGGCCTGTCCTCATCCATCATCCGCAACGACATCACCCCCCGTTTCAAGGATGGCGATTTCCCCGGCGGCATCAATGCCGGTGTCGACCGCATTGTCACCCAATTGGAACTGCCTGCGGACGAAGCTGCAAAAGTGGCCGCCGAAGCGCAGAAAAACCAGAAGGATGGCGAAGGCTTCCCCTTGGGCGCCCTTATCTTCCTTCTCTTCATCTTCTTCTTCGTCCTGCTTCCCATCATGCAGAGCATGAAGGGCGGCGGGCGCCGGCACCGGCGCGGCGGCGTTGGTCCCGTCATCATCTGGGGTGGCGGCGACTGGGGCGGCGGCGGTGGCGGTGGCTCCTCCTGGGGCGGAGGCGGTGGCGGCGGCTTTGGCGGTTTCTCGGGTGGCGGCGGCGGCTTCGGCGGCGGCGGCGCATCGGGCGGCTGGTAAGGAGCGGACGATATGGCCTTACATAAAATAAACCGGATGACGCAAGCTGACCATGTGCGTGTGACCGAGGCGGTTGCCGCCGCGGAACAGCATACCAGCGGCGAAATCGTCACGATCGTGACCGACCTGTCGGATCATTATGAAGATATCGGCCTGTTCTGGGCCAGCGTTGCCGCCTTTCTGGCCTTCGCGGCCTATGGCCTGTTCCCCGATTTCTATCTGGGCCTTGTCGACAGCGTCACCGGTGGCTGGGCACATGATTACAGCGCCGGCGAAATCATGGCGATGATCTTTGTGGCGATGGTCCTCAAATGGGTGGGCACATGGTTGATCCTGAAATGGCTGCCGCTGCGCCTCGCCCTTACGCCCAAAGCCATCAAGATGGCCCGGGTCCGCGCCCGCGCAATCAGCCTGTTCAAGGTCGGCACCGAAGCCAAGACCGTGGGCCGCACCGGCGTGCTGCTCTATCTGTCGATGAAGGAACATCGTGCGGAAATCGTCGCCGATGAAGAAATCGCCAAGCTGGTCACGCCCGAAATCTGGGGCGATGCGATGGTTGCGCTGATTGAACGGGTCAAGGCCGGACAGCCGGGCGAAGGCATGGCCGAAGCCGTGCGGCAAATGGGCATTGTTCTTGCCGAACATTTCCCCAAGGGCCATGAAAATCCCAACGAGTTACCCGACAGATTGATTGAACTATGACGACCAATGCCGAGCCTGAAGAAATCATGTGGCAGGGGCGTTTCATCACCGCCAAAAGAACAGGCAAATGGGAATATGTCTCCCGCGCACGCGGCATAAAGGCCGCCGTCATATTGGCGGTGGAGGATGACCATGTCCTCCTCGTCGAACAATATCGCGTGCCCCTGGGCACATCCTGCATCGAACTGCCCGCAGGGCTGATCGGCGATCACGACGCGGGCGAAGACGCCCTCACCTCCGCCGCACGCGAGCTGGAGGAAGAAACCGGCTATCGCGCCAGCAAGCTGGACATCGTCGGCGAATTCTTCTCCTCCCCCGGCATGGTCAGCGAAAGCTTCTCCCTCGTCCGCGCCACCGGCCTGACCAAGGTCGGTGATGGCGGCGGGGTCGACGGCGAAAACATCATCGTCCACCGCGTGGCGCTTGCGCAGCTTCCGGCCTTTGTCGCCGACAAGCGGGCCGAAGGCTGTGTGGTGGATGTGAAGTTGCTGATGTTGCCGGGGATGGTTTTTTAGGCAGGGGCGCTTGGGCCTTTAGGTTGTGCCTCGTTTTTTTCGCTAGAAGGAAGAAGGCAAAAAGGAAGAAGGCCTTGTTCTTTCCTTCACCCCCTTTTGAGGGGAGTATATGTGGTCTTGGCCCTCGGACTTTTAGAGGAATAGCCCTCAACGTCACATTCTACGGGGACTGTCCCATCAGGGACTGTCCCCAACCCCACAGCAAAAAGCAACCGTCACCCTGAACGGATGGCAGGTTTCAGCATGCCCAAAAACGATCGGGAATGACTGGTATTCTCGGGAAATCAGAGGTTTGCGCGGAACTTAGAGCATGCGGCTTGCTGTGACAATCCGTTGTTGATAATCTTCGACGAGGGAGGTGTAGAGCGATGCCTTATCGGAACGCATGGCTTTGGGTGCTTGCGCTGTTGGCGCTGACCTTTGTGGCCTTCTGGCCAGGTTATTTCTCAAAGCTGCCGGACAAGAAAATTGCCCATCATTATCATGCCGCCAGCTCCACCCTGTGGATGATCCTCGCAATCGCTCAATGTTGGACGTCGCATCGCAATCAGCTCGCGCTGCACCGAAAAACTGGGCTAGCAATTTTCCTGTTGTTCCCATTTTTCATGGTCGCGGGAATGTGGGTGATCCATGTTGAAGCGGGAACGTTAGCCGGCGACCCCACCAGCCTTGAAGGCACGCAGATCGCGCAGTTTGGCTTCTTTGATCCTCTCGCAAATATTGCTTTCGCCCTAATGTTCTGGGCGGCGCTCAGGCACCGTTACAATGTCCAACTCCACGCCCGCTATATGCTGGCTACGCTGCTGTTCGTACTTGCTCCGATCGGTTTTCGTATACTTCCCATTCTAATCCCTTTTTTTAGACCGGACGAGAATTTTTCATTTTCAATGGCGGGTGGAAACCTGATGGCGCTGGCGGTTACGCTTTATCTTTATTACCAAGCCCCCAAATATGGCCGACCGTTCTTGATCGCTGCGGGATTCATCGTCGCGCAGGCGATCAGTTTTGAAACGTTGGGACGAATTCCGGCTTGGGCCGCGATATTCGGCAGCGTTTCTAATATGAACTTGCCGTTCCTGCTCACTTTGACCGGAATCATCAGTATTGGGATCGCATGGCACGGTTGGTTAGCTGGCGCGCGTCCGAGAACCCCAAAGGTGGTGTTGACCAACTGATCTCGGTCAAGCCGGACTGTCGCGTAAGGACCGAAATACTGTCATATCCAAAAGTCGGCCTCCGAAATTGATATCCAAATTGCAGGCATATTCCCCCTCTCCCCTTTAGGGGAGAGGTACGCAGTCTTATGGCTTTAGCCATTAGACGGAGTGGAGAGGGGGATTTCATCCCTGCTCTAAAAATGTCCGTCACCCTGAACTTGGTTCAGGGTCCATCGTGCAACGGCACCCTTAACGTGAAATATAACGCAACGGTGAGTCCCAGTTTGGCTTGCCACACACGGCGCAGGAATGGACTGACAAATGGACCCTGAAACGAGTTCAGGGTGACGAGGGGGTGCGGGTCAAACCGCTTACTCCCCTCCCGCAAGCGGGAAGGGGAATCTCAGGCAAAGATGTCGAGGTCCAAATGCGTCACAACGCCTTCTTCCTTTTTCCCTTATTCCTTCTAGCGAATTCCACCCTCCAAAGCCCAAAAGGCCGGATGAGGACCCACCACCCCTAGCGGAAATTATCCGCGTAAGCCTGAATCTTCAGGGTCTTGGGCGGGGTTGGGATGAAGGTGGCGTGGATGCCTTTTTTCGCGGCATAGGCTTGCGCGGCGGTGAGGGTCGGGAACTTCAGTTGCACCTGCACCTGCGTGTCGCCCGATCCGGCCCAGCCCATCAGCGGGTCGGCCTTGCGTGGTTCCGACGGCGTGAATTCAAGAATCCAGGTGTCCGTATGGGCTTTTCCAGACTGCATGGCGTTTTTGGGACGCTGATAGATACGTGCGGACATCGGAACTTCCTGACTATGGGATTGCTGTCGCCTTGCGCCAAATAGGGCGGATTCGTCAAGCGCTGCGTGCCTGGGCCTTTTTGGTTTTCAGGCTGGCCACGCTTTCCCACGGGGCGTCGGGCCAATTATGCTTGGGATAGCGTCCCCGCATCTCCTTGGCGACATCGCGCCAACTGCCGCGCCAGAATTCGGGCAGGTTGCGGGTGGTCTGGATCGGGCGGCCTGCGGGCGAGGTCAGGCTGAGCACCAGCGGCAGGCGTTCGATGCCGATGCACGGATGCACGTCCAGCCCGAACAGCGCTTGCACCCGTAACTCTACCGTCGGTCCGGCCTCTGCAGCATAGTCGACCGGATGGGTGGTGCCGGCGGGGCTGGTGAAATGGGCGGGGGCGAGGCGTTCGACCTGTTGCTTGCTGTCCCAGCCGAGCAGGGTGTCGAGAGCGTCGGACAGCGCCTGTTTCGAGATATCCCGCAACCGCGCCGCGCCGTTCAGGCAAGGGGGCAGCCACTGGTCGAGCGTCTCCAGCAAGCTTTCGTCCGACAGTTCATCATGTCCGGCAAAGGCGGCGCGTTGGCGCAGGGCGATGGCGGCATCGGACCAGGGCAGCGCCGCAATGCCGCATTGGCGCACCGCCGACAGCAGCGCCCCGGCCAGCACGGCCTCGTCCGCCTTTGCAACGGTCGCCTCGCGCAGCACAATCGCTCCGAGCCTTTGCCGTTGCCGGATTTCGACACGGTCGTTGGCGGCGTCGTAACGGGTTTCGGTCTTTGTCTCCAAACGGTCGGCAAACAGGTCCAGCACCTCGGCCTCGCTGAGGGCGGCGGCGGACAGGATGCGCGCGCCGGATGCTGCACCCTGCAGGTCGGCGACGGCGAGCCATTCGGCCTGCGCCAGCGGCGACAGCGGATCGAGGCGCAGGCCCCGGCCCAATGCGCTGATCCAGTTCTCGCCCTTGGCATCACGGCGTTTGGCGATGCGTTCGGGATAGGCCAGCGCGACCAGCGCGCCGGTCGAAAGCGGGGCTTGGACGCCGCCTTCGCCCGCCATCTTGCCGATCCGTCGGGCGAGCGCCTTGGCCGCGTCGGTGCGGCCGCCCTTGTCGCGGCGGAAGCGTTCGTGGCGGCTTTCCAGATCTTCGCCCTGCCCGCCAAGCCCGCGCTCTTGCAGCAGCAATGCAAGCTCTGCGGCGGTATCCGCCTGCCCGTGGTCGGCGGCGCGCAGGACCATATGGGCCAGATGCGGCGGCAGCGGCAGGGTGGCGAGCTTTCGGCCATGGGGCGTGATGGCTCCTCCGTCAGTGAGCGCGTCGATGGCAAGCAGCGCCTTGCGCGCTTCGTTCAGCGCGGAGGTGGGCGGCGCGTCGAGCCAGCGCAGGCGGGTGGGATCGCCCTCCCCCCATAAGGCGCAGTCGAGCAGCAGGGGCGCGAGGTCGCTTTCCAGTATCTCCGGCGGGTCAAAGGGCGGAAGGCCGCCATTTCCCGCCTCCTCCCACAGGCGGTAGGCGACCCCTGCCGCTTGCCGCGCGGCGCGGCCTGCGCGCTGGGTGGCGGCGGACAGGCTGGCGCGTTCGGTGACCAGCCGCGTAACCCCCGCCGCCCGGTCAAAACGCGCGCGGCGGGCGAGACCGCTGTCGACGACGATGCGGACGCCGTCGATGGTGAGGCTGGTCTCTGCGATGTTGGTGGCAAGGATGATCTTGCGGCGGCCTTCCGGATCGGGCCGGACCGCCTGCCGCTGCGCCGCGGGGTCGACTTGCCCGTGCAGTTTGTGGACGACGATGCCGTCCGGCATCCCGGCCAGCGCCTCGGCCGTACGGTCGATCTCGCGGGTGCCAGGCAGGAAGGCGAGCAGGTCGCCGCTCTCCTCACCCAGCGCCTGCCGGATGATGCGGGCGATGTCGGTCTCGACCGGCTGGCTGACCTGCCGTCCGACATAGCGCAGCTCCAGCGGCCAGCTTCGCCCTTCGCTTTCAATGACCGGCGCGCCGTCCATCAGCGCGGAGAAGCGCGCGCCGTCGAGCGTGGCGGACATCGCGACCAGCCGCAGGTCGGGCCGGAACGCCCCCTGCACCTCCAGCGCGAGCGCGAGGCCGAAATCGCTGTCGATGCTGCGTTCGTGCACCTCGTCGAACAGCACGGCGGAGATGCCCGCGAGTTCAGGGTCGGAGATGATGCGGTTGCGGAATATCCCCTCGGTCAGGACCAAGATGCGCGTCGCGGCGGACTGCTTGCTGTCCATGCGCGTGGCATAGCCGACAAGGCCGCCCACCTGCTCCCCCATCAGCTCCGCAATCCGCTCCGCCGCCATACGGGCCGCGAGACGGCGTGGGGACAGGAGAAGGATTTTGCCGCTGCACCACGGTTGGTCCAAAAGGCGCGGCGCGACCATCGTGGTCTTGCCCGCACCCGGCGGGGCGATCAGAACGGCATTGGGCTGTGCGGCCAGAGTGGCGAGCAGATCCGGCAAGACAGCGTCCACCGGCAATCCCGCATTCAAAGGTCGACCCATTCCCTGCCGCCCGGCCAGATGACGTCCTCAATCTTGTCCCCGACAAAGGTCAGCGCCGACAGGACGAGCAATATGGCAAGCAAGTCGAGCAGCAGGACCGCACCCATCACCACATAGGGATGGAACGGCCCGATGGGGTCAAACCCGTCCGACAGGGGCTCGCGGGGTTCCATGCTCAATAGGCGCGAGCGATGGCGAATTCGACCGCCTCGATCAACGCCGCCTTGGCCTCACCACCCGGGAAATGGGCGATGGAATCGATGGCGCGCTGGCCATAGTGACGGGCGCGGTCGATGGTGTCGTCGATGGCGTCATGGGCGCGCAAAAGGCTCGTCGCGTGCACCAGATCTTCGTCGGACACGCGGTTGCCCAGCATCGCATCATGCCAGAATTTCTTCTCCTCCGCCGAGCCCCGGCTGTGCGCCAAGATGACCGGCAGGGTCACCTTGCCGTCGCGGAAGTCGTCACCAATATCCTTGCCCATCGTCGCCCCGTCGGACACATAGTCAATGGCGTCATCGACCAGCTGGAACGCGATGCCAAGATTGCGGCCATAGGCGTCGAGCGCCATTTCCTGCGCCTCGCCGCTTTCGGCCACGACCGCCGCAATCCGGCACGCCGCCGCAAACAGGGCAGCGGTCTTGGAACCGATGATGTCGAGATATTTCTCTTCGGTCGTCGTAATCTGCCGCTGCGCGGTCAGCTGGTTGACTTCGCCTTCCGCAATCACCGCCGATGCATGGGACAGAATCTTCAGAACCTTGAGCGATCCGTCCTCGACCATCAGCTCAAAGGACCGGCTGAACAGGAAATCGCCGACCAGTACGGCGGCAGGATTGCCGAAAATCAGGTTCGCCGCCGTCTTGCCCCGGCGCATGTCACTGCCATCAACGACATCGTCATGCAACAGCGTCGCGGTATGGATAAACTCCACCGCCGCCGCCAGCTTATGGTGCCGTTCCCCGGGATAATCGAGCAAGCGCACACAGGCCAGGGTCAGCATCGGCCGCATCCGTTTGCCACCGCCTGCGATCAAATGTCCGGCCAATTCGGGGATCAAGGGGATTTCCGACTGCATCCGGTCGAGGATGACCGCATTCACTTTGTTCATTTCGGGCGCGACGAGTTTCAGGATGGGATCCAGCGAAGGTGCGCGGTGTCCGCCGATTTGGTGAATGGTAGCTGTCATAACGCTTCCGCTCTGGCAAGCCGGAGGCGGCAAGGCAAGTGCAAATGGGGCTTTTCCTCTTGTCCTGATGCGGCAATCGCGGCAGATGGTGCCTTATGGACCACGAAGACACTTTGAGACGCTACCGCGACAGCATCGACAATATCGACGCCGCGCTGGTGTTCATGCTCGCCGAACGCTTCAAGATCACGCAGGCCGTCGGCGAATTCAAAGCCGTATCCGCCCTGCCGCCTGCCGATCCCGCCCGCGAAGAACGGCAAATCGAGCGCCTGCGCCAATTGGCCCGCGATGCAAAGCTCGACCCCGATTTTACGGAGAAGTTTTTGCGCTTCATCATTGATGAAGTGATCCGCCACCACCAGCAAATCCGGGACGCGGGGTGATGGGGGAGCGGTTGTCCTTTAGTGGACATTGCCCTCTTTAATCCACCCGTCACCCTGAATTTATTTCAGGGTCCATCGTGCAGCGGCCCCGATTGCGGGAAATAAAACGCAACCGTGCGGCATGGTTCGGCTTGTCACTTACCGTGTGGGAATGGACTGACAGATGGACCCTGAAACAAGTTCAGGGTGACAGGTGTAGAGATAACCCCGGAATGGATTTCGTCACCTTGAACTTGTTTCACCTCTGGTGACTACGTTCCAGAGTCCATCGGGAGGTTAAATCTGCCCTATGGGAGGAAAGCCCAGTCCGATCGCCAAATCAATCCATTGCGGATTTTCGGTATTGATGAGGTTGATCTTCCAAGGCCTGTGCCAGTTTTTGAGCTGCTTCTCGCGCGCGATAGCCGCGTCCATCGTGCTGAATACTTCAAAATGAACCAGCCGATAGATGGCATATTTAGACGTGTGGCCCGGAGTCAGATGCTGACGATGTTGCGACAGACGCTTCATCAGGTCCGAGGTTACACCGATATAGAGTGCGCCATAAAGCTTGCTTGCAAGGATGTAGACGCACGGTTGTTTTTCCTGTTTCATTTCATAGGTATAGCTGAAAGATTGGCCCCGAAACAAGTTCAGAGCGACAATGATTTGTTGCCCCCTCGCCTTACTATTCCCAACCCGTCACCCTGAACTTGTTTCAGGGTCCATCGTGCAGCGGCAACAAATGCGCGAGATAAAACGCAACCGTGCGTAACTGTTTTGCTTGTCACTTACCGGGTGGGAATGGGCCGAGAAATAGACCCTGAAACGAGTTCAGGGTGACGGATTGATTTTCAAAATTGACCCGCGCTTATCTGGGACACACCGCACCCCTACCCCAACGCTTTCGGCAACCTCAACCGCACGAGCAGACCGCCGAGATCTTCGCTTTCTTCCAGTTTGACCGAACCGCCGTAGATTTCGACGACATCGCGCACGATGGCGAGGCCGAGGCCGGTTCCGGGCTTGCCGGTGTCCAGCCGTGCGCCGCGGTCGAACAGGCGTTCGCGTTCGCCTTCGGGGATACCACGGCCGTCATCTTCGACCAGCAGTTCGACAAAATCATCCGCATCCTCGACGGTCACGAACACACTGCCGCCGCCATATTTGGCTGCATTCTCGATCAGGTTGCCGAGCATTTCGTCCAGATCCTGCCGCTCCACACGGGCCGCGAGCGTCTTGTCGCCGGCCATGTCGAGCCGCACGTGGCCGTATAGACGGCTGACCGCCCGTTCGACCGATTCAAGGCTATCCCACACTTGCGCACGGCTATGACTATGGCCGCGCCGCCCGACGGCGCGGGCGCGGGCCAGATGATGGTCTACCTGCCGCCGCATGGTGGTCGCTTCGCGGATAACCGTCTCGGCAAGGTCCGGTGCCTGTGCGGTTGCGCTATTCATGATCACGGTCAGCGGGGTCTTCAGCGCATGGGCGAGATTGCCTGCATGCCGCCGCGACTCTTCGGCCTGCTTCTCATTATGGTCCAATAACGCGTTGAGTTCATTGACCATCGGCATCACCTCGTCGGGCAAGGCATCGGTCACGCGGCTTTCCCGGCCACTGCGCATCTGGGCAATGGCCTGCCGCACCGCGCGCAAGGGCCATAGCCCGTAAAATGTCTGCAACGCCGCCAATATGATCAGCCCAAGTGCCAGCAACAAAAAGCTGATCACAAGGACAGAGCGCAATTCCTGAATCTGCCCGTCCAGACTGTCGCGGCTCTGCGCCACCATGAACGTCCAGCTGATGTCGGAATCCGGCAGCTTGATATTGCGCTCGGCAATGCGCAGCGGTTCATCCCGGAATTCATCGCTATCGCGGAAATGGACGGCCTGGTCATTATGTCCTGCCGGTGTTTTCAAGGCGCGGTCCCATAAGGATCGCGACGGAAACGGCATCGCGCCGGGTCCGGTAATCTGCCAGTAGAGTCCGCTATTGGGTTCCAGAAAACGCTGGTCGCCCAAGGGCCGGTTCATCCGGATTTCGCCATCGGGGCCAATCTCTGCCGAGGCGATCATGGCGGTAAGAACATATTCGAGCTGATTGTCGAAATTCTGTTCAACCGAGTTGGTCAAAACCCGGTCAAGCGCCGCGCCGCCGCCAATTAGCAAAATCGTAATCCACGCCGCCGCCGTCAGGATCATGCGGCGGGTAAGCGAACCCGTGCTTTGAAACTGGCTCCGCCATGACGGGGGTTTCACCGCCGTGTTTATGACGGCAGGCGGATTCAGCTGACCGGTTCCTCAAGGCTGTAGCCAAGACCGCGGATGGTCGAAATGACATCCTGCCCCAGTTTCTTGCGGATGCGGGTCACAAACACTTCGATCGTGTTGGAATCGCGGTCAAAGTCCTGATCGTAAATATGCTCGATCAGTTCGGTACGCGACACCACCTTGCCCTTATGGTGCATCAGATAGGACAGCAGCTTATATTCCTGCGCGGTCAGTTTGACCGGCTGGCCATCGAGGGTCACGCGGCCCGAGCGCGTGTCGAGACGCACATCACCGACCGTCAATTCCGACGATGCATTGCCCGACGCACGGCGGATAAGCGCGCGTAGCCGTGCAATCAGCTCTTCGGTCTGGAACGGTTTGGCGAGATAATCATCGGCGCCTGCGTCCAGTCCGGCGACTTTGTCCGACCAGCTATCGCGGGCGGTCAGGACGAGAACGGGGAATTTGCGCCCCTCCTTGCGCCAGCGGTCCAGCACGGTCAGGCCATCAATTTCGGGAAGACCCAGATCGAGGATGACAGCGTCATAATTCTCGGTCGAGCCCATATAATGGCCGTCTTCGCCATCGACCGAGAGATCCACGGCATATCCCGCGCCCTCCAGCGTTGATTTCAACTGCTGGCCGAGTGTCGGTTCGTCTTCCACAATAAGGATGCGCATGCTGTCCCCTTCAAATGCTGTAATGATGTTGGAAATGGGCTAGCAGATTAGCCGCCGCACGCAAAATCCTATCAACGCTGGCGCAGGACGCTGCCCGTTCTGCCGTCGACATCCACAAAAATAACCCGATCCTTGTTGATGAATTTCAGGCGATAGACCTGGGCCGTCGGGTCATATTCAGGGCCAAGATATTGCATGCCGCGCATACGGGGAACAACAGTGCCTTCGATTTCCCGCAAGGATTTAACCTTGCCGTTCTGCATATCTTCCCGCGCGTCATCCTGCTCACCGCGCCGTGCTTCGGCAGGCAGTGTTGCGGCGATCGCGGCCAGCATGGCCAAAGACAGAAATTTCTTTCGGTTCAACATAGCCCCCATTTAGCAATCCGGCTTGAACACAATCTGAATGGGGTATCAACCTTTTGTTAGGGTTGATGGGACGTTTAGGGCGTTGGCAATACCTCTTTTGCTGCTTGGCATTTTGATAATCCCTCACCGTCACCCTGAACTTGTTTCAGGGTCCATCGCGCAGAACTGCTCTGCGCTTCAAACGCCAGCGCCACCGTGCATCACAGTTGCGCTGGCATTGACGGGTAGAAGAAACTTCGAAATGGACCCTGAAACAAGTTCAGGGTGACGGATTTAAAAAATAGCGCCCGAATTTGCTATTTCGACCGGTTATTTCACCATTTCAAAGGTAAACGAAACCGTCGCCCCGACGCTCAGTTCGCCCGGTGCGATTGGCGTCGACTTTTCCGATGCGTCCATCGCGCGGGCCATCATGGGCATGGGTTGATAACCGCCGCCTTGACCCTCGGTTTCTTCAACACGCAGCACGCGCACATTGGTATAGCCTGCCTTTTGCGCCATGGATTTTGCGCGGGCCATTGCGGTTGCCCACACCTTGTCACGGGCCATTTCGCGGTATTTGCTATCGTCATCGATGCCGAAGGTCGGACCGTTGAAATTGGTCGCGCCATCCATGGCCAGTGCGTCCAGAAATGCGCCGAGCTTTTTCAGATCGCGCAGTTTGGCGTTGACCATATTCGATGCCTGATAGCCTTTGAATACCTGCTGGCCATCGCGATAGTCGAACTGCTGGTTCAGGCTGATTTGCGTGGTCTGGATGTCCTTGTCGGCAATGCCCAATTTCTTTAGGCGCGCGACGACCGAAGCCATTTGCGCATTATTCTGGCGCACCGCTTCGCTTGCGGTCGGGGCCAGGGTCTGTACGCCGGTGTTAAAGGTCGCGATGTCGGGCTTGGCTTCGACGGTGTCGCTGATCGTCAGGTCAATGACCGGATTAGTTGCCGTGATATTTACCTGCGTTGCCATCGCTTCCCCCGCTGTCATGCTGCCTGCTGCCAAAAGCGCTGCCAAAATGTACTTACGCATATTCTTACTCCTACAGTGCACGGACCGATCATGTGGCGGTGCGACGTGCCCAATCGATATAGGCTTTGCGAAGCTGAACGGTTGCCGAACCGGGTTTTCCATCACCGATTATCTGATCATTTATCCGCACAACCGGCATTACAAAGCCAGAGGCGGAGGAAACAAACGCCTCGACAGCTTGTTCCGCCTCGGCGACAGAAAAAGGCCGTTCTTCAATAGGATGCCCCACCAGAGGCAAAACCGCCGCGCGGGTAATGCCGTGCAATATCTCGCGGTTGAGAGGGTGCGTTACCAATGTGCCCGATTGCGTGATGATATGCGCGTTCTGCGCCGTGCCCTCGGTGATGAAACCGTCGCGCACCATCCAGGCATCGTCGGCCCCGCGGGCAATCGCCTCATTTTTCATCAGTGATGCATAGAGCAACTGCGTCGTCTTTATGTCCGCACGGCCCCAGCGCAAATCAGGCAAAGTCACCACGTGGATGCCGCGTGCGGCGGACGGGTTGTCGGCAAGGATGCGGCTTTGTGAGAAGGCCAGCACCGTTGGCGCGGTACCGGGTGCGGGAAAGACAAAGTCCCGGTCCGATGGCGCGCCGCGTGTGACCTGCCAATAGATCATGCCCTCTTCCACCGCATTGCGCGCGACGAGGTCGCGGCAGATCGAAAGCCATGCGTCGGCATCGGGGGCACCTTCTATGCCAAGTTCGCTTAAAGAACGGGCAAGGCGCTGCACATGGCCGTCGAAATCGACGAGCTTGCCACCCAGAACCGAGACGACTTCATACACCGAATCCGAAAAGAGAAAGCCGCGGTCGAACACCGATACCTGTCCTTCGGTTTCGGGGATGTAGTTGCCGTTGAGGTAGATGGTACGCATGTGCTTGGCCCTTTCGCTGGCTTTGGGTCGTAAAGCGCGGACGGGCGAGAAACAAGTTCGGTGTAACCCCGCAGAGAAGGTTGCAATGCAACCGCCCTCCCCCTATCCGCGCTGGCATGTCCCAACCCCCGATCTTTGCCTTTGAAAATCTCGCGCTGCAGCAGGGCGGCGGTTGGTTGTTTGAAGATATCAACCTGTTCATCGGCGCGCGCGACCGGCTGGCGCTGATCGGGCGCAATGGTGCGGGCAAGACGACTTTGATGAAACTGGTCGCCGGAACCGTCGAGGCCGACAAGGGCAAGCGCGTGGTGGTGCCCGGCACCAATATCGTGATGCTCGACCAGGACCCCGATGTCGCCTCCTTCGACCGGCTGGTGGATTTTGCGGTGCATGGCGAAAAAGGCCCACCCGAATATGCGGTTCGTGCAATAGCCGACCAGTTGGGCATCGACCTTGACCGTGAAGCCAAAACGGCGAGCGGCGGGGAAAAGCGGCGCGCCGCAATTTGCCGGGCGCTGGCGAGCGAGCCCGATCTGTTGTTGCTGGACGAGCCAACGAACCACCTTGATCTGGCGGCCATTGAATGGCTCGAAGACTGGCTGACCCGCTATCGCGGTGCCTTCATGGTCATCAGCCATGACCGTACCTTTTTGACGCGGCTGACGCGGCAGACATTCTGGCTCGATCGGGGGTTGCTGCGGCGGAACGAGATCGGCTTTGGCGGCTATGATGCCTGGACCGAGCGGGTCTATGCCGAAGATGCGCGCAATGCCGACCGGCTGGACGCGAAGCTGAAGATCGAGGCGCACTGGCTGGAACGCGGGGTAACCGCGCGGCGCAAGCGGAATCAGGGGCGGCTCGCCAAGCTTTATGAAATGCGCGCGGCGCGGGCGGCGATGATGGGGCCGCAAGGCACCGCCAAACTGGCCGCCGCGAGCGACGACAGCAAGACCAAGACCGTCATCAACGCCGAAGCTGTCGGCAAAAGCTTTGGCGACCGCACGATCATCAAGGATTTCACCCTGCGCATCCAGCGCGGGGACCGGATCGGTATCGTCGGCGCCAACGGGACGGGGAAGACCACGCTCATCCGCATCCTGACTGGCGAGACACAGCCGGACACCGGGACCATCACGCTTTCGCCAACCCTGACCGGCATCGTCATCGACCAGCAGCGCAAGCTCCTTTCGCCCGAAAAGCGCGTGCGCGATGTGCTCGCCGACGGCAGCGACTGGATCGACGTGCGCGGGGTGCGCAAGCATGTGCAGGGCTATCTCAAGGAATTCCTGTTCGACCCCGAACTGATCGAGGCGCGCATCGGCACGCTGTCGGGCGGCGAACAGTCGCGCATATTGCTCGCCCGCGAATTTGCGCGGGAGGCGAACTTGCTGGTGCTGGACGAGCCGACCAACGACCTTGATCTGGAAACGCTCGACCTGTTGCAGGAGGTGATCGCCGATTATGACGGCACCGTCCTGATCGTCAGCCACGACCGCGATTTTCTCGACCGCACGGTGAACCTGACGCTTGGCCTCGATGGGTCAGGCAAGGTCGACATCATCGCGGGCGGCTATGCCGACTGGGAAGCCAAGCGCGACCGGCGTGACACCAACGATGCCCGCAAGAAAGCCGACAAGGCCGCAGCACCTACGGAGCAGTCCGCGCCCAAGCCCCCTGCCCGCCCCGCCAAATTATCCTATAAGGACCAGCGCGACTATGACCTGTTGCCGGGGCGGATCGAGGCGATTGACGGGGAGATTGCGGCGGCAGAGGCCGAGATGGCCGACCCTGCGCTCTACACCCGCAACCCGGCGCGCTTTTCCGAACTGACGGCAAAGTGCGACGCATTGCGCGCCGAAAAGGAAGCGGCCGAGGAACGGTGGCTGGAACTCGCGATGCTGGTGGAGGAAATGGCGGGCTAAGCGCATCCTAATGTGGCAGGCGGTAGAAATCCGCCAGCCGGTCGAGCGCGATTTTCAGCACCAGCCTTCCCGAACGCACTGGCCACTCCAGGGCCCGCTCGGCGACCGTTATCGCCTCGCCTGCACAGACCACACGCCAGGCAATATCGGCAAGGTCCGGCCCCACCACCGCAATCGCCGCATCAAAGCGCGCCTTTGCTGCCACCATCCGCTCGCTGGGGGCCAAGCCCTCCGGCGCGTTCCGCCTTGACCGACCAGACGGAACCGCATCCCAGCGCATCGTCACCCGCGGTTCCATTGCGGCCGAGCTATAATCCGCCCGCAAGGCTTCCCCCGCAAGCAATTGCCGGTCCGACAAAAAGCCGCGCGCATAGAGCCAGGACAGCGGCGATTCCGCGAGATTGACGGTCACCGTCCGGCTCCGCGCCCGTCCCTTGGCTTCCGACAGGGGTTCAGCCAGTTCGCGTTCTATCAAAGGACGCGGATCGACGTAGCGAGGGGCGGCGCAAACTTTACGGGGCATTGCATTTCTCCATTTGAACAGGAATCACCCTTGCCATCCGGTAAATAATGTAGGAAAGAAAAAACCTATTTGGTGATAGGAGGACTAGCGATGCAGAGCCGTATCCGGGACGTGCGCAGGGCAAAGGGGCTGACCTTGGCGGATGTGGCGGAACGCTGTACGCCACCGACGACGGCGCAGACCATCGGGCGGCTGGAAACCGGAATGCGCGTGCTCTCGCTCAACTGGATCAACCGCATTGCCGGTGCGCTCGGCGTCGATTCGAGCGATCTCGTCGCCCTGCCCGATCAGCAATATATCACCGTCGCCGCCGTGCTGCAGGACGAAGGAACCTTTGCACCGACCAAGGAGGAGCGGATCATGGTCCCCAATATAGGCGGGACGATGGTCGGGCTGCGCATCGCCGTTTCGACGGGCGAATATAGGCGCGGCGATGAACTGTGGCTGGAACAGCTCCAGCCAGAGGCCTACGCCACGGCGCTCAACCTCGATGTCCTTGTGCCCCGCCCGGGCGGACGTTTTCTGTTCGGGCGGCTGCTCGGGCGCGAAGCCGGAAAACTGCATATCCTCCCGCTCGAAGCTGGAGCGCGGCAGCAGGTCGTCACTGATCCCGCATGGATTGCCAAGGCGGTCCGGCTGATCCGCAAGCTTTAGGGGCAAAGCCCATGCGCATCCTCACGCTCTCGACCCTGTTCCCGGCGGCACACCGGTCCAATTTCGGTATTTTCGTCGAGCGCCAGACAGCGGCGCTGACAGCGGTGCGGGACTTTGCGGTGACGGTGATCAACCCCATCGGAGTCGCCCCCTGGCCGCTCAGCCTGATGGCCGACCAGCCTGCGCTGGCCCATGTCGCGGAAAAGGAGCAATGGGGCGAACTGGATGTTTACCGCCCCCGCTTCACCGCCATTCCCAAGATCGGCGGACGGATGAACCCCGCCATGATCGCCTGCGCGGTCCTGCCGCTTGCGCGCAAACTGCACGCGCGGATTGGCTTCGACCTGATCGATGCCGAGTTTTTCTATCCCGACGGTCCAGCGGCGATGCGGCTATCGCGCGATCTCGGCATCCCCTTCACGATCAAAGCGCGTGGCGGCGACATCCACCATTGGGGCAATCAACCCGGATGCGCCGCACAAGTGCTGGAGGCTGCCGACAAGGCCGCCGGATTGCTGGCGGTTTCGGGCGCGCTGAAGAACGACATGGTGGCGCTGGGGATGGATGCGGACAAAATCCGCGTCCATTATACCGGCCTCGATCAAAGCCGGTTCGTCCCGCGCAACCGTGCAGCCGAAAAGGCAAAACTCGGCATCTCCGGCCCGCTCATCCTTAGTGTCGGGGCACTTATACCCCGCAAGGGTCAGGACCTGCTGATTGCGGCGCTCCCGTCGCTGCCTGACGCCATGCTGCTCTTGGCTGGCAAGGGCGAGAGCGAAGCCGATTTTCGGGCGCTGGCGGCTGACCTTGGCGTCGCCGATCGCGTCGCCTTTCTGGGCAGCGTGCCGCATGACGACCTGCCTGCCCTGTTCGCGGCGGCCGATATCATGGCATTGGTATCTGCCAGCGAGGGCCTAGCCAATGCATGGGTCGAGGCGCTTGCCTGCGGAACGCCGATCATCGCGAGCGATGTGGGCGGCATCAGGGAGCTTGTCAAAACGCCCGCCGCCGGCCATATCGTCGACCGCACACCGCAGGCCGTGGCCGATGCCGCGCGCGACATCCTCGCCAGTCCCCCCGCCCGCGACGCCGTCGCCGCCAATGTCAGCGCTTTTTCATGGGACGAAAATGCACGGCAACTGGCGGCGTTTTTCCGGGATGTGGTGCGGTAGGGGGTGTGGCTCGAACTGACTCTAATCACCCAGACACGTCACCCTGAACTTGTTTCAGGGTCCATTCCGCAATGCTGTCCGGCAGCCGAAAGAAAAGCGCCACGGCTCGTAACTGCTTTTCTTGCCACAAAGGCGTTTGGCGTGGCTTCCCGATAGACCCTGAAACAAGTTCAGGGTGACGGTGATTTAATGAATTAGGTGGAGCGGTCTTGTTAACGACCACTCCTGAAACCTCAATTCAAGGCTGCGCGCCGAAGCTTTCGCCCATGCGCTCGGCCTTGGGGGTTGCGCTTTCGCCGGGGACGAAGCTGTGTGGTCCGACCTTGAGCCAGATCAGGATCGGTGCTGCCTGATAGATGGACGAATAGGTCCCGACGATAATCCCGAACGCCATGGCAAGGCTGAATCCGAAAATGACGTCAGGTCCGAAGAACACCAGAACGAGCAACGGCAGCGAGATCGAAACGCTGGTCATCACCGTACGGGCCAATGTTTCGTTCACCGACAGGTTCAGCAAACCGGCCATATCCATCTTGCGGAATTTCATGAGATTCTCGCGTATTCGGTCATAGACCACGACGGTATCATTCAAGGAATAGCCGATAATTGTCAGCAACGCCGCGATAATATTCAGGTCGAATTCCAGCCCTACGAGCGAGAATAGCCCGAATGTAAGCGTCACGTCATGGACAAGGGACCAGATTGCCCCGACCCCGAACTGCCATTCAAACCGTATCCAGATATAGAGCGAGACCCCGGCCATGGCGGCCAAAAGCGCAAGCATACCTTTGCTGAACAACTCCTCTGATACTTTACCGGACACCGAATCGACCCCGTCGATACGAACGCCGGGATAATCCGCCTTCAGCTTGTCGGTAATCTTCACCGCCATCGCATTGGCGAGTTCCGGCTTCTTATCCGCGCCGTCAGGCAGCTTCATGCGGATCGACACCTGGTTTTCCTTGCCGAAACGCTGGATCGTCGGTTCACCATAGCCCAGGGTCGCAACCTTGGTACGCAGTTCCGAGACGGGCGCTGTTGCGCTTTGCGTGAAGGTTGCACGGATCATCTGGCCACCGATAAAATCGACGCCGAAGTTCAATCCCTTGGTGGCGACCAGGCCAACCGATGCGGCCATCAGCACAATGCTCAGCGCAAAGGCGAACACACGCCATCTCAGAAAATCGATATTGGTATCGTCGGGAACAAGCTTGAGTAATTTCATGGCACTTTACCTCAGATAACCAGTTCTTGCGGACGGGTGCGCTTCACCCAACCGGCGACCCACATGCGGGTCAGCGTAACGGCCGTGAAGACCGATGTGACAATGCCGATCATCAACACGACGGCAAAGCCGCGGATCGGGCCGGAGCCGAAGATGAACAGCAGAACCGCCGCAATGACGTTGGTGCTGTTCGCGTCAAAAATCGCGCGGCTGGCTTCTTTATAGCCGAACTCGATCGCCTGCACGACACGTCGCCCTCGTTTCAATTCTTCGCGAATGCGTTCGTTAATCAGCACGTTTGCGTCAACCGCCGCACCGATCGTCAGCACGAAGCCTGCGATACCGGGCAACGTCAGCGTGGCATTTGCCATCGCCATCACGCCAAGGATTAGGCCGATATTGATGACCAGAGCAATATTGGCGTACATGCCGAAACGCCCATAAACCAGGAACATCAGCACCAGGATGGAGGTCGTTCCGATCACTGCGGCCAGGATGCCGCGGCGGATCGAATCGGCCCCGAGGTCGGGACCGACCGAGCGTTCTTCGACGATTTTCAAATCCACCGGTAACGCACCGGAGCGCAGCGAAATCGACAGCGCATTTGCGCTTTCTACCGTGAAGCTACCGGAAATCTGCGAAATACCACCGAAGATGGGTTCCTTGATTTGCGGCGCCGAAATGACCTGTCCGTCGAGGATGATGGCGAAGAGTTTGCCGGTATTCTGCTGCGTCATACGCGCAAATTTCTGGCCGCCTTCGCTGTCGAACTGAATCGTGACCGCAGGTTCGTTCGTCTGCTGGTCAAAGGTCGGATCGGCCTTGATCAGTTTGTCACCCGAAATACCGCCGAGACGGCGCACCGCAATATTCGGAAGACCCGATGGATTGTCGGGATAGGGCAAAACCTGGCTGCCCACACGGGCTACGCCCTTGGCGGTCTGGTCCGGGTCGGCCTGCTCATCAACCAACTTGAATTCAAGCTTTGCCGTTTTGCCGATCAACGCCTTCAGTGCTTCTGGATCTTCCAGACCGGGGACCTGCACCACGATGCGGTTGTCGCCCTGACGGATAATCGTGGGCTCCAGCGTACCCAGCGCGTTAATTCGCCGGTCGATTACGTCCTTTGCGGTGTCCATTGCCTGGTCCAGCGCGGTTTCATTCCCCGTGCTTGCCGGCGACAGAACAATGCGGTTGCCGTCGTTGACGCCGATATTCCAATCGCGGCTGCCCAGCGTGTTGCTCGTCAAAGGCAATAATGCCTCGCGCGCTGCGTCAACTTGCGACGAGTCTGTGACCGTGAAGCTCAACTGCCCATTGGCACGCGACACATTACCGATGGTAACGCGCGGGTCCGTGCGGCGCATGGCGGCGCGAACGCTGTCTTCCAACGCTTCCAACCGGGTTTCGGCCAACTGTGATGTGTCGGCTTCCAGCAAAATATGGCTACCGCCTGCCAGATCGAGACCCAGGTTGATCGTCGGCGTGGGAACAAATTGCGCCAATTGCGCACGCATCGAGGTCGGCAAAACGCTGGGAATGGCAAGCAACACGCCAAAGAGCACCAGAAGGCTCAACATCCACACACGCCAACGGGGAAAATCTAACATAATCGGGTTCCGAACGGACTGGAAAAAGGAATTTGGGGTCGACGGCCTAAGCGTTCAACCCCAAGAGATCAGTCATTGGCCGCCTTGGTGCCGCGCGACTGGACATTGGCCAGTGTCGCCTTCAACGCCTTGACGCGCACATTGGGGGCGATTTCGACTTCGACATGATCGTCGGCAACCTTGGTCACCTTGCCCATCAGGCCACCGCCGGTCACGACCTCGTCATTCTTTTGGACGGCGTTGATCTTCGCCTCATGTTCCTTGGCGCGCTTTTGCTGCGGACGGATCAGAAAGAAGTAGAAAACAACGAAAATCAGGAGGAGCGGAACGATCTGCACAAAAAAAGCCGAACCACCGGCAGCTGGCGCAGCAGCCAAAAAGAGAAGCGAATCCATCGAAAATCCTTGCGACAATGATTTTAAGGCACCGTCTTTTGAGCGGTGCGGTGAAACAATCGGGCGCGATTATCACCTGCACCCTTGCGACGCAACGTCAAAGCACCGAAACCGCCTTGCTTTTGCCAAAGCACCACCATATAGGCGCGCTTCCAATGCCGCAGCGCGGACATTGGCGGTCGGGACGTAGCGCAGCCTGGTAGCGCATCACACTGGGGGTGTGGGGGTCGCAGGTTCGAATCCTGTCGTCCCGACCAATTTTCTACCAACATATACGAACGCCGCAGAAGCGGCTTTTCTGTGCGGGCTTCGGGCTTCGCGTGTTCGACATTCCCTGCTTTCCTACAACGAACCATATCAGTTATTTCGATTCGCGAAAGTGAGGAACGAAATGACGATCTGTGATATCAGTCCCTATATCGACGCGCTGATTACCCGCGAAGGCGGCTATGTGGATCATCCCGCCGACCGCGGAGGGCGGACGCGGTGGGGGATTACCGAGGCTGTGGCACGGCAGAATGGCTATACCGGCGATATGCGCCGCCTCCCCCGGACCAAGGCCGAAGCGATTTATCGGGATTTATACTGGACTGCTCCCACGTTCGATAAAGTCGCAACATGGTCACCGCGCCTTGCAATCGAGCTGCTGGACAGCGGCGTGAATGTGGGGCCCGCGGTGGCTACGGGATTTTTGCAACGCGCGCTTAATGCCCTGAACCGTAACGGCCGCGATTTTCCAGATCTGGTGGTGGACAGGCGCATCGGGTCGCGGACGCTCGGCGCGCTGGATGGCTTTCTGCGGGTGCGAGGGGCGGAGGGCGAAGAGGTTTTACGCAAGGCGATCGATGCCTTGCAATGCGCGCACTACATCCACCTCGCCGAATTGCGACCGTCGCAGGAGGCGTTTGCTTATGGCTGGATCGCTAACCGTATTGGATAATATGATCACGAGGAGATAGAATATGCCGCTTATTGAAAACATCATTGGCCCGATTGCCGGGCTTATCGACAAGATCATCCCCGATCCCAAGGCGCGTGATGCGGCGAAGTTGGAACTGATCAAGCTACAGGGCAGTCTCGAGATGGAAAGCCTGCGCACCCAATTGTCGGCGGTGCTGGCAGAGGCGCAGTCGTCCGACCCCTGGACCAGCCGCGCGCGGCCGAGTTTCCTTTATGTCATGTATGCGATGATCCTGTGGGCCATCCCCATGGGCCTGATCGCTGCCGTCCGCCCCGAAGCGGCTGCGCAGATTGCGACGGGTATGAACGCCTATCTGAATGGCTTGCCCGAGCCGCTTTATGCCCTCTTTGGCACAGGATATCTCGGATACACCCTCGCGCGCCAATGGGGAAAGGGCAAAGGTGTCGAAAAATAGTTGCATAAATCGGCATTCTTCCGTTAGGCCGAAGTCCCCGCAAGGGGCCATAGGGATATAGGAGATTAGAAATGAAGAAATTTGTCGCAACCGCCGCCGCTTTGGCTTTCACCGTAGCACTTGGCGCATGTGGCCAGTCCGGCGAAAAGGCAGCTGAAGAAACGACGGAAGCTGTAGAAGCAACCGGCAACGCTGTCGAAGCTGGTGCTGAAACAGCAATGGACAAGGCTGAAGGCGCTGCGGACGCAACTGCAGAAGCTGCTGACAAAGCTGCTGACGCAACCGCCGACGCTGCCAAGGACGCAACCGCCGCTGCTGGCGCTGCTGTCGAAGAAGCTGGCAAGGACATGAAAGAAGCTGCGAAGTAAATCGCGCTCTTTGTAAAGAAGCCCGCCCTGCGATACGCAGCGGCGGGCTTTTTTGTACCTGAAATAGCTTTCGTTTAGGCCATGAAGCCCAGATTGCTCGTCGCGAAGCGGCCGATATTGGGCGATACGCTTGGCAATTCGCTGGCCGAGACGCCGAACCAGGTTGCAAGTGTCGACGCATATTGGTCGACCGATATGTTCGGCAACAAGCGGCCCTGCCCCACCTGATCGGGGCTGGTGACCGAGATTTGCGGTGCCACACCATAGAAGCGCCCGCCATTGACCGCGCCGCCCATGATGAAGTGGTGCGATCCCCAGCCATGGTCCGAACCATCGCCGTTGGATTGCAGCGTCCGTCCGAAATCGGATGCGGTGAAGGTGGTAACCTTATCCGCAACGCCCAATTCCACCGTCGCCCGGTAAAAAGCGTCCATGGCGAAATCTAGTTGCCCCATCAAATTGGCCTGATTGGTGATCAGATTGTCGTGCAGGTCAAAACCGCCCATGCTGACCATGAACACCTGCCGCCGTGCACCCAGCGGTTGGCGGGCGGCGATCAGGCGGGCCACGACTTGCAGCTGTTCGGCAAGGCTATTGCGTCCGGTTGCGGGCCGGAAGGAGGTGGTCAGTGTTATGGGCTGCAACGCTGCGGTCACGACACCCTCGGCATCGATCGAGCGTTTGGCGATCCGGTTATATTCGGCCTCGAACACATTGCTGCTGGTCTGCGTCATCAAGGTCCGCAAGGCCGCGCTGCCGGCGGATGATCCGTACAGATTGCTCTTGATCCCATTGACCGCCAGCGCGCCGCTCGATGACACCTGATAGGTCAATGCCGTCTGGCCAGACAGGAACACGGCATTGCCCGTCGCCGAAATGCAGGTGAACAGCGCGTTGGCGTTGCTCGACATGGCAAGGTCGCCCATGCGCCCACCCCAGCCGTCGGTGGCACCCTCCGGCTTGGAGGACTGCCAGGTCGACTGCTGGTCATTGTGCGAGAACAGCTTGGCCGGGCGCGGGTTCGCGGTGAGGTTGGAGCTGTTATACTGCGCCAGCGTCAACGGCGCGACCAGGGGCCCGACGTTCAACAAAGGCGCCATCCGCCCGGCATCGAACAAAGCCTTCAACCGCGTCATCTGGGGCGCGAGCGCATATTGCAGATTGTTCGTCAGCACCTGCCCGCCACTTGGCGTTAAGGCCGTCGCTGCAAGGCTGGCGCGTGCAAGGGTAATCCCGCCTGCCGTCTGCCCCGCACCCCCGCCGCGAATGGTGCTGTAGAGATCATAGTTGGTGGAATCGAACGGCATCAGCGTGCTGTTGTGGTCGTTCCCGCCATAAAGGAAGATGCAGACCAATGCCTTGTAATCATTGCCCGCGCTAAACGCCGCAGCTTCGCCAATTCCGGCGAGGCCGAGGGCGAAAGACGACGCTGAACCCGCGACCGCCAATTGTTTCGAACGACGAAGAAAGGCACGCCGCGAAAGTTCGTTTGCTTTACCGATATGCATAGCGAAAGCCTTTACTTCTGAACAAGATAGTCGGGTGAAGCCATGACGAGCAGCACAGCCATGTAGACCCGGCGCTGCTTTTCGGCGGTGGTGCTGGTTTGCGTGACCGTCGTTGCATCCAGCGCGGTTTTGATCGTCGCCTTGGTCGTGTCCGAAATCTGGTTTGCTGCCAGCAATAGGCAGATCCGGTCGAGCAAAGCTGTCGAGTCATGCGCGATGGCAAGTTCGCTGGTGTAGCCAGCCTTCACATCGCCCCCCACCCCGTTGGTGCTGCCAATGGCCGAGGTCATGAAATTGACATAGCCGGGCGTGCTCGATTCGTTGATCAACTGGAATTCTGGCGCGACGAGCGAGTTTGTCGCAATCGCCGTGTTCGCGGGCACATAGCCCGGCCGGAAGAAGTTGAAGACCGACGGAGATCGCAGCGCGCTTTGTCCCAGTCCGCTAACCAGATCGGACAGATTACCGATCCGCCAGTTCCCACTGGTCGATGTAGCCCCGAATGTCCGTGCCCATTGCGCGAACCGGAGGATGGGCTCGCGCACTTTTCCGAACGTGGCGGCGGTCAGGCCGGAGGCGTTCATGGCTTCGTCGTCGAGCAGGATCGCCTTGAACACAGCGCGTAAGTCGCCGCGTGTGCCGGAACCATTGTTGTTGAAGATCTTTGCAACCCGGTCGACATAGGCCGCGCTAGGGTTGCTTGTCACCAGCCGCTGGATCATCTGCTTTGCAAAAAAGGGTCCAACATTGGCGTGGTTGAAAAGCGCATCGAGCGCCGTTTTCAACGCAACGGTACCATCCGTGTTCGCCGGAATATTTGTTCCGAGAAAGTTTACTTCCAATGCAGAATGTTGGCTTGTCGTCGACGGAAATTCCCACTTGGTGGGGTCAATCGTCATGGGTTTCAGGACATAGCCTGTGCTGTTGATCAGACGTGTCGGATCATTGGTCGCAGGCGTTTTGACATTGCCTGTGAAGTCCCAGTTATACCCCGTAAAAACGCGCGCCAAATTGGTGACGTCGCTGTTGGTATAAGTTTCGATGGGTTGGTTGTTCGCATCCAGTTTGCGCGTACCGTCATTGTTCAACTGGTACAGACCAATTGTGAACAACTGCATGACTTCACGGGCATAATTTTCGTCAGGTACGCGTCCCGAGCGCGGGTCCTCTTTCCGGTTTCCACGCGTACTCAGATAATAGCCCATTGCCGGATTAAGTGTCACATCCTCAAGCAATTTACGGAAATTTCCAAAGGCGTTGGAGTTCAATTGATCCCAGTAAAAGGCAATTGCCTGTGCGCGCCAACTGAAGTCCAGACCCGTCAGCGACACGACAAAAAACTCGGACAGCGCCAACGCGACGCGTTTGCGAACGCCGTTTGCGTCGGACATGAGCTGGTTCCAGATCATGTAGTCGCCGGGATATTCATTATCGAAGAAATTGTCGACGGTAACCTGATCATAGCCGCGCGACGCCAGCCATGCCACACCGGTCTGGTTGATCGGTGCATCCATCTGGGCGTTTAGCCAGGGTTCGTAGCCGATTGATTTGATGTTGGTGATCTCCGCCTCGCTGACGGATAGGCTGGATTTCAGAATGAACCGTGATGCTTGGGCGTCGGTGGACGGTTTTGGAACTTGTGCTGTCGGCGGAGGGGTTGTGGATGAACCACCTCCCGCGCCACCACCACCGCACGCCGCCACCAGCAATGATGCCGCAGGCAGCGTATATACATAGGGTGAAGTCTGTGCCGGAACCTCGGCCATCGCCGGAACAACATCGTCCGGCATTTCAATTTCTGACGCCCCCTCAAGGCAAATCTGATGCAGTGCTTCCTTCATATCCCGCCCTCGCCAAATTGACGAAAGCGAGAGGCGAGAATGCCGCGTCCGGTTTCGTCATTAACGGTCTGCTATGGGACATTGCTCAAGAGATAGTTTCGGGAGGTGGTAAATCCCCGTTAAGCGTGTTTTTTCGACGATATGGATTAGTAAATATAAACCATTTATCAACCTGTGGCATCTACCCCTTTTGCCATGGTCATAAGTCGCATCCTTCCTACGGTTCTCGTACTTTGCGGAGCCTTGGCAACACCCCATGCTGCCCGAGCCGAAGTGTTCGAGCTGGCGAGCAATGGCAATTTTGTCCAAATTTCGCGCCCGGCACGGACGCCTGAACCGGCGTTGGTGCCCGATTATGTGGGCGCAGAAATCGTCGCACCGACCCAAATGCCGTCCCCGCCCACGGGAACCGTACGCCAGCATATCCAGCATGCCGCCGCCAAATATGGCATCAGCAGCGATCTGGTCGACGCGGTCGCGTGGCAGGAATCGCGATACAACCCACGTGCCCGTTCCTCTGCCGGGGCCATTGGCGTGATGCAGTTGATGCCCGGTACTGCGCGTACGCTGGGCGTAACCAACCCACATGACGTCCGCCAGAATGTCGCAGGTGGTACAGCCTATCTCCGTCAGCAGCTTGAACGCTTTGGCAATAACGTTCCCCTCGCCCTCGCCGCCTATAATGCGGGACCGGGCGCGGTGATGAAATATGGCGGGATACCGCCCTATCGCGAAACGCAGAATTATGTCCGCCAGATCATGCGCAGGCTGTCTGCCATTTCGCTCCAGCGTAACTCCTATGAATGAGGCCAGCATGTCGATGACGAAGTTCAAAGCAAAATTTTCCGCACTAGCCGCATTGACCGCTGCCTTACCCCAAGCGGCACTGGCGCAAACCGCCGTCGCCGATCCGCAAGGATCAGGCCCTATCGTCAATGCCCTGAACTGGATGCAAGGCACTCTGTTGGGCAATGTGGCAACTACAGCAGCCGTCATCGCGGTCGCTGTTGTCGGCATGATGATGCTGACTGGCCGGATGAACTGGCGCTTTGGCACAACGGTCATCGTAGGGTGCTTCGTCCTGTTCGGGGCGACCGCCATTGTTTCGGGGATCCGTGTCGCCGCAGTCGGAGGCTGATTGATGACGCCGCTTAACCGCACGCCTGTTTTTCGCGCTCTGACCCAGCCGCAGATGTTCGCGGGCGTGACCTATAGCTATTTCATCATCAACCTGATCGTGACCACGGAAATCTTCCTGATCAGCGGGTCCTTCTGGGCGATACCCGCCGCTGTCCTGATCCACGCCATCGGCTACATGGCCTGCTTGCGCGAACCCCGCATCTTTGACCTCTGGATTACCAAGGTCAGCCGTTGCGGCCGGACGCGTACGCACGATCTGTGGCGCTGCAACAGCTATCGGCCCTAAACTATGAAGCTTTCTTCGCAAAAACTTGCCAAGTTGGACCCGCGCGCCGGGGACCGTTTGCCCTATGCCGGCCATGTCAACGACCATACATTGGCCACCCGCAATGGCGAGCTGATCCAGATGATCCAGATCGACGGTATCGCGTTCGAAACCGCCGACAGCGAAACACTGAACCACATAGCCGCGGTGCGCGATGTCGTGATGCGCGGCATCGCCAATTCCAATTTGATGCTCTATTGCCATGTCATCCGGCGCCGTGTGGCCGCCGAATTGACGACGCCCCAGCCCGAGGGCTTTGCCCGCGACCTCGACGCTGCATGGCAGGAACGGTTGCGCGGCAAACAGCTCTACATCAACGACATCATTCTGATGCTCGTCCGCCGACCCGCCCGTGGCAAGGTCGGCTTTGTCGAACGGCTGACCAAATGGGGTAGCGGTAAACGCTCGCCGGAAGAGAAGCTTGCCGAACAGGCCCGTGAACTGCGCGAACTCGACAGCGCACGCACCAATCTTCTGTCCGCACTCAGCCGCTATGGCCCGCGCGTTCTGGAACGCTATCAGGGTGCGAGCGGCATCTGTTCCGAACCACTCGAAATTTTGTCGGCACTGTACAATGGCGAAATGCAGCCGTTGCTCGAACCCACGGGCGATGCCGGACATTATCTGCCATATAAGCGCATCAGCTTTGGCCTCGATGCGCTGCATCTAAAAGGATCAAGTGCGGAGACATCGCGCTTTGGCGCAATCGTATCGATCAAGGATTATCCCGCCACGACCAGCCCGGGCATGCTCGACAATTTGCTGCGCCTGCCGCACGAATTGACGCTGACCGAAAGCTTTGCCTTTGTGGATCGGCAGATTGCCGACGAACGGATCGGATTGGCGTTGCGCCGTTTACGGGCGGCGTCCGATGAAACCACTACTTTGCGGCAAGGTCTGCTGGGTGCAAAAGATGAGCTGACCGGTGGCGCTGCCGCCTATGGCGAGCATCATTTAAGCGTCCATGTCCGCGCTGGCAGCCTGCCCGCTCTCGACGCCGCGGTTGCCGATGTGCAGGCATCGCTGGCCGACATTGGTGCGGTGTCGGTGCGCGAAGATCTCAATCTGGAAAGCGCCTTCTGGGGCCAGTTTCCCGGCAATGCAGAATTCATCGCGCGCAAGGCGCTTGTTTCGACTGCCAATCTGTCGGGGTTGATCTCCCTACACGGATTTCCCATCGGCGCGCCTGCCGGCGGGCCATGGGGGGAGCCGATTACCGTGCTCGAAACCACATCAAGCACGCCCTACTTCTTTAATTTGCACAGCGGCGATCTGGGCAACTTCACGCTAATCGGTCCATCGGGATCGGGTAAGACGGTGGTGCTGAATTTCCTGATCGCCCAGTCGCAAAAGTTCAATCCGCGCACTTTCTTCTTCGACAAGGACCGGGGTGCGGAAATCTTCATTCGCGCTATTGGCGGCCATTATGATGTGCTGCGTCCGGGCAAGCCGACGGGTTTCAATCCGCTGCAACTGCCAAGCAACGCTGCCAACCAGGCGTTTTTGCGGCAATGGTTGTCGCAGATGCTGACGCCGATGGGCGGCCAGCTGACGGCCGATGAAAATGCGATCATCGCCAGCGCGGTCGAGGCCAATTTTGACCAGCCGATGGAGCACCGCCAGTTGCGCTACCTCGTAGAGCTTCTCGCCGGTGGCGCACGCCCTGTGCGTGGTGACCTCGCGTCGCGGCTTGCGCCCTGGTACGGTGCAGGCGAGCATGCGTGGCTGTTTGACAATGTACGGGACGAGCTGAACCTTGATACCCGCACCGCCGGTTTCGACATGACATCGCTGCTCGACAATCCCGTGCTGCGGACCCCGGCGATGATGTATCTGTTCCACCGCGTGGACGAACGTCTGGACGGCACACCTTCGATGATCGTTATCGACGAAGGATGGAAGGCACTGGACGATGAAATCTTTGTGCACCGCCTGAAAGACTGGATGAAGACAATCCGGAAACGCAACGGCGTGGTCGGATTTGCAACCCAGAGCGCGAGCGATGCTATCGAAAGCAAGATCGCCGCGACCATCATCGAACAATCGGCCACGCAATTGTTCATGAGCAATCCCAAGGCGCAAGCCTCGGACTATTGCGACGGTTTCGGATTGACCGAGCATGAGCTTGATCTCGTCCGCTCGCTGCCCGAACATTTGCGCTGCGTGCTGGTCAAGCAAAGCGGCAACAGCGTTGTTGCTCGCCTCGATATGGGCGACATGCCCGATGCGATGACCGTCCTGTCCGGCCGCGAAAGCAGCGTCCGCAAATTGGACGAACTGCGCGATGCCCATGGCGATGCGCCGTCCGACTGGATGCCGCAATTGTTACAGGCCGCCGAAGAAGGCCCGTCGGCCTTGTGGCAAAACACCAAGACAGGAACGCGCGGCTGATGGCGAAATGCGCTGCCATAAACGCCACAGCAGGTTCGGCTGAAACCATGGTCAACACCGTGGATTGCTACATGCAGTCGACGGTTCAGGCCGGTTACGCCAATTTGCTCGGCCCCGGCAGCGTGTTCGGCTATGCGCTGACAATTGCGCTCACCATTTACGTCGCGATCGTCGGCTACCGCCTGATCTTTGGCCGTTCCTCGCTCAGCATGGGCGAAATGGCGCCGCGGATGCTGTTGATCGGCGCGGTGCTTGCGCTGACCAGCAATTGGGCGACCTACCAGATATTGGTCTACGACGTGCTCACCGACGGCCCGCAGGAAATTGTCAGCGCCGTCAATCCGTCCGCCGGCCAGAGCAGCAGCGTCAACCAGCGCGTGGATATGCTGTCCGGCCGCATGGTCGATCTGGCCGATGCCTGGACCGAATTTGACGCACGCCCCGAAAATGCGGCTCCCGACGCCGCCATGCCAACAGAGGATAAGGACGAGGCCGAAGCGCTTCCCGCGACCGCAACGGGGATTACCGCGATCGTCGCGCCCAAGGATTCGCTCGGCCCCAACATGCTGATGCTGAGTGCGCTGTTGCTGGTGCTCGCTTCGGCAGGCGTGCTGGTGGTGGCGAAGATTATATTGGGACTTCTCCTTCTTCTCGGCCCGCTTTTTGCGGTACTGGGGCTTTTTTCCGTGACACGCGGCCTGACGCTCGGCTGGGCGCGCGCCGCTGTGTTGATGGCGCTGGTCCCTGTCATGGCCATCATGACGACCGCCGGATCGACCGCGTTGATCGAGCCTGTCTTGGCCGACATGTATGTGTCCGCAAATCAGGGCGTCTTCTCGCTTCGCGCCGCGCTGACTATTTTGGTGATCGTGCTCATCACGGTGGCGGTGGCGGTGCAGTTGTTCCGCATCGGCCGCACCATCGTCAGCGGTTGGACCCTGTCCCTGCGTTCAAATAGCACTGCTGAAGCTGTGCAGTCGCAAGTTGCGCAGACCATCGCCACGGGTTCGGCGCCCGCCATGATCTACAATGAACGCATGCAAAGCATGGTCAGCGCCATCGAGCGGACCGCAAGCATTACCGCACCAAGCAGCGCTGCCAACCAGCGCGCCATCCTGTTGCCGCATCGGGTAGAAACCGAAGGCGGCGCGCACAGGGCGACCGAAATGAAAGCTGACCGCCGCATCGCAAGAGGACGCGTCACCGCCGTCCGCGCCCCCATTAAAGCCGTCAGGAACGCCGCATGACCGCCAAATATCTCGCCCTGCTGCTCGCCAGCTTACCCCTTGCAACACCCGTGTTGGCCCAGACGACGGAAACGGCGCAGGTCGCGCCCAATATCCGCTATGTCCATTACGACCCCAATGGCGTCGTCCGCCTGACCGGACATACCGGCTATCAGATGACGCTGGAATTCGACGTAGGCGAACGGATCGAAACCGTCGGCATCGGCGATTCCTCCGGCTGGCAGGTGACGCCCAACGGGTCGGGCACCGTCATGTTCCTGAAGCCTGTGGGCATTCCGCGCACCACCAACATGTCGATCATTACGAACATGCGCCGCTATAATCTTGAGCTGGTCGCAAAATCGGGCCTGAAGGTCGCGCCGAGTCAGGTAACTTATGCCGTGCGGTTCACCTATCCGCAAAAGCCTGTGGACGAAGCCGCCAACGCTGCCGCCCCGCCGATCATCGCGACACCCCCTGAATTGTGGAACCGCGCCTATAGCTATGATGGCGCAAAGGCCAATGTGCCCGATCAGGTCTTTGACGACGGCAAAGCCACCTATTTCCGCTTCGCTGCGGGCGCGGCCACCCCCGCCATTTTCAGCATCACCCCCGATGCGGGCGAGAGCATCGTGAACTTTGCGGTGCGTGGCCCCTATGTGGTGGTCGAACAGGTCGCCCCGCAATTCGTCCTTCGGCACGGCAAGGAAGTGACCATCATCTTCAACGATGCCTACGCCGCACCAACCCCCGGCGCGGATGCTCCGCGTGAACGGGCCAAAAAGAAGTGCGGCCTGTTCGGCTGCAAATCACGGGAGGCAAAACCATGAGTGTTCTGAAACCCGAAGGGACCGATCCCCGCACCTCAATGGAGCCGGGCGCGCTGGAAGATGCCAATGCGCCGGTCCTGTCGCCGGTCGCCATGCCTGCGGGATTGTCGCCAGGTATGAAGCTCGGCTTTGTGGGTATCGGCCTGCTCGGTATCCTCACCTTCACGACCCTGGCCTCCAGCCGGGGTGACGCAACACAAGCAGGCGCCAATCCGGCTCTGCCCGTGACGGCCAGCGTCATGCCGGTGGGCGGCGTCGTTCCCAAGCCTGTTCTGCTTCCCGGCCCGCCCGAGTTGCCGCCCCCCACGCTGATCCCGCCGCCACTGGACGTAACGGCTCCGGTCATGGGCGTTGTCGCGTCGCAGGCTCCGGGCACCAACCGCCTGATGGCACCCGGCGTCGTCGTCGATCTGACCAAGGGCGGCGCGGCTGCCCTGCCCCCGACACCGGGACTGGCGGGCGTAAAGAATGACGACCTCAGCGCCGACGACAAATTCGCCGACCGCGTCGCTGCCGCAGAAAATGCACCAGCGCGCGCAGTCCGCATCTCCAACAGCAGCTATACCGTGCCGCAGGGCGCGATCATCGCCGGTGTGCTGGAAACCGCCATCAACTCCGACCTTCCGGGATATGTGCGCGCGGTGGTCAGCCGCGATGTCATGGGCTTTGACGGACGCCGGGTACTGATCCCCAGTGGCAGCCGCCTGATCGGCCAATATCGTTCCGGCCTCGCAGCGGGCCAGTCGCGCGCCTTCATCGTCTGGACTCGCCTGACCCGCCCGGACGGCGTCACGGTATCGCTGGGGTCGCCCGTCACGGACCCGCTGGGCCGCGCCGGTCTGGGCGGCAAGGTGGACAGCCATTTCCTCAAACGCTTCGGTTCGGCCATTCTGCTGTCGGTTGTGCAATCCGGCCTCGGCCTGTTGCAGCGCGGCGGCAATGATGTCGTCGTGCGCACCGCGGATGATGCGAAAAGCGTCGCCGGTATCGCATTACAGCGCGACATCAGCATCCCGCCCACGGTCAAAGTGGCCCAAGGCACCGCGATCCGCATTTTCATCGCCCGCGATCTCGATTTCTCCGGCACGGACGGCGGTTCGTAATGAACATGATGACCCCGCTTTCGGGGAGTGGCGGCAATGTCTACCTCAACAGCTACCTCGCGCCTTTCGAGGCGTGGCTGGCGGCGGACGATGTCACCGAAATTTTGGTCAACCAATCGCACGAGGTCTGGGTCGAGCGCATGGGCGCGGACGAGATGGAGTGCCATGACGCGCCTGCCATCGACGCACAGCTGCTCGAACGCCTTGCGCAACAGGTGGCACGGATAAGCCATCAGGGCATCAACCGCGAAAGCCCGCTTTTGGCGGCCATCCTGCCGGGCGGCGCGCGTATCCAGATTGTCCTGCCACCTGCCACACGCGGATCGGTCGCGATAGCGATCCGCAAACATGTGCTGCACGATATGACAGTCGACGGATATCTGGCGCAATGCCGCACGGGTTCGTTGAATGCACCTAAGTCCGAACTGTCCTTATCGGCGTTGCTCGAAAAAGGCGATGTATCCACCTTCCTGAAAAGGGCGGTGGCCATGCGCAAAACCATATTGCTGTCGGGCGGAACATCGTCGGGGAAAACCACCCTGCTTAACGCCCTGCTTAAGGAAATCCCGCAAAACGAGCGCGTCATCGCCATCGAAGACACGCCCGAAATCAAGCTCGGCCGCAACAATTCCATCGGTTTGGTCGCGGTATCGGGTGATCAGGGCGAAGCGCGGGTAACCATCGAAGAACTGATGCGCGCATCCTTGCGCATGCGCCCGGACCGGCTGATCGTCGGCGAATTAAGAGGTGCCGAAACGGTCACCTTCCTGCGCGCCATCAACACCGGTCACCCCGGCTCGATCAGCACCATCCATGCGAGCACAACGGAAGGCGCGTTCGAACAGCTGGCACTGATGTGCATGCAAGCCGACCTTGGCCTCGGCCGCAACGAGACCATTGATTATGCACGGTCCATGATCGACATCATCGTGCAGCTCGACCGGAAAAACGGACAGCGTTCCATCGCGGATATCCAGTTCAAGGGCGATTGAGCTCTTTAGGCCACGTCCGGCAACCGCTCGAAATATTTATCCAATGTGATCGGATATTCCCGCACCCTTACGCCAGTCGCGTTATACATTGCGTTCGCAATAGCCGCACCGACCCCGCAGATGCCAAGTTCCCCAACACCCTTTGCCTTTAGCGGCGAGATAATAGGATCGAGTGTGTCCAGGAAGACAACATCCTGCTGGGGAATGTCGGCATGGACAGGAACTTCATATCCGGCAAGATCATGGTTCACAAAAAAGCCGAAGCGTTTGTCGACGACCAGTTCCTCCATCATGGCCGCGCCTGCTGCCATCACCATCGCACCAATGACTTGGCTTCGCGCCGAGAGAGGGTTTAATATGCGTCCCGCGTCACACACCGCCAGCATGCGCCGGATGCGCGCTTCGCCGGTATAGGCATTGACGGCTACTTCCGCAAAATGCGCAGCATAGGTGCCAACATCATATTCATCTTTGAACTTTCCAAAGCTGATTTCGCCGTCCACTGACAATGCGCCTGCTTGGGCAAGATCGAATGTCTTGCCATCCGCCTTGATCTTGCCGCCTGCAAATTGGGCCTTATCACCATCAAACCCGAGCTTCTCGCCGATTTTTTGGCGCAAGCTGACGCACGCGGCATAGACGCCGGCGGTCGAGCTGGCCGCCCCCCATTGGCCGCCGGAACCGGCGGCTGCAGGATGATCTGAATCGCCCAGTGTTACCTTTACCTTTTCCAGCGCCACACCCAGCGTTTCTGCCGCCGTCTGTGCGATAATCGTATAGCTGCCGGTACCGATGTCGGTCATGTCCGTCTCGACGATAACCCCTCCTGCACCGTCCAGTCTGACCCGGGCGGCTGATGTGTTGGCGGGTGCCGCACGATAGCCGGCCGCAACGCCCATGCCGATCAGCCACTGCCCATCGCGCATCGCGCTAGGCTTCGACTTTCGGTTTTCCCAACCAAAACGCGTTTTGCCTTCGCGCAGACAACGGACCAGATTCCGGTCGGAGAAGCGCTTTTCCGGTTTGCCGGGAACCTTCTCGGCGGGCTCATTGCGAATGCGCAATTCGATGGGATCCATCTCGAGCTTTTCGGCCAATTCGTCCATTGCGACTTCGAGGGCCATATGCCCAACCGCCTCGCCCGGCGCACGCATGGCATTACCTTCAGGTAAATCGAGGGTCGCTATATAGTTGGCGGTCAGGCGATTGGCACCTGCATACAGAACCGGCGTCTGGAGTGTACCATTTTCACCGTCCTTACCGTTGATGTTCCCCGACCAATTTTCATGGCCAAGCGCGGTGATGCGGCCATCGCGATCGGCACCGATGCGCAGGCGTTGAATTGTCGCATGCCGGTGGGTGGTGTTGTTCGCCATCAATGGCCGCTGCAGCGCTATCTTGACGGGCCGCTTGGCCTGTTTGGAGGCCAAGGCAGCAACGACAGCATCGGCACGGATAAACAGCTTACCGCCAAAACCGCCGCCTACATAAGGCGAATCGAGGCGTATGTTTTTGGGGTCCATTCCCAAAATCTTGCCCATGCTCTCCTTGCCCCAGTTGATCATCTGGTTGGAGGTCCAAAGGGTTAGCTTATCCCCTTGCCAGGCCGCGATTGTCGCATGCGGCTCCATCATCGCATGGCTCTCGTCCGGCGTGGTATAGGTGGCATCCAACTTTACTTCGGCCGCAGCAAAGGCACTGTCGAAGTCACCTAGTGTTTGGCGATCCGGCTTTCCGTCTTCACCTTTTGCTAGGGGTGCATCTGGAGCGAGTTTGGGAAAATCAAATTTTCCTGCACTGCGATCATAGGTGGTGCGGATAAGTGCGGCGGCCGAGCGTGCCTGCTCGAACGTCTCCGCAACCACGCACGCAATCGCCTGATGGTAATGCGCGATTTCGTTCCCACCGAACAGCGGGGCGTTGTTGGACATGCCTTTTCCAACGGGCCTGGTTTCGGTGGCGAGGACAACGGTAATGACGCCCGGCGCGGCACGCGCATCCGCCGCGTCCATCGCGGAAATCCGCCCTTTGGCGATGGCAGCGCCCACAATATAGCCATATGCTTGGCCCGCCACCACGTCGTGACGTTCATAGGCATAGGGCGCCTGACCTGTCGTTTTGAGGGGGCCATCGATACGCGGTGTCGATTTGCCAATGACTTTTGAACCGTCGAACAGATTGCGACCTGCGGGAGCGTTGAATTCCATGGCGTCTAGCTCCTTGCTTCCGCGATAACGGCAGCGAGCGCGCGATCAGCGAGTGATATCTTGAACTCATTCTCTTCGGTCGGTCGGGCACCAGAGAATATTTGGGCTGTGGCAGCCTTCCGGTCTTTTGCGATTGCCGTCTCTGCTGCTTCGACCCGCCACGGTTTGGGCGCAACCCCGCCAAATGCGACCCTTACGGCTCCATCGGGTGCGATGACCCCTGCCGCCGAAACAAGCGCAAAGGCGTAGGACGCGCGGTCCCGGATTTTGTGGTAGAAATGGGTGCCCTTGATCGGACGGGGTAAAGTCACATGCGTGATGAGTTCGCTGCGTTCGAGCACATTGTCGAGATCGGGCCTGTCGCCGGGTAATCGATGGAAATCGGCAATCGGGATGCTGCGCCTCGACCCATCGGCCTTTACGGTTTGCACCGTTGCATCGAGCACCCGAAGCGCGACCGCCATGTCACCCGGATAAGTCGCGATACAGGCATCGGACGTCCCAATCACGCCAAGCTGGCGCGAGAATCCTGCAATCGCGGCACAGCCGGATCCCGGCTTTCTTTTATTGCACGCCATGTTGGTGTCGTAAAAATAGGGGCAGCGCGTGCGTTGCATCAAATTGCCCGCTGTGGTCGCCTTGTTGCGGAGCTGACCCGAAGCGCCTGCAACGATAGCGCGGGTCAACACGCCGTAATCCGACCGGATTTTTTTGTCAGAGGCGAGCGCGGTGTTCGAAACGAAGGCACCAATGCGGATGCCGCCATCCTCCGTATCTTCAATCCGATCAAGACCGAGTTCCTGAACATCCACCAGATGGGTGGGCGTTTCGATTTCGAGTTTCATCAAATCCAGAAGGTTGGTTCCACCGGCCAGAAACTTGGCACCCTGATTTTCGGCAACCGCCGCTGCGGCCTGCTCGGGCGTCTTGGCGCGTTCATAGCTGAAGGCTCTCATGCTGTGCCTCCCGCAACTTCGGTCATTGCCTCTGCAATGTTCGAATAGGCACCGCAGCGGCAGATATTGCCGCTCATACGTTCGCGCAGCTCCATGTTCGATGGCTTTGGTGCTTTCGTGATATCCTCTTGCGCGTGGCTCGGGATTCCAGCCCTTATTTCATCCAGAACCGCCACGGCTGAGCATATTTGCCCCGGCGTACAATAGCCGCATTGGTAGCCATCATGTTTGATGAACGCGGCTTGCATCGCATGCAAATTGTCCGGCGAACCGAGTCCTTCAATTGTTGTCACTTTGTCGCCCTGATGCTGGACGGCGAGGCTCAGGCACGAATTGATCCTTTTGCCATTCACAAGAACGGTGCACGCGCCGCACTGACCGTGGTCGCAGCCCTTTTTCGTGCCTGTCAGCTTCAAATGTTCCCGCAAAGTGTCGAGAAGTGTGGTTCTGCTATCCAGTTCCATCCGCTGGGTTTTGCCGTTCACTTCCATGCTCACCGGCATTACCGTAGGTGCTTTTGCGGGCAATTGTGGGGGCCGCGCATAGGCAGGGATCGATGTAGCCGCAGCCGAAACGGCTCCCGCCGCGATTACAGTCCGCCGCGTGGGGCCAAATTTCAAGTTATCCGCCATGCGAGGTCATTCCTTTATGTTGGCCGGCCCGCATCGCGCAGAGCATTCCCGAGCACTAACACGGCTCGGCCCACAAGGTTTCCTCTCAACTTATTTTTTTGATGCCGATTTTTCGGGGCAAATCGTGGACCGGCATTTTGCGGGACAAGACAAGCCAAAGGCCGGCGACGCTCGTCCCCCGCGCGTCAATTTCCATCTGACATTGCGTCGAGATATCGCCACACTTCGGAGATCACCACCGAACCTTCGCCAACGGCCGAGGCGACCCGTTTGACGGAGCCGGAGCGTACATCGCCAACTGCAAAAATGCCGGGCTGCGACGTCGCATAGGGCGAACCATCCGGATTGCCGCCGCATTTGACGAAACCTTTGTTGTCCAGTTCTACCAGTCCGGACAGCCAGCCGGTGTTGGGCGCCGCACCAACCATGATGAATAATGCGCCAACGTCGAGGGAGCGGCAATTCTCGCCTTCGCTCAGCGTAATGTGGGTGAGTCCGTTCTCACCATGAAGTTCGCTGACTTTACAATTATAGTGGATCGTAATTTTCGGATCGGCTTCAAGACGGCTGCTGAGATAATCGGACATCGATGCCGCCAGACTATCGCCCCTTACCAGCACATGGACATGGTTTGCGCTGCGGCTGAGAAACATGGCGGCTTGGCCAGCGCTGTTTCCGCCGCCGATTATGGCAGCATCCCTTTTGCGGCAAAAACGCGCCTCCATGTCCGTCGCGGCATAATAGACCCCTGCCCCTTCAAAATGGTCAAGCCGTCCGAGCGGCAGCCGTTGATATTGCACTCCTGTCGCGATCAAAATGGAGCGCACACAGATGTTCTGGCCATCGTCCAGAGTGACACAGAAACGGCCATCGGCCTGCTTTTCCACGTGGGTTGCCTGGTTCGGCACCGAAAAGCAGGTCCCGAATTTCATTGCTTGAATCTGTCCGCGCCAAACAAGATCGGCGCCGGATATTCCTGTCGGGAAACCCATATAGTTTTCGATGCGGCTCGAGGTTCCGGCCTGACCACCAATGGCAAGCTCGTCAATCACCAGAGCCTTGATGCCCTCCGCCCCCGCATAAACCGCCGCCGCAACACCCGCCGGCCCACCGCCGACGATGAGCAAGTCGGCGTTCATCCCTTCGGGAATATCCTGCCGCAGCCCCAGCAGCCGGGCGACCTCTTTGGGTGTCGGGTTTTCGAGATAGCGTTCCTTGCCGAATATGACAGCCGGATGGGCGGTGCCGATATTGCAGCTATTCGCGCTTTCCTGTGCTTCCTCGCTATCGAGATCATAAGAAACAAAAGGGATTTTGTTGCGCGAAGCGAAGCTCGCGATCCGCTGGATTTTGGGATCCCGGTCGGCACCGATCAGAATGAGCGCACCATTTTCGGCTTCGACCTGCCGCCGTCTCCTTGCTGCCAGAACCGAAATGACGATGTCCGACATTTCGGGGATATTGGACATCAGGCTCAGCATTGCCTCGCGCGGGACTTCCAAGGTGCGTGTGTCTCGCGCCGCACGCAGCGGCAATGTGAAAACGCCGCCGTTCAGAAAAGCAATCTCGCCCATAAACTGCGTGGGGCCAAGGGTCGACGCAAGCAAGCGCTGCTCGGTGACCATATGGACCACTTCGACCTCACCGTCTTCGATATATACAAAGCGGTCAATCGGCTCACCAATCCGGGCGAGATACTCGCCTTTTTTGTATGTCTTTGAATATCCAATTTCGCGCATCGCCGCGACATGTTCGGGATGTAGCGGTGTCCGCCGCATGGTTGCTAAATCTTCGGCGATATTTTCCATCGGCGGGTCCCCTGAACAGTCCGACAGCGCAGGGTCTGCCGGGGAGAATTTTCAGGGTTCCATATCGCATTAAATTCGGTTTCTGACGAGCGCGATTTGGAAGAATTTGCGCGGGCTGGTCGATTAAAGGCGGCGTTGCAGCTAAGTGACGGGACCATTGCAATGCCGCCCTAATCGTTAGTGCTTACGCCAGATCGCGGACCTTCGGTTCCCGATCATAGAAGCGGCGCGCTGCTGCGGCGATGAAGTCTTGCCCAAGCTCGACGACACCTTCGTCCGGTTCAACCCCGGCCTTATCCATCAAGGGCTTTGCGCCTTCGCTATGTCCGATCGCTTTCAGATGGCCGAAGGCGTCTTTAACGAAGTCGACCGCAGCACCATCTTTCGTCAGTTTTTCGGCTGCTTCTTGTGTGAGGACAAGCGCAATTGCATCCAGCAACACCGATGGCGAACCGGCCAGCTGCCCATCCGCTTTCAGCACGCCCTTGGATACCGCAATGCCGCCGACCTTTTGAGCAATCAGCATCACCTGAGCGCCGGCTTTTTCCGCGTCGGATTTGATCTTGCTGATCAATCCGGCATCAGAGCCGTCGGAGAACAAGATACCAATCTTGCGCCCCTGCAATAGCGGCTTGGCACTTTTCTGGATCGACAGGGCATCGGATTTATCCATGGCGACCAACGGGGCGGCGGCCGGAGCCTTTTCGGGCAATTCCATGGCCAGACCATCCGCGACGCGCGCGGCGAGCTCTTCGTCCACATTGCGCAAACGCGAAAGCGTGCGCGTCCGAATATGTTCGAGCCCGACTTTCGACAATTCGAACACCAATGCCGACGCGATGTGGGCCTGCTCGTTTTCGGTCTGCGATTGATAAAAGAGAGCCGCTTGGCTGTAATGATCCTGGAACAATTCCGACCGGATACGAAGCTTTTCCGACGGATCGTTCCGCTCCGCATTTTCGGGAAAGCTCGAAAAGCCGATTGCAGGCGCCTCGCGCGGCCCCGGTGCTTCCCCGGCTTGGTCCAGACTATTGGGTTCGTAATTCGCCCGGCCGGTGGGAACATGAGTCTGCATCATCCCGTCGCGCTGGAAATTCTGCATCGGACATTTCGGGGCGTTGATGGGGATCTGGTGAAAGTTCGTCGTGCCCAGGCGCGACTTTTGCGTATCCAGATAGCTGAACAGACGTCCCTGCAACAAGGGATCGTTTGAAAAGTCGATGCCCGGCACAATGTTGGTCGGTAGAAACGCGGCCTGTTCTGTTTCGGCAAAGAAGTTATCGACGTTCCTGTCGAGCACCATTTTGCCGATCACCCGGACGGGGATATCCTCTTCGGGGATGAGCTTAGTGGCGTCGAGCACATCATAAGGCTGCTTTTGCGCCCACTCCTCGTCAAAGGTCTGGATACCCAGTTCCCATTCGGGAAACGCGCCGCTGTCGATTGCCTCAAACAGGTCACGGCGATGAAAGTCCGGATCGGCACCGGCGATCTTGACCGCTTCATCCCAGCAAGTCGATTGCATCCCCAAAACCGGTTTCCAGTGAAATTTGACGAAGGTCGAGACGCCCGCGCTGTTGACCAGACGAAAGCTGTGGACACCAAAGCCTTCCATCATCCGCAAACTGCGTGGCAGCGTCCGGTCCGACATGGCCCACATGATCATATGCGTGGACTCGGGCATCAGCGATATGAAATCCCAAAAGGTATCATGTGCGGACGCCGCTTGCGGATAGCCGCGATCGGCTTCCATCTTCACGCTGTGGATCAAGTCCGGAAACTTTATCGCGTCCTGGATGAAGAACACCGGTATATTGTTTCCAACCAGATCCCAATTACCCTGATCGGTGTAGAATTTCACAGCGAAACCGCGGACATCGCGAGGTGTATCCACCGACCCTGCGCCGCCAGCAACGGTTGAGAAGCGGGCAAATAACGGCGTGCGCTTGCCGACTTCGGAAAACAGACTGGCTTTGCTGAGATCACTTATGTCGGCGGTGCATTCGAAATAGCCATGCGCGCCAGAACCGCGCGCGTGGACGATACGCTCGGGTATACGTTCATGATCGAAATGGAATATCTTCTCACGCAGAACAAAATCTTCCAGCAAGGTGGGCCCGCGTGCACCTGCCTTCAAACTATTCTGGTTATCGGAAATGGGCATTCCATGGTTTGTCGTCAGATAGTTGTCCGACGATGCGTCAACGGTCTGATGTGTTTCGCCTCCATTACCCTGCTCCATCTTGATATCGGATGAGCCGGAATTTTTCCCGGGGGACTTTTTGATTGGGGTACGCGATGCCATGATAATCTCCGGGCTCTGTAAGAAGGTGAGCAAGGCAAACACAACGCCGCACTCTAAGTTCCTCGCCTTTCCCCCTTTGGCGAAGCGTATGATGTGATATGGGCCGGACGGAACATCGGGTGATACGCCATGTTCCGCCGCTATGCTGGATCACAGCGTTCAAACCCTAGTTGGTGGAAAATTTTGAAAGCCTGTCTGCCTCCCGTTTTTGCGCCTGATGCCAAACTTCTCATTCTTGGCAGTCTCCCGGGAGAGCAGTCGCTGGCGCGGCAGCAATATTATGCGCATCCCCGCAACCAGTTTTGGGATTTGCTCGACTCCATCTTCCACAGCAACCTGCGGCAGTTGGAATATGACGCCCGTTTGGCCGCGCTTAAGGACATGGGTATCGCCCTATGGGACGTGGTGGCACAGGCGGAGCGCGAAGGCAGTCTCGACGGTCAGTTGCGACTTTCCGAGACCAATGATCTTTCCCGGCTGCTCGAACAATTGCCCGATCTGAAGGCCGTGGCTTTCAACGGAGGTACGGCGTTCAAAATAGCCATGAAAGATGGGCAGAAATTTTCGGATCTGACCGTTTTGGCGCTGCCATCGAGCAGCCCCGCCTACACTCTCGCCTTTGCATCTAAGCTTCAAAAGTGGAGCGTGCTAAAGCGCTATGGGGGATAGTCAGCGCGCGTTCGCTACTGCCGTGCGCGTCTCGAGAAAGTGCAGAACGCGTAGCTCTTCCTGGCTCAACATCCCCTTGCCGCGACGGCTTCTGCCCAGCGCCGCCTTTAACGCTTCGGCGGTCAGCGTGCGATCCAGATAACCGCCAATTATGTCGGGGTGGATGTAGCTTTTGCGGCAGATTGTGGGTGTGTTGCCCAATTGGGCAGACACTGCTTCGATAGCGGCCCGCAGATTGCGCTGTGCTTCGGTTTTGTTCTGTGTTTCTGCAAACCCCGTTAAAATGATCGCAGCGGAAACTGTCCCGGTCCAGGTCCGGAAATCTTTGGCCGTGATATCGGTGCCGGATATCGCCTTGAGATAGTCGTTGATATCGCCGGACGATATTTCGCGCAGCACACCGTCTTCGTCGGCATATTGAAAAAGCTGCTGGCCGGGGAGCTCCTGAATAGCCCGTACGATTTTCGCGATGCGACGATCGCGGATATTCAGACGCCATTGTTTGCCGCTCTTCCCCTTGAACTGGAAACGGAGCTGGTCCCCGGTGACTGCGACATGCCGATTTTGGAGCGTGGTCAGACCGAAACTTTTATTCTGTTTCGCGTAATGCGCGTTGCCAACCCGGATGAGTGTCGATTCCAGCAAATGGACAATCGTCGCGAGCACTTTTTCACGCGGCAACCCCCGCAAGGCCAAGTGGTTTTCCACCTCTATGCGGATATCAGGAAGAGCGCGAGCGAACTCCAACATATGGTCGAACTTGGACCCGTCCCTTATTTCACGGAATAGCGTATGATAGCGATACTGCTTGCGCCCTTTTGCGTCGCGGCCAGTGGCCTGAATATGGCCGTCAGCTTTTGGACATATCCACACCTGAGTATATGCGGGCGGGATGGCGAGCTTTCGGATGCGCGCCAATGTGTCGGGGCATGTCAAACGCTCTCCATTTGGGAGGGCATAGGTAAAACCCTTCCCACATTTTTTCCGCCGGACGCCGGGTTGGTCGTCACTTATGTAATACAGCCCCGCAAATTCCGCTGCTTCCTGCGGGTTCGCGATAACGGCCGTCGGAACAGAGTTTTCTCGAATATTGATAGTATCTTGCAGCACGAACCTGGAACGCAAATGTTTGACGGAAGGTTCCAAAGGGAAAGCAGAATTACAAACCGGCGCACGTTCATCGCGGCGCCATGATGGAACCTTCTTCGCGCCCAGCAATTGAACATGACGACTGTTTCAGGAGGACTCCCATGGCGATTGTAAAGCGAAGCTCAATTCCCGACGACCGCACGGCTGAAGCAAATAGAGGCACACGCGCCAAAGCGAGTGTGGGTGATGTTGCGGGCAGCGGATCAGGTGCAGGCGGCAGCGGCGATCCCGAAGATTATGATAGCGACCCGCAGGGAGGCGGTGGAAAATTCCCGGCCGCATCCCCTCCGCCCGAAGGCAAAGGTGCCGATGCTTCAAATCATGGCAGTCGTTGAACCCGGGCACTATAGTTGACCACAATTTAGGGACCGATATCATGGTCCGCAGGCGCGGTGCGGGCGTTTAACGTCAAAGGAAAGAAGATATGGCCGGCGGTTGGACGCGCGATGGCGCGATACAGGACCAGATAGACGATACCGTCAAAGACGCTGTTCTGGGTGCCCGTGCGCATTTGCCAACCGGCGAGTCAGCCGAGTTCTGCGACGACTGCGGCGCTCCTATTCCCCAGCGGCGTCGAGATGTTTTGCCGGGCGTGCGGACGTGCGTTACATGCCAGTCCGCCCGGGACGCTCAGGTTTCGCACTCAACCTTCAACCGACGCGGCAGTAAAGACAGCCAATTGCGCTGAGCGTGACATATAAACTGGGAATTTTCAGCAGGACCTGAACCTCGCCCGCATTAATACCAGATATTATTCACCGGTAAATTTCACTCCCATGATGCCCGAAATTTTGTGCACGAAGTGGCGGGCCATCTAAGAATATGATGATATAATTTTGGTGCACCCAACTGGATTCGAACCAGTGGCCCCCAGATTAGGAATCTGATGCTCTATCCTGCTGAGCTATGGGTGCGCCGGGGCTTTCCATAGCTGTGCGATTTTGACGGGTCAATTTTTTGCCGAAGGGGGCACTACAGGAAAGGGTAGAGGCGCGACCGCGATGCCTTCTTCGGCAAGTGCGACAGCTTCGTCGGCGCTGGTTTCGCCGTGGATGAGCCGGTCAGCCTCTTCCCCATAATGGATCGCGCGTGCGGTATCGGCGAAATCGCGACCGACCCACTGGGATTCTTTCAACATTTCGGTTTGGGCCACCGCCAGTTTCTGCATCATCTCCACCATGGCGGGGGACAAGGCCGGCGCGTTCATCACTTCGCCTGTCACAGGTTCAGCGGTGACGGGTCGTTCGGCTGGCAGGTTGCTTCCTTGATTCGATTTGCGTCCGACATTTGGGACCGGCAACGCCTTTTCAACATTGGCGGTGTTGCACAGCGGGCAGACAATCTGCCCACTCGACTTTTGCGCATCAAAGTCCTGTGACGATGCGAACCAGCCTTCAAAGCTATGGCCGGAGCCGCACTTCAAATCAAAAGCGATCATTCGGTGTTAATTGCCCGCAACGGCAAGCAATGAATCCAGCTTACCTTCATGATCCAGCTCCCGAAGGTCATCGCTGCCTCCGATCGCGACATCATTTATGAAAATCTGCGGCACGGTCCGTGCACCCGGCGCACGGGCAACCATTTCGTCGCGCTTTGCGCCACCCATGGTCACGTCATATTCGCTATAGGCCACGCCCTTGGTGTCGAGCAGGTGTTTTGCCCGCACACAATAGGGGCAGCCGAACTTGGTGTAGATTTCAACTTTTGCTGTCATAGACATGAAATGGTGTGCCTGTGCTGCCAAGTCAAGCTTCACCCGCTTCAAAGTGGGGCGGCGAGTGCCCATTATCCCGCAAGGCGCGGGCCCAGCAGAAGAGTTGCACCCAATTGGCACCCGACTTTTTCAAGGTCTTGACGCAACCATCGCTTGTCGCACCTGTCGTCAAAACATCGTCCACCAGAATGACACGAGCGCCCGACAGCAACCGGGCCTTGGCCGGATTGACACGAAAGACCTGCGCAACTGCCTTGCGCCGTTCTTTTCCGGACAGCCCCCGCAAACTCGGTGTGCGCCTTATGCGCGAAAGCATGTACGGGGCATAGTCGAGACCGCCGAGCCGTGCCAGTTCTTGCGCAATCAATGCCGACTGGTTGAAACTGCGCGACCACAGCCGTGTCCAGTGTAACGGTACCGGCACGACAATCATGCCGGTTCGGTCTGATGGCAGATGGCGGACGAGATGGCGGGCGATTAATTTGGCAAGTCCAATCCTGCCGCCATATTTGAGGCGCAGGGCAATTTTGCGGGTCATGCCATCATAGGCGACGGCGGCGCGGATACCGTCATGGATCGGTGGGTCGGCAAGACAAGTGGCGCATCGCGCGCCTGCAGGCTGTTCATAGTCGAAAGGAAGCGCGCAGCTTTCGCACCAAGGAGGATTGAGGAACCTGATGTGCGGCCAGCATTTGGCGCAAAAATTGGTTCCGTCGGTCGATATCTCTCCGCAGGAAGGACAACGTTCGGGCAGCGCATAGTCAAACAATGGCTTCGCTATTTTCAGCACCAACCGCATCGCCCTCTTGTCGGATAATGCGGACATCTCCACAAGACAGAAATGCAGTCTTCTGAAGCACCCCCCGAGATATTCGACCGGCAACGGCGGTATGCGATGCGGCAACGTGCGCATCGCCATGCTCCGCGCGCCTTTCTCTGGCAATATATAGCGCAGGAGATGAAGGAGCGGCTCGCCCTTGTGACCCGTGAGCTTCAGGATGTGCTCCTCATCGGTCCCATCGCGGCCTTTGGCGGGGAAATCCTCGGGGACCGGAACTGCACCGTACACATCGTCGATATAGTGGAGCCGATCTCGCCTTCAATGGTGCGGGCGGAAGAAGACAGGCTATCCCATACGCAGCACAGTTTTGATCTGGTGGTATCGGCCGGCGTGCTGGACAGCGTAAACGACCTGCCGGGTGCCCTCATTCAGATCCGGCATATTCTCAAGCCCGATGGATTGTTTCTGGGGCATATGTTTGGCGCGGGCTCGCTGACCACCCTGAAATCCAGGATGGTGGAGGCGGAGGCGCCCGTGGCGACGCCCCATATCCATCCGCAGATCGATTTGCGCAGCGCCGCTGATCTACTATCGCGCGCGGGATTTACCCTGCCTGTAGCGGACGGCGATATGCTGCCGGTGCGTTATGGCGACTGGCGCACGCTCGTTCGTGATCTGCGGGATGCAGGGATCGGGAACGCACTGAAGGGACCCCGGCGCTATCTGGGGCGCGACTATCTGGCGCGGCTGGACCGCGCATGGCACGCAGGTGCCGACTCAAGCGGGCGCAGCGAAGAACAATTTATGCACCTGTTCCTGAGCGGATGGTCGCCGTCCGCGAATCAGCCCAAACCTGCCCGGCGTGGAAGCGGTGAGGTTTCGTTGGCTTCGATCTTGCGGTCTGCGGAAAAGGGCTAGGGCAAATTTTCCAAAAATCGAACCAGCGGTTCATCCGCGGGTGGCATCGGCAAGGCGTGCATGTCGGCAGGTTTGAGCCAACAGAGTTCGGGACTCTCCAATGCAGTCGGCTGCCCCTGCCAGCTTGTGCAGCGATATAGGAGCAGAACCATATAGCGTTCCCCATTTTGTGCGCTCGCAAAGGTCAAAGGAATCAGATTGGGACCAGCAATTTCGATGCCCAATTCTTCTTTTAGCTCGCGAACCAATGCCGATTCGGGTGATTCGCCGCTTTCGACCTTGCCGCCCGGGAACTCCCACAGCCCTGCCATTTGACGACCTTCGGGCCGCTTTTGCAGCAATATTTCACCCACTTCGTTGGTTAATGCGGCGGCAACCACAAACAGCATTGTCGGATTTTTTTCCATTTTCTCATCGCCTTGCAAGTTTTTGTTAACGCTTCTGTGGGAAATCCTGACTGCTCGCAACCAGGGAAAGAAGTGGGGCCAGAGATGTTGGAACTAATTCGTCGTATCACGCGATGCGAACAGGGGGCGACGGCTGTGGAGTATGGTTTGATTGTATCACTGATTGTTATCGCAATCGTGGCATCACTTGGAGAATTCGGGGAAGGTTCGCAAAGTATGTGGAACCAGGTTTCGAATAAAATTATTAATGCAAGCTGAGTGACGTTAACGATTTGGTATAGATTTGGGAATAATCAGGCCAAAGTCGGATAGTTTTATAAGTAATAAAAATATCCGCTCGGGTGAATTGAACAAGCAACAGGAGACCTAAAATGAAAGTTATCAAGAAACTCTTCAAGAACGAAGACGGCGCGACTGCAATTGAATACGGCCTGATCGCCGCTCTGATCGCAGTTGCAGCTATCACTGCCATGGGCAGCCTCGGCAACAACTTGTCGAACACCTTCACTGAAGTCAGCAATAGCCTCTAATAGAAGCTGTGCTGCTCGGGCACTAGTTGCCTGACAGGAAATAGAGGGCGGTAACTTCGGTTACCGCCCTTTTTTTGTTTAAATGTGCCGAACATTAGTAGGTAACAATTTTGACCTTTTGTCCGACCGTCACATTTTGATTGGCGGAAAAGCCGTTCAACGCCCGAAACCGTTCGGTCTGAAGCGATGTGTAGGCCATGCGCGCCGACAAGGTAGAAAGGGTATCGCCCTTGGCCACCGTCACCACACGCAACTTACGCGGTTTGATGGCCGCCGCTTGGGAATCAGATAAGCGAGCCATGCTGCTGAACATCGAATTGAACGGGCTGGAGTTCGCGGCGGTGATGGTGATGAAATGATAGCCGACATTGCCGCCCCACTCATAGGCGAACACCGTTACTTCACGCGCGCCTTGCTGCGTGTTGACAATTGTTGAGGAGTAGAAGGCAGGTATGCCGTTGACGGTAGTCTGCCTTATGTCGCCCACCGGGATGGACATATTCTGCCCGGACACAGATTTGAACGCGGCGGCCACATAGGCTTGCCGGTCTCCGGTAAAATTGCCCTGCGAAAAGATCGCCTTTCCGCTGTTGCCGTTGATCGAAACCGCTTCCGTTCCGTTCTGCATGCCGAATCCGGTCGGTGCCGTGAACTTCATTTTGATCAGCGGATGAAGAAACTCCTGCCCTTCCACAACACCTTGAGCCGGATCGTCCCCGTAGAGCATTCCATTGATGGCCGCCAAATGCGAGTCTGCCTTTCGCACGCTATTCACCGGATAAGCTTTCGCCCCGTTCGCGGCGCGGACAACGCGCTTGGCCGGGTCGGGGTGCGTACTTGCCCATTCCGGCACGCGGTTATCGCCCATGCCTGCAACCCGCACATCGACGGCGGTTTGCAATGCCAACGAGTTCAGCATGGAGGACAAGGCCGAGGGATCATAGCCGGCTTTACTCAGATAGCGGATGCCGTAATCGTCCGCTTCTTCTTCCTGGCCGCGCGAATATTTAAGACTGAAAAGCTGCGCCAAAGTTCCCGAATATTGCTTCAATCCGCCGCCCAGCGCGCCGAGTAAGCCACCGCTATCTCCGATAACCGCGCCTAAAATGGAGCCACCGACCCCTAAGATATTTGCCAAGGTCGCATTCTTCTGGCGCTTCTGGCTGTGGCGCGCCGCGGTGTGGCCGACTTCATGGCCGAGAACCCCTGCCATCTCCGCTTCGCTGTTGCACAGGGCGACCAATTGCCGCGTGATGTACACATAGCCGCCGGGAATCGCGAACGCGTTGTTCACCGGGGAGTTGAGAAGCGTAACCGTGAAATCACTTTCGGCATTGCCCAGTCCGGACTGGACAGCAATCCCCTTGCCCACCCGCACTACATAAGCGGTCTGCGGGCTCTGCATGGTGCCGCCAAATTCTTTCAGGATTTCAGGATGATATTTGGCACCTTCGGACTTTTCCTGCGCCGTGAAGGGCTTGGGCACGGAAGCGGCGGGCTTCTTCTGCGCCGCTACGGGGGTGGCTATATTCACGGCCGCCAGCGACACTAGTGCCCCGCCTAAAATCAAAGTCTTCTTGCTGAAATGCATATCGGGTCTCCTTGGGTCGCGAGAACCAGAATAGCATGATTTATGTTCCGCGGGCGTAAAATCTCGACCCGCAGCAACGGCTTACCTTTGAATTGTCAGGCACCCATTGACAGAAATTTGGCCCGCCGCTGCTGCAAAAGCTCTTTGCTGCTGAACGCGGACAAGGCGTCCAGCTCTTCACCAATTGCCTTACCCAAGGATGCCGCCGCCATGCCATGGTCGCGATGAGCACCGCCCATCGGCTCTTTGACGATACGGTCAATCACACCTAGGGATTTCAGATCCTCGGCGGTCATTTTCATGGCCTGCGCCGCATCGGCTGCCTTGTCGCCGGTACGCCACAAGATGGATGCGCAGCCCTCCGGTGAAATCACCGAATAAACGGCATGTTCAAACATCAACACCCGATCGGCTGCAGCAAGCGCCACTGCGCCCCCGGACCCGCCCTCGCCCACAATGCAGGCTATCATCGGAACGCCCAGTTGCAGACATTTTTCGGTCGAACGGGCAATCGCTTCGGCTTGGCCGCGCTCTTCTGCCTGAATACCGGGAAAGGCACCGGACGTGTCCACGAGACTGACGACGGGAATTGAAAACCGGTCTGCCAATTCCATCAGGCGAATGGCTTTGCGATAGCCCTCCGGCTTTCCCATGCCGAAATTATGGCGCAGGCGGCTTTGTGTGTCGTCGCCCTTTTCATGCCCGATCACCATCACCTTGCGGTCGTTCAACCGTGCAAGACCGCCCAAGATGGCCTGATCATCGGCAAAGGCCCGGTCACCTGCCAAGGGCAGAAAATCGTCGAACATCGACGCGATAAAATGCTTGAAATGGGGCCGCTCCGGATGTCGCGCGACCTGCGTTTTCTGCCACGCGGTCAGCTTGCTATAGGTATCCTTGAGCTGCTTGTCCGCTTTGTCACGCAGCTTGCCAATCTCTGCGTCTACGTCGACTTCACTCTCATCCGCAGCTTCCTGCAGTTCGATGATACGCGCTTCCAACGCCGCGATGGGCTTTTCAAAATCCAGATAGACGGTCATGGCAGCGGGTTAGAACCTGTAGCGCCTCGGGTCAACGTGCGGTTTGCCAATGGATGACGCTTGTTCACAAGTTCGACAAGCCGGCTGCTGTCGACATGCGTATAAATTTGCGTTGTCGCTATGTCGGCATGGCCCAGCATCGCCTGCAGAGCCCGCAAATTAGCCCCTCCTGCCAACAAATGCGTGGCGAAGGCGTGGCGGAGTACGTGTGGGCTTACTTTTTCAGGATCCAATCCAGCCTTGGCCGCCAAGGATTTGATAATCTGGTAGAGCCGGATGCGGCTGATATGCTTCCCACGCGACGGGAAAAGATAGCGGGAATCCTTCGGGACAAAGGCGAGCCAGGCACCAACCGCATGCCGCGCTCTGTCCGATATGGGCACCAGCCGTTCCTTGTCGCCCTTGCCCGTCAGAATGATGAAGGGACGATCGGAAACAACCGAACTGCGCGGCAAGGCAACAAGTTCGGTTGCGCGCAGCCCGGATCCATAGAGAAGCTCCACAAGCGCAGCGAGACGATAGTCCCTTTCCCCCGGCTCGGGTTTCGACAGCGCCTGTTCCACAATCTGGAACAGCAGATCAACCTCGTACGGGTCGAGTATTTTGGGCAATGCACGCCCTTGCGACGGCTTGGGCAGGGCAGATGACGGGTTATCGTCACGCAGGCCCTCTTCCTGCAAAAAAGCATAAAAGCGCCGCAGTGCAGACACCTTGCGTGCGACAGAGCTGTTGGCCAAACCTCCCCATTGACGCGCAAGATCGGCAAGGACAGCGGCATCGGCGGAGGCGAGTTTTCCGCCAGTCAAAGTCGACGCCGCGCTCAAATCGCTTTGATAGGCCAGCATCGTGTTACGGGCGACCCCGCGTTCGGCCGCCATCATTTCGAGAAAGCGATCAATCAGGTTCGCGTCGTTTGAGGCCATTCAACCGAAGGTTACAGCCTCGGCCGCAATCATGCGCGCCTCTGCCTCCAACCCGACCTGCTTTAACGCGCGCACGATATAGTAAAGATGGTTCGCCGGGACGAGGCTCCAGTTCGGCGCCTGCATTCCGGCAATGGCCATCAATGCGACAGTGCCCTGCTCCCCGCGTTCGGCAGCGGCGGTGATGGCGCGGCTCCACGGTGTCTGGCGCGTTACATTCACTTCGAGATCGCGTCCGAAATCCGATTGGGCACCTGCGTCAACCCGGCCCAATCCCGCGAGACCCGCGAGCAACAGAGCCGATTTATGGGCTTTTTCGCTGTTGTCATTGCCATAGAAATCGCCAAGCGCACCGGAATCAACCGCGGCAATATTTGTGGGAGTTCCCAGAGCAAGCAGTGCCCAGCCCAGTGAACCTTCATCCACAATGCCTGCCCATGCGGCTGCGTTGCGATCGAGCCCTGCGGTCAACATGGATGCGATCAAACGGTCCGCCGCGCCAGAATGCGCCTCGTCCGGCCGGATGAGCGCCGCAGCCCGCGCCGTCATGACCAATGCGCCATGATAATCCGCACCTGCGGCCGCGCCGGTCCACAGCGACGACATCGCCGCAACTTTGGCGGCATCGCCGGATGCTGTATAAGCCGACCGCAAGCCTTCTGCGCGGCTCTTTACGGGATCCGGCGCCTCTTCATCGTCGATCACCTGACCGTACAGATCGACCATTTCACGATTGGAATATATTCCCAACGCAGCAGCCTGGGGAGCATATTTGGCCCGAACTGCTGCCTGGAACATCGGCAATTGCACGCGCCAGCCCGCCATTTGACGGCCGCTTTTGGCGAAAAGCCGTTCGGGTGGCTCTAGCCCGGTTGCCGAGGCCAAACCAAAGCGCCAGGGGTTCATCCCTTCAACGCCCTCCCACTCGATCTTCACCGACCGGCGTCCGTTGATACCCGCGCCGACAGCCTTTTCGGTCAGGCGATAATCAACTCCGCGGACCCAACCCTGATACCGACCCTGATTGATGAAGGCAGTGGCACTTCCCTGCTCGCCGGATAAAGAGGCGCATATTGCGCGGGCCATTTTCCAACGGCCATCGTTGACCAGTCGAACACCATTTTCGACAAGTGGGCACAAGCCCGACAGATCGCCATTGGCGAGATATACCTGCAGCGCGACCTCGTGCATGCGCTTTGTATAATTGCCCGCATCCACTTCCTGGATCAGATGACGGGCCGACACCGAATCGCCCATCCGCAGCAAAAGCCATGCTCTTTCCGCAGTCCAGTCCGCACCATTGACACCCTTCGGGGTGTTTGTGCGGCTTATCAGCAGGCGGCGGCCCAATATTGTTCCCCAACGCGACGCGATCGGACCCGTTGTCCGGTTGACCACCTGGTTGAGAAATGTGCCATTAAGCGCACCGAAGGATTCGGCCGGAAAGCCGCCCGATGCGCTCGAAATGATGCCCACAGCCGAGAGCGAGCGACGCGCGGCAGGCGGCACGTCATACCGAATGACGAGTTCTTCCTCTTCCTCGTCTTCTTCTTCCTCATCCTCTTTTTTGGTATCATCGGGATTGTCGGTCGTTGCCGTAGCCAGAGGATCGCCAGGAGTTGTCGGCCGTGCCGATGTCGAAGGCGTTGCCTGTCCAGTCGTGTTGGGCGTTGGCCGGTTGCTCGGCGGTGGCGGCGCGGGATCGCCAAATCCTTCCGGCAAAAGGGACTCGGGTCCTTGCTGCCCCAAGGCTGGCAACGCAAAAACCAGCGCAAGCGCGCTGGCGGCAAATAACACTGTTTTTGTAGCTTTTTTGGTCAACTTTGCGGGCCCGCTTCTTCTGCCGGTGCTTGTACCGGAATTTCCTTGTACTGCAATGGCCGCTCGCCATCGGTCCATCCCGTTGCAGTTAACGTCGCGACGTTCATTCCGACAGCGGGAAAAATGCCAACAGCCATGCGTTTCCTCTTGCCTGCTTACGTCGTTTCCACCGGACTTTGAATTAATAGCATGTCCGGTTTTGCGGCAAATTGCTTTCCGGTTCCACCTAGCCGATATATAGCCCCCATCGCAATGGGTTCACATGATGATCTGAATAGCCCCGCCGCGGGACCGGCGATGAAGACGCCCTTGGAGCGTTCCGTGGTGCTCGTCGGCATGATGGGTGTCGGAAAAACCAGTATCGGAAAAAGACTTGCCGCACGGCTGGGGTGCGCATTTGTCGATGCCGATGAGGAAATCGAAACCGCGGCAGGCATGTCGATCCCAGAGATTTTTGAAAAATTTGGTGAGGCGTATTTCCGGGACGGGGAACGCCGCGTCGTTGCCCGCCTGATTGAAGGCGAGCCCAAGATTATAGCTACGGGCGGCGGTGCCTTTGTAAATGATGCGACCCGCGCACTGATCCGCGAGCGTGCGCTTTCGATATGGCTGGATGCGGATATCCAGATATTGGCGGACCGTGTATCACGGCGGAACAACCGGCCACTGCTGAAAGGACGCGACCCGGTCGAAGTGCTTACCGAACTTGGCAGGGTCCGAAACCCGCTCTATGCCGAGGCCAACATCCACATCCGAAGCGACGCGTCGCCGCACGCCCGCACCGTCGAAAATATCCTGAAAGCCATTTCTGCATGAGCACTGTCACCGTCGATCTCGCCGACCAGCCCTATGACATCCGGATTGAGGCCGGCCTGCTTCAGGATATCGGGCAACAGCTTTCGGGTTATGCCCGATCCGGTCGTTTCCTTGTCGTGACCGACGCGAATGTCGCCAACGACGTGTGGCCAGATGTGCACGCATCACTCACAAGTGCAAATCTTGCCGCCGAACTGTTTATACTGCCCGCCGGGGAAGACGGAAAAAGCTGGGATCAGCTCGAAAAGCTGACCGATTGGCTGTTGGAAAACCATATCGAGCGCAGCGACCACATCCTTGCACTAGGGGGCGGAGTTGTCGGCGACATTACAGGATTTGCCGCCCACATCATCAAGCGGGGCTGTTCCTTCATCCAGATTCCCACGACCCTGTTGGCGCAGGTTGATAGCAGCGTCGGGGGCAAGACCGCGATCAACAGCAAAGCGGGCAAGAATCTGGTGGGTGCTTTCCATCAGCCTTCGTTGGTGCTCATTGATCCCGACGTGCTCGAATCGCTTCCGCGCCGCCAACTGGCCGCTGGCTTCGCCGAAGTGGTGAAATATGGCCTGATTGATGACCCGGAATTTTTCGACTGGTGCGACAGCTATCTGGATGATTTCTTTGCCGGTGATGGCGAAGCACGCCGCTATGCCATTCAACATTCGGTCACGTCCAAGGCGCGCATCGTCGCGGCGGATGAAAAGGAACTGACCGGCACGCGCGCGCTCCTCAATCTGGGCCATACCTTCGGGCATGCGTTGGAGGCGGATACCGGCTTTTCCGATCGGCTTTTCCATGGGGAAGCTGTCGCGACGGGCATGGCCCTGGCCTTCCGCTATTCCGTCCGTCTGGGCTTATGCACTCAGGACGATGCAGACAGGACTGCGGATGTATTGCACAGAGCCGGTCTGCCGGTCACATTAGCGGACGCAGGTGTAACCGCCGATGGTGCGAAACTGGTGGAGTATATGCTCCACGACAAGAAAATGGCGGGCGGCAAATTACCGTTCCTGCTTGCTCGTGGCATTGGCCGGACCTTTCTTTCGAAAGATGTCGACCTCGCGGATGTCGCTACGTTTCTGGACGGCCAAGCCTAGTCATATAGAAAATCGTCGGAGTCATCACCGCCGAAACTGTGCCGCTGGCCAGCGTGCATGTCACCACTTTCAAACTGCGCAGTCAGACGGCTTCGGTCGCGGACGCGAAATTCGCTGACAATTTTTTCGATCTGCGGCTTGGCGACGCCTAGCGATTTCAAGCCCTCAACTGCGAGCTTGATCGAGGATTCAAAGACCTCGCGCACAATGGTGATCTCTTTGTCGTGCATCAACTCGATGGCCTGCCGCCGGTCGTATGCCCGGGCAAAGATACGCGTCTTGGGAAAAGCCTGGCGCACAGGTGTCAGCGTTTCTGCATCGAGATCGCGGTCGTTGATGCAAAAGAATATGGCGCACGCCTTTTCCGCACCAGCACGTTGCAGCAGATCGATGCGCGTGCCGTCACCGTAGAAAACCTTTCGCCCGAACTCGCCGCTCAGGTCGATGGTTTCCGGATTTATGTCGATCAGCGTAACGCTCCGGCCGGCGGCAAACATGATCTGTGCGACCTGTTGGCCGAAGCGGCCGTGACCCACAACAATCACATTGGCCTGCGCCGCCAATTCCGGATCATCCAGTTGCACTTCACTCGCCTGTTTACGGGACGCAAGCTTGCCCGCGAGGATCATCAGGAACGGGGTCGCCGCCATCGACAGGGTGACGACAGCGCCAAAAAGGCTCGCAGCCTCCGGCTGAATTAACAACGCGCCTTGCGCCGCGGCGAAAAGCACGAAGCCAAACTCGCCGCCTTGGCTAAGCAACAAGGCCGTGATGATTGATGCCGAGCCACTAAGGCCGAAAAACCGCGCCAGCAAAAAGATCACGCTCGTTTTGACGAGGATCAGGGCGACGGCAAGGCCCAGCACAACCCCCGGTTGCGCAGCGATGACATCCAGATCGAGCAGCATCCCCACGGCAAGGAAGAACAGACCCAGCAGGATCGAGCGGAACGGGTCAATGTCAGCCTCCAGCTCATGTCTGTAAGGAGACTCGGCGAGCATGACACCCGCCACGAAAGCACCCAGTGCGGCGGAAACGCCGATCATCTGCATGACAGCGGCGCTTGCACAGACCGTGAAAAGTCCGGTGACGATGAACAATTCGCGTTCCGAAATTTTTCCGACCAGCTTCAGCAAGGGCGAAAGCAGATAGCGGCCCGCGAGGACCAACCCGACAATCGCCAATATGGCATAGACCACCAGCAGCCATCCGCTGACGGCGCCTTCTTCGGCTGGCGCGCGGGAGAGTGCCGCAACGATAGTCAGAAGCGGGACGATCGATAAATCCTGGAACAGCAGGATCGAGAAGCTCTTCTCCCCATAATCTGTTTTCAGGCGCCCTCTCGATTGCAACAGGGGCAACACCTGAGCGGTGGAAGACAGAGCCAGCGGCAGTCCCAAAACCAGTGCGGCTTCCCAGCTGAAACTGGGCATAACCAGTTGGATGACGGCGAACATCGCAAGCCCGCACAACGCCACCTGCAGCGGACCGAACAATAATATGTCCCGCCGCATCAACCAAAGCCGGCTCGGCGACAGTTCCAGCCCCACCAGGAAGAGCAGCAGAATAATGCCGATTTCCGAGTAGGCGAGGATCGTCTCGGCTTCGCCTATCAGGCCCAGTCCATCCGGACCGATTGCGATCCCGGCAACCAGATAACCAAGAACAGCACCAAGGCCCAAACGCCGGAAAATCAGAACCGCGATTAATGCCGCACCCAGCAGAACGACGCCGCCGAACATGACATCGGCGGCCAGATGGTGGGTCGATTCCTCCATCAGCTCGCCAGTTTCATTTGTGCTGCGGCGGCCAGTAATGCGTCATAAGGCAGCAATATGGCGGCGTGGCGGGACGGATAATCGCGCGCTGGGGCAAGCAAGGCCAATTCGGGCCAGTGCGACGGCATTTCCGCACTCTGTTTCAAGGCTTGTTCCACCGCGTCACGGATTTCGGAAATAGTTTGAAGGTCCGAACCTGCCGCATGTGCGCGGACGATTGCGGCCGAGGCCTGGCCCAAAGCACAGGCATTGGCGCGAAGCGCGACAGCGGCGATTGTTCCGTCACCCGCCATCGTGATTTCGGCGTGGATGCGGCTGCCGCACACCGGGGAACGGCTCTCGGCAACCCCGTCCGGATTTTCCAGACGCTCGCCTGCGACCAAAGAGGATGCGAGCCGTAAAATATCCCTATTGTAGAGCGCGCTATCCATCACTCGGCCGTATTGGTTTCAAGAGTGTCGCGTTGTTGACGCACGAATTCGGACATGGCGTTCCCGCTGGCGTTCAACAAGGGATATGTCCGGGATTTCACCATCCAGTCGGGCCGCGGCTCCTTATCGCCGAATAGCGTTTCATAACCCATCACGAGCAGCAGGAATATCAGCGTGGAAAATATCAAGCCTTTCAGCATTCCGAAACCGAAGCCAAGCACGCGGTCGATGGGTCCGAGCACCGATTTGCGGGATTTTTTCCCGATCGATTTCGCGATCCATTTGCCGAGCGCATAGGTGACAATCACAATGGCCAGAAATGCGAGGACGGCTGCGCCGGAATCGGTCCCTATCGGTTCGCTCAATGCCGCGGATGCGGGCGCATGAAAAATGCGCACTGCCGCGATGATCATTATCCAGGCGATCAGGGACAGTGCTTCCTGCACAAATCCCCGTATAAAGCCGAATACAGCCCCGCTCCCGAGCAAAAAGAGCACGATGATATCGAGAGCCGTCATGCTGCTGTTGCTAAGGGTGACCGGATGCAAAGACAAGAGCGAGATTGAAATTTGCTCGCACGATATCCGTCTTTTCTATTCTCAATTACGTCCGAGCATATGATCCACAAGCTGTGCCAAAGTGCGGAATTCCTGCGTCGAAACCCCGGACTGTGCCTTTACCGATGGGGGCACCAGCGCGCGGCTGAAGCCAAGCTTTGCCGACTCTTTCAGGCGCAAGGCCGCATGCGCCACTGGCCGGATTTCGCCGGAAAGGGCAACTTCGCCAAACAGGACAGCATCCGACGGCAATGGCCGTTCCGACAAGGCCGACACCAATGCGGCTGCAACCGCGAGATCGGCGGCAGGGTCGGAGATGCGATATCCGCCAGCGATATTCAGATAGACTTCCGCTGTCGAAAAACTGAGACCGCAACGCGCCTCGAGAACGGCAAGGATCATGGCCAAACGCCCGCTATCCCACCCGACGACCGCTCTTCGCGGGGTCGCACCGCTGGACAGGCGTACCACGAGCGCCTGGATTTCCACAAGAACGGGGCGCGTGCCTTCAAGTGCGGGAAATACGGTAGCGCCCGTGACCTGCTCGGCGCGATCGGTCAGAAACAGGGCACTGGGATTACCGACCTCCGCCAACCCTTCTTCCTGCATTGCAAAGACACCAATTTCGTCGGTGCCGCCGAAACGGTTTTTGGACGCCCGCAAGATCCGGTACTGATGACTACGCTCACCTTCAAAGGCGAGCACGGTATCGACCATATGTTCGAGAACCCGGGGCCCCGCGATTGTGCCGTCTTTGGTGACATGACCGACAAGCATGAGAGCTGAACCACGCTCCTTTGCAAAACGGATCAGCTCCTGCGCCGAAGCGCGCACCTGGCTCACGGTCCCGGGCGCGCCTTCGATAAGATCGCTATGCATAGTCTGGATGGAATCGATCACCAATAATGCCGGCGGTGCGCCCTGACTGATCGTTGTCAGTATGTCGCGCACCGATGTGGCCGATGCGAGCTGCACGGGTGCGTCGCCCAAGCCGAGCCTTCTCGCGCGCAACCGCACCTGATCAACGGCTTCTTCCCCGGAAATATAAGCAACGGACAGACCGCGTCGCGCAAGATTGGCGGCGGCTTGCAGCAGCAAGGTCGATTTTCCGATCCCCGGGTCGCCGCCCAGCAATGTGGCGGAGCCTGGTACCAGCCCCCCGCCCAGTGCGCGGTCAAATTCGGCTATGCCCGTCGACGCCCGTTCGGGAAGCTTGATGTCGCTATCGAGGCCCGACAATTCCACGGAACGACCACCCGAACGCAGGTGATGCTTCATTTCAAAAACAGTCGCGCTTGCTTCCTCGGCGAGTGTATTCCACTCCCCGCAATCGTCGCATTGCCCTTGCCAGCGCGAAGCTTCCGAGCCGCATGCCTGACATACATATCTGCGTTTTGCTTTTGCCATGGAGGATGAATAACAGAACATAACAGGAACTCAAGTCCCAATCCGGTCGCTTCTGTGCTTGCGCGCATGGCCGACCGGTGCCACATCCCTGTCATGCGGGAGAAAGAACTAAGACTGGCGCTGATCTGTTACGGTGGGGTCAGTCTCGCAATTTATATGCACGGCGTGACGCGCGAGATCTGGCATCTCATCCGTGCCAGCCGTGCCTACCATGATGGTGACGATGATTTGGGCGGTAGCGAGAAAGTCTATCGCGACTTGCTGGCAAAAATCGAAGATGCTGCCGGAACAAAATTGCGTATTTTTACCGACATCATCGCTGGGTCCAGCGCTGGCGGAATCAACGGCGTATTTTTGGCACAAGCCATTGTAACAGGACAGTCGCTGGCACCACTGACCGACCTTTGGCTGGAAAAGGCTGATGTCGAAGTCCTACTCGATCCCGACGCGCGCCCCTTCTCCCGCTTCTCAAAATTCTGGGCCATTCCGATTGCCTGGATGATCCTGCGCCGAAAAGGCGGTGCGATTGACCGGCTGGTCGCCGACGAAGCAAAAGAGGAAGTCGCCACCAAGCTGTCACGGTTTGTGCGTGCGCGATGGTTTGCGCCGCCATTTGGAGGTCGGGTCTTTTCAGGTCTTTTGCTCGATGCGTTCGACGCGATGGCGAAGGGCATGACCGGCAAGACGCTCTTGCCGCAGCACCAGCCCCTGGACCTGTTCGTGACGGTCACCGACTTTGCCGGGCACGACCAGATCCTGATGCTCAACAGCCCGTCGATGGTCGTTGAATCGGAACATCGCATCACCATCAGTTTTTCGACCCGTGGACGCACAGGTGCGGACATTGGTGCAATCCCTGAGTTGGTATTTGCCGCGCGGGCCACAGCCAGCTTTCCTGGTGCCTTTCCTCCCTTTTCCGCGCATGAACTGGATGCCCAGATCAAAGCGCGCAATCTGGTATGGGAAGGTCGCGACAGCTTTTTGCAGCGGATATTGCCGCAGCAATTCGCGGCGGGTGTTGCGGCCGATACGATGCTGATTGACGGTTCCGTGCTGGCGAACGCGCCCTTCAACCAGGCGATTGAAGCACTGCGGAACAGACCCGCCCGGCGCGAAGTCGACCGCCGGTTCGTCTATATTGATCCTAAACCCGGTCGGCCAAGCTTTCGCTTCGGCAAGCGCGGCGGTTCGAACGCGAAAGACGGGATGCGCATGAAGCCTCCCGGCTTTTTTTCGACCATTTTCGGGGCGACGTCGAACATACCGCGCGAACAGCCCATCCGCGACAGCCTTGAAAAATTGGAGGGCCGCACCGAGCGGGTCGAACGTATGCGCCAGATCACCGACAGCTTGCGTCAGGAGGTCGAAAACACGATCGAGAAAATGCTCGGGAAAACATGGTTCCTTTCACAACCAACCCCGCAGCGGCTGGAAAAATGGCGCGCGACGGCCAACCAGAAAGGCGCATTGGCCGCGGGTTACAGCTACCCTGCGTACGGGCATCTCAAAATGGCGGGCGTCGTCGATGACATCATCGCCATCGCCCGGCGCGCCTATCCTGATGCGCCTTCCATGCACTATCGCAAGTTGCGCGCCGCGATTTGGGAGGAAATACGCCGCCGGGGACTGGAAGCAATGTCCGGCGACCAAGGGGTAGGCGCGACCAAACAATCCATCGAGTTTTTCCGCGATCACGACATCCGCTTCCGCATCCGTCGGTTACGCTTCCTTGCGCGCCGGTTGGCACATGAAATCGAGGCCGATTACGGGACCGAGGGCATTGGCACAAAGGCGATGCACGACAATATCTATGCCTGCCTGTCGCTATTTCTGGAACGGGAGACATCGGAATATCTAGGCGATGATTTTGTGCAGTTGGTGCAGGACGGGATCGACGAACCTGGCTTGTTGATCGACGCGCTGGCCGATCGGCGTAAGCTTATCGAAACCGATCGCCTTGCCGACCGCATGCTGTGCGATGCTCTGTTGCAGATGCCCGACGAGAACCGCCGGATCATGCTGCTCGGCTATATCGGCTACCCGCTTTACGACATTGCCACATTGCCCCTGCTGCAAGGCGAAGGCCTGGATGAATTTGATCCTGTAAAAGTGGACCGCATCTCACCCGAAGATTGCAACGCCATCCGGACCGGAGGCGCGGCAAATGTCCTCAAAGGTATAGAGTTCAACAACTTTGGAGCATTTTTCAGCCGGACCTACCGGGAAAATGACTATCTGTGGGGCCGTTTGCATGGTGCGGAGCGTTTGATCGACATAACGCTCTCGTCCCTGCCCCAATCTCTAACGCTACCCGACACCGAGATTCGCAACTTCAAACGGGCCATGTTCGGCGCAATATTGGACGAGGAGTCACCTCGTCTGCACCGGATCCAACCATTGATCCGGTCCCTGCGTTCCGAAATCGAGGCGTTGGGCGGGACCGCGCCCTAGTTTTTCAGCTTGTTATAAACGGTTTCAACAAAGCGGTCGGCCGTTATGAAGCCATCGGCATTGATGCCAAAACCTTCAGTAGGTTTGCTTGCCTTAATCTGATCGAGCGTTTTGCCGGCCTTTATTCCCGCGTCCACTTTCGCGATGACGGTTGCGACCATGTTCCGGTGGTTCTGCAAATCTGCCTTGGTGGCCACTGCCCCGTGACCTGGAATGATTTTGGTTTGGTCGTTTGCAAGGGCCAGAGCCTTATCGGCAGCCGTTACAAATCCACGAACGTCGCCACCGCTTCCTACGTCAACAAAGGGAAAGCTGATTTTGAACATGAAAAGATCACCCATGTGGATGACATTTGATTTGGTCCAGTGGATGAAAGAGTCGCCATCGGTGTGAGCCGCAGGGACATGTACGACACGCACTTCCTCACCGTTCAAATGCAGTTTTAGTCCGTCGGAATAGGTGATCACTGGCAATGCAGCCTTTGGCGCAGGCGGAACGGTGTTTCCGGCGACCGTTGCCCCTGCCGCCATGCGAACACGGACATTGTCGTGCGCCATGATCACGGCCCCGGCTTTGCCGAGATTTTCGTTCCCACCGCTATGGTCGAAATGCCAGTGCGTGTTAATCAGGAATTTGACCGGCTGCGCACCCAGATCAGTGATAGCCTTCTGGATTTTCGAAGTAAGGGGTGCGAATTGGTCGTCAATCAATATGGTGCCATCTTCGCCATAGGAGACGCCGATATTGCCACCTGCACCGAACAAGACAGCCACACTAGGCGCCAGTTGTTCGGCCTTGATCTCGACTTTTGACATATCCTGCGCGTAAACCGCCGCTGGAGACAGCGCTGCAGCAGCGCACAGGATGGCCGAAAGCTTTTTCACGATACACTCTCCCAATGAAGTTGGGAGGAAGTTAGCGGTCGTGCAGAGCAAAAGCCAGCGCCGAGATGCCTTGGCACCCCGGAACGCAAATTCAATCCGTCAGTTCGTCCCACAAACCCTTGAGCTTGTCAAAAAATCCTGCAGCCTGCGGACTTTCGGCGCCCGTTTCGGTTTCCCGGAACTCGCGCAGCAATTCCTTCTGGCGCGCGGTCAAGCGGGTCGGCGTTTCGACATCAATTTGGACCACCATGTCACCGCGACCGCGTCCCTGCAGCACGGGCATGCCTGCTCCACGTTGACGCAATTGTTTACCGGACTGGATGCCTTCGGGGACGATGATGATATGCTCGGCACCGTCCAATCCCGGAATTCGAATTTCACCGCCTAGCGATGCTGTCGTAAAGCTGATCGGGGCGCGGCAGAATAAAGTGGTTCCCTCGCGCTCGAATACTTTGTGCCGCGACATGTGGATGAAAATATACAGATCACCCGCTGCCGCACCATTGGGACCCGCTTCTCCACGTCCCGCCACGCGGATGCGTGTGCCCTCATCCACACCGGGCGGGATCGTGACCGAAATGGTCTTGCGTTCATCCACCCGGCCTTCGCCACGGCAAACCTTGCAGGGATCTTCGATAACTTCGCCGCGCCCATGGCAGGTCGGGCATGTGCGTTCGACGACGAAGAAGCCCTGTTGTGCGCGCACTTTGCCATGACCACCGCACAGATTGCAGCGGCGTTTGCCGGAACCCGGTGTAGCGCCCGTGCCTTCGCAGGTTCCACAGGCCGAAGCGACATCGATTGTGATTTCGGCTTCTTTGCCATGAAAGGCTTCGTCGAGCGAGATTTCGAGGTCATAGCGCAAGTCTGCGCCACGCGCTGGTCCACGTTGGCGGCCACCAAAGGCATCGCCGAAAAAGCTTTCGAAGATATCGGAAAAATCGCCAAAGCCGGCGCCACCTTGACCGCCGCCCATGCCGCCATTTTCAAAGGCCGCCTTACCAAAGCGGTCATAAGCAGCGCGCTTTTGCGGGTCCTTTAGGACATCATAGGCTTCGCTAATGGCTTTGAACTTAGCTTCGGACTTGTCACAGCCCGGATTGCGGTCAGGATGGCATTCCATCGCCAAGCGGCGGTAGGACGTCTTCAGCGTCTTTTCATCCGCCGTCCGGTCAACCTGCAACAATTCATAATAATCAACATCGAGACTCATAGCTGATTAAACCCCCGGTCCCGACCGCCACCCGCGTTTCGAAAGGTGACGGCCGGAAGCTCCTTTAAAATCAGTCTTTTTTGTCGTCTTCGACTTCGGAGAACTCGGCATCGACCACATTTTCATCGGCCGGTGCGTCTTCTGCAGCGTCACTTGTTGACGTGGCGGAAGCTTGCTGCTCCTCTTTGTAAATGGCTTCGCCAAGCTTCATGGCGATCTGGGCCAAGGCGGTTGCCTTTTCCTTCATCGCTTCGGCATCGCCGCTTTCGATCGCGGTTTTGGTCTCGGCCACAGCGGCTTCGATCTCGCTCTTCAGGCCGGCATCGATTTTGCTACCATGCTCTTCAAGCTGCTTCTCGGTCGTGTGAACAAGGCTTTCCGCGTTGTTCTTGGCTTCGGCCGCTTCGCGACGCTTCTTGTCTTCTTCGGCAAAAGCTTCCGCATCGCGGACCATCTGATCAATGTCGGCATCGGACAAACCGCCCGAGGCCTGAATCTTGATCTGCTGTTCCTTGCCGGTGCCCTTGTCCTTCGCGGTAACGCTGACAAGGCCGTTAGCATCGATGTCGAAGGTCACTTCGATCTGCGGAACGCCGCGTGGTGCGGGCGGAATGCCGACGAGGTCGAAATTGCCGAGCAACTTGTTGTCGGCCGCCATTTCACGTTCGCCCTGGAAGACGCGGATGGTCACCGCATTCTGGTTGTCTTCCGCAGTTGAATAGACCTGGCTCTTCTTGGTCGGGATCGTCGTGTTACGGTCGATCATGCGGGTAAACACACCGCCCAGCGTTTCGATCCCCAGCGAAAGCGGGGTAACGTCGAGCAACAGCACGTCTTTAACATCGCCCTGCAACACGCCAGCTTGAATAGCAGCGCCCATGGCAACGACTTCATCAGGGTTCACGCCGGTGTGCGGTTCCTTGCCGAAGAAGCTCTTCACAACTTCGCGCACCTTAGGCATGCGGGTCATACCGCCCACCATGACGACTTCGTCAATCGCGTCGGCCTTGATCCCGGCGTCGGCAATGGCCTTCTTGCAAGGCTCCAGCGTGCGCTTGATCAGGTCGTCGACCAGCTTTTCAAGGTCGGCACGGGTGATGGTTTTCACCAAGTGCTTCGGACCATTCTGGTCAGCGGTAATGAACGGCAGGTTGACTTCAGTCGTCTGGGTCGAAGACAGCTCGATCTTCGCCTTCTCAGCCGATTCCTTCAAACGCTGCAGCGCCAGCTTGTCCTTGGTAAGGTCGATGCCTTCGGCCTTCTGGAAATCAGCCGCGAGGAATTCCACGAGCTTGCTGTCGAAATCTTCACCACCCAGGAAGGTGTCGCCGTTGGTCGACTTCACTTCGAACACGCCGTCGCCGACTTCGAGGATCGAAATGTCGAACGTACCACCACCAAGGTCATAAACCGCGATGGTCTTGTTTTCGTCCTTGTCGAGGCCGTAGGCCAATGCAGCGGCGGTTGGCTCGTTGATGATGCGCAGCACTTCAAGACCGGCAATCTGACCGGCATCCTTGGTTGCCTGACGCTGGGCGTCGTTGAAATATGCGGGAACCGTGATAACGGCTTGGGTAACGGTTTCACCCAAATAGGCTTCCGCGGTTTCCTTCATCTTTTGCAGGATGAACGCCGAAATCTGCGAAGGCGAATAATCATCGCCGCCTGCCTTGACCCAGGCGTCGCCATTCTTGCCCTTGACGATGCTGTAAGGAACCAGTTCGGTATCTTTCTTGGTGATTGGGTCGTCAAAACGACGGCCAATCAGACGCTTCACTGCGAAAACAGTGCTTTCCGGATTGGTAACGGCCTGACGCTTGGCAGGCTGCCCGATCAGGCGCTCGCCATCCTTGGCGAAGGCAACAATCGACGGTGTGGTGCGCGCACCTTCTGCATTCTCAATGACCTTGGGCTTGCCACCGTCCATAACCGCAACGCAGCTGTTTGTCGTGCCCAAGTCGATACCGATAACTTTAGCCATAAAAACTTACCCCGAAATTCTATATTGAACTATAAACCGGACTTTTCCGTAAGGGCCCCATCAGGCACCCTTATTGTCGGAAAATTGTCCTTGCTGCGGCGATATAGGTGCCAATTCGCTTGGCACAAGGCTTGGAGGCACCTAGATAAGCAAAAAGCGATGTAACGCCCCAGTTTTGGACAATTTTTGAAGGACGCACATGAGGTCGCATATGAACAAGCCGGTTTTAGCCCTATTCGGCGCTGCTACAGCGCTTTTTCTGACTTCCTGCGGCCCGACACCCCAATTGAAAGTGAAGGAAGCCGTGCTGACGCTATCGCCTGTCGACAGCAATCCGTCCTCCTATCATTTTAACGTCTATGGCGGCCCATCGGACGTGTATTTGCTGCGCGTTAGCTCGCCTTCCGCAATCCGCACCGAGATGCATGACGTGGGCGTTGACCCCAAAACCGGCGCCGTCACCATGAAACCGATGAGCAGGGTCCTTATCCCGTCGGGTGAAAAGATCGAATTCAAAAAAGGTGGCAAGCACGTGATGATGTGGGGCGTAAACCTGATCCCGCGCCGCCTTGGCGAGATTGAGACCGAATTCCTCTTTTCGAATAATGAACGCATCCTGGTAAAGGCGCGCGTTCAGGAAATGGACGGCACAGACCCGGACGAGAAAAAGGCGCTTAACTAAACGGATGTTCGGTCCGCATAAATCCGGCCGCCCCCTGACAGTGCGCGAACGTGCGCTGGCGAAATCCGTATTTGGCGATGCGCTGGATTATGACAAAATCCGTATCCACAACCGCAAATGGTGGTGGTTTCAACCCTCGCGTGTGACGATGGCGCCCGACGGGCATCTTTGGTTCCATCCGAAGAACCAGATGTTTTGCGACGATTTTTGCGACCGCGATCTGGGATTGCAAGGCCTCTTCATCCATGAGCTTGTCCATGTCTGGCAGCATCAACAGGGGGTTTTCCTACCCCTTCGCCGCCATCCCTTTTGCCGGTATGATTACAGCCTGAAACCGGGATGGACGCTGGAGCGATACGGGATTGAGCAGCAGGCCGAAATTGTGCGCCACATATTCCTGCTGCGCAACGGTGCAAAGGTAGCAGGTGCGCCGCCGCTGTCCCAATATGATGGAATTCTACCTTTTTAAGGGCAACAGTCCCAGTCGTTCGCGCATCAACCAGCGGGTCAGCACGAGCGCTGCGACAATGCCGAGGCCGACCGCAAGCCCGATCCAGATGCCAGCACCATCCCAGCCGCGATAAAAGGCGAGCCAGCACCCAAAGCCAATGCCGATCACCCAATAGCCGAGTGCCGCGAACAGCATGGGCCATGTCGTATCCTGTAGTCCGCGCAGCATCCCGGTGCCGACCACTTGCGCGCCGTCGACAATCTGGAAAACAGCCGCGACCAACAGGAATGAAACCGCGAGGTTCAACACCTCCACATTTCCCTTTAGCTCAGGATCGAGGAAAAATCCGGCGAGAGTTGCGGGAAAAAGCCAGATGATCAGCGCCATCGCCGACATGAAACCGACGCCCAGTATATAGGCCGTCCATCCTGCGCGGCGGATCGCGTCCTTGTCGAGGCGGCCAAAGCCCAGCCCGACCCGAACGGTCGCCGCCTGCCCTAGCCCCATCGGGACCATGAAGGTCATTGATGCAATCTGGATCGCGACCGCATGCGCCGCGACCGAACTGGTGCCGATATAGCCCATCAGGAACACCGCAGCGGCGAATACCATGGCCTCAAATCCCATATGTAGCCCGATTGGAAAACCGAGCCGCCAGATGGTGAAAAAGCGGGTCCAGTCGGCACGCCACCAGCGGCCGAACAGATGGTAGCGGCGGAATTTCGGGTGGCGCATGACGACGGCGGATAAGAACAGAAACTGGAAAAGCGCCGTCAGCGAGCTGCCAATCCCGGCGCCAACAAGCTCCAGCCGTGGCAGGCCGAAATGGCCGAATATCAGGCCGTAGTTGATAACGGCGTTGACAATCACGGCGGCGATTCCGGCGGCCATCGCCCAATTGGGCCGTTCGAGTGCCGCCATGAAGGACCGAAGCACAACCACACCGAGCGTGGGCAGGATCATCCATTGGAGCGCCCGCACAAAAAGGCCCGTGTCCTCGGCAAGGCGCACCGGCTGCCCCGCCCAGATCAGGAAGGGACCTGTAAACCAGAGAATGAGCCAGAGCGGTATACACACCGCGACCGAAGCCCAGAATGCCTGCCGCACGGTGCGGCGGACGTCGCGCACCGAATGGGCCTTGCGCCCGATCTCCGCCGCCATCAGGGGCGAGGCCGCCGTGATCACGCCAATGCCGAACAGCAGCACCGCAATCACAATGCCCGACCCTAGAGCCGAAGCCGCCAACGCGTCCGGACTGAGCCGCGCCAGAAGGAAAACATCGGTCGAGTTGATCAGGACCATGGTCACATTGGTCAGCACCAACGGCCACGCCAACGCCAAGGTCGCCCGAAACTCGTCGCGCCACGGGGACGGGAGATTAGGAGAGGTGGCTTGGTTGGTCATGGGACGGGCCGGATAGCGGAATGGGCTCCTTGCGGCTAGCAAAACTAGACGGCAGATTAACTTAGCGTTGAGACCTTTCAATTAGCCCGTCTCAAATGATTGCCGCTAAAAAAACCAAGCCTTCTGAACGTCCAGAAAATGCAGCACGCCCATGCTTAACGGAGATGCCTTATCGCGCAGTGGTTTTTGCTGAACTTAATCAGCACAATGTTCCTCTCTATTTTGTAGGCGGATCAAGCGCTCCAAAATGCAAGGCAGAAAAAGCGCTAAAGGTCGCTTTTGGCATCCACGGTGGAAATTGCTTCTATTGCAAAAAAGCGATTTTGGAAGCTGACTTGTCCATCGACCATGTGGAACCGACGTCCAATGAAGGCGGCAAAGCAATCCAGAATTTGCTGATTGCCCATCGTAAATGCAATCAGAAAAAGGCGGCACTGCCGATTGAGGCTTTTCATCCGGATGCTGGCAAAGAATGGCTGACCGCTCTTCTTGCGCAAGTGGAAGATCGATTAAAACGGATCGATGCCTCTAAATGACAATCACATCCCTGTGACGGGTGGTAATTTCACGAACGCGCAAGTCGTGCAAAGGCGACGCATAGTCTAACCTTTCAAACGAGCAACCCTCAATCCGGCTTCTTCGCCACCCCGACCAAAGCAGGCCGCAACAGCCGGTCCTTGATCATATAACCCGCCTGCATTTCGGTCACGATCGTGCCCGGCTCGCTTTCCGCATTCGGGATTTCGACCATCGCCTGGTGGAGATTGGGATCAAGCGGCAGGCCCATGGCGGCAATGCGCGTGATGCCGTTCTTGGCGAAGACGCTTTCCAGTTCGCGGCCGGTTGCTTCCAATCCGGTGACCAGCGGCTTCATCTTTTCATCTTCGCGCAATTCTGCGGGGATCGCATCCAGCGCACGGGTCAGATTGTCGGAAACCGAGAGGATATCGCGCGCGAAGTTGGTCGCGGCATAGGCTCGCGCATCGGCGGCTTCCTTTTCCATACGGCGGCGGACATTTTGCGTGTCGGCCTGCGCATAGAGCACGTCCTGCTTCGCAGCAGCCAGTTGTTCTTCGAGCATTGCAATGCGTTCGGCATCGGCGTTTGCGGCGGGCGCATCCCCGCCTTCGCGCAAATGTTCGGGAACGCCTTCCATTTCCTTTTCGGCGGCGCCGTCGGCTGCTTCGTTTTTCTTATCCGTCATAACCTGCATTAACCTGTTCGTTGAGCGGCGGACAAAGCCGCGTCTTGCGATGCGCATATAGGTGGTTGGCGGGAATCATCAAGCACCCCAATAGTTTCGGTGCGTCAGAATTTTACTTCATGAGCCGGCTAAGCGCCTGCGCGGTAAAATCGACCATGGGCACAATACGCGCATAGTTAAGACGGGTAGGTCCTATGACCCCGACCACGCCGACCACCTTGCCGCCCGCTTCGCGATAGGGCGCCGCGATGACCGAGGATCCCGAAAGCGAGAACAGATTATTCTCCGACCCGATGAAAATCCGCGTCGATTGCGCCTCGCGGGCGCTGTCGACCAGACGGGCAATCTCTTCCTTGCTTTCCAGTTCGTCCAGCAATTGCCGAACCCGGTCGAGATCCGCCGCCGCGGCCTCGTCGATCAGGTTCGATTGCCCCCGGACAATCAGGACGGGGCGGTCATTGGCGTCGAGTGACCATACCACCAAACCGGCGCGCACCAGTTTTTCGCTGGCATTGTCCAGTTCGGCCTTTTCGGCACGGATCTCGCTGTCGAGGCGGGACAGAGCTTCGGACAATGTCAGTCCCGATAGCCGCGCCGAAATATAATTGGATGCTTCGACCAATGCGCTGTCGCTGACCGAGGGGTCGATGGAGACCACCCGATTTTCGACGCTATTGTCGGTGCCGACCATGATCGCCAATGCTTGTGCCGCAGATAACCGGGCGAAGCTGAAAGCTTTCAACACGGTATCGCGTTTGGGCACCAGAACGACGCCTGCACATGCCGACAATCCGGACAGCGCGGATGTTGCCGCTGCCAATGCTTCTTCGATCGGGCCATCCCCGGTTATCTGGGATTCGATGGCGCGCCGTTCTTCGGCAGACGGTTCAGCCGCCTGCATCATACCGTCCACGAATAGCCGCAATCCGGTTTCGGTCGGCATACGGCCCGCGCTAGTATGCGGTGCAGCGAGCAGACCCGCCTCTTCCAAATCCTGCATGACGTTCCGGATCGATGCCGGCGACAGGTTCAGCCCGGCAAATTTCGAAATGGTCCGCGACCCCACGGGCGTGCCGCTATCCAGATAGCTTTCCACCACCATTCGGAAAATGGTGCGGTTACGGTCGTTCAGTTCATTGATCGGTGTCTGGCTCACAAACATAGATGTAGCGCAGCACGCTTGCAAAGCAAGCGGGGGAGGCTATGGCGGCCCTCAACCCGTTATCAGGAGATTATCATGCGTCCATCCGGCCGTGCGCCCGACGAAATGCGCCCCATTTCAATTGAAACCCATTTTACCAAGCATGCCGAAGGCAGCTGCCTCATCGGATTCGGCGATACCCGCGTTCTGGTGACCGCCAGTGTCGAAGACCGCCTTCCGCCATGGTTGCGCGGTAAGGGTGAAGGTTGGGTGACGGCGGAATATTCCATGTTGCCCCGCGCCACCCACACTCGTGGTCAGCGTGAAGCGGCAAAGGGTAAGCAATCCGGCCGAACACAGGAAATCCAGCGCCTTATCGGCCGGTCCTTGCGTGCAGTTGTCGACCTCAAGAAGCTGGGCGAGCATCAGATCACGCTCGACTGCGATGTGCTGCAGGCCGATGGCGGCACGCGCACAGCGGCGATTTCCGGCGCTTGGGTGGCTTTGCGGCTGGCGGTTGATGGCTTGCTGGCGTCGGGAGCAATCAAGGAAGACCCGATCAACAGCCGCGTCGCAGCGATCAGCTGCGGCATCTACAACGGCACCCCCGTCCTCGACCTCGATTATATCGAAGATTCGAGCGCGGATGCCGATGCCAATTTCGTGCTGATCGAAGGCGGCCAGATTGCCGAGGTTCAAGCAACTGCCGAAGGCGCGACTTATGACGAAGAGAGCCTCCTGCGTCTGCTTCGTCTAGCGCGTATGGGCACCGACCGGATATTCGCGGTGCAGGCAGACGCGGTGAAGTAAAAGCATGACGCACCGCAAACTCCTGCCCGGAAAGCTGGTTATCGCCAGCCACAATGCAGGCAAGGTGCGGGAGATCCGCGCACTGCTTGCTCCTTTCGGCATCGAACCGGTTTCAGCGGGCGAACTTGGCTTGCCCGAGCCGGAGGAAACAGGCACGACCTTTGCCGAGAACGCGCTGTTAAAGGCCCATGCCTCGGCCCAAGGGTCGGACCTGCCCGCCTTGGCCGATGACAGTGGTCTTTGTGTGGCAGCGCTGTCTGGTGCGCCGGGTGTATATACCGCGGATTGGGCGGAGAAGCAGGGCTTTGAAGGTGGTCCCGGGCGCGACTGGTACATGGCGATGGGCAAGGTTGAGGGTAAGCTGGCTGAACAGGGACCGGAAACCGACCGGAGCGCCTATTTCATTTGCACCCTCGCGCTTGTCTGGCCGGATGGTCATGAAGAGGTGTTCGAAGGACGCGTGCAAGGCAGCCTGACATGGCCGCCGCGCGGGACATTGGGCTTTGGTTATGATCCGGTGTTCGTGCCGTCAGGCCGGACAGAGACCTTTGCCGAGCTTGATCCGGCGGAAAAGCATGCGATGAGCCATCGGGCCGATGCCTTTCGCAAACTGGTCGAGGCGGTCTTTTGAGCGAACCCCTCGCCCTCTATATCCACTGGCCTTTTTGCGTTTCCAAATGCCCCTATTGCGATTTTAACAGCCATGTCCGCGAAAGCGTCGATCAAGACGCATGGCGAACCGCTCTATTGAAGGATATGGCGCATGAAGCCGGACTGACCAAGGGTCGTCCGCTCACCTCCATTTTCTTCGGCGGCGGTACGCCATCATTGATGCCGCCTGCTACCGTGTCAGCTTTGATCGACGCTGCACAAGCGCATTGGGGCTTCGCCGACGATATCGAAATAACGCTTGAGGCCAATCCCTCCTCGGTTGAAGCGGCCCGCTTCGCAGACCTCGCGCAAGCCGGAGTGAACCGGGTGTCGCTGGGGCTTCAATCACTCGACGACGCCGCGCTCTCTTTTCTGGGGCGCGCGCATAGCGTCGCCGAAAGCCTCGATGCCCTCTCGATAGCGCAGCAGCATTTCGCACGCGTCAATATCGACCTGATCTACGCCCGCCCCGACCAGACGGGCGAACAGTGGGAGGCCGAATTACGCCAGGCCCTGTCCTTTGGCACTGACCATATGTCGCTTTACCAATTGACCATCGAGCCCGGCACCCGGTTTGAAACAATGGTCCGTACCGGTCAATTTGTACCGGCCGACAATGACGAAGCAGCGACGCTTTATGACATGACGCAATCCCTGACGACGGCGGCTGGATTGCCGGTTTACGAGATCAGCAACCATGCCCGGCCCGGTTCGGAAAGCCGCCATAATCTCAGCTACTGGCGCTATGACGACTATATCGGCATTGGCCCGGGCGCACATGGAAGGCGCCTGAACAACGCAACGCAACGCCATAAAAAACCAGAAAATTTCATCTCTGCGATAGACCGCAACGGACATGCCCTTGCAAGCGAGGAAGCGCTCGATCCCGGATCGCGCGCGACCGAAGCGTTGCTGATGGGCTTACGTCTTTCGGAGGGGATTTGCGTCGATCGACTCTCCCAAAAAACGGGCATGCCCCCTGGATCGCTGCTCGATGCGGAAGCGGTCGACCGCATCGCGAAGCTGGGACTGATCCATCGCGCAGGCAGTCGCGTCAGCGTAACGACGCAGGGCATGCCCCTACTCGATGCGATCCTGCCGGAAATAGTAGCGGTTGAGGCAAGCTCGCCTGCCTGATAGGGTTTGCCGCGATGGCTTCTCTGCTCGCCGAATATCAAGCTTTTCTGACCGACAACCGCCGTATGTCGCCACATAGCGTGCGCGCCTATCAGGCGACGGCAGAACGTTTAAGCGGGTTTTTAGAGCGTCATTGGGGTGGGGCTGTGGACCGCACCGGGCTCATTAAAATCAGCGCAGGCGATTTGCGCGCCTTTCTTGCAGACCGCCGCGTCGATGGATTGACCAACCGTTCGACCGCCCGTGAACTGTCGGCGGTCCGACATTTTCTGCGCTTTGTTTTGGGTGAAGATGCCCATCTACCCGCATTGAAGGGCCCGCGTGTGCAGCGTAGCCTGCCGCGCCCGGTTAACCCGGAAGATGTCGTCGCCCTTGCCGAAGATGCCGCGGGGTCGGCGCGCGAAGGGTGGGTCGGCGCGCGCGATTGGGCCATCTTGTTGTTGCTCTACGGGAGCGGACTGCGGGTCAGTGAGGCGACAGGACTAAAAGGCGACATACTGCCCCTGGGATCTACTTTGCGGGTTACCGGAAAGCGCAATAAGACACGGATTGTCCCTTTGTTGGAAGCAGTTAAAGCCGCAATTGAAGACTATATCGAGCTATGTCCCTACCCCATGATGCGCGATGAGCCATTATTCCGCGGATCACGTGGCGGTGCATTATCGCCCGCCTTGGTCCGCCGTGCGGTTCAGGGCGCGCGCGGCCGGTTGGGCCTGTCTGAGCGGACCACCCCACACGCGTTGCGCCATAGCTTTGCGACGCATCTACTGGCAGGTGGTGCGGATTTACGGAGCCTGCAGGAATTGTTGGGGCACGCCAGCCTGTCGTCGACGCAAGTCTATACAGCGGTGGAAACGGCCATGTTGCTCGATGAATATTTCAACGCGCATCCCCGCGCGTCGGGTTAGAAACGGGACTAGCCCAAACCGACCTTCGCCTATTCGGGTTTCCAGCGAATAAGCCGCCAGACATAGCCGAGCACGATAAGCACAATAACCGCCGTCGACAGCGGCCCCAATATCTTTTCGACATCTTCAAATTGGGACCCGAGCGCATAGCCGGCTCCCGCAAGCGCGGCGCTCCAGCCTGCGGTACCGATGGTGGAGAACACGAGAAACCGGCGATGGGACATTCCAAAAATCCCCGCGGGTATCGAAATCAGCGAACGCAAGGTGGGTAACATTCGGGCGATCAGGACAATGATCGAGCCATGCTTGCGAAACAGTTCCTGACCCCGTTCAATCTCTTTCCAGTTGAGCGTAAGCCAGCGGCCATAGCGGTCGGCAAAGCGGTGAAGTCTCTCCGATCCGAACTTGATCGCCAACCAGAACCAGAGATAATTGCCGAGCATGGCGCCCGCCGTTCCTGCGCCCACGACGCCGGCAAAGGTCATATTCCCGCGCGACGCCGAAACGCCTGCGACGGTCATGATCACTTCCGAAGGCACAGGCGGAAACACGGTTTCCAGAAACATGAGAAGGGCTACGCCCCAATAGCCGCCTTGATCGACGAGCCGGATAATCCAGTCATCCATTGCTTCAGCGTCCCAAGCGGGCCTTTATGGCATCCCAGATCATCCCGGCCGAATCGGTTCCGTTGAAACGGTCGATCGCCACGATCCCCGTGGGCGATGTCACGTTGATTTCGGTCAACCACTCACCGCCGATCACGTCGATGCCAACGAAAATGAGGCCCAGCTCTTTCAAACGTGGCCCCATAGCGGCGCAGATTTCCTGCTCGCGCGGGGTCAACTCGGTCGCTTCGGCGCTGCCGCCGACTGCCAGATTGGACCGAAACTCACCCTCCCCCGGCCTCCGGTTGATCGCGCCAGCCACAACGCCGTCGATCAACACGATCCGTTTATCGCCCTTGGCCACGTCAGGCAGGAAAGGCTGCACCATATGGGGTTCGGGCCATGTACCGTTGAACACTTCGAGCAAGGCACCCAGATTGTCGCCTTCGGGAGGAACCCGGAAAATTGCTTTTCCGCCATTGCCGTGCAGCGGTTTGATAACCACTGCGCCATGTTCTTTCTGGAAGGCACGGATTTCGTCGGTCGAACGTGTAATCAACGTCGGCGGCATGAAGCGACGATAATCCAGCACCATCACCTTTTCCGGTGCGTTGCGGACGCTTGCCGGATTATTGACCACCAAAGTCTCACCCTCGATCCGTTCGAGAAGGTGCGTTGCCGTGATATAGCCGACGTGAAAAGGCGGGTCCTGCCGCATTAGAACGACATCAATATCCGACCCCAGGTCAATGCGCCGGGCTTCCCCAAAACGGTAATGCGCGCCCTCCACCCGCTGAACGTCATATACCGGATGCGCCCACGCGGTGAGCCGGTCATCAGCGTCCAATGTCAGCGTGCCGACATCATAATGCCAGATTTCATAACCCCGCGCTTGGGCGGAGAGCATTAGCGCAAAGCTCGAATCGCCGTGGATATTGATACCGCCCATCGGGTCCATCTGGACTGCGACTTTGATTGTCATTCTGTGGGTCCCTATCCGTGCCAGACGTTTTGCAGATGGTGTGGCCACCGCCAAGGTGCAACCAATATTACGTCAATCTGCATATTTTCAGTGTCCTTGCCATATTTGGGCAAGAGAATTTCGGCCGCGGCCGCAACACGTCGCAATCGATAAGCGTCGATTGCCGTGGCTAGATCCACCGCCCTGCTGCGCATTTTGACCTCAACAAAGGCAACAGTTTTGCCGCGGCGGGCGATCAGGTCGACTTCACCGCGCGGCGTTTTCACGCGTTCGCCGACGATCCGCCACCCCCGGAAGCGCAGAAACCACGCAGCCGTCGCTTCGCCCCTACGCCCGCGCTTTTCGGCGACGGCGCGGTTCATTGGCCCTTGATCTCCGTCGCCCGAGCATAGAGGGCGGCCCGTTCCAGCCCGAATTTCTTGGCGATGGCGCCCGCCGCTTTCGCAGCGGACATGCTCTGCAGCGCCTCGCGTAGGGCAGCATCGACGTCACCTGCGTCGGCGGCCGCGGCATCCTCCGACGGCGGGCCGATGATGAGGACAATTTCACCTTTCGGTTCCTGCGCGGCGTAACGGGCCGCGAGCTCGGCTGCGGTGCCGGTCACGACTTCTTCGAATTTCTTGGTCAATTCACGGGCAACCGCCACTTCGCGGTCGCCGTAGATTTCCGATATTGTTTCAAGTGACGCGGCAAGACGCGGGCCGCTTTCGTAGAAGACAAGCGTCGCCTTGATCGGCGCCAGTTCCAGAAGCGCATCGGCGCGTGCCTTTGCCTTATTCGGCAAAAAGCCGGAAAATAGGAAACGATCGGTGGGAAGGCCGGAAATAGATAAAGCCGCAATCACGGCGCTCGCACCGGGTATGGTGTACACCGGCACGCCTGCCTCGCGTGCTGCGCGGACAAGTTTGTAGCCCGGATCGGATATCAGCGGGGTGCCGGCATCCGATACCAACGCCACCACCCCGTCGCGGGCTGCGGCAATCAAGCTGTCGCGATCATTTGTGCTGCTATGGTCATTATAGCGGCGCATTTTCTTCTTGAGACCGAGATGATGCAACAATTTACCAGTGACGCGGCTGTCCTCTACCGCAACGATTTCTGCCGCATCCAGAACAGCAATTGCCCGTTGTGACATATCTGCAAGGTTGCCGATGGGGGTCGCAACGACATATAAGCCCGACTCGAACGACATCAAAAATACAAGCTATTCGCTGAGGACCCAATCATGAGCGCAACCATTGCAGCAACCGGCGCGCAGCCGCAAGCCATAGCGAGCGGACTTAAACGGATTCTGGCGCTCGCCATGCTGGTGCTTTTGGCCGCATGCGCCGCAATACCGCGTGGCGGTGAAGGTCCGCCGCCGGTGGTATCGCCCGATCCCCTTGACGGTATGCACCGCGTTGCTCTGCTCTTGCCGCTAACCGGTCCGGATGGAGATGTCGGTTTGTCGCTTGCCAATGCGACCGCGCTGGCGCTGACGGATACCAAATCGACCAATATCCAGCTCACGACCTACGACACCAATTTGGGCGTCACGGCCGCGACCAATCGCGCTGTCGCGGACGGGAACAAGGTAATCCTTGGCCCCTTGCGCGGTGATCAGGTGTTGGAAGTCGCAAATATCGCGCGTCCCAAGAACATCCCGATCCTCAGTTTTTCCAACGATATTGGCGTTGCCGGACGTAATGTCTTTTTGCTCGGTCATCTGCCGAACCAGTCAATCGACCGTGCGGTCCGCTATGCGCGGATGAAGGGCTTCTCACGGTTCGGCGCACTTGTCCCCAAAAGCACTTATGGGCAGCGCGCCTATGCGACCCTGACACAATCCGTGCGGGCCGCAGGCGGCACTTTGGTGGGTGTCGAAGAAGTTGAGGGCGGCGCGGCATCGGTGGATGCAGCGACGAAGCGGCTTTCGGCACGCGGTGCGATGGATGTGATTTTGGTTGCCGATAGCGGCCGGGCGGCTCTCGTTACAATTCCGGCGCTTCGCCGCAACGGCCTTCGTAATGCCAAGGTTCTGGGTACGGATCTATGGAATATTGATGGCTCGCTCGCCAGCAACAGCACGATGTATGGCGCATGGTTCGCCAGCGTATCGGATACGCTCTACAACCAATATGCCGCCAAATACCGCACCCGTTTCGGGCGCGCACCGCTTCGTTTGTCCAGCCTTGGTTATGATTCCATCCTGCTGATGGCGCGCGTTGCGCGCAATTGGCGGCCCGGCACCGCCTTTCCTGTTTCGCAACTAACCGACCCGCAAGGTTTTATCGGCGTTGATGGCGCATTCCGCTTCATGGCGAACGGGCTCACCGAGCGCATGCTGGAGGTGCAGGAAATTCAGGCGGGCAAGTTCGTCACGATAGATCCCGCGCCGACAAGCTTTACAAAATAGGCTGTAGGTCTAGGTCCTCAGTGGTTGCAGTGTTCGTTATGAACGTGGCCGCCACCCATTTTGCGGGCCTTTTCGATTTTCTTCAGCACCATCTGCCGCTTCAACCGCGAGAGATGATCGATAAATAATATGCCCTCGAGATGGTCCATCTCGTGCTGCAGACAGGTGGCCATCAAATCGTCCATGGTCTCTTCGTGCACTTTGCCATCCAGATCTTGCCAGCGGGCACGGATTTTCGCCGGGCGTTCCACCTCGGCATATTGATCCGGGACCGACAAGCATCCTTCATTATAAGCGGATAGCTCTTCAGAGGGATCAAGTATTTCGGGATTCACAAAGACGCGCGGATTGCGGACACTCTCACCATCGGGTCCTTCGTCCTGCAGATCAATGACCAGAAGGCGCTTGGGCACGCCGACCTGAATAGCCGCAAGGCCGATACCAGGCGCGGCATACATGGTTTCAAACATGTCATCGACAAGCTTTTTCAAGTCCGCATCAAAGCTTTCCACAGGTGTGGAGATGGTTTTCAGCCGCGGATCGGGCACTTCAAGAATAGGTAATATGGCCATGGGTCGCAGATAGGCATGGCCGAGGGGGAAATCAACGCCCTCTTGTCATCCCACCGGACGCCGCGCCCGTAACGCTTGCGCCAGCGTGCCGTCGTCGAGATAATCCAGTTCCCCGCCGACCGGCACGCCATGCGCCAATTGCGTCAGACGAATGGGATATTCCTCCAACCTTTCCGCCAGATAATGCGCGGTCGTCTGCCCTTCCAGCGTCGCATTCATAGCCAGAACGACTTCATCCACGCCGCCAGCGGCGACGCGGGCGATCAGGCCGTCGATATTGAGGTCCTCAGGCCGGACGCCGTCCAGAGCCGACAGACGGCCTCCCAAGATGTGATATTTACCCGGAAACAGGCGTGAGCGGTCCAGTGCCCATAGATCAGGCACATCTTCAACCACGCAAATAGAGCGCGTGTCGCGGCGTGGGTCGACGCAGATACCGCAGGGGTTTCCGGTGTCGATATTGCCGCAAATGTCACAGACGACCAGACGCTGTTCCACCTGCTCCAACGCGCGCAGAAGCGGCCGCAAGACAGTTTCGCGCTTCTTCATAAGATGCAAAACAACACGCCGCGCCGAACGGGGACCAAGACCCGGTAGTTTCGACAGGGCCTGTGCCAATGCGTCTATTTCTTGCGATGCCATGCACCACGTCTTAGGGGGCTTTCAAACAAAGGAAAAGTCACGATGCGCCTTGCCTTTATGGGAACACCGGAATTTGCGGTTCCAAGCCTTGATGCCCTTGTTGCTGCAGGGCATGAGGTTGCCGCGGTGTACACCCAGCCCCCGCGTCCTGCCAATCGCGGCAAGAAGCTGACACCGTCGGCTGTGCAGACACGTGCCGAGGAACTCGGTCTGCCAGTACGAAGCCCGCTTTCGCTTCGCAGCGCCGAGGCGCAGGCGGAGTTTGCCGCACTTGACCTCGATGGAGCTATCGTCGCGGCCTATGGCCTGATTTTGCCGCAAGCCGTTTTGGACGCACCGAAATTTGGCTGCCTCAACGTCCATGGCTCCTTACTCCCGCGCTGGCGTGGGGCTGCGCCGGTGCAGCGTGCCATTTTGGCAGGCGACCGGACCACAGGCGTTATGGTCATGCAAATGGAGGCAGGTCTAGACACAGGCCCGGTTCGCGCAACAACCGAGATTGAAATTGGCAGCAAAACAACAGGCGAGTTGACCGCCGAACTCGCCGAACTCGGGGCAGAATTGATGGTCATCGTCTTGCAAGACATGGCAGCGCATCCGGCCATCGCGCAATCCGGCGAGGGTATTACCTACGCCGCCAAAATCGACAAGGCCGAAACCCGCCTTGATTTTCTGCAACCTGCCGAAGCGGTCGAACGGCAAATCCGTGCGTTCAATCCGGCCCCAGGCGCCTGGTTCGAATATGAAGGTGAGCGTTATCGCATATTGGATGCGCAGATCATTCCAGCACAGCCCCGAACAGCAGGCGAAGTATTGGACGACGGCCTCACCATAGCGTGCGGCACGGATGCAATCCGTCCAACCTTGATCCAACGCGCCGGAAAGCCTGCCATGCGGACTGCCGATCTGCTGCGCGGGAAGCCTATTGTACAGGGCACTGTCCTCGCATGACCCGATTTGCGCTCACGATCGAATTTGACGGTGGCCCCTATATGGGCTGGCAATGGCAGGACCATGGCCCTTCCGTGCAAGGTGCGATTGAGGAGGCCATCTTCAAAACTACTGGCGAGAAAACGCTGGTCTACAGTGCGGGCCGGACGGATGCAGGCGTGCATGCTCTGGGCATGCGGGCACATGTCGACATCCAGAAACCATTGTCGCCCTTTCGTCTGATGGGCGCAATCAACGCCCATCTGCGTCCGCATCCCATCGCAATATTGGCCTGTGAGGAAGTGGATCCGGAATGGCATGCCCGCTACACGTGCATCGGCCGGTCCTACGAATATCGCATTCTGAACCGCCGTGCGCCGCTCACATTGGAGAAAGGCCGCGTTTGGCGGATCGGGCCAGAAATGGATGCAGCGGCCATGCACGAAGCCGCCCAATTGCTCGTGGGCCAGCATGACTTCACGACTTTCCGCTCAACAGCGTGCCAATCGGCCAGCCCGCTCAAAACTCTCGACCGTTTGAATGTGCGGCGCGAAGGCGATCATATCATTGTTGAGGCCGCAGCATTGTCGTTCTTGCATCACCAGGTCCGGTCCATGGTTGGATGCCTTGCCGCCGTAGGATTAGGTCGCTGGACCGCACATGATTTAAAGGCCGCGCTTGCCGCGCGAAACCGGTCGGCGCTTGCGGAAAATGCCCCGCCGGAGGGTCTTTACTTTGTAGCCGCGCGTTACCCGTAATTGGCCATTAACCGGGCCGCATGTTTCTTCAGCCGAATAGCCCGGCCAACGATTTTTCGAGCATAACCAACTGCCACAGCAGCCGCCCGTTGTTGACGCGTCCGGCGATATGATCTTCAGCAGCTTTCGCGATCATTTTGCTGTCGAACAGATCCATCTGTGCGAAAATGCGGCTTGATGAAAGAGCACGAGCCTCATCCGCCAAAGCCCCACGAAACCATTGGTCGATAGGAGTCACAAAACCCATTTTTGGCCGGTAGAGAATATCGTGTGGAAGGTGGCCTTCCATCGTCTTTTTCATCAACCATTTGCCCTGCCCGCCACGAATACGCATGCGCTCGGGAAGGCTTGCGGCAAATTCCAGCAGCCGGTGGTCCAATAACGGCTCGCGCGCTTCGAGGCCGACGGCCATGCTGGTGCGGTCGACCTTGGTCAGGATATCGCCCGGCAGCCACATTTTCACATCGGCATATTGGGCCTGATCAAGGCCGCTCTGTGCGGGCGCCCTCGCCATCAGATTTTCCATATAGGTTTCGCCGCGATATCCATCCAGCGCCCCGCGCATACGCTGCGAATATAGTCGGTGGCGTTGGTCCGCGTTGGTCAGACTGACGGCATCGGTATAGCCTTCCGGACCGGTGCGGGCGAGCGACAGCAGCGTTGTTTTTGCGCGCAGCGGACGTGGTGCCCAATCGGCTTTCGGATAGAATTTACCCAGCGCACCGAACAGCGGACCGCGCACATTTTGCGGCAAAAGACCGCGCAATTGCTCTTCCTTGTGGTGGAACACGTGCCGCCGATAGCCAGCAAGCGCCTCGTCCGCGCCATCGCCCGACAATGCAACGGTTACCTGCTCGCGTGCCAGTTCGCACACCCGATAAGTGGGCAAGGCGGATGCATCTGCAAAAGGTTCGTCAAAATGATGGGCCAGTTTGTCAATCAGGCCGAAATCATCCGCGGCGACTTTGCGGCTACGGTGGTCGGTTGCAAAACGGCGAGCGATAGTTTCGGCATATTCGCTTTCATCAAGCGCGCCGACATCAAAGCCGATGGAACAGGTCTTGATCGGCTGGCGGGAGGCTTCCGCCATCAGCGCGACGACGCTGCTGCTGTCGACCCCGCCGGACAGAAATGCCCCCAACGGCACGTCCGCGACCATGCGTGAAGTGACACCCTGCCGCATCAGACGTAGCAATTCTTCGGACAGTTCACCCTGACTGCCGCGCGTCCGCTTGCTAAAATCCAGATCCCAATATTGAACCGGCTTACCAAGCGGTTGCCCCAGTTGCAGCAGAAGATAATGCCCAGCCGGCAGTTTGCTGACCCCGCGCACAATGCAATTATGATCGGGTACATAACCAAAGGTGAGATAATCATCGACGGCGGAAAGATCGATTTCGCGGCGCAATGCGGGGTGGGCCGTTAGCGCCTTGAGTTCCGACCCGAACAGGATGCTGCCGTCGGGAATGGCCGCGTAGAACAGAGGTTTTACACCGAGACGATCCCTTGCGAGGAAGAGCTGTTTGGTGCGGGCATCGAAGATCGCAAAGACAAACATGCCGTGAAAATGCGATACACAGTCTGGCCCCCAATGGCGCCAACCGTGCAGGATGACTTCACTGTCGCTTTGGGTGGCAAAGCTATAACCGGCAGCTTCCAATTCTTTCCGCAGTTCCCGGAAATTATAGATTTCCCCGTTAAAGGTCAGGGACAGAGCGCCATCGTCCGAATGCATGGGCTGCGCCCCACCCTCAAGATCGATAATCGACAAGCGCCGGTGGCCTAACCCGACCCCTGGCGCGGTCCATACGCCCGAACCATCGGGTCCGCGGTGGGCGATGGCATCCGTCATCCGCTTTACCCGTTCAGGGTCAACCGGCTTGGCCGTTTCGATATGAAAAATGCCCGCAATGCCACACATGGGGGCGGTCCCTATCGCAAACCGGCGAAGCGGTCAGCCATTTTATCGATATCGCCCAAGGATTTGACAAAGGCGTCGATGGCCGGTCGGGGCGACTGATTGCCGATCTGTTCCGCCGACACCACAATCGCCACTGCCTGCTGGTCCCCGGCCAAAAGGCGCGCCTGCAATGTGGCCAGTTTGAAGCGTGGACCCGATCCACTGGTGACGCCGTTCACACGATAGAAGCTGACCACTTCGCGCGCTGCACCTTGCGTCTTGATCCGTTCGGCCTTTCCATTGGGAGGTGCAGATGTGTTTGCGGTCCACGACCAGAAACCATCGGGATCAATGGCACCTTGACCAAAACCGACCAATTCGCGCCCTTCGCTCTGCCGGTCATAAACAACTACAAAGAGATCTGCCTCCTGCCCTGCCTTATTCCGATACCGCCCCGACAAATAATGGCTGCCACCCACGAAACGGGGGGTCCAGTGGACTGTGGGCGTATAAGGAACAATGTCCCAGCCCTCCACCTGCGGCAATGCTATGCGCTCGGGCGTGGGGGAGGATTTGGTTGCGCTATAGGTCGACCATCCAAAAGGCATTGCGGCGACCAACATAATTGCAATGGAGGCGCGCAGATAAGTGGTCGATCGACCCGCCGGTGTCTGAAGCGCAGCTGGGTCAAAAGCCGGCGCATCCGCCCTCCGGTCAAAAAACGGCCAACCTGCGGCCATTACGAGCGCAATGACGATGCCGAAGAATATCCACCCGTAAAAGACATGGTCAAAACTGGATGCGAACTCGTTGCTGCTGTGATGGGCAATAAAAATGGTTCCAAAAGCGCGAAGGCCGTTGGCCAGGATAGGTACGACGATACATGCCGCAAGAAAGGCGATCCGCCGAGGCCATTGGTTGAAACACAGATTGGCAACCAAAACGCCATAGGCAATCATTGCGATCAGGAATTTGACGCCGGAGCATGCCTCGGCGACACGAAAATAGCCCGTGGGGGTTGTGATAAATATCCCGTCGATATGCGCCGGAATTCCGGTCCAGCCGAGCAGGATCATGCACATTTTCGCAGTCAGCGTTTGCAGTGCAGGCACCGCCTCTTCGCCAATGGGCACCAGAAAGAACATATAGAAAAGCGGGAAGAGCAGGCCCCGTGCGACATTCGCACCCAGTACAGCCGCCACGCTGCCCTGAAGCATCATGATAAGGCCCAACTGTCGGGCGACCGCCAATCCTGCGGCATCACCGAGCAACCAGCCGCCCGCACCTACGGCACCATAAAGCAAAGCCGGTGTCCACGGCTCGGGCTTCAGTTGGAAGAGCAATTCTTTTCGCTGCAGCACCAGCCAACCGAGGATTGGCACGATCAAAAGGCAATGGTTGAAAGTGGAACTGTTCCACCAAATGGCCACCATATCCGCCGTGTCGCGCCAGAACAGCAGGAGCAAAGCAGCCCAAAGTGCGGCGAGGAATTGGAGCGGGCGATGCCATTGATCCGCAAAATCGCTGGGCGCGAGGGCGAGTTCTGCTTCCGCCTCGGCTAGAACGGCTTCAGGAACAATGGCGTCGTCCGGTTCGCCCTGCGTCACATCGTCGCTCATTGCGGGTCATCCGTGCCAAGGCCCATCAGGCGATCAAGCGGTGCAAGCTGTCTGCCCCATCCAAAATGGGCGATAACATGGGCGCGTGCGGCCTTTCCGATGGAGAGACCTGAACTGGGTTCCGCCAGCAAGGCGCAAACACGTAGGGCCTCTGCACCGACATTCTCTTCTACAAAAAAATGCTGTCCATGTTCGGCATCAATGCCTTCGGCTGCGGCGGGGGAAGCAATAACCGGCTTCGCCATGGCCATCGCTTCGAGCACCTTGTTCTGGATACCCCGTGCAATCCGCAGGGGGGCAACAACCACATCCGCCGCAGCAAGCCATGTCCGCACGTCGTCGACCGCGCCTGTAACTTGTACACCCGGCAACATCGACAGATCGGAAACCGCCTGAGTAGGGTTACGCCCTACAATCGCAAAGGTGGCTTCGGGATGCTGCGCGCGAATTACAGGCATGGCATTCTGCGCAAAATCCGAAACGGCTTCGATGTTGGGCCGATAGTCCATCTGGCCGGTGAAGACGATCAAGGGATCGGGAAAAGGTGGATGCAGTTTTTTGTAATGCCCTTCGGGATTATAGAAAGCGGTGTCGATCCCGTTGCCCAACGCCATCACTGTGCTGGCTGCTGTGCGCCTTTGGAACAGCTCTGCCTCCGCATCGCTCACCAACAGGCTCGCATCGGCGCGGGCGGCGATTTCCGCTTCGAATGTGCCCAGCACACGCCCTTCACGCCGGTTCACCCAGCGCATGAAGGCATGCCCCTCTTCGGCGTAGCTTTCAAATTTGGCGCTATCGACGTCGACAAAGTCCATGATGAAGCGGCCATTAAAATTGGCGGGGACATATTGCGCCATTTGCCCTGAAAAACAGAAAATATGGCTGATTTGTCGGGACGCGATGGTAGCATCCACCCAGTTTTGCATTGATCGACTTGCGAAACTGCGCACAGATATAGGCTGTCCGGTAAATAATCCCTCCAGTCCTGCTTGCCATTGGGGCTTGCTGCGCAATTCGACATGTCGGGAGGCTACAAGTCCATCCATCGCCTCTGCAAAGCCCATGTCGCGCTCATCATCGGCAAAAGTGCCAACATGAACTGGCGCGATTTCGCATAGCCGCTTCAAAATATGGTGCGACCGGATTTTATCGCCCCGATCGGCTGGCCAAGGAATACGGTGGGCGAGAAAAAGGATCTCGCGCATCAACCTAATCCTTTGGCAATCCATGGCCCCAGATAGTTGGCAACGGGCAAAGGCAGTTTTTGCCAGAGCGCAATCTGCGCCCGATATTTCGGGCTATTGGGGTTGATATCGCGCGGTTCCTGACCATCGGCCGTATGTATGGCATAGGCCATTGGCTCGGGTTCAAAGCCCCAGTTTTTCTTGAAATGATAGGCCCCTGAATCCGTCTTCGACCGGCCGAAATCGAAATGGGTGCAGCCACGGCAGCGCGCGTGATCCATCAACGCATAATACATGATGTCATTCGCCCGCAACCGCCGCGCATCCCATACGCCGCCGCCCCAATAGGGCATGACTACGCCCTTATGATACAGGCTGAACACGCTGGCGACGGGCTGTCCTTCGTGCAGCACGGTTAGTATGTCCGCATCCTCGCCGAAGCGTTTCAGGACTGCAGCCATCAATCCCTTGGGATATACCGGCGTGCCTAAATTACGAACACTCTCCGCATAAACACGATAATGCCAGTCCAGATCCCGCTCGGTGCGGCCCGTGACCACAGCCAAGCCATTTTCCAGACCTTTGCGCACTTCGGCACGTTGCTTGCGCGGTATCGCCAGAAGCTCGGCTTCACTGTCCGCCTGCAATGGCTTCAGGAAATTTGCATGCGAATCCCGCTTTTCGATCCAGCCGCGCCCGGGCATCGATCCGCCGCGCAATTCGACCGTCGGGCAACTCCACCGTTCGGAGAGACCACAAATTTCGGCTGCCAACTGCTGCGTCGCGGTTGCGCTGTTCGACACAATTCCGCCGCCCACAGCAAATGCAGACGAAACCAATGCCCGCCCGAAAAGTGGTGAGTGCACGAGATGAAATGGCAGGATTGCGGAAATATCGCCTGCCCGCTCGGCAATCAGGCAATGCGCCGTTTGGCCCGTCGCTTCCTCGATCGCCAAAAGCCAATCGGGCCGGTGAAACGGCAACCCTTGTTCGTGCGCCATGATCCAAGCATCGAGGCGCAACACGTCGTCCGCGTCCTTGAGATCGGCCATGCGCACAGCAAGCCTGGACCGCAACAGCGGGGCGTTCATGCCGCGAGCCTTGCTTTTTCCCGTGCGACAACGCTGTCCAGCCTCTCCCATTGGAAATCCTGCGGCAAGCGGCGCAATTTGACGGCCATCACGTCCAGCTTGGTGTAGTGGCGGATTTTCGACTTGAGCGGTGCGTTCGCGACCCGTGGCTGTTCGGGATCAATTTCCCAGGGATGAAAATAGATAACCGCCGGACGTCCGTCCCGCTCGTTGACCTGATGGATCGCCCACCGCGAAAAGGCGTAGGGTAACAGGCGGAAGAAACCTCCGCCACCGGCCGCAAGGCGCTTTGGACCGAGCTCCGCCGTCGTGACCGGTATTTCCAGAAAATCACTGCCCGCAACGGGGCGAAAGGCAAAACGCGGGGCGTCTGCCCAGCCATAATGGTCGTGCTTGATCGGTGCGACGCTGGAGGAATAGGCATAGCCCTGCTCGGCCAGAATCTCATGCGCCCAAGGCGTGCGCTGGTCGATGGAAAAGCTGGGCGCACGATAGCCGGTCACGGCGACGCCTGCGGCATCCTCGATCAACGCGCGTGACCGGATGAGGTCGGCGGCAAATTGTTCCGGAGTGAAAGTAAAGACGCGGTCATGGCCGTAACCATGGCTGGCAATTTCATGCCCATTTTCAACAATACGACGGATCAACGCGGGATAGCGCTCGGCCACCCAGCCTAACGTGAAAAAAGTTGCCTTTACGTCCGCATCGTCGAACAATTGCAACACCAGATCGGTGTTGCGCTCGACCCTGCACTCACGCGAATCCCAACTGCTCCGGTCGATGACGGTTTCAAACGCCCCGACCTGAAACCAGTCTTCAACATCCACAGAGAGCGCGTTAAGCACCGAATGATAATCCCTTTAAAAAGCGACATGGACGCCGCGATTAAGCTGCGCGATTATTCTGCATGAACCGCGCGTCGAGACGGGTTTCTTTATCCATCCAATCAATCATCATCGACAGAACGCGACGCAGAGCGGCTTCCTGCTCCGTCACACGCTGTTCGAGTAGCGCAATACGGGCCGTCAGCGCCTCCAATTCTGCGCTGTTCGCAATGGACGGTGCGGGTTGAGTGGCGATGGCAATCTGCTCGCTTGTCGTTTCCGCTACCTGCACTTCGGTCGGTTCGCTGGCTGCATTAGCGACCGGGGTCTCTACATCGCGGGAGTTGTCTTGGACCGGAGCATGGGTCGACATCGGCGCTTCATAGGCGAAAGGTTTGCCTGCCATATCTGCAATGACTGCGCCAACCATGCGGCCGTCCAATAAGTCGACCTGCTCAACCGCTCCCATCAGCATGACGCGGTTCATCAAAGTATTCAGCTTGCGGGGAACCCCAGCCGTTTCGGCAAAGAGCACGGCATAGGCATCCGCAGTAACTTCAGGTCGGCCATTCCAGCCGGCACGTGAAAGGCGATGCACGATATAGGGTTCGACTTCGTTCGCATCCATCGGCTCGAGATGGTGCGTCGCGATCACACGCTGACGCAATTGCTCAAGTTCGGGGGCATCGCGAACGAGGTCGCGAAATTCGGGTTGGCCGAGGAGGAAAATCTGCAACAAGGCGGATGAACCAAGCTGGAAATTGGACAGCATGCGCAGTTCTTCCAGTGCATCCACCGAAAGATTCTGCGCTTCGTCCACGACGAGCAAACAACGACGCCCCGCACGCGCTTCGGCGTGCAGGAAGTTTTCGATGCTTTTCAATGTCGCCGCTTTGTCCAACCCACGTGTGTCGATCCCGAAGGATTCGGCGGTCATGTGGACCATATCCAAGCCGTCGAGCTGGCTTGTAACGATTGTCGCCGCCGTCAGCCGGGCCTTATCAACGCTCTGCATCAGATGGCTCACCAAGGTCGATTTACCTGCACCGACCTCCCCGGTGATCACGATGAACCCTTCGCCCTGGGCAAGGCCATAGCCAAGATAGGACAAGGCTTTGCGATGCGTCGCGCTCTCGAAATAGAATTGCGGATCAGGTGTGAGCTGAAAAGGACGGGAGGATAGATTGTAATATTGGTCGTACATCGTGATGTCCCTTAAAAACTATACCGCAGACCGAGCAGGGCGGAGGCCGTCAACTCGCTGTCGAAATCCTCTTGGCGATAGCTGTCGAGGCCGACCGCAGCCTTCGCAGAAAGTCCACGAATTATCTGGCGGTAAAGCGCTGCATTTGCACCAGTTTGCAGAACATCGTTGGCGCTTGCAAATCCTGAATCGAAATAGCTTGCATAAATATTTGATTCAAAGCGGGTTCGCTGGTCGATATTGGTTCCCAGATAGGCTGCGGCGAAGAAAAATTCATCGGTCACGCCGTTCACCACGGCCTGCGCGCCCAAGCTTGAGGCTATCGCCTTGCGTCGGTTATACCCCAACGCCACACCCGTGTCCCAGCCTCCAGTCGTGCCGCTAAAGGATGCCGTGATACCGCGCTGGCGAAACGCGGCTGAGGACGCATTCTGCAATGCATCGTTCAGGCACAGCCCCCCGCTTTGGCCAAAGGCGCAGCCGCCAATATCGCCGGACAGCGGGTTGCGTGTGGTCCGGAACTGCGTAGGCAACGCCGCCAGATTGTCATTCAAGAGGCTGCCAAAGCCGGTGACCGTATCGTACACCGACACATTCACCGCCCAGTCGCGACCAGGCCGGTAGCTGAGGCTACCGATATAGATGTCCGATCCATAGCGGCGACCGTAACGCGCCTCGACCGAAGTCCGGGGACTTGGACGCCACAAAACACCAGCATCCCAGATCAGGCCATCGGTTTGATAGGCAATAAGCCGGGGTGAGTTCGGGTCTTTAACAAGCCGTCCGTCCGTGCCGACGATCGGAACGCCGCCTGCATCGCGCAGGGCGTCGCGCTCGGATATCTCGATATCTTCATAACCAATTCCGCCAACGATCGCCAAGGTTGGCGAAACCGGAACAGTCACATCGCCGCGGACATATTTGCCATCGAAGCGGCCATCGAGCTGCCCCGCATCCTCACGCTGCCAACTGCCGCTGACCGCCCAGCCGATGGGCAACGGGCCGGGCTGCATACCGACTGACGCCGTCGCTAATTGACTGACGCTGTCGTCGAACTGATCGAAACGTTGCTGGCCAGCAGGTAGGATGACCGAATCTTTGGTCTCGACCTTCGTATAGCCTGCACGGTAGGCGGCATTGATACTAAGGTCCCCAGCCTGGGTCGTAAAAGTTGGTCCGCCATAAACGGAATAAACTTGCGTAATATTATCGGGATTACCCACAAGATTGACAGGCGCGGCGCCGCGGCCGTCGACGCGCGAACGCGCGGCAACGCCGCCTGCTTCAAGACTAAGGTTCCGCGTTACCGCCAAAGAACCGCGCGCAAGACCGGTCACGATATCCTGATCATCAACGCCATTGTCATACCCGATCAGCCGCTCGTAGCGGACGCTGACCTGACCCTCGGCCCGGCGGGTCGCAATCGACGCATCTACGCCTGCTGCAACGGTGGAATAGGTCAACACGTCCCCGCCATTTTTCAGGTCGGCGACAAGAACCTGCTGCACCTCGATATAAGGTACGACTTCTACACGGGGCTCGGCGCGCTTCTTTCCGCGCTTTTTGCTCACCGGTGCTGCCTCGTCCTGCGACTCGTCGGAACTGGCATAATTATCTTCGACGGGCGACCAGCCCGAATCAATTTGTTGAGCCAACGCTGGTAACGGCGAGAGTGCGACCCCTGCCAGCAATGCAATTTTCAAAACAGGCATGTGCATTACGAAGCTCCATATCCGTAGTAATTGCCGAACTTTCGTCCGGTCGGAGAGAATTTGGTGCGGTTGAGCAAAAGCTGGATATGTTCGCAGCCGCTCAAAAGGCTGAGAGCATCCCGCAATGCGCTCTCGGTGGTCACATCTGCATGAACGACCATGAGGGTTTGCCCGACATGCAAGGCCAGAACTGATGCCGGAGAAGCGGCAAGCGCAGGCGGCGAGTCAAAAATGATGATCCGCGCCGGATCGTTCCGGGTCAGTTGGTCTATGATTTCCGCGGTACGGGACGCCGCAAGATATTCGGTATCCTGGTTGGTCTGGCTACCGGCCGGAAGGATGGACAGGCCATCAATATCGGTTTGCAGAACAAGCGATTCCGCATCGCAAGCGGGATCGGCCAAGGCATCCATGAAACCACGATGCTTTTCAATCCCGAGCGTGGACAGAACGCTAGGTTTGGCAAAATCCGCATCGACAAGCAGGACCCGGTTATCTTTCTCACTGGCCATGGAAAGAGCGAGATTGATCGCACAGTAGGTCTTGCCTTCGTTGGGATTAGCCGAGCAAATGAGGATGCGTTCGCCAAGGGGCAGAGCGTCAAAACCTTTGCCGCCCCGCGCCGCCAGAAGAAGCTGCCGCTTTACAATGCGGAATTCCTCGGAAAGCCCGGTGACGGGGCCGTCCGGCACAATGAAATTATGCGCGGCGAGCCGTTCGCGGCTGATCGTCACTTGTGTGCGGCTGACAGGTGCTGGCGCCATGGCCGACCGGGCCGGCGCAACGACAGGTGCCGGTGCCACGGGCACAGGCTGGTCTGCTTTGGGCTGCTCAACGATGGGCTGTTCTGTTTCGACAACCGGCGGAACGGGCGCAGGAGCCGCTCCACCGCGCAGCGCGGCGCCAAAGTCATATAGTTCGGATGCCCGCTCCAGCAGCGAACCCGACGATTTGATTGAGCTATGCTTGTTCATTTTTCCCGCTCCCTCACGCCGTCAAGCCGCGCTGGACAAATTCCGCGACCAGCAGCAGCGTAAAGACACAGACAAGTCCGCCCGATGCTCCGTAGAACAACTTCATTTTCTGCTTGCGCTGTGCGCGCTCTTCACTGCCCAGCATTTGCGAAATCGAGCCGATGACCGGAAGGCCGCTCGCCCGCTCCAGCTTCGCCGCAGTGGGGAAACTGGTCTGCAACTGACCCAGCGCAAAAGCAGCGCCGACGCCAGCGCCTACGCCCGCGATCAAGACCGCAGCCAGAAGCAACGGCCGGTTGGGGGCGGCGGGGACATTCGACAAGGATGGTTCTTTAACGACCCGAAACTGCACGGCATCCGTCTGCGTTTCCACCTGTCCGCGTAAACGGATCTGGTCGCGTTCGGTGACGAGCTTGTCATATTGCGCTTTGAGGACTTCATAGTCGCGGTTGATGCGCTGATATTCGGCTGCAACGCCCGGTTCGGCAGTCTGTTTTGCAGCCAGTTGCGCCATATCGGACTGGAGTGCACTCTTGCGCGCTTGCAACGCCGTAACCGAAGCTTCGCGTTCAGCACGCATCGACTGGAGCGAGCTATAGGCGGGATTTGGCGTTCTATAGCCACCTGCTCCGGCTCCGCCGCCACCCTGTGCGCGCAAATTGGCAATCTGGTTGCGTATCGCCACCACATCGGGATGGCTGTCGGTAAAACCACGGGCCCGCATAGAAGCCAGTTCACCCTGTGCCTGACCCAAGGCCGACGGCGAACCGCCACCGGCAGATGGGGTGTTCAGCGTTGCAGGTGTTCCCGCCAACTGACCATTGAGGGCAGCCAGCGCGCTTCGTGCCTGAATGAGTTGCGAGTCAATCTGGCTCAACTCCGCGCGCGATGCTTCCATGCGCTGCGACACAGAACCCACGCCGGGTAAAAGGCCAAGATTCTGGGTTTCATATGCAACACGCTTGGCCTCGGCATCGGCCAATTCCTTTTGCCGCCCTTCAATCTGGGCATCGAGGAAGCGCAATGTCTGGCTGGTGGTTTTGCGGTCACCGGCAATATTGTCTTCTTCGGCGACATCGATCAGCTTTTGCACCACATCGCGCGCAAGTTTTCCGCTCGGCAATTTGGCGCTGATGGCGAAAAAGTCGTCTTGCTCTGCCTTTACCTCGATATTGGTACGCAGGCTTTCGACCTTACCGGCCAGTTCCTGATCGGTGGCAACCGAAGCGCCGAGATCGGTTCCGCGCACAACTTTGGCGAGGTTTTCAGATGAAATCAGTGTTTGCGCCAATTGCTGGATATTACGACGCTGGTCCTGCGGCGTGATACCGACCTGATCCGACAAAATGGATTGGGTGCGCACCTGGATTTGCGCCTTGGATTCATATTTATTGGGGATCATGGCGATAACCAGCCATCCCAAGATGCAAATGCCCCACGCAACGGCCAGCGCAAGCCAGCGGCGGTTCCACACGCTGTGCACGGCAATTCGAAATTCGTCGTAGAGGCTGTTCATATCAGTGGATTGGCTTTCTTCGGTCCAATAGATTTCAGAACATGCTTTCGGGGATGATGATGACATCGCCCGGTTCGAGCAGAACATTGGCCTTGCTGTCGCCACGCTTCAGCAGGTCGCCCAGTCGAAGCGAATATTCCTTCTGAACACCCGTGCCCTTGTTGTGCCGGATCAAGCGTGCCTTGTTCCCGGCGGCATATTCCGACAGTCCACCCACGGCGATCATGGCATCCAGCACGGTCATGTTGGCCCGGTAGGGGATCGAAGCAGGCTTCTCGGTCGCGCCGACGATGCGCACCTGCTGCGAAGTGGTTCCGGCAAATTCGTTCACGATCACCGAAACGATCGGATCGTTGATATATTGCGACAACTGCAGCTTGATATCCTGCGCCAGCATCGTAGGCGTTTTGCCAACGGCGGGCATATCGGTAATCAGAGGGGTGGTGATCCGGCCATCCGGGCGGACCTGCACTTTTGCGCCCAGTTCCGGGTTACGCCAGACAAAAACAGTCAACTGGTCGAGCGGACCAATCATATAATCTTCGCCCGGACCTTCGCGAACCGATACGGTCGGGGCCTGCGGCAACTCCGGACCACCGGACACAGAACTGCATCCTGACACCACCGTGGCCATAGCGCCTAGCGCCAGCATCAGTCTGATTTTCAATGCGTTCTTCATCGCCAGTCCTTCTGAACCTGCGACGAATCAGATGGTCACGCCCCCATTGACGGACCTGCAACTGTCGCAGATTGGACTTTGCTATGGAGAAAAAGGGTGAACAGACCGTTAGTATTAACCAGTTTTGTGATGTAAAATCAGCGGTGTCCTGTTTGGGGACGACGGTATATTCAAATCTTTACGCACAATGACGCGGTCGCCTTAACCTTGATTGAGCGTCGCCATTGCCGCTCGCGCAGCTTCACTTAAATCCTGCATGGCCTTTGCCCATGGACCATGGCCATGGCTGATCCGGGCAACGCCCAAGCCTGCAAGGACTTTGATATCGGGGATACCTTCGCCAACGAGGATATTTACCGGCAACGGCGATTTTTCGCACAGCCGTCCGATCAAGGCCGCTTCATATATAAACGGCACGAACAGACTATTTGCGCCTGCATCGGCATAAGCTTTGGCGCGTTCGACGACGGCATCGACTACAGCCGCGTCATGCTGCTCCTTCGGAGTCAGAATGAAGAGGTCGGCCCGGGCATTGACCCACAGCCCTGACGCTGCGGCCGCCTTGATACGAGCCGCAGCATCAGGCGTTTCGAATAATTTCCGCGTAACCGGGTCCTTGTCTTCAATGTTAATCCCAACCGCGCCAACCGCAGCAGCACGTGCAACCGACGCGCCAACCGCCGCCGGATCGGCACCATAGCCCGCCTCCATATCGATGGTCACCGGCAGATCGGTAACCGACAATATACGCTCCAGATTCGCGAGCGCCGCATCGATCGGCAAGGTTTCGCCATCCTTGAAGCCCAGCGAGCAGGCCACACCCCAGCTTCCAGTAGCTATGGCCTTTGCCCCGGCTTCGCTCACGGCCTTGGCGCTACCCGCGTCCCAGATATTATAAAGAATGAGCGGATCGCCGGGAACATGCAAATCACCAAAAAGCTTGATCTTGTCGTTCATGCGTTTTTCCTCTCGGTCTCAAGTAATTTCTCTTTGCGCGCGACCCCATAAGCATAACCACCCAAGCCGCCATCGGTGCGGATAACGCGGTGGCAGGGTATCAGGACAGCGACATTATTCGCGCCATTGGCGCTTCCGGCGGCGCGCACCGCCTTGGGTTTGCCCACGGCTGTGGCAATTTCGGCATAAGTCCGTGTTTCGCCCGGTGGAATACGCTGCAGTTCCTTCCAAATGGCTTGCTGGAAGACGGTTCCCGCGATATCCAGCGGAAGTTCCGGCATATTTGCAGGATTTTCGACCGCGGCAATCGCCCCATTTACGAGTTCAGCCAGCGCATCGCCACCCTGTTCGATTGTTGCGGCTGGAAACCGCTTTTGAAGATCGGTTTCGTCCTCATCGAAAGAGAGACGGCAAATACCCTTGTCTGTCGCGGCGACCAGCATGCTGCCTAGCGAAGTATCGACGACCGCCCATCGGATAACGGCCCCTGCCCCACCATTTTTCCAAGCACTTGGTGTCATTCCCAATCGTCCCTTTGTTGCTGCATAAAAGCGGCTTGGCCCGGAATATCCTGCATCATAAATCGCATCGGTCACCCGGTCATTTGCGACAAGCGCTTCTTCCGCACGCCCGGCCCGCAGTCCGCGCGCATATTCGGCAGGGGTCACGCCCGTGGCCCGTTTGAAAAGCCGGTGAAAATGATGCGGCGCATAGCCGACGGCGGCCGCAAGCTGCTCTAGACCCATCGGCTCTTCTGTTGCCAACAGTTTCAGCGCGCTCACCACGGCGACTTCGTCACGCGCAATGTCATCGGGCCGGCAGCGCAAACACGCGCGATAGCCTGCGGCCTTTGCCTCACCTGCCGTTGCATAAAAGCGCACATTCTCACGCTTGGGATGCCGCACCGGACAGCTTGGCTTGCAATAAATCCCGGTCGTTTTGACAGCACCGACAAATTGCCCGTCATAGCTGCGGTCGCGCGCCAGAAATGTGTTCCACGCAAGATCGGGATCAATGGCCTTCGCTTCAGCCATTTTCCATATGCGCCTTCATCGCGCCCAGACCTGCCGTTAAAAATTGATCCATCATGGCAGCCGCTGCGTGCGGCAGAACATCGGCCGTCCACACCGCTTCACATTGGTCGTCCCCGGTGCCGAAAATCTGAAGCGAAGCATTGTGATGGGTCCATTGTTCGCTTTGCGCCGACCATGCCAGACGCATGGCCTCGGCGTCGTTGGAAATCATGAGCTCGGTCAATACCACATTATTGGCGAAGGTCACAATCCGCACCTCGCCATCATCCTCCAACACCGTGTCGACGACCATGCCCGGTGCGACTCGTGTGTGGAGTTGCCCTGCATCACTGATCGCGTCCCATACGTCGCTGGCCGATCTTTTGATAGCAACCGATTTCCTGACCGTTGCCATCTTCAAACCCTCTCGATCCGCGCCGAAAAACAGCCATGCGCAGCATTATGCGCATGGATATACGCGATGCTTTCGCTTTCGAACAGTTCGCGGATTTTATCATCCGCCTGTCCGGGCAGCGCGAGGGATGCATTGCGAAGCATGCCCTCGGTGTCGAATGCGCGGAACGCCATGGGACGACCTTCAAATACAGGAGGCGTTTCATCGACAAATTCAGCAGCCATGCTGGCGGCCCTGCGAACATATATCGCATAAGATGAGCGATAAGGCGTCGCCACATCATGGCTGAGGTGATTGAGCAAAATCAACTCCTCGCCTGCCTTGGCATCCTCCAGACTGATCCGGCAGGGCCAACCCTTGTCGGCAGCGGCCGTCACACGCATCGCGCCTCTTTCAGCTAACGCCGTGTCATTCATGTCGAACAATTCCACGAAGGGCTCACGGTCCAGTCCTGTAATTCGATAGCTCATATTCCGGTTCCTTGTTGAAGGTGCCCAGAATAGAGTGCGCGTGCACCGTCGGCGTCCCGAAACTTGCTTTCAAAGCAGATTAGCCGCCGCACGCCTTAAACAGGGCCAACGTCCGTTCGCGCGCCAGATCAGCACTCGGTTCGTGATAATCCTTTCGCCGGTCGGAATTGAAACCGTGATTGGCGTCGTAGACGAAAATCTGCGCGGTCGGATGGTCTTTGGCAATCAGCGCTTCGACTCCCTCCATAGGAATGCCCTGATCGAAGCGACCAAAATGGGCGATCGTTGCGCATTTCGGGGCCTTGTCGGCGTAAAGCGTCGGGATGAGACTGCCATAATAGCAGGATGCGGCGGCCAGATCGTCGCTGATGCCGGCCATCGCCCAGGCGACGGAACCGCCATAACAATAGCCGGTGATGAAGACAGGTCCTTTGTCCTTCAGCGCGTTGATGCAGACCTGCGCATCGTCCAGGCTTTTCATAAAGGGATGCACTTCACGGGCGAGTTGAACCGCACGTTCATAGTCGGGACCGGTATATTCGGCTTCGAAACCGGGATGTTCGCGGTCGAAGATCGAGGGCGACAATACTTCATATCCATCGGCGGCATATTCGTCGCACAGTTCGCGGATATGGTCGGTAACGCCGAATATCTCCTGCACCAGAACCAGACCGCCGCAGCGTTCGCCTTCCGGCTCGACATGGTAGACCGCAATTTCAGCTCCGTCGTCCATCGTCATGCGAATCATTTTACCCATATGGTGCTCCTCTTCTCCTCCTACATTGCGCATTGGGGATACTATTGAAAAGAGGTGGCTGACCGAAAGGCGCTGGCAACAGGGAGTTTCTGGAAATCCCCATCTTGCATCGCAACAAAACCCCTGCTAGGCGCGCGTCGACTTCAGTGAAAGGGTGACCTTTCGGCCCGGTCAGCACATTTCTTCAGTCTCACATTCGAGGACTTTCACGCGTGGATCATTCCGGCGGCACATCTGCTAATATTCAGGCCAGTTTAGCTGGGCGTTACGCGACTGCGTTGTTCGAACTGGCGCGCGATTCCAAGGCGATTGATGCCGTCGAAAAAAGCATGTCCGCAGTGGCAAAAGCGGTTGGCGAATCGGATGACCTGAAGGCGCTGACTTCCAACCCCGTTCTGACACGCACCGATGCCAAAAAGGCGATCGCGGCCGTCGCCAAGGCGATGAAGCTTGATCCGCTGTCGGCAAAGACGCTGGGCGTTCTTGCCGATAACCGGCGTCTTGGCGAAACCGTTGCCGTCGCCCGTGCCTATACCGCCCTTGCCGCCGCACATCGCGGCGAAGTGACTGCCGAAGTAACCTCGGCCCATACACTTAGCGCCGCGCAGATGAAGGCGCTCTCGGCAAAGCTCAAGGCCCGCGTCGGAAGCGACGTTGCCATTCAAACCAAAGTCGATCCCTCCCTGCTGGGTGGCCTGACTGTCCGCATCGGCAGCCAGATGATCGACAATAGTATCAAAACCCGTCTCAACACCCTCGCAGCTGCGATGAAAGGCTAAGTACAGATCATGGATATCCGTGCCGCAGAAATCTCAAAGGTCATTAAAGACCAGATCGCCAATTTCGGCACCGAAGCTAAGGTTTCGGAAGTAGGCAGCGTGCTGTCGGTGGGTGACGGTATTGCCCGTATCCACGGCCTCGACAATGTGCAGGCTGGTGAGATGGTCGAATTCTCCAACGGAATTCAGGGCATGGCGCTGAACCTCGAAGCCGACAATGTCGGTGTCGTTATTTTCGGTTCGGACAGCGAAATTCGTGAAGGCGATGTCGTCAAGCGGACCGGCACCATTGTTGACGTTCCCGTCGGCAAGGAACTGCTCGGTCGCGTTGTAGACGGACTCGGCAATCCAATCGACGGCAAGGGCCCACTCAAAACGACGCAGCGCAGCCGCGTTGAAGTCAAGGCCCCCGGAATCATCCCGCGCCAGTCGGTTTCCGAACCCGTGCAAACCGGCCTCAAGGCCCTCGACGCTCTCGTGCCTGTTGGCCGTGGCCAGCGCGAATTGATCATTGGTGACCGTCAGACCGGCAAGACCGCCGTCGCCATCGACACCTTCATCAACCAGAAGGAAGTCAACAAAGGCACGGACGAATCGAAGAAGCTTTACTGCATCTATGTCGCCGTCGGCCAAAAGCGTTCGACCGTTGCGCAGATCGTCCGCGCTTTGGAAGAGCAAGGCGCGATGGAATATTCGATCGTTGTTGCCGCGACCGCATCGGAGCCTGCACCTCTGCAGTATCTTGCGCCTTATACCGGCGTTGCGATGGGTGAATATTTCCGCGATAACGGCATGCACGCCGTGATCGTATATGACGATTTGTCGAAGCAGGCTGTGGCGTATCGCCAGATGTCGCTTCTGCTGCGTCGTCCTCCCGGCCGTGAAGCTTATCCCGGTGACGTTTTCTATCTCCACAGCCGCTTGCTTGAGCGCGCCGCAAAAATGTCCGACGCCAATGGCGGCGGTTCGCTGACCGCATTGCCCATCATCGAAACGCAGGCAGGCGACGTGTCGGCCTACATTCCGACCAACGTGATTTCGATCACCGACGGCCAGATCTTCCTCGAAACCGACCTGTTCTTCCAGGGCATCCGTCCTGCAATTAACGTTGGTCTCTCGGTTAGCCGCGTTGGTTCGGCCGCTCAGACCAAGGCGATGAAGAAGGTTTCGGGCTCGATTAAGCTTGAACTCGCGCAATATCGCGAAATGGCTGCTTTCGCGCAGTTCGGTTCGGACCTTGACGCCTCGACTCAGAAGCTTCTGAACCGTGGTGCTCGTTTGACCGAACTGCTGAAGCAGAAGCAGTTCAGCCCGCTTCCTTTCGAAGAGCAGACCGCGTCGATCTTCGCTGGCACCAACGGCTATCTGGACGGCATCCCCGTATCGGACGTGAACCGTTACGAAGATGCAATGCTCGCCGATCTTCGCGCCAACCATGCTGACGTTCTGAAGGGCATTCGCGATAGCCGCGACTTCAGCGACGACAGCAAGAAGGCGCTGGTTGCTGCACTCGATAAGTTCACGAAAAACTTCGCATAATCGGAAACCAGAATGGCGAGCCTTAAGGCCCTTAAAATCCGGATCAACTCGGTCAAATCGACCCAGAAGATCACCAAGGCGATGAAGATGGTCGCTGCGGCAAAACTGCGTCGGGCGACCGAGGCAGCCGAGGCGTCGCGTCCCTATGCCGAACGTCTTGAAACCGTGGTGTCCAGCATCGCGTCGAAGGTCACCGTCGGCCCGCAATCGCCAAAGTTGCTGGCCGGGACCGGCAAGGACGACGTTCATTTGCTCGTAGTGGCCACATCGGACAAGGGTCTGGCTGGCGCGTTCAACACCAACATCGTTCGCCTCGCCCGCAAAAAAGCGGAAGAGTTGAAGGCTGCAGGCAAGACCGTCAAATTCTACACCATCGGTAAAAAGGGCAAGGACCAGCTCAGCCGGACCTTCCGCAACGACATCATCCACAGCATCGAACCCGGCGATCTCGGCAAGCTAAGCTTTGCTGATGTGCAGGTTTGGGCCGAAGATTTGACCGCCCGATTCGAAGCTGGCGAGTTTGATGTTGCGCATCTGCTATTTTCGAAATTTGTCACCGTCCTGACGCAGGAACCAACCGCAATCCAGTTGATGCCGGTTGCTGTATCGTCAGGTGAAGGTGCAGCGGTTTCGGTATCGGCCTCGGTCGAATATGAACCCGACGAGGAAGAAATTCTCGCTGACCTGTTGCCCCGCAACGTTGCTGTGCAATTGCTGCGCGCCAACCGCGAAAATGCGGCGTCGGAACAGGGTTCCAAGATGACCGCCATGGACAATGCAACCCGCAACGCCGGCGACATGATCAACAAGCTGACGATCCAGTATAACCGGACCCGTCAGGCAGCGATTACCACCGAACTTATTGAAATCATCGCGGGCGCAGAAGCGCTCTAACGACATCCCAAGGCAAGGAAGAAGCAAATGGCAACCGCCCCGAAGAAAACCGCCGCTCCTAAGGCCGCTGCACCCAAGGCAGCCGCACCTAAGGCCGCCGCTGCAAAGGCTCCTGCGACCAAGGCTGCTGCACCAAAAGCTGCAAGCAAGGCCCCTGCCCCCAAGGCAGGCGCTGGCCAGACCAAGATCAACGTTGCTGGCGCAACCGGCCGCATCAGCCAGGTGATCGGCGCTGTTGTCGACGTGACCTTCACCGGCACACTGCCCGCCATTCTTTCGGCTCTGGAAACCGATAATAACGGCAACCGCCTCGTTCTCGAAGTTGCGCAGCATCTGGGCGAAAACACCGTCCGTACCATTGCTATGGACGCAACCGAAGGTTTGACCCGCGGTCAGCCTGTCCGTGACACCGGCGCACAGATTTCCGTGCCCGTTGGCCCGATGACCCTTGGTCGCATCATGAACGTTATCGGCGAACCAATCGACGAGCGTGGCCCTGTTGGCGCTGCAAAGTCGAACCCGATCCACGCTGAAGCTCCTTTGTTCACCGACCAGTCGACCGAGGCAGAAATTCTCGTCACCGGCATTAAGGTCATCGACTTGCTCGCACCTTATGCAAAGGGCGGTAAGATCGGTCTGTTTGGCGGTGCCGGCGTTGGCAAAACCGTTCTTATTCAGGAACTGATCAACAACATCGCAAAGGGCCATGGCGGCGTGTCCGTATTCGCCGGCGTGGGTGAGCGCACCCGCGAAGGTAACGACCTTTATCATGAATTCCTCGACGCTGGCGTTATCGCCAAGGACGCCGATGGCAACCCAACCCCCGATGGTTCGAAGGTTGCTCTGGTGTTCGGCCAGATGAACGAACCTCCCGGTGCGCGCGCACGCGTTGCATTGTCGGGTCTGACAATGGCGGAATATTTCCGCGATGAAGAAGGCCAGGACGTTCTGTTCTTCGTCGACAACATCTTCCGCTTCACGCAGGCAGGGTCCGAAGTGTCCGCACTTCTCGGTCGTATTCCTTCGGCTGTGGGTTACCAGCCGACGCTGGCGACCGACATGGGCCAGTTGCAGGAGCGCATTACCTCGACCACCAAGGGTTCGATTACCTCGGTTCAGGCCATTTACGTTCCCGCAGATGACTTGACCGACCCTGCGCCAGCTACCTCGTTCGCCCACTTGGACGCAACGACCACGCTGAACCGTGCGATTTCGGAACTTGGCATCTATCCTGCCGTTGACCCGCTTGACTCGGTGAGCCGCGTGTTGACCCCTGCCGTTGTCGGCCAGGAGCATTATGACACCGCTCGCCGCGTTCAGGAAACGCTGCAGAAGTACAAGTCGCTTCAGGACATCATCGCGATTTTGGGTATGGACGAACTGTCGGAAGACGACAAATTGACCGTTACCCGCGCTCGTAAGATCCAGCGCTTCCTGTCGCAGCCGTTCCACGTGGCTGAAGTGTTCACCGGCATCCCCGGCAAGTTCGTACAGGTTGAAGACACCGTGAAATCGTTCAAGGCAGTCGTCGACGGCGAATATGACCACCTTCCTGAAGCAGCCTTCTATATGGTTGGCGGCATCGAGGAGGCAGTTGCCAAGGCAGCCAAGCTGGCGGCCGAAGCAGCTTAATGTTTCGCGTAGCTGCGCTGCTTGCGGTTGCGATGGTGCATTGCGCCGCCGCACCCGCATCAGCGCAGGACCGAAAAGCGGAGTTGCAAGATCTTGTCTTTGGTGTCTGTCCCAAAGTTCTAGCTGGAGATATTTCTCTTGCAGATGCCGAACAGGTTACGGCCCTGGGCTTTACCCCTACAGCACCGCGGGTGACCCCAGCTGGGGAACTTCCTCGTGCGGAAAAAGGCTCTGGATCGGAAAAGACGGTCATTTCGTCTGGGCCGGGCACATGCAGCGTCTGGTTTGGCGGTCCGGATAATCCTACGCTTGCAGGCGGATTGATAGAACGGACCATAGCGGATAAGTTCTCAGGCAACCGAACTCCGCAACGGCTGGGAGACGGAACGATGCTTTTCGTGTTTCGCGACAAGCCCACCAAGCGGTTTTTAACACTCATTCTCGCCGATGCGGGTGGAGAACTTGGCTTCAGCCCGGCCACCACCGCCATCATGGCGAATGAAAAGGATAAGTAGAGATCATGGCACTCAAATTCGAACTCGTAACCCCCGAGAAGCTTTACCGCTCGGACGACGTCTATATGGTTGTTGTGCCTGGAACCGAAGGCGATTTTGGTGTGCTCGAAGGCCATAGCCCTATGATGAGCACATTGCGCAGCGATGCCGCGCTTGAAATCTACGCTTCACAGGGCGCCACGCCTGAAAAGCTGACCATTGCGGGTGGCTTTGCCGAAGTGAATGAAAAAGGCCTGACGGTCTTGGCTGAACAGGTGGTTGAGGCCGCCTAAGCCTCATGCTCGCCAGCCTCCTTCTGGCACCAGCCTTAGCCACTGAGGCGCCATCCAATTTCAAAGATCAAGTCGCCGAAGTCAGCAGCCGGATCGAACTCGGCTTCAAACTCTGCGCCAAGCATATCTTACGCGATGGAATTTTGTCCGTTGCGCATAAGAACCAGCTCGCCGAGCTTGACGTTCAGATGGTCGAAACTGTCCCGCAGGACGTCCGGGATAATTCCGCGCCTCTGTTTCCCGACAATCCACTGTTCGCAAAAATCGGCACCGACGGCAGCACCGTCTTCATCGTTACCGCCATGGATTCAACCGCTTGCCGCGTCGTGGTATCCGACACGCAAGCGGCGCTGAACGCCCGTATCGACTTTGTCGACCGCCTGCGCGCCACATCGTCATGGATATATGACACACGCAGATCGGGCACAGCGAACGGCTATATGAAAGATGAGTTGGTTATCAAATCCGGCCACATGATCACAATCGTAAACGGCCCCCAAATGGTTCGTGACGAAGGTCGGGGTATTCAGGTGTTCGTGACCGTAGCGTTGATTCCCAAATCTACGCCCTGACAAGTTCAGTTCGGGTCGTTGATAGCGTCCTAGGCACTCATGCTGCTGGCCAAAATCTATTGTCCCATCATTCGAAATTCAAAATCGACCGGCTTGCTTCCATCCAGCAAGGAAATCTGCGCCTTTAACAGCTTACCTTCCCGCCAGTAACGAATGCGTTGCGGGTAATCATGGTCCGCATTTTCGAAGATGATTTCTTCGGGCGATTTTTGGGTTGCGACAAAGCGCACCGGTTTCTGATCGGCTGAAATTGCCCAGAAAGCCAATGTGCCATCGGCCTCTCGCACGATACGCATATGTTCCCAAAACTGAAGGGTCTCGCCCTTGCCTGAGCGGCTGGCGCCAATCATGATGCCTGCGCGTGGCGGGGTCCAATATTCGTCGGCCCAGCTGTCGCTGTCACTGCGCTCCCAAGCGCCAGTCATCCAGTCCGGCATTTTCGTATCCTCGGCAGCCGCTATACTAACCGGCGTGAGCATAAGCAGCACCAGCGCCAGCCCGGACAGTTTTCGCATCTTGCCTCTCCTTCAGGAGGGCTTTTGATGCCACAGAAATAGTCCCGCGCCAATGATGATCGCCGACCCCAAAAGCGACGTTAAATCCGGCCAATCGCCAAATAGCAGGATTCCGAGCGCCATTGCGATCAGCAATTGCACATAGGTCATCGGCGCTATTTCGGCGGCAGATGCACGCGTTGTTCCCATGAAAATCAGCCAATGGGCAAAGCTGGCAGAAACCGCCACGGCGCAAGCCCGCGCAACGATCGTCCAATCCGGTATGCCTACATGAAGCGGGGCAAAACCCGAAAAATGGCCGATGACGGCGGCGCTGACCACGAAGGGCACGGCAATGGACGCCACGAGAAATTGCATCAACAAAGGGGAGCCTTTTCCGGCAACTGCGCGGTTCCCCATCATCATCAGCGACATGCATACCGCCGCCGCAAGGGGCATGAGCGCAACCCAACCCAACGCCGCTACATTCGGTCGCAAGATGATGAGTACGCCAGCAAAGGCTATCAGCGATGCAAGCCATGTTGCCTTGCTCGTGCGCTCTTTCAAAAAGAGTGCACTTAACAGCGCCGTTATCATCGGTGTTGTAAAGCCGATGGCAGTCGCTTCAGCCAAAGGCATAAGGAAAATGGACGAAAAGAAAAGGATCGTCGCCGCCGCAACCGCGGCACCGCGCATCAACTGTATCGGCGGGTTCGGAAGCGTAAAGCCACTTCGCCCTTCCTTAATCAGCAGAAATAGGCCCAGCCCTGCCGCACCGACCGAATACCGCAGCGCGGCAACGGCTGTGCCCGGCCAAGCACCGGCGATCGATTTGATCACAGCGTCACCACAGGACAATAGGGCAAAGCCGCATAAAGCGAAGAGAAGGCCGGATCTGGCCGAATGAGTATGCACGGAAAATTCCCTAATCAGGTTGCCGCCTTAGTGCGCATGTGGGGCATTGAAAAGGGCAATGAAGGAGCGAAAGAAATCGTGGCTGACCGATAGCATTACCGATTTATTCACCATTTGCAGGTAGCAACCATTTACGTTGCAACTGGAATAAATCGGAGCGGTAAAGCTGTGAGTGCATTTGGCAAGAAACCAGGCCTAACACCGGGACGCCCATCTTTCGGCGTTGCGCGGCCCATGACGGGCGGCGGGTCGTCCCCCACGAATCAACAACCGCAGCCTGCACCGGCTCCCATACCCGAGCCTCAGCTTCCCGAAGGCGGAGAACAGTTTCCGCCGCTGCATTCCGTGGATTTGCCGGGTAGCACCCCTACCCCCCAGACACCCATGCAGGACGCCATGTCGCGTCTGTCGGAACGTGCGACATCGGTTGCGCCGGTCGATGAAGGCCCTCAAGGCTTTGAAGCTTCCGTCCATAAGATCAAGGAGCAGGTGCTCCCACGCTTGCTGGAGCGCGTCGATCCCGAAGCTGCTGCTTCGCTGAACAAAGAAGAACTGACCGAAGAATTCCGGCCTATCATTCTTGAAGTTTTGGCTGAGCTGAAACTCACGCTCAACCGGCGTGAACAATTTGCACTTGAAAAAGTATTGGTGGACGAACTGCTCGGCTTTGGTCCGCTTGAAGAGTTGCTCGGGGATCCGGATATCTCCGATATCATGGTCAACGGCCCGCTGCAGACCTATATTGAAAAGAAGGGCAAGCTGCAGATTGCGCCGATCCAGTTCCGTGATGAAGAGCATCTGTTCCAGATCGCCCAGCGCATCGTGAATCAGGTCGGCCGCCGTGTCGACCAGACCACGCCGCTTGCCGACGCCCGTTTGAAAGACGGTTCGCGTGTGAACGTCATTGTCCCGCCGCTTTCATTGCGCGGCACCGCAATCTCGATTCGTAAGTTTTCCGAAAAGCCGATCACCATCGATATGCTCAAGGGCTTCGGCTCTATGTCGGAACCGATGGCTACGGCGCTTAAAATCGCGGGTGCGTCGCGTATGAACATCGTGATCTCCGGCGGTACAGGTTCGGGTAAAACGACCATGCTCAACGCCCTGTCGAAAATGATCGACCCCGGCGAGCGCGTGCTGACGATCGAAGACGCCGCCGAATTGCGCTTGCAGCAGCCCCACTGGCTCCCGCTGGAAACCCGCCCGCCAAATCTTGAAGGCGAAGGCGCAATTACCATCGGTGACCTTGTGAAGAACGCCCTGCGTATGCGTCCTGACCGCATCATCCTCGGCGAAATTCGTGGCGCGGAGTGTTTCGACCTTCTCGCCGCAATGAACACCGGCCACGACGGATCCATGTGTACTCTCCACGCCAACAATCCACGCGAGTGCCTTGGTCGTATGGAAAACATGATTTTGATGGGCGACATCAAGATTCCGAAAGAAGCCATTTCGCGTCAGATCGCCGAATCGGTCGATATGATCGTCCAGGTTAAGCGTCTGCGGGACGGCTCACGCCGTACCACCCAGATCACCGAAGTGATCGGTATGGAAGGCGACGTCATCGTGACCCAGGATTTGTTTAAGTTCGAATATCGCGACGAAGATGCGGACGGAAAAATCCACGGCGAATGGGTTGCTGGCGGTGTGCGTCCCTATACCCTTGAAAAGGCGCGCCAGTTCGGCTTCGACCAGCCATTCCTTGAGGCTTGCCTCGGCTAAAGCCCTTTAATGGCCAAGGCGGCTGAAATCACAGACGCCAACACAGCGAAGAGCGTAATCGTGGTCCATGGCATAAAGCCGACCGCGTTGATGTCTTGACGTCGCGTCCGCTTCCAGTCCGCAAAACTGCTGATCACCACGACCAACGCAGAAAAAATAGACGCCCACGTCCAGAATTGAAGAACCTCAAATGTGGGCGCAAACCATGCCATGCGCGGCATGTGGTGTGCGGGGAGACGATGGTCAAGGCTAGGATTGCATATCCACCTGGATATCAATGACGCGCCTATTCGCATGAACCGGGATTTGCGCACGCACCTCGGCAATGCGGTTCTTATCTAGAGTAGCAAATCCTACTCCCTCAGCATCACCCATTTCCAATAGTGTCTCGCCCCATGGATCGAACACCAGCGAGTGACCAAAGGTTTGCCGTCCATCCTCATGTCTGCCGGCTTGCGCCGCGGCGACGACGAACGCCTGTGTTTCAATCGCCCGTGCCCGCAGCATTGTGTGCCAATGTGCCAGACCGGTCGGGACGGTAAAGGCTGCCGGCACCGCAAGGACGTCGACAAATGCTTTGGAATAGGCGCTATATAAATCAGGAAACCGAAGGTCGTAACAAATAGTGAGGCCAAGCAAACCCAGAGGTGTCTGTACCGCCACTGGCCCTGATCCTGCAGCGTATGCAGACGATTCGCGCCAGCTTTCCCCGGTAGACAAATCCACATCGAACAAATGCATTTTGTCGTAACGCGCCCGGATATGACCGTTTGGGTCGATTACAACAGCCCTGTTCGCATATCTTGACTGATCGTCGGTCAATACCGGCAGAGAACCTGCATGCACCCAAAGCCCGGATGCCCGGGCCGCATCGCACACGCGCTGCAAGGCGGAACTCTCCGATTCGGAAACAATGTGGGATGCGGCACGCTTTCGATCCCGATCCAAGAGAATCGCCATTTCCGGAGCAAAATACATGACGGCGTTGTTCGCGGCTGCGTGGTAAATGCCCTGCTCCATTTTTACGGCATTACCGAGCGGGTCGATACCACTGCACATCTGATGAACAGCGATTTTCATTGGTTTTCCTTTGCTCGACAACTTAAATACAAGGACAAGGTGGTTAATATCATCTCTAATGTACTCGTCGTCTATATTGTATGAAATATGCAACAGTCCGATAAATTGAGACATTTTTGCGGCGCTTACCAATTCAATGCTTGAATTTGGGGGTGCTTTGTGCAAATGACACTGCCGAGTGCACTGCACTTCGCAAAAAAAGGAGCACAATAATGCGTTTCGGTAAGATTTCCCTCGCTGCTGTTGCGGCCGCTGCACTTGCAAGCGCCCCCGTAATGGCTGAATCACTTTCGCCTTCCGTTAAGGCGGTTGCAGCTTCCAAGGTAAAGCGCGCTGGCGCCGCAACCAAGGAAGAAAGCAAGCTCGGCGGTGGCAGTGGCGTTATCGTCGCTGTTCTGGCTGCTGTTGCTGTTGTAGGCGGCATCGTAATTGCTGCTGGCAACGACGACGACGCACCAACCAGCCCCTGAGTTCTTCAGGTTTTGGATTTAGAAAAGGCGGCCTTCGGGTCGCCTTTTTTTTACCTGCCGTTTAAACAATTTAGCTAATGCCTGCGCATTGGAAACACCCCCGCACTAGGAGTAATGGTTGATGAGCGAGAAGCTGAACGTACTGGTGACTGGCGGCGCGGGATATATCGGCAGCCATGCCGTGTTGGCATTACTGGATGCGGGACATCGTCCTGTTGTAATAGACAATCTTGTAACCGGTTTCCGCTGGGCAGTAGCTGAGGGCACCCCCTTTTACGAAGGCGACATATCCGATCAGGATTTGGTCGCGGAAATCTTCGAAAAAGAAGGCATTCAGGCCGTCATGCATTTTGCCGGATCAATCGTCGTTCCGGAATCAGTCGAAAATCCGCTCAAATATTATCACAACAACACCGCCAAAACCCGGTCGCTCATCGAATCGGTCATCAACGCCGGCATCCGGCACATGATCTTCTCGTCGACAGCCGCGACATACGGCATTCCGAAGGAAAGTCCGGTACGTGAGGATATGCCGACCCTCCCGATTAATCCCTATGGCACTTCCAAGCTGATGACCGAATTCATGCTGCGCGATGTCGCGGCCGTTCATGATTTCAACTATTGTGCATTGCGTTACTTCAATGTCGCAGGCGCCGATCCCAAAGGACGCAGCGGTCAATCTACCGTTGGCGCGACCCATCTGATCAAGATCGCGGTTGAAGCCGCGCTTGGCAAACGCGCCAGCGTCGGCGTTTATGGCACGGATTATGATACGGAAGACGGCACGGGCGTGCGCGATTATATCCACGTCGCCGACCTTGCTGCAGCGCATGTCATCGCGCTGGAGGCGCTGCTTGCTGACCCCAAGACAAGCCACACGTTGAATTGCGGCTATGGCCACGGTTATTCGGTGCTGCAGGTTCTCGATGCCGTCGACCGGGTGACCAACATCAAATTGGTGCGCAATCTGGAGGGCCGCCGCGCGGGCGACCCCGATTCACTCATCTCCGACAACCGCGGCATCATCAGCCGCTTTGGCTGGCAGCCCAAATATGACGATCTGGATACCATCGTACAGCACGCACTAGCTTGGGAACGTCAATTGGACGAGCGCCGCGGCTAATCCAATCTCTGCTTGAACACCGCCTTGGGCGACACCATATCCGGCCCATGGATAATCACGCACACAACAACCCCACGACATGGTATGGCACGACGATTTTGTCGGTCCGTAAAAATGGTAAGGTCATCATCGCTGGCGACGGTCAGGTGTCGATGGGTCAAACCGTCATGAAACCCAATGCGCGCAAGGTGCGCCAATTGCACGATGGCTCGGTCATCGGCGGTTTTGCCGGTGCGACGGCGGATGCCTTCACCTTGTTCGAACGGCTGGAGCGAAAGCTGGAACAGCATCGCGGCCAGTTGATGCGTGCCGCGGTCGATCTCGCCAAAGATTGGCGCACCGATAAATATCTCCGCAATTTGGAAGCGATGATGATCGTCGCCGACAAAGATGTCACATTGATTCTGACTGGTAATGGCGATGTTCTTGAACCCAATGACGGTATTGCCGCAATTGGCTCCGGTGGGAATTTCGCGCTTTCGGCCGCCCGCGCGTTGGTTGATTATGAGGCGGATGCCGAGACTCTGGCCCGCCATGCCATGAAAATCGCAGCCGAAATTTGCGTCTACACAAATGACCAGCTGACCGTCGAAGTCATGGACTCGATCGCTTAAACATCTCCTTTGGAATTATCAAAAATGAGCCAGAATCTTACACCAAAAGCCATTGTGGCTGCCCTTGACGAGCACATTATCGGTCAGGCCGATGCCAAGAAAGCCGTCGCCGTCGCCTTGCGTAACCGGTGGCGTCGCCAGCGGCTTGGCGCCGACCTGCGCGACGAAGTCACGCCGAAAAACATTCTTATGATCGGCCCCACGGGCTGCGGTAAAACCGAAATCAGCCGCCGCTTGGCAAAGCTCGCCGACGCCCCCTTCATCAAGGTCGAGGCGACAAAATTTACCGAGGTCGGCTATGTCGGTCGCGACGTCGAACAGATTGCGCGCGATCTGGCGGAAGAGGCCGTGCGCCTTGAAAAAGACCGGCGCCGCGGGAATGTGCGCGAAGCTGCAGAAGCAGCTGCCATGGAGCGTATTTTAAAACCCCTTGCCGGGGACACTGCGAGCGAGGCTACGCGTGAAGCCTTCCGCCAGCGGATTCGCGAACGTCATATGGATGATGTCGAAATTGAGATCGAAGTGTCCGATACCCCTTCAATGCCCATGGAAATCCCTGGAATGGGCGGCAATGTTGGCATGATCAATCTGAGCGAGATGATGGGTAAGGCTTTTGGCCAGAACAATCTGAAGCGTCGCAAAATGAAGGTGCCCGACGCATGGACAAAACTTGTCGAAGAAGAATCCGAAAAGCGCCTCGATCAGGATGATGTGAACCGGGTGGCGCTGGCGGATGCGGAAGCGAATGGCATCGTCTTTCTCGATGAGATCGACAAAATTGCCGTGTCCGATGTTCGTGGCGGTTCAGTGAGCCGTGAAGGCGTACAGCGCGATTTACTTCCGCTGATTGAAGGCACCACTGTCGCCACCAAATATGGGCCAATGAAGACCGACCATGTACTCTTCATTGCGTCGGGCGCATTTCACGTCTCGAAACCGAGCGATATGCTTCCGGAATTGCAGGGACGCCTTCCCATCCGGGTCGAATTGCGCGCGTTGGAGCATGCCGATTTTGTGCGCATCCTGTCTGAAACCCGGGCAAATCTGCCGCAGCAATACAAAGCCCTGATGGCAACGGAAGAAGTTTCCCTGGTTTTCACCGACGATGCCATCGACGCGATCGCGCGGATTGCCGTCGACGTGAACGCGACCGTCGAAAATATCGGCGCGCGTCGACTGCAGACGGTAATGGAGAAACTGCTCGAAGAAATCAGCTTTGAGGCGGAGGATCGCAAGGGCGAAACGCTGACCATCGACGCCGATTATGTCGCCAAGCAGCTTTCAGGTATCGCGAAAGACACCGACCTTTCCAAATATGTTCTTTAAATGTTCCTTCCGATTTGCTAGATTTCTGGCGATCTGAAGGAGAAAGAACATGATCTATGAGGGCGGATGCCATTGCGGCGCTTCACGGTATAAGGCAAGTGGTACGCCCCAGCATGTTTCCGTCTGCCATTGCGGCGACTGCAGAAAATGCGCAGGTGCACCTTTTGTCAGCTGGGCAGCTTTCTCATCTTCTGATTTTGAATTCAGTGGCGACATAAAGACTTATATGTCGTCAACCCACGCCGTCCGCCATTTTTGCGCGCGATGCGGGACTGGCCTTTACTATGTGAACGAAGAGGTGTTGCCGGGATTGGTCGACATCCAGACCTGTACATTGGACAATCCCGAAGCTCTGGCGCCGCACTTACACGTGCAGGCGGCAGAACAACTGAAATGGACTGTAGAACTTGAAAACCTGCCGAAGTTCGACCGGTTCCCGGAATAATTTACTTATCGCGATACGGCCTTAGCGTTGCCGCCGGTTTGCGGCCCGACCACTAGTTTCCATGATTTTTCTTTGACGAAATAACGTTTGGCTAGGATTTGCAGTTGGTCGGGAGTGACTTCGGTGTAATCGCTGTAAAGTCGGCCGAGTGCAGCAAATCGGGTCTGATCATAGGTGGCACCTTTGAGCTGATTTAGCCAAAAGGTGTTCCCCGAAGCGGCACGTTCGACGGCCTGTTTCATAGGCTCCACCGCGCGCTGCAATTCGTCCGCACTGACCGGATTGGTCGATAGATCAGCCGCAACTTCATTAGCGAAATCGAAAAAGCGTTCGACATCTGCCGGCTTCACTTGTGTGTAAGCCATCAAATAACCACCGCTGTTGAAGTCCTTTGGCCAACTAGCTGCCATATCGGGGCTGTAACTGGCCGCCTGCTCCGCCCGGAATTTTTCAAAAAGGCGATCCCGGAAAACGGCCGCCAAAATCTCGAGTTGCCGCCCTTCGGTAATGCCTGCAATGCCGCCGCCGGTTGGCCAGGCCATTACGGCCGCGGCCTGATCCGACGATCCCTTGTGGGTCAGACGAACGGGCGCTTCGATTGGCGCGGGGAAATTCACGGTTTTAGCGGCAGGGGCCACCGCAACCGGTGCGCGTGGGCGCAATGCACCGAAGCTTTTTTCCAGAGCAGCTACCGCGGTTGCCTTATCAAAGTCCCCGAACAACATCACTTCAATCGGGCCCTGCGACATCAATGGTGCCCAATAGGCCTGAAAGGATGCCGGGTCGATTTTGGCAATCTCAGCAGGCGCTGCAGCCTTCCATCTTGGATCTTTGCTGCGTAGCAGATATTCCAAATCCCGCTGTAATACCGAAGTTGCCGACATTTCGAAACTGTCATAGCCGGACGTTGCAAGCGCCTTTGCCCGCTCAACAGGAGCGGCATCCCAACCAGGATGCTCCAGCTTTGTTGCAATCAGGGTCAGCTGATCGGCCAGATCGTCGGGCCGCGTATTAGCGGCAAATTCAAAAGCATCGTCATCAATGGCGAAGTTTAGCTCAATGCGGCGACCGTTGACCATCTGATCAATGTCCGTCCGCTTTAGCTTTCCAATCCCATTTTCTGGCAAAACATAAGGTCCAGCCCACAGAAGTCGGCCGTTCGTAGGTGTTACGGACTGATACCCTTTACCGAAACGGACTAGGACACGGATTTGTCCGCTTTCGGCCTTGTTGGGATAGAGCAAACCGCGAACACCGTTCGACAGCTCGAGTTTTGTCATTTCTAATCGGGAAACAGTTTCTTCGCTGACAAGTTTTCCGGGCGCTCCAAGTTTTGGCAACGCATCAAAACCAAGCGCATTATTTGCCAACCGCGCACCTGTGTTCGCAGCAACTGGTGCCTGCAGCGCGGCAAGCGCCCGGTTATCGGCATTGGCAACCGGTGCAGGAGATGAAAGCATCAGACGCGTCGCGTCTGCCTTGAACAGAGCCTGCGTGGACGCCAGCAATCTCTCAGGCGTGAACTTGTCTTTCATGCCTTCAAAAACTTCGACTACGGTCTTGGGCGCAGCCACGGTTTCGCGAATATCGACGGCATTGACAATGTCATCGGCCTGCTTTGCGGCCGCTTCGAACGGGTAACTGTCGAGCATGGTGCGCAGCGCATTGCCAAACAGAACCAGCTCGCGATCAATGTCAGCTTTCGAAGGTGGCGTTGCGACGGCGTCGGCGATGACGGCGCGTACATCTTTTGTAGCGGCTTCCCAGCGATCGCCTACGGGTGTCACGGATACGAGCGTGGCATCGGCTGTGCGCGAAATATCTTCCTGCGCCACCTCGGCGAATAGGAAATTACCGCCGCCGCGGGCTTGCACTTCCAGACGGCGATTGATGATCTGCAGAGCTAGCGCGTCCACCAATAATTGCTGGTTATAGGCGATCGTATCATCGACTTTACGCCAGGGACGCAGATAGGCGATGCTTACGGTCGTCGGGAGTGTGGCCTCTACAAGGACGCGTGTGGGCGTTCCAGTCGGGGTCGGGTCCCCAAATTCAGGTTCCGGCGCGCGTGGTCCTGTGCCTTTCCAATCATAGAAATATTTCTGGACGAGATTGGCCAGTTGCGTTGGCTCCATGTCCCCTGCCATTACAATCACTGCATTTTCCGGGCGATACCAACGGTCGTGAAATGCATTCAGCGCCTGCGCACTCGCCGCATGGAGAGTTTCGGGGGTTCCGATCGTAGACCTGTTGGCAAGCCGCTGCCCCTGAAACGCATGTTGCCGCAAGGCATCGCTGTAAATAAGCTGCGCGCCACTATTTTCGCGCAGTTCAGCGAGCACGATCGACCGTTCGGCATTCAGCGCCGTGTCCGAGATACGCGGGTTGCGGATCATGCCGGAAATGATTTTGACCGACTCGTCCAGTTTTTCAGGGGTCGCGTTAGGCAGGTCGAGTTTATACACGGTCTGTGTAGGGGTAGTCTGCGCGTTGCTGTCGCTGCCAAACGTCACGCCAAAACGCTGCCAGATCCGTTTTGCCTCGCCGTCTGGAACGAAGGTCGAGCCCCGGAAAGACAAATGTTCGATGAGATGCGCAAAGCCCTGCTCTTCGTTATTTTCATGCAGGGCACCTGCATCAATACGAACACGGATCGACACTTGTCCTGCGGGAACATCGTTCTTTTTGACCGCATAGCGCAGGCCGTTGGGCAAAACGCCGAAGGTCCAGCTTTCGTCCACTGGCACGTCGCTACCTTCGTACAGCCAGGGTTGCTTGGCGGGCTTTGCGGCCGAAGCTGCGACGGGTGCGGCAGTTTGGGCAAAAGCGGTGGAGGATAGCAGCAAGGCTGCAAGGGCGAGAGCTTGGGAGAATTTACGCATTACGGCCTCACTATCCTAGGTGACGGTTGACGGCAGATGAACGAGCCGACGAAACGCCCTTTAAATTCCACCATCGACGCTGTCATAACCCAAACCGCGAAGGCCGAGTATCAGCGCTTCGACGCACTCGTTCAATTTATTTGCGTCTGTGGTGCGGACCACGAAATTGGCCCCGACCTTTCCTTCACGGAAGAATGGATAGCTACCGATCTGACATCCTTCATGATGCTTTTCGGTGTCGCCGAGCAGCTTGGCTACTTCGCTCTCGGCCACCCAACATCCCACTTGATGGGAAAGCAGCGGTGCACCGCCTTCCAGTGTTCCAGTCAGAGCATCAAGCATACCGGCGGTGATATGCGGCACGCCAGCCATGATGAAAATGTTGCCATGCCGTATGCCAGGTGCGCCCGACATTTTGTTGGGAATGAGGTCAGCACCGTCAGGAACGCGTGCCATCCGCAACCGCCCGGGATTAATCCCGCCGCGCGTTTCATAATATTTATGCAGAACGGCGCTCGCCTCGGGATGGATGACCACGTCCACGCCCAGTGCCGCAGCAATCGCATCAACAGTGATGTCATCATGCGTCGGTCCAATCCCGCCTGTAGTGAACAGATAATCATTGCGCGCCCGTAACAAGTTTACGGCCTCGATGATCGCGTCCATGTCGTCTGCCACGACCCGCACTTCTTTCAGGCGGATACCCTGGATATTCAACCAAAGTGCAATTTGGCTGACATTTTTGTCCTGTGTACGGCCGGAGAGGATTTCGTCGCCGATGATTACAAGTGCGGCGGTATAGATGCGGGATTCTGTCATATGACTGCGATAGCATAAATACCCCTCTCGCAAAGTGAGGAATAACGCTCTATATCGTCTGCATGGATCATTATGTAGAAGTCACGCCCGCCGAGGCCGGTTTGACCCGCGACGGGGTCATCAAATTGCATGGAGCCGAGGGCTTTGAAGGTATGCGCAAGGCCGGTCGCCTGGCGGCCGAGATCCTTGATGCGCTGGTACCGCACGTCGTACCTGGTGTAACAACCGAAGAACTGGACGACATCGTCCGCCAGATGACCTTGCGCGCAGGTGCAGTGCCCGCAACGCTCGGTTATCGGGGTTACACGCATAGCTGCTGCACCAGCATCAACCACGTCATCTGCCATGGTATCCCATCCGATAAGCGCCTTAAAGACGGCGATATCGTCAATATAGACGTCACCCCCATGCTCGACGGTTGGCATGGTGACACAAGCCGTATGTTTCTGGTCGGTGATGTTCCGGTCAAAGCCAAGCGCTTAGTCGACGTGACCTATGAATGTTTGATGCTGGGGATTGAGCAGGCGAAGCCCGGCAACCATGTCGGGGACATTGGCTATGCCATCCAGACCCACGCCGAAAAGCATCGCTATGGTGTCGTACGCGACTTTTGCGGCCATGGCCTTGGCCAGTTGTTTCACGACGCACCCGAGATTGTCCATGTCGGACGTCCCGGAACCGGCCCCGAACTGCGCCCCGGCATGATCTTCACGATCGAGCCAATGATCAATATCGGAAAAGCTGCGGGGAAAGTGCTCGAAGACGGCTGGACGGCAGTTACCCGAGACCGCAGTCTCTCGGCGCAATTCGAACATAGCATCGGCATCACCGAAACAGGTTGCGAGATTTTTACCGCAAGCCCCAAGGGATTTGACAAGCCGCCTTACTGAGGCACGCGTGATCCCGATGGCAACCGCCCCTCGGGATCATACACTTTCACCTTACATGGGTAGGCGTCGCTCCAGTTCCACAGAACCAGATTTGTGGCGCCTGGATGAATTGCCGGAACATAGCTGGGCACCAGGGCGCCGTTAAACCCCTTGGACACAAGCTGCTGCGCCAGTTTTTGGGACGGCGCGATTTTGCCACTTCGCTGAAAAACAAGCCATGGGCAGCCCATGTCCTTTTCAGCGATCCCGAGCGCTTGTCGCGTATCCGCATCGGTCAGGTCCGTGACCTCTGCGCAATCAATGTCATATTCGCACAAGGTCAGCGGCAGCATCCGGTGGGCAAATCCCTGTGTGCATTCGGCCAACGCGGTGATGGGTTCAAGCGACAGGTAAAGTGCCGCCTGCCCCCTGATGTTGAACCGCCCTCCGGAAATGGCTGCGCCTTGCCCGGAGATAGGGTCGAACGACCATCGTGGATCATGCGCGCGATAAGCGCGGCCCGTAAAATTCAAGCAAAACCACCCAATGCCATATGGTCGAGATAGTCGCGTACCGCGCCGGCATCGCCCGATTTCACGAGCGATTCGGCGGTGCGGCCATCCAGCGCCGGGATCGGTTGCGACCGGTACCACGCCATGGCCTGCGCTTCGCTGCCTGCCCAATCTTTGATGCGTGCGATGATTTCCAGCATTTCAGTCATCCTGCCTTGCGCCTTGGGAGCTTTCATACGGTCTGATTTGGTAACAGTCGCTAGCGGAAGCCCGACCGTTTCAGCCAATTGTGCCTTAGACATACGGAACAGGTCGGCCAATCGCCCGATATCGACATCCCCCGCCTTGGTGAAATAGGCCCCCAGATAGCCATTGCCATCAAAGGGCAGGAAATTTGGCAATCCACGGAAGGCCGCAGGCATTTCACGCAATTTATTCGACGACGATGCAACCATGTTATGTCCAATACTTTGACCTGATACGGGTCATATAACTGGACAATGCATCCATGTCAACCTCAGGGAACGGCTTTCGCGGCGCACGCCATCAAAGCCGCAGGCCAGCCGTTTCGTCCAGTCCAGCCATAATATTCAAATTCTGTACCGCGGCCCCGCTGGCACCCTTACCCAGATTGTCGAGCATCGCCATAAGCCGGACTTGCGTGTTATCGGGTGACCCCAACACATAAAGATCAAGCCGGTCGGAAGGCTCCTGCGTGTTCAGGATCAGCAGCTCGGACGGCGCAAGTTGCTCATGGACCGTAACAACGGGCGATCCTGCATAGTGGTTCGCAAGGCAGGCGCGCATTTCCTCGGGGCTATCGCTGCCCGGCATGACCGAAATCGGCAAAGGCACCTCGACCATCATCCCGCGAAAGGCGCGAACGACCGCAGGCGAAAATATCGGCGCGAGACCAAGGCCGGCATGAGTCTGCATCTCGGGAACATGCTTATGGCTCAAATCCAAGCCATAGGTACGAAACCCGATGTCCGCGCCGTCGCTGCTTTCAAAGCGCTCGATCAACGCTTTGCCGCCACCCGAATAGCCGGATACGGCGTTGACGGTGTAGGGCCAGTCTTCCGGAATCAGACCCGCGGCAACCAACGGCGCGACCAGCCCGAGAAAACCGGTAGGATAGCAACCGGGGTTGCTGACCAGCCGTGCCGATGCGATACATTCATGCTGGCCCTTGCGGTATTCCGGAAAGCCATAGGTCCAGTTTTGGTCCACCCGGTGCGCGGTCGACGCATCAATGATCCGCGTTTTGGCAGAGCTCGTCATGGCCACCGCTTCCTTCGCAGCGTCATCCGGCAAACACAGGATGACGAAATCCGCATCGTTCAAGGCCTGACGACGGGCTTCAAAATCCTTGCGCTTGTCATCATCCAGCGTGATCAACGCAAATTCGCTACGCCCCGCCAGCCGATCGGCAATTTCCAGACCGGTGGTTCCGGCGGCGCCATCAATGAAAACACTATGGGTCATAACTTCAAGCCTTCAAAAAGGTGATCCCCACCTTCCGGCTGATCACATCGCTACTCTTTTGCGTGCGACAATGGGTTGGTCATGTTCCGCAAATCGCGCCGTTGCGGAAGCCAGAGACTCCACACTGACAGCCATTGCCGTTCCATTAGCATGTATAATATTTTCCGCATCGGCCATAATGCCCACATGTCCGGGGAAAAACACAAGATCGCCACGAGCCAAGGGGACATCCTCAGGCAGGTCTTCACCGAATTCGGCCTGCTGCATATCTGCATCGCGTGGCGCAAGGACGCCTTTTAGGCCAAAGACAAGCTGTACCAGACCCGAACAGTCGATAGCATCACCGCTGCGTCCGCCCCAGCTATAGGGCGTTCCGATCAACCTTTCTGCCAGATCCGCTGGCGACGCTTCCACTTCGCCTATTTCCGACAGATGGGCTGCGGGTACGAAGCCATTTTCACAGGCCAGATAGGTGCCGCACTCGCTTGCTTCGCCGCAGGCCAATTGCGCGCCCATGGGATAGCGCGCCACGACGGGGGCCTTGGTCGAAGGCGATGCTACGACCAGGGTCGCAGGCGCGCTGACGATATGCGTCGCGTCAAAATCTGCACCAAGTTCCGCAAAGCGCAAATAGCCGAGATAATTGTCGTGCAGGCAATAGCCCCATGCCCAGTCGCCAGCGACGTCCAGTACGGCAAATTCCTCGCCGTGCATCAATGCGCTTACCGGCATCGCGGTAGCATGCGGTTCAGCGTGAATTTCGGTTACCGGCGCAATTCCGGTGCGCAGCATAGGCACCGCATAATGCGGGGCGAACAGCTTGCCTGCCAAGCTGATATCCGCAAGATCGCCCCGGATCGGCGTCGTCCGCTTATCGCCAACCAGACTGTGCCCTGTCAGCTTATAAATTCGCCGATCACCTGTCGTATTGCTTACCAATGATCATTTCCCCGACTGCGTCACACCAACCTGAGCTGGGTCTATTGCGTTTCCCGGTACATGTCGGTCAACGAAACGGGCGCTGGTGTGTGCCAACGCGACAATGTTATTGCAGCACTGCTCTTAGCGGACGGGATAAGTGTCCGTCAAATAACGAAACACCGCCCGCAAACCTAAGGCCTCGCCACCTTTTGGCCGCCCCGGCTTGCTGGTTGGACGCCAGGCGAAGGTATCCAGATGCACCCAGGGTGTGTCATCCGGAATGAACTTCTGCATGAACAAAGCGGCTGTCACCGCCCCTGCAAAGCTGCCGCCGCTATTGGCGGTATCGGCAATGTCGCTGTCGAGCATTTCCGAATAGGGCGCCCATAACGGCATACGCCATAGCGGATCATGGACCGCCTTGGATGCCGAGAGCAGATTGTCCGCAACATCGTCCTGATTGCTGAACATGGCGGGCAAATCAGGCCCCAAAGCTGTCCGTGCGGCTCCGGTAAGTGTCGCGAAATCGACGATAAACTCCGGCTTATCCTCGATCGCCTTGGCCAAGGCATCGGCAAGCACCAGCCGGCCTTCGGCATCCGTGTTATCAATCTCGACTGTAATCCCCTTACGGCTTTTGATCACATCACCGGGGCGAAAGGCATTACCCGCAATGCTATTCTCCGCAGCGGCAATCAGCATGTGCAACCGGACCGGAAGATGCGCAGCCATAACCATTTCGGCAAGCGCCAAGGCATGTGCAGCGCCACCCATGTCCTTTTTCATGATCCGCATGCCGCTGGCAGGTTTGATATCCAACCCACCACTGTCGAATGTGATTCCCTTGCCGACAATCGCGATACGGGGATGCCGGTCATCTCCCCAGTTAAGCTCGATCAGACGTGGTGCATGTTCCCGCATCGCCGCTTTGCCGACGGCATGGATAAGCGGATAACCGGACTCCAAGGCATCCCCAGACGTAACCGTAATATCGGCCTTATATGTTTTGCCGATCCTTCTCGCCTCGGCTTCGAGCGCGTTGGGCCCCATGTCTGCGGCCGGCCGGTTGACAAGGTCGCGAACCAGGGCGGTGGCCGTCGCTTGCAACGCCGCGCCCGCAATGCGCCCTGGCTCTTTCACCAGCAAGACCCGCACGCCCATGACTTTGGGATCACTCAGATATTCCTGATACCGGTAGTGGCCGAGCATCCAGCCCACCATGGCGTGGCCCGCGTCTACATCGGTTAAACGATACGTCCCCTCGGGCAGGCTGTCCGCGAGCTTGGCCAATGACCATAGCGCCATTTTCCGGGTGTCCGCTACACCTGCCACTACAGACCATTCCCCGGGTTTCTCACCGGGTAAAATGGCGATATCGCCTGTGCTGCCATCGAATTTCTGGGCTTTGGTTGCCGTGCGAACAGCATCGGGTTGCGCGGCAATCCAAGTCTCGAAGTCGGTCTTTTCGATTAATTGGATGGGGATGGCAGGTTGGCCGTTGTCAGGCTGGATCAAATCGTCATAACGCATGACACCCCCGTTAGCGGCAAAGGGGTATGAAGGGGAGAATTTTCAGAAATGGCTCGCATTTTTCTTGCCGTCGCGCTGGTAGCGTCTTGTTTCGGGCTAACGTCATGCAACTCCGATGACGTCGAAAGGGTAAATCTTCCCACCGACGTGGCAGCGATTTCCGATCCCCTCATTGCCGCCGTCAAACGTGGCGACCAGAAAATGACCGAAAAGCATATCGCGCCTGCCTTCATCGACGACAGCCGTGTGCAATTTGACGAGATGTCGGCACTTTTGAAAAAGGCACCGCCACTGACCCCTGCCCTTTATGTCCCCAAACAGGAAACCTTTGGCCCGAATAAGGATGAGATTAGCGTGACCTATGTCGCGCAGGATGGCAAAAAATGGGTCAGCGCCGAAATCCGCATGTACCGGCCCGAGCGCGGGGCATTCGAAATTGAATATTGGGATGTAAAGGAAGCTAAGGAACCACCACCCCTGCTGGCACATGCAAAGCAAATGCGGACTTTTACCAACTGGCTGATGGGCGCCATTACCCTAAGCGCATTGCTCGGCCTTGCGCTGCTGATCTGGATCGTGAAGCGGCGCACGCATTTGATTGCGCCGGATGCCGTGCAGGAAACACGCCGTGTTGCATCAACTGTCCGCGACGCAGACTAGCTATTGTAAGCGAGCCGAACGCGTCACTCCGCAGCGAGTAGTGTTTCCGGCTCTTCTTTGCGTGCAGCGGCGACAGGGTTTGAAAACACCATGACACCATCATCGACAGGGTCTTCGGATAGTATCTTCTTTTCTGCCTTATAATCCTGCAGCACCCGCCACGGATGGCGATCCCCATTTTTCGGCAATTTGTCGAACGAGCGGGCAAAATAGCCCGAGCTAAAATCGGTCACAAACGGAAGGCGCGGCATATTCGCATCATCCAGATGTGGCGTTGCTACGGTCGTGTTCTTGTCGTCCATTTTCCACAAAAGACGGCAGACATAGTCCGCGACAATATCGGTCTTCAGCGTCCAGGATGCGTTGATATAGCCAAATACACTGGCGAGATTGGGGATGTCGTTGAACATCACGCCCTTGTAATTGAAATGCTCGCCAAAATTGACTGGCGCACCGTCAATGCTAATCGCCGTTTTGCCCATGGTCACAAGATTGAGGCCTGTGGCCGTCACGATAATGTCGGCGTCGAGATGTTCGCCCGACTTCAACTGGATACCGGTCTTTGTGAACTGGTCGATATGGTCGGTTACAACCTTCGCCTTACCGGATGAAATGGCTTTGAACATGTCGCTGTCCGGCACAAGGCATAGACGCTGTTCCCAAGGACCGTATTTTGGAACGAAGTGCTTATCGACATCAATGGTTTCCGGCAGTTCCTGCCGAGCCATGTCCACAAGTCTTTCGCCCAGTTTCGCCGGACTACGGCGGGCATACCAATAGGTGAACCGCTGGTGGTTGATATTCTTCCACCGGGTGATGGCATAGGCCAGCTTTTCCGGCAGGAATTTCCTTAAGTTATTGGCAAAGGGGTCCCGCGCCGGGCGCGACACCATATAGGTGGGAGAACGCTGCAACATCGTCACGTCGGCGCCCTCTTCCGCCATGACCGGCACGATGGTGACCGCCGTTGCGCCAGAGCCGATCACGACGACCTTCTTGCCCGCATATTCTAGACCCTCGGGCCAATGTTGCGGATGGATGATCTGGCCTTTGAAGTTTTTCTCGCCGGGAAATTCGGGACGGTATCCCTCGTCATAATCATAATAGCCGGCGCACATGAACAAGAAGCGCGCCGCAAAATGACGTTCTGCACTGCCATCGACGGCTTTGGCAGTTACATGCCAGCGTCCATCGGCGCTCGACCAATTGGCAGAAAGGACACAATGACCAAAATGGATATGAGGTGTGATCCCGAATTCAGCCGCGGTTTCATGGATATATTCGTGGATGGACGGGCCGTCGGCAATCGTCTTTTCATGCAGCCATGGTTTGAACCGATAGCCAAGCGTGTGCATGTCGGAGTCGGAACGAATGCCGGGGTAGCGGAACAAATCCCAAGTTCCTCCCATATCTTGGCGCTGTTCAACAATCGCATAGCTTTTGTTCGGGCACTGCATCGTCAAATGCGCCGCGGCGCCGATACCTGATAAACCTGCGCCTACGATCAATACATCTACGGTTGTTTCCACTTGCGCCATCCTCATCTCTCCGCTCTTGTAGAAAATCTTACTTACATGGTTGCAAATTGCAACGGACATTAATGCGCTCCGCAGAAATATTACGGCGGCGCTACAAAGCAGGATCGGCAGATGAGCGACGACGAAGATTATGTTTATGACGAGGCATCGGGCGAATGGATAAGTGCGGCCGACGCCCGTGATCGCGCCGCCGCCAGTGGCGCAGTGAAAGTGCGTGATGCCGTCGGGAATATTTTGGTGGATGGCGATCAGGTTACGTTGATAAAAGATCTAACGGTTAAGGGCGCCGGGCAAACGCTGAAGCGCGGGACACTGATCAAGTCGATACGGCTGACAGGCGACCCGCAGGAGATTGATTGCAAGTTCGAGGGCATTAAGGGCTTGGTTCTGCGTGCCGAGTTTGTCCGCAAAAGATGAGCCGTAAGGCAAAAATCCGGACCGCGCTTCGCATCGTCTTGGCGCTCTTTTACTTTGCCGCTGGCGTTGCGCACTTGCGGTCTCCGAACGGGTTTTTGGCCATTACGCCCGCTTGGGTGCCCGTCCCCGAAATGATTGTATTTCTGACAGGTGTGGCAGAGATTGCCGGTGCTTTGGGCCTTTTAATTCCCAGATTCCGAAAGGCCGCCGGAATTGGTCTGGCGCTTTACGCGCTGTGCGTCTGGCCAGCCAATTTCAACCATGCCCTGAACGACATCGCCATCGGCGGGACCCATATGAGTTGGGCTTATCACGGACCAAGGCTTGCATTCCAACCGGTATTCATCTGGCTCGCGCTGTGGGTCGGCGAGGTCATTAATTGGCCATTTCGTGAAACAAGCTGACCCTTTTTTGTGTTATACCCTTCTTGGACGGCAGCGATGATGCTGACTAGCCAGAGCAGGAGTTACAATCATGCACAAAGATGGCGATAAAATCGATGTGACCGCAGAAGAAGCCAGCGGCGGAATTAAGAACCAAGGGGTTCGCTATGTCCTAGCCATCTCTTTGTTTTTGGCAATAATTGCCTTGTCGTTCATGTGGATGACCGGCGCGATCTTGAACTGATCACAAAAAAAGGGCCGCTTTGAAGCGGCCCTTTTTCGTTTTATCTTTGGTGAAATCAATCGGCTTGCGACAGGTTCACAGCCGATGCCTTGCCATTGCGGCCGACTTCGACTTCGTAATTTACGCGCTGCTCTTTATCGAGCGAGTGCATGCCGGCAGCCTGAACGGCCGAGATGTGCACGAAGCTGTCATCGCCGCCACCATCGGGTGCAATAAAGCCATAGCCTTTGTCGGCATTGAAGAATTTTACGGTGCCAGTAGGCATATTGATGTTCCTTTCACGAAACAGGTGACCATGTCGCAACAGCGCAACATGGGAAGCCAAGTCGTGGTAGGAAAGCGTTTGCGCGGAGCCAACTTATCGCCAGACACGCGCCTCAAATTCCGTCGCGGTCGACGATAGCAAACCTTCACATACGCTCTTTTCCGCTGTTTAGCAAACCGGAACCGTCCAAAACCCAAACTAATCCTTATCGTCGCCATTATTGCTGGCTTCGGCCACCTCGAGCTCGGCGGGTTTGCGGCGGTCAAATTTGGCCCCCAACTCTTTAGCTTTGGCTTTGCTGAACTGCTCCTGCGCCGCAGGAAACATCTCTTCTTCCTCTTCCTCGATATGATGTTCATACCGGTGGCGCATTTCCTTGAACTTGGTCAGCCATGCTCCGGTGGCCATGTCCGTATCCTGCAATTCGCCGAGCATATCGTCGATTTCTTTATGCTCAGCAACCGAATGGCGGCCGTCATCCTGGAGGTCGGGGTCGCCCAGCATCGTGGCGTATAGCGACTGCTCTTCTGCCGCGGCGTGCGCAGTCACCTCAATCCGGAAGGCTTCGAAAAGATCACGACGCTCTGCCGTATCGCCGGTGGTTTCAGCGATTTTCGCAAGCATCGTGCGGTGCAAGTCGTGGTCTGATTTCAAAATGGAAAAAATATCGGTCATAAAGGCCTCCCGTTGGAATTCGGATTTAACGCCTAAAACTCCAAGGGGTTCCCGAGACCTCTTAATCCATCGGCTTCGGCTGCCATAATTCGATCTTCCGACCTTCTGGATCCATTATATGGGCGAAACGCCCATTGGCTTCCTCTGGAAAGGTTTTGACCGGAGTAACCCCGTGTTCGGCGCAACGGGCCAGAACGCCATCCAGATCGTCCACCATCAGGTTGAACATGAACTCTTTCTCCGATGGTGCGAAATAGTCTGTATCAGCCCCAAAAGGCGAGAAAACCGTCCCTGCTCCGGGATGCGCCGCCGCGGCATCCGGCGTAAAAAATGCACCCCATTCGTCGACCGCTATTCCCAAAACGCGGGAATACCATTCGCGCGTCGAGGCCGGATCGGCCGATTTGAAAAAGAGGCCCCCTAGGCCCAGTATCCGTGCCATATCCAAACTCCCTCCATGAAGACAACAGGGGTTAAACTGCATCGGATTTGCTTTCAGGTCTATCGCCTAAATGGGTGATTTCGGCATTTGAGCGGACAAAATGGAACTATTGCAATGACGGGAGAGTTGGTGCGTGCAACATGTATTCATTACACTGCGCTCCTCTATGTCTTGGGGTAAGTCGCGTCAGGAACATCCAATGGAAACCCGCTTGATAATTGCCTATGCGCTCATCGCGCTTATGGCGTCCTTCGCCATTCTCGGATTAGTGATACTGCAAAGGAGGCGGGCCGCCAAACTCCGCCGCGATGCCGGACAGAGCCCCCGGCCTTGATAAAATGATGCAAAAGTCGAACACTTCAATCCTTCGTCGGAGACCCGCTATGATCAAGAAAAATTCGTCCGCCAAGCCTGCAACCTCCTCAAGGTTGATCCCGGTCAGCCTCGCGCTTGTCGGTGGTGCCCTCCTTTTGGCAGGGTGCGCAGCGATGCAGCGGGGGCCGGTCGGTAACAAAGCCGTTCCCGAACCCGCCAAAGCGGTCGAGCTGGACCGCTATCTTGGCCGTTGGTTTGAATATGGCCGCTATGAAGCCGGTTTCCAGAAAGGATGCGAAGCGGTGACGGCCGAATATGCCCTTCGTCCCGATGGCGCGGTGAGCGTGTTGAACAGTTGCCACAAAGGTGCTGTCGGCGGAAAGCTCTCCACGGCAGAGGGTAAGGCCAAGGTCGTTGAAAAAAGCCGCGGCGCAAAGCTCAAGGTCTCCTTCTTCGGTCCGTTTTACGGCGACTATTGGGTGCTTGACCATGCCGATGACTATAGCTGGTCGATCGTCGGCGAACCCAGCGGCCGTTATTTGTGGATGCTGACCCGGACGCCCAAGCCCGACGAACGGACCACAGCCTTGTTGAAGTCACGGGTTCAGGACCTGGGCTATGACTGGTCACTGGTTCGACTGACGAAGCATTGAGTTAGCCCGTCCACCCGGCGGCGCGAGGGAACCAATCCATTCGCCGCAGGTTGCTCCCGAAGCCGGTTAATCCGCGCATCCTCTCCCCTTGGATGAAAGACACAAGCTTATGAATATCCTGATGGTACTGACCTCCCACGATCAACTTGGCGATACGGGCAAGAAGACCGGCTTCTGGCTGGAAGAGTTCGCCGCGCCCTATTATGTGTTCCGCGACGCCGGAGCGACGATTACCCTCGCCTCCCCCAAAGGCGGGCAGCCGCCGCTGGATCCCAAGAGCGATGCGCCAGATGCGCAGACGCCGGCGACCGAACGTTTCAAGGCCGATCTCGAGGCCAATGCGCAGCTTGCCGCGACCCATAAGCTGTCGGAGATTGACGTCGCGGCCTATGACGCCGTCTTCTATCCCGGTGGTCATGGCCCGATGTGGGACCTGGCGAATGACAGCGCGTCGATTGCGCTGATCCAGGACGCCCTTGCCGCCGAAAAACCTGTTGCCGCCGTGTGCCATGCCCCGGCCGCATTCAAGAATGTCAAAAACCCCGATGGCACCCCCTTGGTGAAGGGCAAGACCGTCACCGGCTTTTCAAACAGCGAGGAAGACGCCGTCGGCCTGAGCGATATTGTCCCCTTCCTGCTGGAAGACACCTTGAAAGAACAGGGCGGCGAATATAGCCGCGGCGATGACTGGGCGGTCCATGTCGTGGAGGACGGCCTGCTGATCACCGGTCAGAACCCGGCCTCTTCGGAAGAGGCGGCCAAGCGCCTGCTTGCCAAACTCGGCTGATAAGGGTGGGCGCGTCGGCAACGGCGCGCCACCCGCTTACCAGCCCAGACGCCGCCTGTTCGCGGTCACCCGCCGCGAATAATGGGCGATACTGCCGCTGACGATTTGTTCGGGGCTGGTGCCAAGCTTTCCGGTCAGCAAATCCGCGCCAAGCGCCATATTGGCAGACACCTTCTCGGCCACCATACGCTCCGCCTCTTTGACCGCAGACGGCCCGCCAAAGGCGAGCGCGCCCATGCGCATCGCGATGACCATGTTTGATTCCGCCGCCAGTGCCCATGCGTCCATTCCAATACTGAACCAGTTGGGATTATTTTTCTTTCGCATCGTGACGGTTAAACTTTCCAAAGATTGTTTGCCTTTATGACCCCCTACCCCTTGGGGGGCAAGCAGCTTTATCTAAAGATACAAAAGATACGCAAAACGCCTGCAAAACTGTATCCTTTGTATCCTTAAGTTAACGTCCCAGCGCCCCGCGGAGCAGCGCCATGTCCGGCCCGCCCTCCACCGAGACCGACCCGCCGCGCATCACGCGCACCGTCGTCACGCCATTGACCGCCCGGTCGAGCAGATAGGAATATTGCCGTTCCTGCCCATGCACGATCGCTGCATCCCACGCATCGGCAAAGCTTTCCGCGCCTTCCCGCTCGCGCAGGCGGTAGGCCGACACCCGCCCCCGACCCACCGCCCGGCACGCCGCCCCGACCGAGCCCATGACCGACAGCGCATGGATGAAACGTTTCTGCACCAACGGCGACCAGCCGTCATAACGGCGACGCTGCAAGGGTACGGGGGTGAAGTCGAAACGGTCGCCGGTTTCATCCGGCCCGTTTTGGGGTGAAGTATCCTGTTCCATAGCCCCCCAGAAAGCCACAGAAATACTCATGTAGGAAAGTTGTAATTGGAAGTTGGTGCCTCCCCCATCCCCGCTTGCGCCGCGCCCGTGGGGCGTTAGGATGCGCTATGCTTCACAAGATCCTTGCCCCCGTCATCGCCGGCGCCGCCCTGCTCGCCGGTTGCACCGCCACCCCTGCCACTGCCCCTGATCCGCAGGATGCGTTCATGAAACGCCTGTCGGCGCTGTGCGGCAAGGCCTTTGCGGGGCGTATCTTAGGCAGCGAACCCGCCGGGGCGGACGCCGATATGGCGGGCAAGCCGCTTGTCATGCATATACGCAGCTGCGCCCGCGACCGGATCGAAATCCCCTTCCATGTCGGCACCGACCGCAGCCGCACCTGGGTCATAACCCGCACAGGCACGGGCCTTCGCCTGAAGCACGACCACCGGCATGAGGATGGCAGCGCCGACAAGGTAACGATGTATGGCGGCGACACGGCGGCAAGCGGAACAGCGGGGCGGCAGGATTTTCCCGTCGACGCCGAAAGCATCGCAAATTTCCGCGCCAACGGACTGGACCGTTCGGTGACCAATATGTGGAGCGTGGAGGTCAGCGATGCACGCGACGCCAAACCGGTTTTTGTCTATGAGCTGCGCCGTCCGGCGGGGCCGACGGCACGTCTGTTCCGTGTGGAATTTGACCTGACGCAGACGGTCGATGCGCCGCCCACGCCATGGGGCTGGTAACGTCCTGACGGGGCGTTATTGCAGCGCGCGCAGGCGGGCGATTTCCTGACGTAGCGCGGTGTTCTCCGCAATCAGGTCCGCCATTTTGGGCACGCGCTTGCGTGTTTTCGGGCGGGGCGCGAACAGCTTGGAAAGGTCCGCCATCCGCGTCCGCATCCAATAGCCGACAACATCCAGCAAATTGTTTTTCCGGTAGACCGCAACCGCCTTTGCACGGGGCAGCGGGGTCCGGTCATCCGGCATCGCCACGGGTTGCGGGAGTGGCATAGCCATATCGGCAACCGCAGGCGCCGCGATCGCGGTGGCGGGCGGCGTGATCGCCATGACAAGGGGTTCTGCCCCCGCGCGAAGTTCATCCGTTTTCTTCGCGCGGGGTTTTCGGGGGGCAGCCTTTTTGGCTGTCTTCTTGTGTACCGCAGGTTTTGCGACCCTGGGCTTTGCGGCGGTAGATTTGGATTTGGCGGCGGTGCGCGTCTTTTTGGACTTCGTCGCAGGCTTTGCGGGTTTCAGCGCGATGGCCGAAGATGTGACGGCCCGCAAGGGCAAGGGGATGATCAGCGCGGTTCCGGAATCGGTCGGAAGAGAGCGCCGTTCAAGCTTGATATCAGGTGGAAAAGTGGGCGGACGAATGGCATCGGCATGGACAAAGAAAGCGGGATTGGTATCTCGGCTTTTCCAGTCGGCCTGCCGACCTTTGCCCGTGTTTTTCTGCGCCTTTTTACGCGCAATTTCGACAATGCGATTTTCCATCTAACTGTCTTCCCCCAGACGTAGTGGTCGACTCAAAGTTATAGGCATAGATATTGTTGGCAAGCGGAGATGGAACCAAAATGGACTGGAGTTGGGCGGGGGTGTTAGGGCCAGTCCCCGAGGCAAACCCCCTAGACCTTCCCCCCTCACCCCGAACTCCCCCCGTCACCCTGAACTCCCCTCGTCACCCTGAACTTGTTTCAGGGTCCATTTGTCAGCCCACTCCCGCCGGTCAGT